>SDBU01003645.1_pt1 | contig 19471 bp, 14 predicted proteins | sample 2277071 | NCBI WGS metagenome assembly SDBU01 (sample SAMN10397929, study PRJNA504765) | marine sediment metagenome | isolation source: marine sediment core GS08_GC12, 126 cmbsf | place: Arctic Ocean: Gakkel Ridge, Loki's castle | collected 2008 | reverse complement strand
CTCTCCCTATAGCGGTGATGGGTGGCATTTCGCTCAAGCAGGACAGGCATCCTGAGTAGCGCGTATCGAAGGGAGCCTGTCAGTACAGGCTCTCTCCCTTGAGCGGTGAAGCTGGACAGTTCCTGGCTCCCCCTCACCCAGTCACCATGTCACCGGTATCTCCCTCTAGCGGTTTGTTTGAGCTGCGCTCACGACCTTGTCAACCGCGCTCGAGCAGGAGCCCTTCGGTACGACCTTCGGTCTACTCAGGACAGGCGCCAGATCCTGCGGACCAAAGACCGGGAGAGCTGGCTCTCTCCCTATAGCGGTTTATTTGAGCTAGCTCTCTACAATCATGATCGGATCCAGCTAAAAACAAAACTGACGCCTATCGAATTCAGACGTCAGTTTGTATAATTAGCTTTGAGAGGCTTTTATTTATTTGTCCACCTTGCAGTCTCGAGTAGTATATATTAACTACTGATCAATACCTCAATAATGGTATCCAGCACCCATTGGGGCACATTCAAGAAGAATTCCTCCCTTATTAATGACTCCACGTAATCATGCAACCAGGAATCAACGGCAATATCTCCTAAATACAGGTTCGCGTCCCCTTGAATAACAAATTGATAGGGTGATGGATTGGAAGCATCATGTTCCCACAACAGGTCAAATGAATAAGGTTCCAATGTTAAAACCTGGAAGGAAATTACTATCGTCTTGGTCTCTCCAGGTCCAATCTCGAACGGTCCAGCTGGTTCGGCTGTTACATTTCTGAGATTTACCAGGTTCTCCGCGAAAATATTCTCAATTTTCATCGAGCCGGTGGTAGTGTTATTCTTTATCACATAGGTGACCTCAACAAACCGGAAGAAATCATGATCACCAATATAATCCACTGCACCATCAAAAATCGAAACTCCTTCTGGCCGCTTCACTTCCAGAACTGGTCGTTCTTCCTGCCACGAAACCCGATATACCTCGGATAGTTCTGCATCGTGATCTCCCACAATCGGGCAAGTTCCCTCAGCCTGATAAATAGCCTGGATTGTATAATCCTTATCTCCTGGTTCCTTGTTTGTCCAGGAAAAACCAAAATCCATTGTGGATTGTCCAACACCCAGGTTGGATACACAAGTTTGGTCAATGAAACTTCCTGATCCCTGATCCAACAAACTCACCTCGAAGGCTCCAGGTGCCGGAGCATTGATTCCTACGTCAACCTGAAGTTGGAAGGGATTGATAATTAATGAAGTTCCCGGTGAGCTTGGCTCAGTTGAAAGGAATTGAATCGGGTTAGTGGTCATCACCCCAACACCCTGAACAGTAATCCGGTAAGGTGAGGTATTTGACGCATCATGATTCAATTTCAAGTCAAACGCGAAAGGACCTGTGTTTTTCACCAGGAATGAGATTGAAATCATCTGCTGACCTTCCGGTCCAATCGTGATCGGACCGGATGTGTTTACAATAACCTGACTGAGATTGATCAGGTTTTCCGCGCTGATTAAACTGACCTGCATCCTGCTGGTGGTGGAGGTATTGTGAATCATGTATTCAAGATACACTTGCTCATAGAACTCTACCTGTCCGATATCATCATTGCTGCCAGCAGGAAGAAGTGATCCGCCAGGATATTGGAGTTCAAGGACCGGGATGTCCTCCTCCCAGGTTACTCTATAACTCTGAGAATAATCGGAATCCAGGGCATCCTCAACCGGACATTCTCCCTGGACCCTATAGCGGGTCCAGAGGGTGTATTCCATCACTCCGGGAACTGTGTTGGTCCAGGAGAGATTAAAATTTCTGGTCGTTTTCAGATTATTCACTATCACTTGACATTCCTGGTCTCTGACCACACCGGTCCCTTGTTCCACCAGGCTGACCTGCAAGGCTCCCTCGTCGGGCAAATCTATCCCCACTTCAATGCCCGTTTGGAACTTCGTTCCAATCAATGAGGTTCCCGGCGAGGATGGAGCGGAAACCACGTAATTAATCGGGTTGTTTGTCATAATCCCTTTCCCCTCAATTGTCACCCGATAAGGAGATGGATTAATGGCTTCATGATCCATGACCAGATCAAATGCAAAGGGTCCGGTATTCCCGACCAGGAAGGTAATTGCCAGGGTTTGGCTCTCTCCCGGATCCAGGACTGATGGTCCAGATGGAATCACATTTACCTGATTTAGATTTACCAGGTTTTCAATTCGAATATCAGCTACCCTCATCTGGCTGGTGGTGGAGGTATTGTGAATCAAATAATTAAGTTCTACTGATTGATAGTACTCATATTGACTAATATTGATATTTTCTCCCGCTGGAAGGAGTGTGCCATCTGATCGTTGTAATTCCAGAATAGGGCTGTCCCCCTGCCAGTTGACCTGGTAGTTTTGGGAGAGATCTATTGTTTGGGTATCTTCAATGGGACACACCGCCCGCCCGCGATACCGGGTCCAGATCGTGTAGTCTTGAACTCCGGGTCCTGATTCTGTCCAGGTAAAATCAAAGGTATGCTGACTTTGACCTGCGCTGGCAATCACTTGGCAGAGGGAATTCTGCACCAACCCTCCGCCTGGATCGACCAGGCTCACCTGGAGAACTCCCGGGACTGGGGCATCAATCTGGACGTCGATTTGTAGAGGATAGGGTTCTCCAATCAATTTTTGACCGGGTGAAACAGGATGAGGGCTGACGGCCTGGATGGGGTTAATGGCCATCACTCCGTTTCCCTGTACAGAGAAGGTGTACGGTGAAGGATTGGAAGCATCGTGCTCCAGGGAGAAATTAAAGGAGAAGGGACCGGTATTTTCAATCTCAAAGGAAACCGTAATAGTTTTTTCCTCTCCCGGACCAACCACAATTGTTCCTGAAAGATCCAGCTGAGGATTCAGGACATTTACCGGGTTCCCAACCGTGCCTCCCGTGATCTGCAGGCTGTTAGTGGTGGAAGAGTTGAAAATCAGATAACCGCGCCGCATGGTTTGATAGGGTTCACGATTACCCATTTCATCGGTACTGCCAGCGGGTATTGGTGTCCCTTCCGGGCTCTTCAGCTCCAGTACCGGATTCACTGCTTCCCAGTTGACCTGGTAGGTTTGTGAGAGGTCAGCGTTCTGAGCATCAGTAATGGGACAACCACCCAAAGCCCTATACCGGGTCCAAATTTTATACTGCTTTCCACCTGGAGAAGACTCTGTCCAGGAGAGGTTAAAACCCTGGGGAATTTTTAAATCTCCCGCTACAGACTGACAATCTGAATTCTTAATTTCCCCTGAACCCTGTTCAACTACACTCACCTGGAGAGCCCCCCTAACCGATGTGCGAATATCAACAGCACCGCTGAGCAGGAAAGGATCATTGACAATTCCGTTCGCGGGTGAGGGAGGATCAATCGAAGTGGATCTGATGGGGTTGTAGATCGTAATCTTAAATCGATCCTCGGCAGGTGGTGCTTCCCCCCTCTCCACAATGACCTTGGCAGTAAAATCTCCAATCTCCTTGTAGGTATGCTCTCCAAGAATAACCTCAGAGGCAGCCTGAAGACACCGCATACCATTCTCGTTTTTCAGACATTGTCCAGAAACAGGGGCTGGTAATGGTCCACAGACTGCTGATACCTGGGCATAATCTGATCCCAATTCTGAGCAATCCCACCACATAGCATAGTTAATCGGACCGGTAGTGTCGCCGTTCACATCTGCTGTAATATCGGCATAATGGGGAGCAGGACCAATAACTGTGTAATTTGAGATAGAAACCCACAGTGGAGAATACGCATCATATTCACCCAAACCTTCCTCCACACCGTTGAAGATATTCATATCAATCCGGGTTGATATTCCCGGAACGGTTCCCGCGTCGCCAACACAGTACTGCCAAAAAGCCCAATCCCCCCACCTTCCTGTGGGAGGGATATCAAATGTCGGCGAAGGGTTACAATTCCAATAAGCGATCCATAAATCATATTCGGTCAATTCATTGGTGAAATAATTATTAACGTAGTTCAGATTTGTATAGATCAGAGGAGATACCCCGGTGCGATTCTTTACTGTCGTTAACCAGTCAAGAACCCAGGCAGATAAAGCCGCTCTGCCAAGTTTTGAGCCTACTTCTAAATCTAAAACAGGCCTCAGGTACCCACTCTCGAGGTAATCACCAACCTGGCTCAGGAAATACTCCGCCTCTTCAGCACCCGTGTGACCATAAGTCGGCCTTGCAAAGTGGTAGGCCCCCATTACTACTCCAGCAGCTGTCCCCTCGTTGATATTTTCAAGGAACTTAACATCCAGCCAGCCTACTCCCTCAGTGGCTTTCACAAAGGTGAATACATACCCATTATTATCAACCTTGTACCAATTGATATCTCCCTGCCAGTGTGAGACATCCAGCCCATCCACGTTATCGCTGGCGCTTTTTGACACCGCCGGACTGACCAGTTTCGGGGCTGGATACGATTGTTTTGGAAATGTCGGCACAATATCGAGCAGCGTAAATGTCCCCATTACAGTGTCCAACCGGGCGATGACTTCCTCTTCATTAAAATCAGAAATTTCATCCGGCGAAACTGATTCGATGTTCTGATAATGGATCAATTGGGTCAGTTGATAACAGGCTCCCTTGGATACTGTCCGGTAGCTGATTTTTTGGTAAAACTCTCCCATGACCCCTTCGATCACTTCATCCTTCCAGTATGAGTGTCCGTTAATCTCCACTACTGGGGGCAGCTCACTTTTTTCCTGTCCTGTGGTGGATAGGCTTCCTGGTTGGAATTGGGAACAAGCGGCCATTTCCTCTTCCCCTTGCAGGACGTGGATCACCAAGGAGGCATCCATTAAATTTGTGCCCTGGTATAAGGATGAATCATCCAGCTTAAATTCCCATACTGGAGCGTCGGATGAGACTCCGATGCCTGTGTTTAAAACATTCTGATTAACCAGGCTCTTTTTGACAACTACACTTGGAAACTGGATTTCAAAGGCGAATCCTTCATTGCGGAAAACCTCCCAACCATCCTCCAACAGAAGCGTAATTTCTTCCGGGGCAGGCACAATATTTTCTTCAGAAATAATTTCTGAAGGCTTTTCATTAGATGCAAAAACAGTGGCAATTAAATCAGCAGGGTCCACCAGGGCATCCACCAAAATGATACTCACCAGAAGGCATATGCTAATCAGCAAAAACATCAGAACTTTTTCAGATTTAATCATCCCAGTACCTTTTCCTTGAAAAACATCAGTTATTTGATCAAAATAAACTCAAATTTTGGATTTAACAATTATCCTAGCCAATATAGTGCAATATTTGTACCAAATCTATTAATGCTGTAAACAGGGCGATATTCTGAATTTCTTCCTGAGGACACCCCTCTTCCGGGGAAATTTTTTCCATATCCCTTAAATCAAAACACCGGTCGAATGACCGGTGCGGTTTATTTTTAATGATGCCATTTAAAGGAGGGATTTACTCTTGCGCGGCAGCTGTTCCGTGACCTTTTGAGGAGTCTTAATTATTTTACCAACTAGCAAACGATAGATATTTATGTAGAGTCTGTCTCATATATTCAGCATATTCCGCTTTTGGTTTCTGATGGTTCAGAAGCCGTAACTTGCTAAACCCTGGAGCATTTCCCGAGCTCGATCCGATTCCCCCTGTCTAGCCAGGTTGATGAGGGTCTCAAGCTCTTGAGTAAATTTATCAAACGATGGGTTGTGATCACAATATAAAGCCTGGATCTTTTCATGTTCTGTGGGCACGGGTTCTTCATTTCCCCCATACAATTTTTCTGACAGCTTCTCCCCCGGGCGCAGACCCGTGTAAACAATCTCAATATCCCGGCCGATCTCTAGCCCTGATAATTGAATTAATTCCTCCGCTAAGTCTTTGATCTTGATTTGATCTCCCATATCCAGGATGAAAATTTCATTAGCTGTCCCTAAGGCGGATGCATGCAGCACCAATTGAACTGCCTCGGGTATGGTCATAAAGAAACGCTCTACCTCCGGATGGGTGATCGTGACCGGACCCCCAGCTTTAATCTGTTTTTGAAAGAAAGGCACTACACTGCCGCGGCTGCCAAGCACGTTACCAAACCGCACAGATACGTAGGGATGCCCGGTTTCTTTATTTGCCATTCCGACAATTAACTCGCCTATCCTTTTCGTCATCCCCATAACACTAACCGGCTCAACCGCTTTATCCGTTGATATATTTACAAACCTTTTAACCCCATAATCTTTAGAAATTTCAACCATTTCTTTGATCCCCTGGATATTGTTGGTGATCGCATCCTCCAGGTTTTGCTCCATTAACGGGACATGTTTATGGGCTGCGGCGTGAAAGACTATCTCTGGTTGTATCCGTTTAAAAATATGATCCAGTCGATCGTGATCGCGGATATCAGCCACAATTATTTCCAACTTTTCCACCTGCTGTTTATCTGACCAGAATTTAATTTTCTGAGGAAGGACAAATAAACTATTCTCGCCGTGGCCTAAAGCAAATAATTTTTCCGGCTGACACTGGCTGATCTGGCTGCACAGCTCAGAACCAATGGACCCCCCCGCCCCGGTTACCAAAACCATTTTTCCCCGAATGAGATCTTTGATTTGCTCCACATTAAAATCAACCGGCTGTCGTCTGAGCAGATCTCCCACACTGACTTCCCGGAGTTGGTTAACCGTGACTTCCCCGGAAATTAGCTCATAAATTCCCGGCAGCGTTCTGGTAGATACCCCACTTTGTTCACACAAATTGACGATCTTGCGGATCACCTCACCCGGCGCGGTGGGCATGGCAATGATCACTTCATCAAATTGGTGTTTTTCCACGAGCATTGGAATCTGATCGAGCGAACCCAACACGGAAGAGTTATGGAGAATTGAGCCAATCTTAATCGGATCATCATCCACAAAACCCACTAAGAATTCCTGAATATATTTGCTGGTGTGCATCTCCCGGGCGACCATCTGACCGGCATCCCCAGCGCCAGCAATCAGCACCCGCTTCCCGCTCTCTTTGGAGTGTCCCCCGCCAGCCTGGTATTGGACCATTCGGAGACTCAGCCGTATGGAGCCGATAACAATTAGAGTCAGCATGCCGTCAATGAGGGGTATAGAACGGGGGAGAGAAGCATCGATTAGCAGCCCTGAACCAATTAACGCGAAGATTGTCCCGGTGATGATAACACTGGATATTCCTACACCCCAGAGAATGGAGACAATTGCATCCATACTGGCATAACGCCAGAGGCGTTTATAAAATCCGAAGATATAAAAGGTAATAATTTTTAGAGGAACAGAGAAGAGTATGTAGTACAGCAAGCCGGTCGTAAAATGCTCGTCCCAGGGCAGATCAACCCGCAGGGCTAGTGCAATGGCAGGCGTGAGCGCCAGCAATAGAATATCTAGTATGAAAAAGTATAGATTACGAAAATGGGATAACATTGATTGTTTCTTACTTAATCTTCATGAATTATAAATGGTATGCGCATTATAAAACAGAACATAGTACAATGCAAACATAATCCACCTGCCCTTCAGTCATCACTGAAGAGAAAGGCAAAACCAAACACGCATCTCCCGCAACCGCGAACCCTTTGATTTCGCTTTGCTTCACTCAGGATCGCTGAGCTTATGTGTTATATTTGTAAAATTAGCTGAAGGGCATTTATGAACAGTAATTTCACCGTAGCTATTTCATGCATTGGTTCAGGTATTGATCAGTCAAATAGTCGTTTGATCAAAATATTTTTTTCATTTATCCCTAAACTTTTACGAAAAGAAGTTTCACTAACTTTTATCCTAAGCGCTTTCGTTCTAATATATTAGTAACAAACACTACTAATAAGAAAGGAATAATTGAAACCAACACCAATCCAAATGAAATAAACTCATTTGATTGAAGAAATAATAATGCAATCACGCCTAAAATTAAATTAAGCACACTATATAACGAGGTAACCTGCTTATGAGTATACCCGAGCTTAATTAATCTTTGATAATAGTGATCCCGATGAGGTTCTAACCAATCTTTTCCTTTCGGGAGCCTCTTGATTAATGTAGTTCCACCATCCCAGAGAAACATACTCAATAAGATCACTGGTATTATGAAAGGGATCTGGGATTGATCTCCTTGGCTGCCAATCACAGCCAAAGCTGCGAATAAATATCCGAGGAAATTGCTCCCACCATCCCCCATGAAGATCTTCGCGGTTGGAAAGTTATGCGGCAAAAATCCCAGCACAGCTCCGAAAATGACCACAGAAGCGGAAAAAACCAGCGTATTCCCGGCGTAAAAAGCGATCACAGCAAGAAATCCAGCCACTATCAGTGCTTCGCAGCCGGCCAAGCCGTCAATGCCGTCCATAAAATTGAAAAGATTAGTCACCCCGATCAACCATAGAAAAGTTACCAAGGGACTGAGGAAACCAAACCGGATGACACCAAGGATTGGTAATGTGATAGTGTTTAATTCAATGCCAAAGATTATCGAGACCACCGTGATTACGATCCAAGCGATAATACGAGGAGTTCGAGGTAGGGTGTAGAGATCATCCAGAAATCCCAAACCCGCGATTGTCAGACCATTGATTATTAATCCCCAGTACTGCATTGTGTTATTAGATCGGAACAATCCAATTAACAGCATAACTATCAAGAAAGACGCCACTATGGCCATTCCGCCGCCTCTTGGTGTCGGATCCTTATGGGAACTGCGTTGGTTGGGTATATCGATCACACCTCGATTGAGCGCCCAGCGTTTGATCCTTTGTGTGCCAAAATATGAAAGAACAAGGGAAAGTATCCCCAGGATGATGATTAATAATAAATCCAAATTAATATAATCAGATAATATAAAATTCATTATTCCAAAAATCCTGTATATGGCTATTGAGCTTATTTATAAACCTCATCAACAACCCTGCTCCAACCTTCCTCCAGGTCAATCTGGGGTCTAAACCCTAAGTCCTTCTGGATTTTATCCCCGCTGACTGCCCGGTCTTCAAGCATGGCACCGATAGTATGCCGGCCAATCGGAAACCGACGTCCCAGAAAACGAAAACCATCCTCAATTAATCCCACGCTGAAACGGATCGGGGCAATCGGCAGATGGATTCGGGGTGGTCTCCTATCCAGCGCACCACACATGGCACGAATGATGTCCATAAGAGAATAAACCCGGCCGTCGGTTAGATTATAAATATTCCCAGCCGCCTCAGGTTGGCGAGCTGCTAACACGGCAGCTCGGATGGCATCGTCCACATATATCAGTGTTCGTCTGTTTTTGCCCGATCCAATAGGTATAAACCAACCCTGTTTTAAACCTCTTAGAAGACTAACATAGTTACCTTTCATGCCTGGTCCATAAATTGCTGCCAATCGCAGAACAACACCCAGAGGTTTTTCTTCATGGGCTGATCTTGCACTCAATACGATTTCTTCTGCTTTGGCTTTTGTCGTCGCATATAGAGTTTGTGGATCCACAAGGTTATTTTCAATAAACTCTTGCCCTGGCTGCCCACTTCCATAGACATTGATGGTACTAAAGAAAATTACCCGCTTAACATTCGCAGCAACCGAAGCATCAACGATTGTTTTTGTTCCACCAATATTGACGTGCTTGTATTCCTTAATCAATGACGTATCAGGATTGTTGATATGCAATTTTGCCGCCAGGTGAAAGACATAATCTGCACCGCTGACAGCCCTAGCAACAACATCCAGATCATTGATATCCCCGATGATACTTATAATACACTCAGGAAGTAACCTGATATCCGATCCAGGTTTGATCAAAATCCTGACTTGATATCCTTCCTCAACCAGATGCCTAACCAGGGAAGGTCCTACCGCCCCGGTCGCGCCAGTTACTAATGCAATCAATGGTTCCGAATTAATTAACATAATAATAGAAATTAGCTAGTAATTCCCCAGGAGCTCTTCATAAATTTCCAGAGTGGCTTGTGTAACAACTTGATCAGAAAATTCATTCTCGACAAGCTTTCTACCTGCCAATCCATAATTAACCCGAAGTTTTTTGTCATATATCAATGACTGAATTGCTGAAGTTAAAGCCTCAATATCATTACCAGGAACTAGCAACCCATTTACTCCATCTTGGACTATTTCCCTGCAACCAGGAATATTGGTGGCAATAATAGGTCTACCAACCGCAGCAGCTTCAATCAAAACTTTCGGAACACCCTCGCCATATACAGAGGGCAAGACAACAATTGTAGATTCTTTTAGAACTTGGGACATATCATCTCTGTACCCCCACCACTCAATAGACCCAATCTTAGCCCATTCCTCCAATTTGTTTTGTGGTATTGACTGTGGATTTTCCGGATCTGGCCTCCCGACTAATACTACCCGGCAATAAATATTTCTCTTTGACAGCAACTCAGCTGATTTAACTAGATCCCCCACTCCTTTACTCCATAACATTCGACCAGCATACATAACCACTGGAATGCCATCGGTTTCCTGGGAATAATTATATTCTTGTAAATCTACACCTGCCCCTCGAATTAAGACGGTTTTCTTAATTGAAGTGATCTTATGATCAACTATTTGCTGGATATCAGTTGGATTTTGAAGAATAAGTCTAATGTTATCTTTTGAAAAAGTAATTCTATATACAAAAGTAATCAGTTTCTTAATCAAATTGTTTGACCAAGATTTAGCCGTGAATAGATGTCCTAATCCACCAAATGCATTTATTATTCCACGAATTCCAGTAATTCGCGCTGCCCAAGTTCCATACAGTATTGGTTTCATCGCTACTTGATGGACAATATCTGGACTTTCCTTTCGATATATTTTTATAGTATCAATAATAGTCTTCAATTCCAAGATTGGGTTTAGGCTACTTCGCTTAATATTTATAGGAATTAGGTTCATTCCTGCGTTTTTAATCTCGGCATGCAGCGCATGAGCGCGGGTGACAACCGTCACTTTGTACCCATTATCTAAAGCTGCAATAGCAATCGAACGTCGATGAGACCAAAAATAATAGTCTTCGGTGACAAAAAATAAGATGTGTGGTTTAGTCATAATGTTTGTAAATCTAGTTCAATATGAATTAATCCTCAGAATCTAATACTAATTTACATATTGTAATAGTCTTATTTAGAAATGCTAAAAGTAATTAACTCAATCTTTTTTCACAATCAAGTCTAATCCGAATATAAGCAAATCCTCTTCGGAACAATTTTCAAACGCAGAATGGAAAACGCTGCGTGGTAAAGGTAATTCCTCCCAGCAATCTGTTTCTCTTACAAGAATTTCATACCCTGATTTACAAAAATAATCAATTACTTGGCTCTCGCGCAATCGGTTAGTATAAAACCCGGACCTGGCGAACCAATCTGCTTCCCAGAGTTCTTTGGAAAAACGGAGTGAGTTAAGGCTTTTTGCGAGATGATCTTTGAAATCTATTCTGTGACTGCCTATTCCACCAGGTTTTTGAATTCTATAAAGCTCATTAATTGTATCTTCAAATTCATCTACATAGATATGTTCTAATACTGCCTGTGAAAAAATAAATTCCACAGTATTAGACTGGATGCTTTTTAGACTTGTCAAGCCATCAACGAAATAATACGCGTTAGTCTCCCTCAACATCTCATCAATTGAATAATGAGAGGACAATCCCAGGTGATCATATAACACTGAATAATTATTTATATCGGTCGAAGCAAATCCACCATTATCTACTAACCATATTCTAGATGCACCATGATTCGCAGCAATCAATGCTGTGGAAAGAGAATCTCCAGGCCCTAGTTCAAGTATCGAATAATTTTCGGGCAAATATTCCACACATCGTAGTAAATGTTTTCCAAAAATACTGACCGCATACTCAGGATCTAGCATAGATCCATGTACAAATATGCCAACTTTACGCCAAAGATCATATGGTATGCGTAATCTTGATAAAAATATTTTAATAAAGATTTTTAACCACCATGGTACTGCAACTTTAATACCCATAAATACAATCCGACCTTTTCTCTTCTACGGGTTTAGTTCAAGTGACTTTGTAAATTAATTGCAACTTATATAAGTTATCCCATTTTATTAGATCAATTTTGTTCAAGCCAAGCCTGGAACATCAAAACGTCCCACAAGTAATAATGCCACTTTTTCTCACCTGACAGGTGCTCCTTCCACATATTCCGGATGGGTTCTGGAGTAAAAAATCCTTCCTGGTGTAATCGCTGTTCATTCAGCAGAGACTCTGCCCACTCTCTTATTGGACCCCGCAGCCAGTGTTCAATGGGTACGCCAAATCCCATTTTGGGGCGATCCATCAACTCTTGCGGTAAATATTTATATAAAACCTGTCTGAGAAGCCATTTCCTCTGCCCCCGATGATATTTTAATGAAGTAGGAACTTTCCATCCGAATTCAACAACCCGGTGATCCAGCAGGGGCACCCTTGCCTCAAGACCAACTGCCATACTAGCCCGATCCACTTTCGTAAGAATATCATCTGGAAGATATGTCACAGCATCCAGATACATCATTTGTTCTTGAATACTGGGCAGATTGGGCAGCTTATCATAAGAATCGAAAAGGGTTTTTGGCTCTGTCCCATTAATAACAATATCACCAGGGTCTTTCCAGTGGGATATCAGGTAGTGATAAAAATCTAATATATTTGGTTCTTTGATTAGTGCTGAAAACTTATGTACCCTATCTCCCAGAAGCGGATTTTTAAGGGAACCCGGTAAAATTCCTCCAATCTTATTTAATGAACTAACCGATGCAATCCCCAGTAAATTTGCGAAAAGTTGTCTCATAACCCCCGGTACAAGTTCATAGAAACGCCCAACTCTAGCCCCTTGGATATATCGATTATATCCAAAAAATTGTTCATCCCCTCCATCTCCTGAGAGGCTGACAGTGACATGTTGACGGGTTAGATGGCTGACCAAATAGGTAGGTATCTGAGAAGAGTCTGCAAACGGTTCATCCCAAATAAATGGAATTTTTGGGATTATATTCAGCACTTCTTCCGGTTTTACATAAAGCTCGGTGTGATTTGTCCCCAGGTAAGCTGCGACCTTTTTTGCATATTTCGCTTCATTGAATCTTTTTTCATGAAATCCAATTGAGAAAGATTTAACTGGTTTGATGGATTGCGCCTGCATCAAAGCAACCACCAATGAGGAATCATAACCCCCAGATAAAAATGCCCCCAGGGGCACGTCTGCAACCATCCGTATATTTACTGCATCTAACAGCAAATTTTCAAGTTCTTCAATTAATTGGTTTGGAGATTTTTTTTCTTCCGCTGTTCCAACTTCCGCAATCTCCCTCAGATCCCAATAGGGTCGGGGCTCTGAGACTGAATTTCCACTTTCCGTCACAATAATATAATGAGCTGGGGGTAGTTTATAAATCCCCTGGTAAATGCTCCAGGGAGTGGGTACATAACCATAACGCATATATAATGTCAGTGCTTGCCGATCCACAATTCCACGACAATCCGGGTGTTCTCTTATTGCTTTTAATTCCGATCCAAACAAAAAAGTACCGTTTTGTCGGCCATAATAGATGGGTTTGATACCCATGCGGTCCCGGGCTAAATATAAAACTCGCTCAGATCTATCCCAATAAGCAAAGGCAAACATCCCATTTAAACGACGTAGAGTCTTTTCTACACCCCAGTGCCTGAGAGCAGCTAACAAAGTTTCCGTGTCTGAACGGCCCCTCCACTCAAAATGACCCCCCTCTTTTTCAAGATTATCCCGCAATTCCTGGTGATTATATATTTCGCCATTAAAGACAATCACTGATCTACCAGAGGGTGAAACCATCGGCTGAGAACCTGCTGAAGTAAGCTCCAGGATAGATAATCGTTTAAATGCAAATGATAAACCAACTTCGTTATCCACCCAGACTCCACTATCGTCAGGTCCGCGGTGGGATAATACCTCATTCATCCGTAGAACTTGATGCCGGATCTCCTGATCAGAGTTATTCTTTTTATTTTGAAATCCACATATTCCACACATTAAGGATTATTCCTTCAATGAATAAAGTCCTTTGCCCCTGGGGTTTTTCATCCAGGAAGGTCCCATATATTTTTAACCAAATGTATTACTGTAATAATAATTCAGAATAAAGGGATGCATATTGATCAACTATCATGTTTAGATCATACTTCTCAATTATCCGATTCCTGGCTTTTTTTCCTAAGATACGTCGCTGTTCCGGTGTCATTTTTGCCAATTCTTCGATACCGCTTCTTAGTGAACCGGCGTCTCTAGGAGGAACTATGATCCCAGTATTTCCAACAATCTCCTTGCTATCGCCTACATCGGTCGCCACACAGGGTTTACCCGCCGCCATCGCTTCACCAAGGACATTTGGCCATCCCTCTCCCCAAGCACTGCTCAAGCAAAACACATCCATTATATTCATCAGCTCTGGAATATTCTTTTGTTCCCCAAGGAGATGGAATTGCTCTGATACAGCATCTGGAATTAAACCTGTCAAAAGCTTATTCTCTATGGATATATCGCGGCCGATAAGGACAAAATGAATTTCAGGTTTCATTTGTGCTATTTTCACAGCTGCTTGCAGGAATCCCTTATGATCTTTCAAGGGGTGAAACCTGGCAATGTGACCCACAACAACTGCGGAAGAGGGGATATCCAATTCGGATCGGATATTTTGCTTATTTAATGCAGATATACTAAACCTCTTATGATCAATACCATTTGGAATCACCTGTGAATTATTGGAATGAAATCCAAATGCCTCGTGCTGTTGTCGAGAAATATTACTGTTATAAATGATGGCTTTGGGGCTGCGGGAAAAGATACGATTTAGATGGATCACCCATCGTGTAAACCTCTTTTCATAATTTAAGTCATAAAGAGAATGGCGAATATTCCATACAACAGCAGGATGACCAATCGCAAAGATACCAGCTAAGGTTGCTGCCAGATTCCCGTGATACATCCAGCCCTGGATTATATCCGGCTTCACCCTATGAATCATTATTATCAAATTCAACAACTTATAGAATGATAAAACTGATTTCCTTCTTATTCCAAGAGAGTATACAGGGATATCCAACGCTTTAATTTTATTCTTTATCTCCCCATTACTTTCAACCAATGATATCACGACAATGTTATTCTTTTTTATATCCGTGCAGGATAACACCTTGTAAAGCATCATTTCTGCACCGCCTGTAGAAAGGCCAGTTATGATATGTGTTAATTTCAAGTTATTCTAACCTGTAACCTTATCAACTGAAAAACGAATAATATTTCTTTTTATTTGTGATTGTGCATATATCATCCCAAATAGAACAATAAGCGATCGATCCTCTGTTAGATTATGTGTGGTCAAACCTATAGTAAATATCGCAGTGGTAAGAATAAATAATCTGTAGCTCTTCCTCTTATAAGCAATCCATAACCATCCACCGAGTAATACACATAACCCCACAAATCCCAATAACCCTCCTTCGACCAATATTCGAAGCAGCATATTATGAGGACCTAAATTCATTGAATAAACATATGCCATCCCATGGCCAAATATTGGTCTCTCTGAGAATAATTCCCATGCGATTCTGGCTCCTTCCAACCTTGCAACGATATTATGAGATGACAGGATAATATTAATATCAAAATTACTAAATGTTAATCCGAGTTTGTTATCTAACACAAAATATAGTGAGATAACAGAAAATCCAATTATCACCGGTAGATATATCAACAGTTCTTTTATTTGTATCTGTTTATGCAAGAAATTCAAGAAAATAATTACGATAATAATGCTGACATAGGAAATAGCCCCGCCCATTGAGGCTGTCAGGACAATACCAAAACCTGAGATAATTAATAAAAGAATGTTATGAAATGCTAACTTCCATATGGGATTACGAAAAGAAGAAACCATTAAAACTACAATTGTAAAAGCAGCACCATTTGGATTCCTCAATGTCCCTATTGCTCGATTTGTTGTGTAAGAGGAGAATGAAAACAAGGTCAAGTCGATAAGTAATAGACTTACTAATATTATTAATGTCAAAGAAGTTAGCTGTTGAATATTATCCCTGAGGTATAACCCAATTAACCCACCATAACTGAATAAAATAATCGAATACACCCAAAAAAAACTTTCTCTGCTGAAAAGGAATTTTCCCGAAAATAGAATGATCCCTGGTAATTGACATAAATAAAACGTTATTATAAATATTCCTAATAATAAATTGTCTTCCCTAATTTTTGTAAATATAATTCTAGGAGTTGGATCAATTAAAAATATACTGATAACAATTAATAAAGAAAGACCGGTAATAATCCAGGCTGGTATAGTTGTTATGTTCTTATCCAGGAGATAAGCATCAACTTGCAAAATACTATTTATGGACAGGAAATATATTGTTACCACGATACCCTTTTTTAAGAGCATCTTGTACCTACCCATACAAATCATATATATGCCTTCAAGGTCAAGGTATTTAGATCATATAAATATTCAGTAGAATAATTTTATCACTTACTGCCATAAATTCTTCTTGTTTATGGGCCGTATTTAATAGCCAACATTACTATCAGCGCCATCAGTGTTCAACGTTACAATTAAAAACAAGATTTTCATTTATTAGTTTATTTGATAATCATATCTTTTTGCCACCCTTCCAGGAATCAACTATATTTTTCTCTACTGGATAGTATTTGTTTCCAACTTAATTTTTCCTCACAATAATTTCTTTTTACCCGCGCAGCCGGTTTCTAGAATTATCATTTCCGACTACGACTACTATGGTTTTGACCTGCCTCCCAAAACCTGATCCAAGTACAATGTTACAGATCAGGAAAAAGGAGACAAGATATGTCGAGAAAACGACGCTATTCAACCGAACAGATCATAACAAAATTGCTTGAAGCCGATGTGTTGCTGAGTGAGGGGAAAATGGCTGAAGAAATAGCCAGGGTACTGGAGATCAGCAAACAGACCTACTACCGCTGGCGAAAAGTTTATGGGGGATTAGATATGACACAAGCGAAATACTCAAAAGTCTAGAAAAAGAGAATGCCCAGTTGAAGAATCTGGTCGCAGATCTGTCTCTAGACAACGCCATCCTGTAAGAGGTGCTCTCAAAAAAGTAGTCAGCCTGGACAGGCGGCGGCAAGCGGTCCAGCAGGCAATCGATGCAATGGATGTATCAGTACGACGTGCCTGCCGGGTGCTGCAACAACCAAGATCCACCCAGTGCTATCCAAAAGTGATTCCTGAAGATGAGGATCTGTTGCTCGGGAAAGTTATTGAGCTGGCCAGCACGTATGGGCGCTACAGCTACCGGAGAGTGGCAGCATTGCTGCGGAATCAAAGTTGGATTGTGAATCACAAACGCATAGAAAGAATCTGGAGAGAAGAAGGCTTAAAAGTCTCTCAAAAGCAACCAAAACGAGGTAGACTGTGGCTCAATAATGGCTCAGTGGTCCATCTACGGCCTGAATTCCCAAAACATGTGTGGAGCTATGACTTCATGCAGGATCGTACTCACAATAGTGTGCTATATCGGATTCTTAATATTATCGATGAGTACACGAGAGAATTCCTGGCGGTCAAAGTTTCCCGGAGTTTGACCCATAAAGATTATTAGAAGTATTGACTGATTAATTTCTTGAGCGAGGCGTGCTAGTTCATATTCGTTCTGACAATGGATCTGAATTCACAGCAAAGAATGTGCGTGAATACTTATCTAGATTAGAGATCAAGCCATTATTCATTGAAACAGGAAGTCCCTGGAAAAATGGATACATTGAATCTTTCAACGGCAAGATGAGATACGAATTATTAAGCAGGAGAGATATTCTATTCGCTCACTGATGCTCAAATTATCATTGAGCAATGGAGGTGGTATTACAATCAGATCAGACAACAAAGTGCATTGGGTTAAAATCCTCCAACCCCAGTAACTTTCATTCCACTCACTTCACAATTTCAGCTTGCTGGTGTATCATAACAACTGGTACTAATACTGGGGACAGGTCAGTTTTTATTAAATCTGTTCACAAACTCATTGATAATCCAATTAATTCACTTTCCATTTATTAACGACATAAGCTAAGTATCAACTATAAATTCTTTAAAGATCTTTAATAAACCTTGATGATCAATACGCTTACAATAAATCAGGATCAGTAAAATGTTCTACTTTATACTATATGTTGTATGTGTTTATTTGGGTATTTCCTTTGCTTACGAAATACAAATTGATTACACCCAAGCCTATTTGTTGTAATTAAATTCTCCAATATGTATCCATGGCTCTTGTAAAGATTGAAAACTTCTTCGGGGTTTGCTACTTCAAATGGATAACCTCCGAGCCAATCAATCCAGTCGTGTTTAATAGACATGCCGCTTTTATTTTTAGTAATTTAAAATATGGCCAATAGGATTTTTATCCAAGCTTGATTAAACCTATCACGATACTTTGTAGCACAAATAATGGGATAAACACGCTGATAATGAATAATCGTCCAAACCAATTTGAGCAATATGTTTTCTTAACTTTCTTCCATGCTCTTGATGAAATACCTTGATCATTATAAATAGCGATAAACAATAAACCCGATTCAGACACTGGAAGCATTGCATTATTTAATGCTTTAATCATATTTCCAGTATGATGTAGAACTCCCCACGAATAGACAATATCAAATATCCCTAGTGAAATTAGGAATTTCTCATCTAAAGCAGATCCTTCTTCAATAACCCAACTATCATCATTCGTATAATAACGTTTCTTTAATTCTTTTGTGCATGCGACAGATTTCGGATCGTAGTCAAAAGATTGGACCTTTGCGCCTAATCGTCTGGCCGCAAGGCTGAATAAACCACTGCCAGAGCCCATATCTAAAAAACGTTTCCCTAATAAATCATTCACATCTAGCATTTCTTTTAATGAATGTTCTGCTGTAATACACCATACCCTACCGGACATATTTCTATCTAAGTTAATCGAGACCTCATAACTTCATAAGGTGTTTTCCCATCAAGTGAGATATGAGGTCTATCATAATTATAAAAGTTCTCCCAGGCCTCAAGCTTAGAATTCAGATCAACATCATCCGTGTAGGTCAGCAGTTGATAAAATTCTATTTTATCAGTTCTGTGTGAACGTTCTACTTTGCCGTTAAGCTGTGGTGTTCGTGGTTTGATGTACACATGCTGCATTCCCGGATCTTCAACATGCCAGTGAAAACGGGCTTGAAACTCATGGCCCCGATCGGTTCTGACCGTGCTGATTCGGAAAGGAAACTTTTCAATCACATAGTCCATGAACTTGATCGCACACTCCTGGTAGTGTTACGGATAGATCTTTAACGCCCGAATCCGCGTAGCATCATCTATGGCCGTATATTGGTACCTTTTCACTGTCTTTCCCTCTCTATCTTTCAACTGCAAAAACTTTACATCTACCTGAACATGGTGTCCTGGAACCTTTT
>SDBU01003644.1_pt1 | contig 19473 bp, 16 predicted proteins | sample 2277071 | NCBI WGS metagenome assembly SDBU01 (sample SAMN10397929, study PRJNA504765) | marine sediment metagenome | isolation source: marine sediment core GS08_GC12, 126 cmbsf | place: Arctic Ocean: Gakkel Ridge, Loki's castle | collected 2008 | reverse complement strand
TTTTTTCTAGAAATGAAATCATAGATATAAACTCTAGCTTCCGGATAATTAAACCAAATCCAGGATCCAATAAAAATTATAAATATAAAAGACGTAACAATAGAAAGCAGTCGCATGCTTTAAACCATAAATTTAAGCTCTCCTAAATTTCATGTTAACTTTTAAATTTATTCTTTCATAGATAAAAGAAATTCAGTGTTATTATTTGTCTTTTTTAATCTAGATAATAGCAAGTTCATAGCATCAACTGGAGTAAGATCAGCAAGTCCTTGTCTGAGTAGATACATTTTTTCTAACTCATCCGGATGATATAAAAGCTCTTCTTTTCTTGTTCCACTTTTAATGATATCGATAGCAGGAAATATACGTCTTTCAGCGAGTCTTCTATCCAAGACAAGCTCCATATTTCCAGTTCCTTTGAACTCTTCGAAAATTACTTCATCCATTCTAGAACCGGTATCCACTAAAGCAGTAGCTATAATAGTGAGTGATCCGCCTTGCTCTATATTTCTTGCTGCTCCAAAAAATCTTTTTGGTTTATGTAGCGCATTAGCATCGATACCACCTGTTAGGATTTTACCGCTATGTGGTTGTACGGTATTGTATGCTCTTGCAAGCCTTGTTAAAGAATCTAATAAAATAACCACATCTTTTCCACTCTCTGTTAGTCTTTTCGCTTTTTCGATTACCATGTCAGCTATTTGAACGTGTCTCTCTGGTGGCTCATCAAAGGTAGAAGAAATAACCTCTCCTTTAACGATTCTGATCATGTCAGTTACTTCCTCAGGTCTTTCATCAATTAAAAGAACCATCAAAAAGATATCAGGATTATTTTGTTCTATTGAGTTCGCTATGTTTTGAAGTAGAACTGTTTTTCCAGCTTTTGGAGGAGAGACGATCATTGCTCTTTGGCCTTTTCCAATAGGCGCAGCGAGATCCAATACTCTTGTCGATAGTTTTTCTTTTGTAGTTTCCATAATTAGTCTTTTATCAGGATAAAGCGGTGTTAAATTTTCAAATAAAACTCTCTCTTTTAAAATTTCCGGAGTTTTTTCATTGATCAAGTCAACTTTTAATAGAGCAAAGTATTTTTCTTTTTCTTTTGGAGCTCTTATTGTTCCATACAATATGTCTCCTTTTTTTAATCCAAATCTTCTGATTTGTGCAGGAGAGACATAAATATCTTCGGCTGAAGGCAGGTAGTTATAATTAGGAGATCTTAAAAAACCAAACCCATCTGGCAAGACTTCTAAAACACCTTCTGCATATAAGACCTCTTCAGGTTTTGTAGAAATTGCTTTTACAATTTCAAAAACTACTTGGGATTTTGTTAAAGATCCTAAATTTTGAAGACCAATAGATCTGCCATACTCTTGCAATTGATCTACATGCATTCTCTGAAGTTCTGATACTTTTGTTACTTTTTTTATGGCATTTTGCGTCCCAGAGTTAGTTTGATCAGCTTTTTCTTCATTCATGAAAGATTTCTCCTATTAAAATTTTTTGAAGGTTATTGAAAGTTTTTTTATATTTTCTTCTAAATCAGATAAACTTTGATTGTTTTCGATTACAAAATCTGATATTTTTTTTGTTTCTACCTCAGAGAGTTGTCTTTGTTTTCGAAGTGTATAATCTTTATCTTTATATCTTTTTTTTGCAATAATATCTTTTGCAGTTATGGTTATCACTATATCAAAAAAGCTTTGATAACGTATTTCAAAAAGAAGAGGAATTTCTACGACAAAAAAATCAAAGTTTTTGTTTTTAACTCTATTATACTCTTTTTCAATTTCAATTAAAACTTTTGGATGAATTAACTTTTCGAGCTTTTTTAGTTTACTTTCATCTGAAAAGACTATTTTTGCTGCTTTTTTTCTATCTATTTTTCCGTTTTCTAATATTTCTTTGCCTAAAAGATCTAAAACATGTTTTTTTATATCAAAATCAGTCTCTATTAATTCATGCGCAATTTCATCTGCATCTATTGTATAAGATCCAAGCTTTTTAAAACTTTTTAAAGCTTCAGATTTGCCAGTGGCAAGATTTCCTGTGATTGCAATTTTTTTTAACATCAACACTCAGCTAAATTTTTACCAATTTCAATATCAACTCTTAGAGGAACTTTTAGATCAAAAACGTTTTCCATCTTATCTTTGACAAAACTTTTAAAAACTTCTATCTCATCTTCTGGTATTTCAAATAAGAGTTCATCATGAATTTGAAGGATCATATATCCTTTTAATTTTCTTTTAGTGATTTCTTTATCTATCTCAATCATTGCAATTTTTATTAAATCAGCAGCAGATCCTTGAAGGGGAGTGTTAATAGAGAGCCTTTCAGCTGCCGCTCTAATAAATGGATTTTTATTATCGATCTCTATTATAGGTCTTTGTCTTCCTGTTATTGTATATGCAATTTTCTTTTCATGTACTAATTTTTTGCAGGTCTCTAAATATTTTAAAATATTTGGATACCTTTTAAAATAGGTGTCAATAAAAGCTTTTGCTTCTTTTATGGTAATACCAATCTGCTCAGATAGTCCAAAAGCGCTCTGACCATAGATAATTCCAAAGTTTACAGCTTTAGCATTGCTTCTCATTTGTTTAGTTACGTCTTCTATGGGTACAGAATATACTAAAGATGCTGTAAAAGCATGGATGTCATCTCCATTATTAAAAGCCTTAATTAAGTTTGGGTCTTCACTAAAATGAGCTAAAAACTTGAGCTCTATTTGAGAGTAATCAGAAGATAAATAAAACCAGCCATCTTTTTCGGGTCTAAATCCTTCTCTAATTTTTCTTCCCTCTTCAGATCTTATCGGAATATTTTGTAAATTCGGGTTTCTAGAAGCGAGCCGTCCTGTTGCTGTTGTAGATTGAGAAAAGCTAGAGTGAACTCTATTTGTTTTAGGGTTAATCTGTTTTGGAATAGCATCTACATATGTAGATAAAAGTTTTTGATACTCTCTAAAGCTTAAGACGTGATCGATAATAGGGGATTTGCCTTTTAATTTTTCTAAAATATCTGCGGATGTTGAAAAAGTAGACCCCTTTTTTTTAGGAGGCGTCATTGCTAAATCAACATATAAAACTTCGCTAAGCTGTTTAGGAGAATTAATGTTAAAGTGTTTTCCGGCTTCTGAAAAAATCTCCCCTTCGAGGAGTTTAAGTTTTTTTTGAATCTCTTCAGACATAATAGATAACATATCTTTATCTACAAAAATTCCTTTTCTTTCCATTTTTGCAAGAATTTTGAGTAGGGGGATTTCAATATCATATAAAACTTTTTCTAAATTATTATCAAGTATCTCCTTTTCAAAAAGATCTTTTAGCCGAAAGGTATAATCAACATCTCCAGAACAATAATTAGAAATTTTATCAAGATCTACATCTTTCATAGAAATCTGTTTCTTGCCAGTGCCTATTAAATCTTTTATCGGTGTTTTAGCAATATTAAATTTCTCTAAAGTTAGAGCATCTAAGCTATGGCGTCTATTTTGTGGATTTATTAAATATGATGCTAAAAGTGTGTCAAAGGCGATGTTTTTTATCTCAATAGAGCTATTTAAAAAAATATGATAGTCATATTTTAAGTTGTGACCAATAAATGAAATATTTTCGTTTTCTATAAGGCTCTTTAATTTTGCTAAAACTGTATTTCTATCAATTTTCCCATTTAAAGGAATATAAAAAGCCTGAGTTTTTTTTATGCAAAAACCAACTCCTACTAATTCTGCTAATAAGAAGTGTAATTCAGTTGTTTCAGTATCAACTACTATCTCTTTTTCATTTTCCAAAGTTTTAATAAGATCATTTAACTCTTTTTCATTGTTTATTAGTTGATAGTTTAGATTTTCATCTTCAGGTTTTTTTTGATCTGTAACATCTTTTAAAAGAGTTAAAAAGCTCATCTCCTTATAAAACTCTTCTAGTTTCTTTTTTTGAGGATCTTGTAATAGATAAAAATCTATATCTTTTGGAATATCGAGATTTAAATCTAGAGTCGCTAGTTTTTTACTAAGATATGCCTTTTCTTTTTCTTGGGTCAAAATATCTCTTTTTTTCTCAGAGGATATTTTTTCTAAATTATCAAAAATACTATCTAATGTATTGAACTCTTTTAATAAGGTAGTTGCTGTTTTAGGGCCAAATCCTTCAATTCCAGGAATGTTATCTGATTTATCTCCAACTATGGCTAAATAGTCTAGCAGCTGTTTTGGTTCTATTCCAAAAAACTCTTCGACTCTTTTTTCATCGAATAGTTCATTATTTTTATGAGCATTTAACACAAAAGTTTTATCATCAACCATCTGCATTAGATCTTTATCACTTGTACAAATATATGTTTCAAAATCTTTTTTCTTTGCCCAAGTAGCTATCGTTGCCATTGTATCGTCTGCTTCAACACCTTCCATTCTCAAAGTAGGAATTCCAGCTAAATAGCAATAATTAAATGCCATTTCAAACTGGGGATAAAGATCATCCGGAGCTTTTTTTCTATGCATCTTATAATCTGAGTAAAGGCTTTGTCTTGAAGCTCTGCTATCTGGGCCGTCAAATACGCAAATTAAATATTTTGGTGAAAAATCATTAATCAATTTTTTTACAGAACGTATGAATCCATATAAAGCAGAGGTAGACACCCCTGCTTTATTGGTCATTGGCCCTATTGCATAATATGATCGAAAAAGATAGTTTACAGAATCGATTATAAAAACTTTGTCCATATTACTCAGCATTTATATATTTAGAAGAGAAAAACATCTCTTTTAAAAAAGATTTAAAAATTGATTTTGTTTGAGTTAAAAATGGTTGATACCAAAGTTTTTTAGGATATAAACTAACCACTTGATAATTTTTATCCTCATCAATATTTGCTTTTTCTAAAAGAGCTTGTAGCGCTACTTCATATGAACTATTCGCTACATCGATATATCCAATATCTTTCGCTTCATCTGAATCAAATACATGAGCTCCATACTCATTTATTATTTTATCTCTATCGATATTTCTAGCAGTTGCTACTATGTTTACAAATTTTTGGTATATGTAATCATTTACCTTTAATATTGATGCGTCTTCATTTTGTTTCCACTCTCTGAATGGATTCATCATATCTTTGTCTTTTCCGGCAGTCACTGTTAAAGATTTAACTCCATATTTTTCCATAGCTCCATAGAAATTAAAAAATGGTCCCATTAAAGATCCTACAGATCCTATCATTGAAAAAGGTGACGTATAGATTTGATCAGCTGCGCATGCTATAAAAAATCCACCAGATGCGCACATTCCATCAACAAATGCATATACCGGAACGTCAAATTTTTCTTTGTAAGCTAGGATATTTCTGAAAATATCATCAGAATCTGTTGCAGCTCCTCCAGGTGAGTTAATATGTAATAAAACCGCTTTAACTCTATTGTTTTTAAGAATTCCTTTTCTAGATTCAATTAACTGAAAATTAACATCTTTTGACGTTAAATGAGCTGTTCCTATAACTCCATGAACTTCTAATTGCAAAATAGCCGGAGTATTAAGTGATAACATTTTTGTATTTCCGTTTAAATCTGGTAGAATCTCTAATTTATTTTTCATGCCCTGTTTTTGATCTGGCGTAGATAAAATTGCGAAAAGGATAATACTTGGAATTAAAGCTACAAAAACTCCAAAGGTTCCAAGTAGTGTGTTAAAAAAAGCTCTTATAGCTGAAATAAATATAGATTCTTTAGCTACTTTCATGAAGATTTCCTCTGATTGATTTTATATCTCTCATTATAGCTATTGTTATCTTAATTGTAGTATCAATTTTTTGATCTTTTGATTTTCATTAGTTTTTTTGAAAATTTTTTATGGATAAAAGATAATTTTAAGAAGTTTTCTTTTTTTATAAGGTTAACTGTATCATAGATCAGTTTTCTATATCAAATGAAAAAAAACATATTACAGCGATTACTCCTATTCAGGATTTAAGCAGCTCTCTTAGAAAAATCACCCACTATTAGCTCAATAAAGGCTAAAATTCCCAAAACGATAAATAATGAATAAACATAAAAAGAAAATGAGAAGTTAAGCGTTACTCCTATCAATACGCAAAATTGCATGGCGGTTGTAATCTTGCCCCAACGAACCGCTTTAACCTCATAAGAAGACCATTTTTTTGTGATACCTAGATATAGACCAAAAATAATTAGTGCAAAATCTCTTGAGATCATAGCAAGGGATTGCCAAAGTAGAATTTGATTCTCTAATAGTAAAATAGCCAAAACAAAGTAGACAAAAAATTTATCCATCGCAGGATCTAAATAAGCTCCAAATTTAGATGCTGATTTATATTTTCTTGCAAAGTAGCCGTCTATACTATCTGTAAACATAGCTAAAACTATAGCAATTATCCGAATATAGATATTTTGCCAAAAAAACAGTAGGGCTAAAGGAATCCTTACAATGGAAAGAGCATTTGATAGAGTTATCATGTTTTTTGTTTTCGCTTTTTTCTCTTATAGTACCAAATGAAACTAATTATAGTAAAAATAAACAAAATAAAGATTAGCAGATTGATTTTTTTTAGATAGTTAAACAGTGCTGTGTGGTTTTTTCCAAGACTAAATGCTATATAAAAAAGGACGCTATTTGAAACAAAACATGCAATTCCATCGCTAATTGCAAATTTTGCAAATTTCATCTTTGTCATGCCGGCTGTTAAAAAAAGGCAGTTTCTAACTCCAAACGGAATGAACCTTCCAATTAAAAGAGTAAAAAACCCATATTTTTTATAAAAAAGTTTTATTTTGGCTAGTTTTCTTTTTGGAACAGTCTTTTTAAACCATTTGATCTTCCATAGTTTGAGTCCAAAAAGTCTGCCTATCCAATAAACCATCCAATCAGATATATATGCCCCTGCAAAAACAGCTCCAAATAGTAGAAAAACATTTTCAGGGACAACATTTGCTGCCAAAATTGCGCTTATTATAATCAAAAAATCTTCAGGTATAGGAAGATTGAATCCGGCTAAGATAAGAGAACCAAAGATGATCCAATGAGCATTTTGGGCATTTGCAAAAATAAAATCTATAATCTGTGACATAATACAACTGTTTTGGAGTTCTAATTCAATAATTAATATAAATTTAATTATATTTAAAGGGAAAAGTTAAAAATAATTATAACATAATTAAAACAAAGTAACTAAGTCGTTGGTTGTTAATTATTTTTTTACTTTATCTTTTTTATTAGCTTCAGCAAAAGGAAAGTATTTTTTTAACTCTTTTTCGCTTAATTTGTCTGTCGTTTGCATTGGTACTTCTTGCAGTGTAATTTTTTCTTTATGTGACATTAATGAGTTAAATCTTTTACCTAAGGCTACAACAGATATTAGCCATACACCCAATATAATTAAAAATAGAAAAGCTATATATGGGGCAGAGGCGCTTAAGGTAGCAAATATAATTATAAACCCTTGAGTTATAATAGATCCCGAGGATTTTCCAAGTCTTGATCCAACTCCATCTATTGCAGCTTTACCCTTCCTTCTAGAGCTTTTGTCGAGTGGTATAAAAGCAATCTCCTTTGTTGCATCGAAAAGTGTATATTTAGATGCTCGGCTCAGTGTGTTTTGCATTGTTCCGAAAAAGACGCTTAAAACAAGAGGCGTAGAGCCAAAAAAGCTTGCTAATCTTAGAGCTGAAGGAGTGTCCCTGTATAAGAAGAATGTAAAGAAACAGGCTCCTGTAATCAAAACGACTAAAGGAGTAATAAGCGCGCTAAAAGCCCAACTAAATTTTCTTAAAAAATTCCCTGATAAAAACAGGGCAACAGGGGTAGCTACTAAGCCGGTATAGATCATAACATGTCCCATATACGCATTGAAATCTTGGGGATTGGGACACAGAGATTTTACTTGGTTTTTCCAAACAACTTCTACTATATGTGTTGTCAAATTATATGATAAAACTATCAAAGCTATGAAAAGTAAATATTTGGATCTAGCTAAATAAGAAAAACTTTTTTTGAGAGAGATTTTTTCTCTTGGTTTTTTTACCTGTGAAATTGTCGGTTCATCTACATTTATTGCCTTTTTATTTATATATCTAAAAAGGGCAATGATTAAAATGCCGGTAATTAAAACAGTTAAATTCATGAATAAAACGGATTGTTCCCACGCATCCTTGCCATATGGAACGAAACTAAAAAATCTTTTACTAGAGAGTAGAACAGCAACTTCTCCAGAGAGAATCCCTGCTATATTAGCCCCAACTCCAAACAGGGAATAAAACCTTTTAGCTTCGTGCACTGTAGTTACTTCATTTGCAAATCCCCAAAAGCATACGGTCAAAATAGCTGTTCCCCAAAGCTCTGCCATGACATAAAATGAGGTTAAAGTCCAATGCCTGATCATGGCAATAAAACCGTTAAATCCTTGTGGGAGAGCGCCTTGCATCTGATCTGCCAAGTTATATGGGTGTATAAGATCTCTTAATGGATACAATATGAAGGTAAATAAAGAGAAAAACCCTAAAAAGATTCCCATCATGTAGTAAAAAACTTTTTCAGTAGAATATTTATTTGAAAGTTTTGTAAAGATATAGGTCATCAAAAAAGCCATGGGCAAAATAGCCCAAACCTTAATAAATGGAATAGCTTCAGCGCCAGAAGATGGCGCTGTAATTACTAATGTATCTTTAACAGCTCTTAAAACATTGTAGTTAAAAGCTATCAAGAAAAATATTAAAACCATTGGTATGAATTTTTTCAGCTCACTTGAATGAATAGGCCATAAAAAAGTGCGGACTTTACCGAATTTAAAAGTGGTAGACATTAATTTTTACCAATTATTTTTTTGCACGCAAAACTATAAAGGAGTAATTGTAAAAGATTTTTTTCAACTCTTGCTAAAAGCAAGATCTGATTTATTTGAGACACTGATCGCCTTTTGAAATCTTTGATGAGCTTATTGTAACTAATTTAAGATATTTTGCAAAGTAAGAAAAATGAAAAAAAAATCTCTCTTTTTTGTGTATATAAATTAATTTAAATTAAAAGTTTTCAACTGATAATTTCTTTACAAGTCTATTAAAAAATTGAATCTAAAAAACAATAATTTGACTTGTTTTTTATTGGTGAAAATTTAAAGATTACTGATGTTAAAATCGCACTTAAAATAGGTTAAGTGGTTGATTATAAATGTTTAACTATTTACGCGAAAAAGCATTTTTGCCTTTTTACGTAAGAGTATTTTTATTTAAGAAAAAGACACATTGGATTTCACTTTCTATTATAGAAAGCGGAGGAAAATGTATAGAATTATTTTTTATTACTTAAAGCTTCAATACCAGGCAGTGAGCCAAGTTCAATATATTCTAAAGATGCTCCACCGCCTGTAGATAAATGAGAAAATTTATCAGAGAGGCCTAGTTTATTAATAGCTGCTATTGAATCTCCACCACCTACAATACTTATACAATTAATTTTAGATACTACTTTTGCTATTTCATTTGTACCTTTCGCAAAATTAGAAAATTCAAAAACACCAAGCGGGCCATTCCATAAAATAGTTTTTCCATCTTTTAAAAGATTTGAAAACTCTTTTATAGTTTTAGGCCCAATATCCATTCCTTCGAAATTATCCGGAATATTCTCGTCAGTATTTATAACTTGAGTTTTTGCATCATTTTTAAATTCATCAGCTACAACTATATCTAAGGGAAGATGCAATGGAACTTTCTTTTTATCGCATTTTGCCATTATTTTTTGAGCCTCTGATACAAAATCTTCTTCATATATGGATTTTCCAACGCTTAAATTTAGAGCCTTTAGAAATGTATATGTCATAGCTCCTCCAATAAAGATAGCATCTACTTTATCGATTAAGCTATCTATCACTCCAATTTTTGTAGATATTTTTTTACCACCAATTATTGCATAAAAAGGTCTTTTTGGATTTTTAATAGCTTTTCCTAAAAATGAGATCTCTTTTTTTAATAAAAATCCCATTAATGATTTTCCCGGAAAGTATTTAGTAATCGTATATGTAGATGAGTGTTTTCTATGAGCTGTTCCAAAAGCATCATTTACATAGATATTTCCCAAAGACGCTAAACTTTTAGCAAAGCTTGGATCCTTTTCTGGTTTTGTTTCAGCTTCATGAAATCTTAAATTTTCTAAAAGTAAAATTTCACCGGGCCTTAAATTCTTAGCTAATGTTTCAACTTCTGATCCGATACAATCTGCCGCCATTTTAACATCTCTTCCAAGAAGATCAGATAGTCTTTTAGCTACAATTTTGAGTGATAGTTTAGGGTCTTTTTTGCCTTTAGGTCTGCCGAGATGCGACATAAGTATTAAGGCGCCATTGTTATCTATTACATATTTAATCGATTGAAGAGCTGCTCTAATTCTTGTGTCATCTGAAATCTTATCGTCATCTGTTAAAGGAACGTTAAAATCTACTCTCATTAATACTTTTTTGCCTTTTAAATCTAAATCTTGAATTGATAATTTTTCCATGAAAAGATCCTGTTTTACTTTATTTGTATTGTTATAAAAAGAGAATTTTTCAGTAAAGAAATATATTACGGGACTGCTGAAAGTTGAAGAATAATATTCTAGTATTTGTTGTCATATCTTCTTTTTAATTAAGGAAAGAGCGATGCAACAACTGAAATGGCTAGTTTAGAAGATTTAATTCCTGAAAATCATAATTATCGTAAATTTGTTAAACTTTGGGCTTTTGCGACTATTTAAATATCTATTGCTGCAAATCCTAATAGATGGAATAAAGAGAGAAGAGACTGGAATAGAATTGAAAAAGTTCTATTAAACGCGGAAAAGTGTGAAAGCGCTCTAAATCAGTTACAGGCGGCGGTAAAAAAATAATTTAAGCGACATCTATGCTGAGAGGCACCGTTATCAAGGGTTTTGAGAGAAAGCTAGCTCAACTTGGAGGATTTCTTGGGAGAAAAAGTGATGGAGACCCTGACTGGTAAACGTTGTGGACAGGTTAGATGCAACTGCAAACTATGACTTATAGCGCTTATTTAGGTAGAGATATAAAATGTGGATAAAGACAAGACCTAAAGGAATGGGTTTCCTGGTCGTCATCTTGATGAAGTTAATTGAAAAATAAACGAGAGTTAAATACAGGATAGTGTTTTTTTAAAGACTTGAAAAAGGGTTAGATGCTGTTTCAAAAGTTGTTTTTTTCTTGCGAGTATTTATTGCAAGTCTAATAGAGAATAAAAGATCTTGATCAAAATCTTTGCCAGCTGCCCACCTTAAATATTCAATTGGGATTTCAGAAAAAGGTCTTCCTTTGTGTTTCCCAAGAGGCATTTTTTTTAATGCTATTGGTTTTTCTAACCTTTTAAGCATCTGATTAGTTGTAGTAAATGGAGTTGATAGCTTTTTAAAAACTTCAATATTTGCTTTAACATCATTTAAGGCTCTATGTGCACCCTCCAAATCGATGTTGAAATGTTTAGATAATTCTTTTAGAGAATTAGAAGGACTCTCGCCGTAGAGCCTTGCAAGTCTTAGGGTGTCTATATAAGTAGCATTATATATTTTGCAGGGAATTTGATCTCTTTTTGTCGCAGCGTAGACAATATCGATATCAAATTTTATGCCATGGCCCATAATAATGTGAGAGTTTATAAATTTTAAAATATCCGGTAGAACTTCTTTGATTTTTGGTTTTCCTTTTACCATATCATCGGAAATATTATGAATAATTTGAGAGGGTTTAGGAATCTCAACTTCCGGATCTATTAAAGTAGAAAATGTTTCTAAAACTTTATCGAATGTAAATTTAACTATAGCGATTTCTACGATTCTATCATTTGATGGGTCTAAACCGGTTGCTTCTATATCTAAGCAAACAAAAATATCTTTATTAAGTAAAGTCATAATTTAAATGTACTTTTTTAGCTTATTTAAAAAGCATTTGTTATTTCAATTTCTCTTACCTGTTCATTTTCGTGCGTCATTTTTATGAAAATGGTATTTTTGGGTAGAATATCTAAAATGTTTTCAGACCATTCTATTAAACATATTCCATTAGATGAAAAATACTCTTCAAAACCATGTGAGTAAAACTCGTTTTTGTCTTTTATTCTATATAAATCAAAGTGATAGATTGGAATTTTCACATCATAGATGTTTAGGTAAACAAAAGTTGGGCTATTTACATTGATATCTTTTTTCTCTGAAAGAGCTTTTACGACCCCTTTAATAAAAGTTGTTTTTCCGGATCCTAGATCTCCCAAAAAGGCAACTATAGAACCTTTTCGAAGGTTTTTAGATAGATCCATCCCTACCTTAATAGTTTCTTCAGAAGAAGAAGTAATAATTTTTTCTATTTTAGCCATTTTTCTAGATATTTCTCAAACTCTTTAAATTTAGAGATAGCTTCTACAAAAGCTTTAATCTTATCTTCAGTAAGCTGCTCTTGGATGAAATCTAAAAAATTCTGTTCAATTTCATACTTATTTTGGTTTTGAACTTCAAACAAAGTAAAATATTTAATACTAGTTTTTTTGAAATCTTCTATAATCGCTTTTTTACTATTAAATAGTTTTCCTGTAATGCCTGATGAATAAACAAGCTTCGAAACAGAGGCTTTTCTTGGTTTAATATATTTTTTTATAATTTCAGGATCTTCTGAGACGTAAAATCTTTTGACTCTTAGGCCTCCAATTCTTTCTTTGTTCTCAGGACATTTTGATATCCAATCATATATTGCATCTTGAGGATTTGGGTGAGTATTATCTCCAAAAACTTTTCCGGTAAAAGGGCATATATAGATTTTTTTAGTGTGTGCGTTTACGTTTTGTTTGCCAAATTGAATTTTTATCTCTGTCTCTCTAAAGAGTTTACCCTCTTTTTCTAAAATTCCTAAAAGGGTATCTAAACTTTGATATATTGTTTTGTTTCTAATAAAGAGTACCGGTTTTAAATCAAATTTTTTCTCTACATAGAAAAGATATGTTAAAATAAGATCTGCTTTTCTTGTGCTTTTCAAGAATTTTAAAGTTTCTTTTTGAATTTTTTCACTTATTTGCATTTTTTCCTCTAAAGATTCCATAACATTTTTTTTGTTGATATTCAAATTTAATATGTTAGCTATATTTTAGCAAGTTTAAAACAAAGTATATCAGTGTTATTGTAAATAAAAATATAATTTATTATATGAAGAAATAATCATGGTTAATTTTAATTATGTTAATTTAGAATAAATTAATGTTGCTTTTGTATATAAAAAATGTTACTTTATTTAACACATAAATAAAGAAGAACTTATTAATTTTTAAGGAGAAAAAATGTCTACTCATATCCAAAAAAATAATACTAAGAAAAAAAACAATATAAAAAAATATTTGGATTTTACATTTGAAAGTTTACAAATTGAAGGTTACGAAGCTGTTTATAAAATTACAAACGAGAAAACAAACCTTTTAGCGATTATTGCAATGCATGATACAACGCTGGGCATTGCTCTTGGCGGCACTAGAATTGCAAAGTATAAAAGTTTTGATGATGCTTTAACAGATGCACTTCGCTTATCTAAGGGAATGACTTATAAAGCGGCGATGTCAGAAGTTGGTTTAGGTGGAGGGAAGAGTGTAATTGTTATTAAAGATAATAAAGATAAAACTGAAAAACTTTTAAAATCCTTTGGTGAAGCTGTTGCTATTTTAGATGGTAAATATATTTGCTCTGAAGATATGGGATGCACTCCAAAAGAAGTTATGATTATTCATGAAAAAACAAAATATGTTGTAGGTCTGCCACATGAAAAAAGCTCAGGCAATCCTTCTAAATTTACAGCTTGGGGAGTTTTTAAAGGCATTCTAGCAACTTTAAAAAAACTATATGGAGCTGCGTCAATAAAAGGTAAAACAATAGCTATTCAAGGAATGGGCAGCGTTGCCCATTATTTGATTGAACACCTATTTTGGCAGGGAGCTGATATTATTATTAGTGATATAGATGAGACAAAATTAAAAAAATTTTCAAACGTTGCAAAAATTGTAAAAGCAGAAGATATCCATAAACAAGAGTGCGATATTTTTGTTCCAGCAGCAATCGGAGGAACGATAAATGATGAAACAATAAAAGATCTAAAATGCAAAGCTATTTGTGGAGCTGCTAATAATCAGCTTTTGGAAGATAGGCACGCTCAAGTTTTAAAAGATAAAAATATTTTATATGCTCCTGATTTTGTTGTTAATGCGGGAGGATTAATTAACGTGTCTTTTGAATTGGATAAAGAAGGTTACTCTCCGATAAAATCTAGAAATAAAATCGATAACATATATACATCAATATTAGAAATTTTTAAAATAGCTGATCAAAATGATATTACAACCAACGAAGCTGCAATAAAATTAGCGCAATTTAAAATGAAATCAGGTATAGGTAGAAGGACAGATAAATTATATTTTCATCACACTAAAGAAAATGATTAATGGATTATTAATAGATTTTTTGCAAAATAGATTAACTGAAGCTATTTTAAAAAGCTTTGAAGGTAATATAACTACAAAAGATGCTCTGGCAGATGTCGCAATCTGTTTAGATGAAAACTTTGGTCATTATCAATGCAATAGCGCTTTAAAGCTTGCCAGACTCTTAAAAGAAAATCCTAAAAAAATTGCTGAGAAAATAATTTTTAATATCGAACTATTAGAAGAAGAAAAAGAAATTTTCTCTGAAATTGAAATAGCAGGTCCTGGTTTTATAAATCTAAAACTTAATAGTTATTTTTTATCCTGCGTTTTAAATAAAAATCTGTTTGATCCTAAACTCGGTATTAAAAAAGTTATAAAACCTAAAAAAATTATCGTTGAATTTTCATCTCCAAACATTGCAAAAGAATTGCACGTAGGTCATTTAAGATCGACGATTATTGGAGATAGCATAGCAAGGCTTTTCGAATTTCTAGGTGAAGATGTTTTAAGATTAAATCATGTAGGGGATTGGGGCACTCAATTTGGAATGCTTATTCACTACTTAAAAAGTCATCAACCAAAAATTATATCAAAAGAAAAAAAAGCAGATCTAACTACTTTAACCACTTGGTACAAAGAGGCAAAAAAACTTTTTGATGAAGAACCTGATTTTAAAAAGAAATCTCAATTAGAGGTTATAAATCTTCAGGCTAAAGAAAGAACAGCAATAGAGGTTTGGGAGATAATTTATGACGTATCTAGAGAGGCTTTTAATGAGATATATAATTTATTGGATGTGAAGATAGAAGAGAGAGGAGAATCTTTTTATAATGAAGATCTACCAATAATTGTAAAAGATTTAGAAAAAAAAGGTTTAATAAAAGAGTCTAATGGAGCTAAATGCGTTTTTATAGAAGGTTTTAAAAATAGAGAAGGCAATCCTCTTCCTATTATGGTTCAAAAATCAGATGGAGGATATAACTACGATACAACAGATATTGCAGGATTTAAACACAGATGCGAAGTAGAGAAAGCTGATAGAATTATTATCGTTACAGATTCAGGGCAAGCACTTCATTTTCAAATGATCTATCCTCTAGTTGTTAAAGCTAAATATTTAGATCCAAATAAAACAAAGTTCGATCACGTAACTTTTGGAGTGGTTCTCGGAGAAGATAAGAAAAAGTTCAAAACAAGATCAGGAGAAACTGAAAAGCTAATAGATCTTTTATATAAAGCTGTAGATCATTCAAGAAAAATTCTAAAAGAAAGGTTAAAAGATTTAGATAAAAAAACTTTAGATGAATATGCAATAAATTTAGGAATTAGCGCTATAAAATATGCAGATCTATCTAATCACAGAATAAAAGACTACACCTTTTCTTATGAAAAAATGTTGTCACTCGAGGGCAATACAGCAGCATTTTTATTTTATTCATACGTTAGAATTCTCTCCATTAAAAGAAAAGTGAATGAAAATATTGAAAAGCTACTCAAAACAGATGTTATAGAATTAAAGCATCCATCTGAGGTGTCTTTGGGAGTTCATTTGATTAGATTTGCAGAAGTTTTAGAGCTAATGGCAAGAGATCTTTTGCCTAATAGGCTAACCGATTATTTATATGATCTGGCAACTAAGTTTAATGTCTTTTTTAGAGATTGTAAGGTAATGGATGCTTTAGAGCAAAACTCTAGACTTCTACTGTGTCATATGACTCAAAAGGTTTTAAAAGCAGGTTTTGACATCTTGGGCCTCAAACCTTTAGATAGAATGTAAGTCGCTTAATATAAAATCGTTAGTAAGATTCTGAAAAACAAGGTATTTTATAAAAAATTATTTGATTTTAATGGCAGTTTAATGGCATAATAATGGCAGTTTAATGGCAAAAAAGGTTCAAGATGTTTAAACCAAAGTTTCAGATTTCACCTAAAATGGCAAAATCTTTAATGCAAATTGAGAGTTTAAAAGAGAGCATTATCCATCTTCCTATTACTCCTAGCGTTTTATTGAGCCTTAGAGAAACAGCCAAGCTTCAATCAACTCATTTCTCCACAATGATTGAGGGAAATAAACTAACGCAAAATGAAGTAAATTTAACTATAAAAAAATCCAAGCGTATACAAGATAGAAAAAGAGACGAAAAAGAAGTAAAGGGATATTACATTGCTTTAGAAATAGTTGAAAACATTGCTAAACAACGAAATCAAATAAATGAAAAAGATATTAAATTATTGCATGCTTTAGTTATGGGCGGAGGAAAAAAAGGTGTAAAACCATCTGCTTATAGAGATGGACAAAATGTTATTCGAGATAGTAGAACAAATGCAATTGTTTATTTGCCTCCCGAAGCTAAAGATGTAGCTATTTTGATAAAAGATTTAATTGATTGGATAGAAAAATCTATTAAAAATTTTCCTATTCCAATTGTTGCAGCTATCGCGCATTATCAGTTTGCTACTATTCATCCTTATTATGATGGTAACGGTAGAACGGCAAGATTATTAGCTACCTTAATTATGCATATCTGGAAATATGATCTGAAAGGACTGTATTCTTTAGATGAGTATTATGCTGAAAACTTATCTGGTTATTATGAGGGTTTAAATGTAGGGCCTTCGCATAACTATTATTTAGGAAGAGAAAAAGCCGATATTTCTAAATGGATTGAATATTTTTTAGAAGGTATGGCGTATAGTTTTAATAGAATCAAAGAGCAAGCTAAAAAAAGCTCCATTAAAGGCCTGCAAGATAAATCAAAACTCTTAAATCAATTAGATGCTCGTAAAAGAATAATATTAACGTTTTTTCAAGCAAATACAAATTTAACATCAAGAGATGTTGAAGAACTTTGTAAATTGCAACCAAGAAGTTCTCGAGCTTTATGTGAAAAATGGGTGGAGGAGAGTTTTATTAATATAAGTGATCTATCCAAAAAAAATCGAAAATATCAACTTGCTTCTAAGTATAAAAAATATTTGGACTAGTTCTCTAAGAAATAGTTTAATTTCTTAGACTCTTTTTAAGGCCCCTATCAGTTTAAAAAAAAGTTAGTTATTTAAAAATATTAGTTTTTTACCTAAAAGGGAAAAAAACTATGAGAAAATTGACATGAAAAGTTAATAAATTTACATTTTTTTAACTTTTGAATAATTCAGAAAAATCAATAACATGAGCAAAAAATCTATCCTCTTTTATTTTTGGAGATACGCCATTTACATGAATGAGCACCGGTTTTATAGAATAGCCTTTAGGAATGGTTAATCTTTTAATTTTTTCTTTTACTTCTTCAATTGTAGAGCTTGAAATATGATTTTTTGAAAACTTAATTTCACATATATATATACAATTATAATAGGTTTGAATCATAAGATCTATTTGACAGCCTTGCTGCACCTTGGTTTTTTTTTGAAAAAAAGGACCGTTTTGCTGAACTTCTTCTAAAGGTATATTTAATTTATTACAAAGTGAGAGAAAATTATTGAGTACTAAATTTTCAAATTGCAATCCCATGATAGAAGACCAGTTTGGAAGAGTTGTTACACTTCTTTTTTGAAAGAGAGATTCAGAAATTTGTTTTTTGTTAGGAAAGATCATTTTCAAATAGAATCTAATATAATTATCACTCACTCGGAAATAGCTCAAATTAGATGTTGAGCCTGTTTTAATACTCCAAAGATGATTGCGTGTAACAAACCCAGCTTGGATGAGATCATTCATATAATTTAAACAAGCGCCACTTGGTTGAACTTCTAATACTGTATATATCTCTGATAGAGTTGCAGGCTTTTCAGCTAAAAGTTTTAATATTTTACTATAAATTTCATTACGTTTTGCGAAAAGATCATTAAAAATACGATCGAATTCATTAAATAAAAGTCCTTCTCTACGAAAACAAAGTCGATGAATATTTTCTTCAGCAGTTTGAGTTGAAATAATTTCTTCTAAATAACGGGGAACGCCACCTGTTACAGCAAGCGCTTTAAAAACTTCATAAGGAGCAATGTTTCTCTCTTGATCTTTCCAAAATTTAAGACAATCTGATAGAGGCATTTCTCGAATAATTAAATCTAAAGAAATTCTGCCAACAAATCCTGTATTGCTTAATATATTTTTTTCAATCCAGCTAGAAACCGAGCCACAAAGAATCAAAAGAAGTTTAGGGTTTTTTGAAAATCTAAGATCCCAAGCATTTTTTAGCTTTCCTAAAAAATCAGGATCTTTTGAACCTATCCAAGAAATTTCATCGAAAACTATGATGACTCGATCTTTTTTGACAGAATTTTCTAAAATCCAAAATAAATCTCCCCAATCATCTGATCTAGGTAGTGGGATTTGAAGTTCTCTTTGCATCTGTCTTGCAAATTCTTCTCTTTGGCTTTTATCGGTTGTCTCTGGGGAAGGAGGCAGTCCGGCAAAAAAAACGGTGCGCATTCGCAGTCCGAATTCGGCTATTAATCGACTCTTTCCTATTCTTCTTCTTCCTCTTATTACAATCAAAGAAGAGCTTTGTTTTTTCAAAACTGAGTGGAGGGATTCGAGCTCTCTTTTTCTACCTATAAAACGAGTCATTTTCTATCCTTTTTAACAAGTTAACTAAAAAGTTCATATCATAAAATCCAAAAAAACTAATTTTATGATATCAGAATTATAATAAAATCATATCATAAAATCAAGAAAACTCATTTTTATGATATGAAATCTTCTTTAAAATAATATCATAAAATTAAGAAAACCGATTTTTATGATATGGAAAAATGAGAGGTATTTTCATAAACATCTAATAATAAGGAGTTTGATAAAATAGGGCCCAATATTATTGAAATAATTTACCGTTTTCTAAGTTGAGCTTGGTTTTGATAATATTTTTTTGAAAAAGCTCCAAAAAGGAAATCGTAAAAATCTTTTTTAAATCAAAGATTTACTTTTTTTATTTGGAATTTCCCTAACATATTTTGGAACCATATAACCAGAGAGATTCTCCTGCAAGAGTTTTATTAATTCTTTGCCTTTTTTTATTGGAACTTCAAAA
>SDBU01003643.1_pt1 | contig 19474 bp, 43 predicted proteins | sample 2277071 | NCBI WGS metagenome assembly SDBU01 (sample SAMN10397929, study PRJNA504765) | marine sediment metagenome | isolation source: marine sediment core GS08_GC12, 126 cmbsf | place: Arctic Ocean: Gakkel Ridge, Loki's castle | collected 2008 | reverse complement strand
ACAGTCTCAAGATGCTCGCTCAATCGGCGTGACCTGCATCGTCCACGCGGGCGGCCTCATTGATGCCCAAGGCGTAGATGAACTCATCACGATCTCGCCTACGATAAAGCAGATTGGCGCAGGCGCGGCTGTTCTCCCTGCGAGCCTCGGGACTCGTCTCGTATTGCAGCCGTCTTCGCTGGCAGGGTAAAGGCAGTACTAATGGCTCACCGGCTTCTTATTCCTCTCGAAGGTCGGCTGGTAATTCTGCCTGCGGCAGATCAGCCGCAGCCGCTCTTACAGGACTGGCCGTGGGAGAAAACGATTGTGTGGCTGCACAACACCTCCACGGCAAACAAGATGTATATCGGCGGGCCTCCCGATACTGCTCTCCCCGGAGGCAGCGGCCAAACAACCGGGCCGGTGGCAACCGGGAACCTCAAAGGCTATCCGATCCCGCCGGACGAAGGCTTCCGTATGCCGGGTCCGATTAGTGAGCTGTGGCTAGCAGGAACAGAAGATGACGTGTTACTCTATTGTCTTTTTCCTCCATGAATGGGTTAGCCAATGACGGCATGTAAGGACCAGTTTCGGTTCACAATACCTAAGCTACAAGAACAGCCAACCAATCTTAACGTGTCGAGATTGCTGGACTTCTTCAACGGCACATTTATCGAGACGTTCGATGCGCTTGTGACGAGCGACGGGGCGACGATCACGATGTCGCTTGAGAAGAGCGGCGGCGGCGATCTGACGATGGTGTTCAGCAATGGGCAGTCCGCATTCGATTGCACGCCGGCAGCCACAATCAGCTTGACTGCGGGCATTGATACATTTCCGCAAATGAATTGGATTTACATCCTGCGCTCAACGAAGTTGCTCACGAAATCAACGTCGGGCTGGCCATCAGACGTAGAGCATATCAAGGTCGGCGTGTTCTATGTTCAATCGGCTTCGCTTGTTCAGTCCGGAGCCGCCGGGGCCAATTGGGCGATCATTAATCAGAACTGGAATGATCATGCAGCGGACGACAGTGGCCAAGGCCACGAGACAGACATCACCGAGTTGCTTCGGCATGGCGGCCCTGGTTGGCGTAGTGGTTGCGAAGGCGTTGCAACTCAAGATGGCAACGACCTGTGGGTATCTATCGCAACCGGCGTGATATCGCAAATGCATGAGCATGTATTTGACGCCCTTGATTCCGATACGGCAGGCGCGGGTGATCCCATTGTGGTTATCAACGATCCAGACGCCGAGTTTGCCATGATCAACAGCCTGAATTCGGTGACGAAACTGTCGAATGGCGATGCCATCAGCAACAACAAATGGGTCAAGTTCGTGTTTTTTGTCGTCGCCAACAAGACCGGCGAAGTCTCGCCAATGGTTATGAATTTGCCGGACGGCTTCTACAATACGCAAGCCCAGGCGGAGAGGGATGTGGATGGGCATGCGAACTTTAACATCCCGGACGAGTTTACAATTGAGTCGAGCACCGGCCATCTGATTGTAGCATTCGTTTGCCAGCACACAGCGACGGCAATGGAGATCGGCTCGACAGAGAATCTTCGCGGTAAAATCCCTTTCAACGTTTCTAGTTCCGGCACGGGCGGCGGGGACGTGACCGCAGCGGCGGTCATTGTCGATAACGCTCTCGTGCGTGGCGACGGCGGGGCCAAGGGGATCCAGGACAGCGGCGTGCTGCTGGACGACAGCAACAACATGCTGTTTCCGGGCACTGCCCAGTTGCAGTTCAACACAACTGCTGAGCGCATAGAATCGCCTTCCGCTGGAAAATGCGCTGTGCGCGCCCAAACTGAACTACTGTTCAACATCGATGGCACCGACAGGGTGATTGTCGGCGATGATGTAATGTTCTCGCCTACAGGGGCGAATTTGGGGAAGGTGTCACCACGGTTCGGGGTCGGCTATATGGAGGTGCTCAACGCATTGCGCGCCACCGATCCTAGTGCGGAGGTCGGAAACTTCTGGTATAACGAAGCCGAGAAGGCCCACAAAGTTGAGAACGACGCGGGCATTTTCAACGCAACCGCCAGCGTTTCTTTGACGACGATAGACAGAGTGGTTTTCAACTCGACAGCCGAGGAATCTTTTGCTGACACTTTTGACATAAAAGCCAACAGTCTTGTCGTCGGAACAACGTATGAGTTCTGGTTTGGCGGGGATCTTGATACTGATGCGACGATTGATTATCAATGGTTTCTGCTGGGTGACGCAGTTAAGCTGATGAGCACCGGCGTAGTCTCGCAAACAGCGGTAACGGACGAATCGTGGTTTGTGCATGGCTTCTTTACTTGTCGATCAATTGGCGCGACAGGGACCATTCAGTGCAATGCGATATTCGGTTGTCCGCGAGTCGGTGCGAGTACAATCACGTCTACGACTCTCTCCACGCATGACACAACGCAAATCATTACTATCGCAGCAGCGGTACAAATGAGCGTAGCGGGTTTTTCCAAGGCTTGCTCGATGAAGCAGTTTATTTTCAAGAAGGTGGCATGATGCAGGAGCAATACTATGACGCCGAATGAGGCAGCAAGCCTGCTTTTCGACACGAGCACTCTTGCGCCGGTCAACAAGCAACGGCACGTGAGCTGCGAGCAGGCCAAGGCGGTTCTCGATGTGGCATTGAAGCGGCTGACAGAAACTCGAATACAGGATTTGGGAAAGAGTGCCGAGAAGCCCAAGGGAGACACATAGATGGAATTCGTCAACGCATTGGCTAAACTTGGCCCTGTTGCAGGGACCGTTGCTGTTGTTATCATATTCGTGCGGTTCGCCGGCACGTACATGAAGAGCGAGCGGGCGCACCGAGAGAAGATTGCCGACGAATGCCACGCAGTCCAGAAGGAAGGCACAGAGGCAACATTCCGTGCGGTGCAGTCGATTGACAGAAATACTGATGTGCTCGAAAAGGTCAACGTGACTTTGATTCGGATGAACGGCCATTACAAGGCATAAGGTTGCGGATTGCTTTCAGGCCGGGGTCGATTACAACAACCCTGCCGCAAGCTACATTTAGGAGAAATGACATGGATGCAGGATTTCTTTCGTCCCTTGCGTTCCTGATTGCATTGCTTCAGGCATTGTTGTCAGGAGACTTCGCAGCGTTGTTCGCGCTGTTCGGTTTCTAACCCACTCCGGGCGGCGTGCGTTACCGGCCCAAAAATGGCGCGCGTCGCCTTCCTTTTGAAAGGCAAACAACATGGCGATCAAGTTACACGAACTCATCGAGACCGGCACGCTATGGGCGATCCTCATTGGCGCGGCTCTATACTTCATGTGTTCAGGTTGCACAGTCAAGCTGAACGACAACGGCTCGGTGTTCTGCCGATTCGGAACAACGATCGAGTTCGGGCATGAGACATCGACAACTAACGCAGAGAGTGAGGCGACAACGGCAATCGCTGGCGAGTTCCTTCGCTCGATTGGCCTGTGGAAAGAGAAGGGAGAAATCACCGATGAAGAACTGCTCGAAGCGTTCAGGATGTTGGTGCAGGCGAATGACTCGGTGCCTGTTTCTGAGTTGCTTGATAATTCCAATTAGCGGGTGCCACAATCATTGGCACTTTCACATAGCCGCGCCGACCGACGGCGGCACGGTTATCGAATATACCGAGCTGGAGGAGACCGACAATGAAGATTCGCGGGAAACGGACTAATGCAATTATGGCCATAGTCGGAATACTCGGCTTGTTGTTCGGCTTCGGCGTCGCACCGGAGACGCTGACGCTTGAACGATTCGCTGCGATTGAAGGGGTCCTGATGTCCCTCGGCGGAATGGCAATGCGGGCAGGGGTCTCGAACGACACGAATCCACGGGGAGTCAAGAAATGAAGACTGTAACAGTCGGCGCAACCACAGATATGATCGACGATAGGTCCAACTGATGAACCGTGCGGGCCGATGTTCGCACAAGAATAAACACACTGCAAAAGGAGATTCTAGCAATGGCAAAAAATGCGAACAAGAGCACGCGGGCACCGACGAATCCGCAACGCCCCGCTGGTACTGCTGCGGCCGACGTTGACGCAGCGGGCGCGAGTGCAGGACAGGCGGGGACCGGAGCGGACGCGGCGATGGCAGCCGCGCAGGCCGAAACTGGCATGGACGTGAATCAGGCCGAGGCCACGATCGCCAGCATCGTACAAGGCATGGTCAGGTCGGCGAATTTGACAGGAGTTATTGAAGGCACGCTCGCGGGCTACTTGCTGCTGGGCCAGCAAGCAGTGTCCAATTGCATCACCCTAGCGAACCGCACGAACAACAACGCTCAGCTTGTCGATCACGCCGAGAATCACCGCAGCATGCGCATGGGCGATCAGACCGGCACCATTCGGATCAGCGATCTTGCTGAGTTGGCCAAGAACGGATTGGAGATCGCGCCGAAGAAGAAGTGAGACCCCAACGACTAAGCACTGAAAGATCAAATTGAATCCAATAAACAAGCCGATCAGGCGTATAGCAGGCCTGGCCTGCGTGCGACCGCGTGAGCCTCCGTAAGGAAGGGCTCGCGCCAAGCCCCTTATCGTGAATCAGCCCGCCACCCACCCAATTATCAGTCCCAAAACAGGCATATCGCCCCTATTGGAAATTTCTTCGCAGATTCTCTGCTTTTCTATTACAATACAATTGTATTGTGTTATACTTAGGGTGTAATGAGAAACGAAATGGACAACAAAACGACCAGCCAAAAGGGGACGACGATGTTGGCCCAACCCGAAATTGACCTCATGTGCCGGTTCATCGCCGACTACAACGGCGGCGAACCGGAGGACTATACGGACTCCCAGATCGACGGCACTCGCGACTTGTTCGAGTTGTACGACGGCCGCGCCTGGACCGAGGCGACCGGCCGCACTGATGACTACTCCTACGGCGTCCCTGCACGTCACTTTGAATCAGTGCAAGCCATCAAGGGGCAACCCCGCACGGCACTGTGGGTAATGGACTTCGGCGATCACCGAGCGGTGTACCAACAATGACCAAGGACCGACTGAGCGAACGCGAGCTGCGTGACGAGGAGTTGGCCAAGCTGAGCGTGGCACCTCGATCCGAGAAAGCGCCGCCGCGACAAAAACTCATGCCTCTACAAGAAGGCGAAAGTGGGATAGACCATCTCCTGAAGGTTCTGGGCATCGCAGTTCTGTTGTGCATGCTGCTTTCGTACCTCGTGGGAGCTATCGTCGTCTGCGTTGTGCTGCTTGTAGGGTTTTCAGGGCTGTAACCGAAACCGGATGAACAAGCACGAGTAGGCTGAAGGGCTGTAACCGCAACCGGACCAAGTTCTCAGGTCCGGGTCGTCCTGACATCTGGCGGCAAAGCGAGTGCTCGTGCGCTTTTCTGAAAGGAATTTGACATGACCCTCGGCAACGAGAATGCGTATCCGTTTACACCCAACCAGCAAATGAAGTTGGACGACGGCACATGGGACCAGAACACAGACTATGGCGAGCCCGGCTTCACCAAACTCGAACACGCCTGCATCGACTTGCGCATCCCGGCGAGCGGCGATGCGGAACTCGACGCGCTGATTGCGCAGGCGCAGCGGCGTGATGCTGCGGTGAAGGCGATGCAAGGAATGTACGCCGCCACACGGCGCAATAATAAGGATGGGTCGATGAGTTGGCCTAATGAGGCGGCTTGTGCGGCGTTGTCGCGAACGCAAGCCGACGCCCTGCTCGCCGAGTTGGCGAAGGAACCGACGTGAGCGGTGATTTGGCTGCCATCGCTTGTGCGGTGTGGTACATCGGATTCGTCTTCGGCTGGGGCTTGAATGTGATTGTGAACGAATATCGGAACCGAGACTGAGAAGGAGAAACTGAGATGCCAATTTGGTTATGCAGCGACGGCCATACTGAGATTTGCCATGAGGGCGACCAGGTCGACTTCGACATCGAAGAGACGGACCTGGAGGCTCAAATATCGGACCTGAAAGAAGGAGCGCAGTAACATGACGGGGGGAGCATCGGGCACCCGTCCGCCCGTTCGGTGATGCGCATGATCCTGAGAAACGGTTGACTGGCACACCGCCCCCCGTCCGTAAGGAGAGACAAATAATGAGCGACATTTGCAATGTGTATGACCAAACGGAACCGGGCGAAATGCACGCCAACGCTCGGCTCATCGCCGCCGCGCCGGAGTTGCTGAAAAGGCTCGTAGTAGCACAGGACTGGTTGGCCGACAAGGGCGTGCCTGCCGATCACGTTGAAATGGTTCGCATCCGTGCCACCATTTCCGCAGCCATGCCCAAATCGCCCCCGCCTGGGCCGTTCATGGGCGTTGTGAACGGCCTGCCTCCTGGTGAGCGCGGGCTGGAGGATTAGTCAATGAGCGACACACAACACACGCCGGGACCGTGGCGCGCACATTTTAACGAATACGAAGAGTTGCTATCAATTGTGTATGGCCACGGAAGAGCGATACTTCGGCCTCACCATGAAACGGACGTGGAGAACGGCGCTGTTCGTGTCGTGTTGTCGTCATGCAATCTTGAAGCCGGCGACGACTTCGAGGCACAGCATCACATAGATATTGCCTTCTTGGTCCGTGCCTGCAATTCTCACGACGCCCTGCTCGCGGCGTGCGAGGCGCTGCTGGACGGCCTTGAGAACTTCCTGCACAACGAATGTACAACGTTCGACAACCCACACCCTGAAGAGACGGACGAAACCTGCATAGCAGCCCGCGCCGCCATCGCCAAGGCAAAAGGAGAAAAGGAGTGAGCTTGAACAAGAAGAACAAGAAGACCGGGCCGAAGCCGAAGCCCCGGAACCAGATCAAGCGCGTGCTGACATGCACAGTTGATCAGGACGTACTGAGAGGGTTGACTCGATATGTGCGCGTCGGGAAATTCGGCACGCGGAGCGAGGCTGTGAACCAGATCCTCAGAAAGGAACTTGAGCTATGTCAGACATAATAGTGACACGGATCGACAAATTCACCGTCGCATACGTGAACTCACATGGCGAATCGTCGTCGTTCCCGTGTACGCCCGACGTGGGCGCTCTGTTCGCTGCCGCTCCTGACCTGCTCGCGGCGTGCGAGGCGATGCGAGACACACACGACAAAGCCGACGCCGCCATCGCCAAGGCGAAACCACACGAATCACGAATCACGAAAGGACCTTGAGCTATGTCAGACATAATAGAAAGCACAGACATTGCGGTGTCAACGCCCCGCAATATGGCGGCGGCGTTTGAGCGAGCGGTTGAGCTTTTACCGAAGGCGCTGCGAGATAAGCGTACGTTGATGATGCTCGCCACTTTCCCGAGCGATTGGCATATCGAGGGCGATCGGGCCTGCCTATCGTCGGCCGGTGCCGAAAGTATTGCATGGGCTATGGGCGACTTCTCTTGGGAGCAAGACAAGAATATAGCGCCTTTCAGGTCGAGCCTGGAATCTGCAGAGGGCTACATGTGGACATATACGATGGTCATCACTTACCAGGGACGCACCATCCAGGCCCAAGGCCATGCTTCGACCCGCGATGCGTTTCTCGGCAAGAAGGCTGGCGAGTACCGTGATCCCGCAGACATCAACGAGGCAAACATCAAGCGCTGGGCAAGGCACGCCGCTATCGGCGAGGGCATCAAGCAGATGCTTGGCCTACGCGGATTGCCTGCGAGCGAATTGCCTGACTTTGCCAGAGGCGGAAGACCGACAACCGTTGATCGGGCAAAGCCGCAGGGCAACGCAGCCGATGACAACCAAATGCGTAAGAACATCACTGACATGCTGCTCGCGTTGTGTGACGGCGACACAGACGCGGCGGTTGCCGAGCTGGAGAACATCACGACCTTCACAATGAAGTCCGGGAAGGATGAAGGCAAGGTCGTTCCGGGCGTGACCAAGACAAGCAGTCTGCGCGGGCCGCGTCTCAGGGTCACATTCGACAAAGTGACGGAGGCGCATGACAGCGTGATGGGCGGTGGGCAGACATGACCGACGAACGGGTGACTTCCAAGCTATTCAAGGACGAGGGGTTCCATATCGGACATGGCGTGTGGGCCACGTTCGATGCGAGCCGAATTGTCCTAGACCTTCGCGCAGAAAGTGACGCGCTAATCGTGCTTGAGCCTGCCGTTTTCGTGGCGCTAATGCGATTCGCCCGAGTGCATTTGGGCGAGGACGTTTTCAGGGAAGTTGACCGGATGGCTGGAGGTGGCCTTCAGAGCAGGGTCAAGAATCTTGAAGACGCCCTAAAGAGGGTCCACTCTGCCTGCGAGATTGAGATGTTGGTAGAGGGCGTACAATTGCCTGTGAGCGACGATCCCCCTCCGGTACGGGAAATCCCCCAATGTCGGGGAGAAAGTCCAACAGCGACGGACTGAGCGATCCTGACGGCGATATGGCGACATGGAATGACCTGCAATGGCTTGATCGGCGACATGTGATGAAGTGGGATGAACTGATCAGCGAAATGCGCTGTGTTGCGGTGACCGGCGGATTGGAATGAACTGGATTGTGCTGGGATGATCGGCGGTATGGCATGGTGTGACGTGTGATGATCGGCGGATTGGAGTGGCATGTGATGCGATGATCGGCTGCTTGGGCTGGCATGTGATGCGATGATCGGCGATATGATGTGGAATGGGATGACGTGATCGGCGAAGTGTTATGCCGTGACTTGGAATGAATTGATCTGTTGTTTTCTCGAAAAGGAAAAACCATGTGGACAAACCTGGACCTGACAATGAAGTTCTCCGTTCCGTTATGCGGTGGCGTTCCGCGCAATGATGACCTTGTGAAGAAGTGGGTCGAATTGCGCAAAGCAACCGAGGCACATCATGCCAAGATGGATGAGCCGAAGACGCTCGATCAGGTTGCCGCCGAGCGTGTAGCGACGACCGATCCCATTGATGTTGATGATGAAATGTCAAAGGTGTGGGTGGGCTTCAGTAGGAATGCCGACGGCCATCTATTCGTGCGCGGAGGGGCGCTCCGGGCGCACCTGAAGGATGCAGCACAGGTTCTAGGCCGCGTCTTCAAGCTCGGAAACGTGGAGGGCATGGGAACGGTCAAGGTGTTTGCCGCCAAGCTGAAGGACTCGTTATACGTCAAGGAGGATCAGATCGTCTTGCATAACGGAGATGGCAATCCGGCGGAAAAGGCGACGGGCTTCCGCGATGCAACCATGTCGGTGATGACGGCGCAGGGTCCGCGAACATGCCTGAAGCGGGTGGACTTCATTTCTCCCTGCTCGATGACAGCAACCTTGCAACTGCTGGAGGGATCAGAGATCAAGCAAAAGCATATCGAGAAGTGTCTTGAGTACGGTGCTGTTCACGGATTCGGGCAGGACCGCAGCCTGCAATACGGCCGCTACGATTGGACCCTCACCGAAAAGGACTGAGTGCAATGATCACGATTTGGAAGTTTGAAGTTCCAATCAATGACAAAGTCACAAAAATCGAGATGCCCATGGGGGCGAGAATCGTGCATGTCGGCGCTCAACACACCGACACGCTGACCTTCTGGGCAATGGTGGACAAGGATCTTCCAACGCAGTGGCGATCGTTCACGGTTATCGGAACAGGGCATGAGTTCGCTAACTACTGGCTGCATGTCGGGTCGGTTCTCATGGAGCCGTTCGTATGGCATTTATTGGAGGCAACCCACAAGGCTAGGAACTGAATAGAAAGGACGAGAGCATGCACGATCAGATTGTAATGACTGAGAGTATGGCGGACACGATCGGAAAACCATTCTGGCATATTCACCACGACACCCTGTTCGAGATTGCGGCCTATTCAATCAAGACTCGCATCGGGTGGATCTTGGGAAACAAGCCCGATCACGAGATCGAAACGAGGCTACGGCTCTTGAGGCCCATACAGGGTGAGTTTCCCAAGGACGTGTTGTGCGCATACGGGGCGGCGCAGGATGCGCGTAGGTCTTCTGAAGCCGCAATGCAAGCCACGCACAAGCCATGCACGGAATACCATTACGAGCTTGCAACGCTATCTAATGAGGCGGAATCATACGAGGAAAAAGAAAGGGTATACACAGGCAGCCAGAAGAACAGGACGGCCCTAGGCGAGGCATATGACCTGTCGATCACAAAGATGCACGCTGCGGCAGACACGGCAAGAGATGTCAAGCAAGCCTACGAAGAAGTGATACTCATCCATGCTGCCGAGATCGAGGCGCTGCACGATCTCGAATGCCCCGATTGCCCTTGGAACGGATCCACCATTTTTCCGAATGGAGCGGACACATGCACGACCAAATCGTGATGCCCGACATAGCCACGGACGTCACCGCCCTGATCGAAGGGGAGTCTTGGCAGCCGCAGCACTCGAATCGGATCTCGGGGCTTGGTCATCCGTGCGCGAGGTTCCTGACGTACTGCCGGACCCATTGGGAAGAACTCGGCGGCGTGGACGTGTTCCTGAAAGGGATCTTCCAGACTGGCAACGAGCTTGAGCCCGTGATCGAGCGGATCATATCTCGGGCCGGGCAAAAGGCTGAGCCGCGCTGGCGTCTCGTCGGCGCTCAAATGCCGATCGTGGATAACTTCTTCGCGGAGCACCAAATCACCGGCACGATTGACGGCAAGATACAGATCGAGTTTGACGGCGATTGGGTCAACCATGCCGCTGCTGATATCAAGACGTGCTCGCCGTTCACGTTCGACAGGTTCAGTGCGCCTGAAGACTTGCTACGCGACGACGGACACTTCGGGTATCGGTGGTATGCTCAGTTGACGATGTACGCATTCGGCATGAACCTCGAACATGCCGCGCTTATCATGGTCAATAAGACCAATCTATTCAATGTTAAGGTGATCTGCTGGCAAATTGATTATGACCTGTGCGAGTCGCTTGTCCAGAAGGCGGACATCATAAACGCAGCCGTCGGTTCTTGGCGCAAGCACGGCGACACCGGCTTTCATCCGGAGAGGATCAACCGCCCCAAGCTGTGCTCCGATTGCAAGGTTGCCCATATCTGCAACCCGAAGATCGAGCATGAGCAGGAAGCGATCTTCGATGACGCTGAGGCCGAGGGCTTGATCGCAGAACGGTTTGAGTACGAGGATGCCAGCAAGCGACACAAGCAAGTGAGTGAGGAACTCAAGAAGGTGTTGCCACGTGCTCCGATCCTGATCGTCGGACCGTTCGTAGTGAAAGGAACCAAGCGCAAAGACGGTGCATTCGTGCGGAAGTATTTGCAAAGGGATGAACCCGATAATGATAGTTAAACAAATCGATTGGAGCGAAGAACTCCAGCCCGACAAAGAGTGCATGTATAACCACGTGTACGGAGACACCCCCCTTGGGCGATGTGTGATATCGTGGAAGGGCTGGAAAGACCAACCTAGGTTTGAGATTGAGGGCGACTTCTTCGCTCTGGGTTCTATGGTTTATTCGTGTTTGGAAACCGCCAAGGAAGAAGCACAGCTGATATTCGAGTCCTTGGTGATCGCCTGTGTTGAGAAGGGAGGATCCTGACAATGGATCAGAGAACGAAAGAACTCAATGACAAGATCGCGGGCCTGCGACAGGTATACGATCAGGTTGAGCGAACGGCCGAGGAAGTGCTCGGTCGAGAAAGTGACGAAGCTGGCGGAGAGCTGGCCTACCTTGACAAGCTCCGTTCAATTTCGTGCGACAAGGAGGCCCCGATGGGCGCGAGGAACATTAGTTGCTTGGCGCAGTTCGGAGTGGTGCGATTGCTTCTGAACGAAGCCGAGCGGGAATACGCCGACCTGCTTCTCGGCATTGATCCTAACGAGCCATCAGTCCCGTAGCGCGGCCCGGCCAGGCCCGACGCTTGGCCGGGCCAATGATTGAAAGGGCAGTGACATACTTGACTCATCAAAAGCAGCAGCAGATGCCCACGCGGGGAGGATGACCCGATGAGTTATTCTCGCTTGAGTGTCGCCGAAGTTGCAGGCCGCGTCGGCGTCACCAGAAAAACGGTGTATCAGTGGATCAAAATAGGGCGGATGCCGCCCAGCTTCAAGCAGCCGGGCAAGGCTCTGTTTTTTTACAGATTCTCGATCGACGCATGGGAACGCAAGAACGGATTTGCGATCCACACAACGTCACTAGCCGAGCCAGCGGAAGCGATCACACTCGACGATCTGGCAGGGCGCTGGAAGATCACGGCCGCGACGGTTCGCGAGCTGTCCAAGTTGCACTCCTTTCCTCAGCTAATGGACGTTTCGCTGTACGATCGGCGGCGCGTCGAGGCCGTTGAGGCCGCGCACGGCAGCAAAGAGAAGTTCGTACAGTGGGTGAAAGGCATTAACATGCTCGGCTGATCAGAGAGAGAAACGAAATGATGAGCCAAGTATGTCATTGTCAATGACTTGGAGGATCACACGATGTGGACCATAGCAGCGATAGCGATAGGAGCGCTGGCGTACTGGATGGACACGCGGGCAATAAAGATCAAGGCCTGCCATCGAATGGAATGTGAAGCACTGCACAAAGGCCAGCAGAATGCTCAGGCTGACACTAAGCCCATTTTGAACGCTGAAGCATTATGCGATCTATTGTCGGGCCTCACGCTGCAAGATCAGGCACGCTCAACATTTGCGATGAATCGCGAGACACTAAAAAAGGTTATGCGTCTTAAGAAGAAGGATGGAGATGGTAGTGGGAGATATCTGTGGAATCCGGGTACGCCCTACGGCCTGAACCAAACAATTCTAGGCCACTCGTTCATTGAGTTTGAAGCCGTACCAGGCGTCCTAGCGGCGACAAGAGACGCTGTGCTGTTAGTTGATTCCTCATGCGTCAAGAAATACAAGGCTGGGACAGTTGTCCACGACACACGCGGCAAGCGAGTTGTGAAGGCAAGACGAAAGGACGCGTGATGCCCAAGGGACGTGAACACGACATCACGCTCGAACAATTGCAGGAGATGGGCGTGCGCTCAAGTACGATGCGATACTATCTGTGGTTCAAGCATTTTGTAGAAACCGGCGACTTGGATATTGCCGCTTACTTCTTGGGCAAATGCTGGAGGCGGCACGGCCATCTGCCTGAGTCGTGGAGCGCAATGCGTGATGAGCTGGACGAAGCTTCCAAACCATCTATGCCTATGGCCGCGATCCCGTCAGCGGGAATGTTGGGAGAGTGTAATGCCCAAGGGACGTGAGCACGAATTCGCCAAAGACTTCATCAAGCTGTGGAAGATGAAAACGCAGGGCTGGGCATTCCACATCCCCGATTCGTATCACGTTGACAAGAAGACGAAGGAGCGGTTTTCGCACAGGCGGCCGGCGGATTGGCTCGTTTCATGCCCGGTGTATTCTGCATTGATCGAGTTCAAGTTCTTGCAGCAGGCCCGGACCTTCAAGCCGTTGGTTCACCTGCGACCTTCTCAGATTGAAACGATCCTGGATCTGAACATGAACAGGCTCCGATATTATCTCGTCGTCGGCAATGGTGACGGCGCATGGGAGTGGCGATGCTCGATGTTCACTCTTCGGTATTGGGAGCAGGAGGATTCACGGTTGGATTTGGGATTAGATAAACGGTGTGTCGGATGGTATCCGTACAGCGGGTTGAACGTGACTGGTGATCCGGACGCGATGATGAAATGAAAGGTGATGTTCGCATGAGCGTGTGCCAATTTGAGTTGCCTCAGCCGAGCGAAGTCCGGCACAAATACTGCAACCGCCAACAGTATTACATTGATCGTGTCTATCCTAATCGGTCCACAAGAATCGAAGCGCACACCGGGCGGATCATGTGGCGTTGGTGTTTTTACTGCATGCGCAATTGGGAGCACCGTGAGATTGTTAGTGTCGATTCCTCTGGGGATGAAGAATCGTCGCATTGGGCCTGGCGCGCGCACGTCGAGATTGAGTGGCGGTGCCCGCTATGTAATTGCGACGTCACTTCCATGAGGGCGTGTCGGTATGGGGTGGGGCGAGAAGTTGAGCAGATTGTGACGTTGCATGAATTGTACTCGCTGGAAGGCCGAACAGTCCAAAGGGAGATCGAAGACTATATGGAACTGTACGCCATTAGCCATGATCCGAGAACAGGAAAGGAGATCGGACAATGACTGATTGTGCCATAGAAGAAGTGCTGGACGATCGCAGACCTGATCGTGAATCGTGCGGCCAAAGACATCAAGGCGGTGCTTGAAGGCGACGACGAATAAAAAACCGCACGCGCCCCGAGAGGCACGCACGGTCCGAAAGGATTGAACCCATGCATGTTACAGCTTACGACCCCCGGGTCAAGGAAGGCCCGCAATGATCATTGCATCTACCCAGCGTGTTGATAGAATCGAAGACGTCGGACTTGTGCCGACGCAATCGCCCTTCCCTCATTCCACTTGTCATGGTGCTGGGGGGGGGCGATTTTTTTTCGCTTGACAAGACGCCATGAAGAATTACGATGATACCCAGCACTATGACAAGACTTCCGTGGTTCAAGTTCTATTGGATTGACTGGCTCTCTGACAGCAAGATCAGGCGCTGCTCACTTGCTGCGCGCGGATTGCTGATCGAACTCCTTTGCCTGATGGCCGACAGCGAAGAGCGAGGGTATTTAATCACAGGCAACAAGCCGTGGTCAAACGATGACATCGCCAAAGCGGTCGTTGGGCCCACCGAAACCATCCCCAAGCTGATCGAAGAGTTATTGAAGAGCAAAGCCCTCGAGCGTGACAGCCGCGGAGCGCTCATATACCCTGATATGGCACATGACGCAAGTGTTAGTGCTGCACGAAGTAAGGCGAGCAAGGGCAACAAAAGCGAAACAAAAGACGAACAAAACGCTGACAAAACCTCGACAAAACCGAAAGAAAAAGGGCACAAAGTGCCCGCATCCCCTCTAGTTCTTAGTTCTATATCTAGTTCTATATCAGATAAGGTATCCGAAGCGGCGTCCATTTCATCAATGGGATTCAACTTCAAATCCGCGTGGCCAGTCAAACCTCACAGCACAACACTTGCCGCGCGTCGCAATGTGTGGCGGATCACGGAATGGTTCAGCGGGAAGATCACGACGGTGCGCATGCTTTCAGACAAGGCGGGCGCAAGGATCAATGCTCGCCTGAAGGATTACACGGCAGACGAGCTATGCAAGGCCATCGACAATTACGCGGCCTCGGACTGGGTCAAGGGCGGCGGCCAGCCGAAGACTGTGTTGACGTTCTTCTCGGACGAGATCATCGCGCGGGAGCTGAAGCGTACTGACAGCGGCGCCGGCGAAGCAGAGTATGAGAAGAAACGGCAGGCCGAGCTTGATGAGAGAACGCGCGCCCGGCAGGAACAGAACGCGGAGCAAAAGCGGAATGCTGTACCCGGAGCCTTGGGCAAATTGGCTGCACAAGTGCTCAACTCGAAAGGATTGAACGATGATGGGACCGCCGAACCCAATCTGCACAGGGTGTGACCGGCAGATCGAGGGTGCAGCATGGACATATTGCTCGACGTGCATTGCTCACCTGACGAACCACGAGATTAAGAAGGTGGAGGCCGAACTTATAACGTGGAAGAAACTTGCTTGGCACTTGCAGGAATGCCCCTACGTCAGGCGCGGCGAACAGTGTGCGTGTCCTGGAATCCGAAAAGGAGATTGAACGATGGCAACTGAAGTGAAGGAAATCGACCAGATCATTGCGGCGATGCGGGAACTGAAGCGCGATAGCGAATGGCCCGCAGGCATCAAGCGAATCGGTGAACTCGCGGAGCGTGTTGTGGTTCTGGAGGATGAGAACTCCGTGCTGAGGAAGCAATACTCCGAGGAAGTCTGGGATAAGTCCGCAAGCCTTGCCGAGATGACCAAGCAGCGAGACCGTCTCGGGAATCGCGTGAGTGAGCTGAAGGCAGAAGTGGCCAGTCAGGATGACCAACTCGGTTGCCAAAACAACAGATTTTGTCAATGCACTTCGGCGCTTGACGACACATCGTTGCCGTGGGAGCGCATCCCCGCTGAAATCACGAAGCTAGTGGCGACCAAGAAAGACTTGCTGCGCCTCAATTCTGAGTTGACCACGTCGCGGGACTACCATCGTTCACAGTCAGAGTCTTTGATGGAGGAAGTCGCGACGCTCAAGCAAACGATCGAGGACCAAGAGCAGAAGCAGATCCTACCGTTGAGGGGCAATCGGATCGTGGGACTACCATTCACGTTGTGCGAGACGCACGAGGCGTCAATCGTGAAGGGCGAAGGCGTTTGCGAATTGTGCAGACTGGAAGGACTGAATCGCCGGGTGAGAATTGCATTGGTTGGGAACATGCCAATGACAGATCGAATCACGAAGGCGCTGGGGGTGCTCAGTGAATAAGGATGAGAGCGGAACAGCGTTCACTTACGTAAAGGAGACTTAGCAATGGCAACGAAGACGGCCAAGAAGACGCGTAACATCCTGCGAGGATCCAAGAAGATCGGGTGCATCGTGTTGGCGCGGGAGATGGTTGGAAAGGCTACGTTTGAACTTGCGAAATGCAAGATGGCCGCCAAGAACGCGAACAAGGAATACGACTTGGCGAACGAGAAATTGCTCGAAGTGATTGACAGCCACACTGACGGATAAGAAAGGCGGCGACAAGAAATGACCAACTACGAGGAATTCCGAAAGCTGCTATACGCAAGCAGCATTGACGTAGTCAGTAAGCGGCGGCTCGAAGAGGCCAGCGCGTTCAATGAGCTGCATTGTGAACTCGCACAAAGGGAGTTAGGCCGAGTGGTGATTCTTACCGGATTGGCGGTCATTGATTGCTTGAGAAGAAAGCAATGATCGGAGGCCCCATGACCAACGAACAGATCGACGCACTCGAAGGCAAGAAGCTGGATGCAGCGATGGACAAGGCGTTTCTCGTGTATCCTCGGGGGAGTGACTGCTTGGAATACAGCAACTCGTTCGATCGTGCCCTCGGGGTGTTGCGGGATGATCTATCCAAAGATTTTGCCGTGGGAACAACGAGGCCCGGATGCAAGGAGCGATACTGGGCTGGTTTCTTTAGCCCAGGTGAAGGGGAGCGCGCATACGCCGAAGGCCCGAGGCTTGCCACGGCCTTGTGCAGAGCGGCGCTGAAGGCGAAGGCCGCCGAGCCGGAGGGGGTGACCCCGGAGTGGTTCTTTGCGGCGCCCGCCCACATGGCCTCTGGCTGGGTGTGTCCGACCTGTGGCTGCGAACATATCAAAGTGGGCGGCGACTTGGTTATTAGAGACACGCACTATGACCTTGAGTGCGGCAAGTGCAAGCGAGTGCAGGTCGATGATGACGAGTTTCAGCCAGATGTTGAGATACATAGGCTTCAAGCCGACAACGCCGACCTGCGGATGAAGCTGGCACTTGTGCCACTCAAAAACAGAGAAACAGCAGGGCTGATTGAAGATGAAGTGAGGCTGCGCGCCGAGAACGCCGAGCTGCGGGCGGCACTGAATGCTGAATTCAAGAGCGGGCGCGGCCCGCGGAAGGTGGATGATATGGAACTTGACGATCAGCCTATCAAGGGGATTACGTTGTCGTTACCGGGCTACGCTTGGTACGGAGTTGGAAACCGCGACGTAGAGAAGATTACGCTAGGCCGCGAGTCTGGCCAAATGGCAGCAGTTCCGTGGTTCGAAGTGTGGAAGAATGGCAAGATATGGCGGCGAGTCAATGCAGCGATGGTTGAAGAGGTGCATTACGACGACGAGTAGCCTGCAAGGGCGTAGCTCAGTTGGCAGAGCATCGGCCTTTTAAGCCGCTGGTCGGAGGTTCGAGTCCTCCCGCCCTTGATACTTTTTAAAGGATAATGTGATGAAGTTCTACAAGTCGGATACCCGCCAATCCTACGACTTGACCATTACGCGCCGTACTGATCCGGCGGGCAATGACAAAGTATTTGAGTGGCATCTGAACCTTGACGCCACAGGTCTCGCCGCCCTGATCCGCTCAGTTGATACTGCGACGAACGAGGGCAAGATGGCGAGTGCTATAGGGCTGAAGAGGAAACGTAAGTGATTAACGACCAAAAACAAGGAGCCGGGTGGGGAATCCGGCCCGGCCGACGTGTCTTTTGAAAGGAGAATGTGATGCCAATGAACTTCCCTGATATGGACAGCCTCAAGGACGCCGCTGCGCTACACGGATTTCGGCAGCCAAGCGAGGGCGAGACTGAGATTCAATACCGCGTGGTTCTCGCTGATCACGTTCAGCAAACCGATGTTGTGGAGTCACACGAAATCCGCAACAAAGTTGGCTGGGACAAATTCACGGATGAGCAAAATGCGGCGATGGTCTTTGGAGTAACCAGCGACAGATTGCCATGAGGAGCCATTGCGTCGCCGTGGCTGCGATATGAGGGCTGTTCGCGCGTGATACCGCTCGGATGAGATGATCGTCCAGTAGGGGCCGTTTCACTTGGAATGGTCACGGAAGGATCAAGATGAGAAAGAAACAGGTTGTGAACATGTTGCTTGCCGCTATCGCTATGCTCGGTATGGCGACCTGTGGCTGCACGATGATCGACGAAGCGGCCGAGGGATGGATGGTCATCAGGCACTATCAGAAGTTGCGCGAGCGCGACCGGGAACGCCGGAAGGATTACGATAATGCCCAAGCGAGCCCGCGACTTCAAGCCAAACCAGGCCGGAAGGTGGCGCCCATCGAAAAGCCTCGCGGATCAACTTCGAGGCACAGAACGATGGAATCGGTTCAGCAGACGATTCCGGGAGGCACACCCCCTATGCTTTGACCCGTACCGCGTCCATTACCCGTCATTCGCGCCGTCGGCCGATGTCCACCACATTAAATCGTTGGCAGCACGGCCCGACCTAGCCTACGATGAGGCCAACTGTGCAGCCGTGTGTAAGCTATGCCACGGCAGGCTTGAGGGAGCCATCAAGAAAGGCGTCAGAACCCGGCACCTATTCGAGAAAGGACCAGCCCATGCCTGACCACAGCGAAGCCATCGACTTGGCTGAGCGGGTGATAAAAGAACGCTTCTCCACAGGTACACAAAGCGTTCTCGCCAAGGCCGTGATATCAATGGCGGGGGAGATTGAGGAGTTAAGGAAAGGCGAGACTTGGGCGCAGATACAAGAGAATGCTCCCTGTGGTGCGGGAGGCGGCAGGATTAGACTCAGCGAGCCCACGCCTCCCGCTGCGAAGGACCAGCCATGAGCGACGACGAACGCCCACCAACCGGCCCGCACACATGCGAGCGATGCTACGATGTCGCAACCGTCTACCTCCGGGACAGCCGATGTGTTGGCTGGATTGCATCAACAGAGGAAGGAGCGGCGTATTTCCTGCGATGGGAACCAGACGGGCCGATCCGGTACTTCTGTGCAAGGCACAAGCGCAAGCCACGGGAGTTCGACAAAGATGCCGTGCTCCGGCGATTTGCCGATGAGCATCCTGAGCTTGTGACCCCAATTGACCCGGCGCTGGCCGAACAACTGAAGGGGCAACGCCTTATGATTACGGATCCATGATGGCTGAGCATCAATGTGGCGTCGGTACTGTGCGGTGCCCCGGCTTCTGACCTGTGACATCTAGGAAAGTCACAGGG
>SDBU01003642.1_pt1 | contig 19475 bp, 8 predicted proteins | sample 2277071 | NCBI WGS metagenome assembly SDBU01 (sample SAMN10397929, study PRJNA504765) | marine sediment metagenome | isolation source: marine sediment core GS08_GC12, 126 cmbsf | place: Arctic Ocean: Gakkel Ridge, Loki's castle | collected 2008 | reverse complement strand
GGTCTTGTTGTCGGAGTCCCACTCCACCCAGATCAAGACGCGGTCGCCCTTTGGCGTAAGGGGATCACCCTGGTATCGCACCCCGCCGCCATACTCCAACCCCAGAAGTATCAAAGCCGTCTGCAAATGTATGGGCTGGACATCTATTACCAGCGCGCTTTCATGCAGCTTTCCTATCTTTGTGCACGCCAGCAATTCTATGAGTCCATAGGACATATTTATCTTTCCGCTCATAGTAATGGTTTTATTGTTGAGATCGAGGTCAAGATTGCCCAATTTATACAGGCCATCCCCCATTTTGACCATAGCTGGTATGGCTGGCGTCAATTCGCCGCCTACGTTTATCTGTCCGTAAGCGACGTTGTTATCCTCATTGGATTCCCGGATTAAATTGCCAGAATCAATCACTGCATAGATCTTGTGTCCACCTGCGCCCACAGCCTTCCACGTAATGGAGACCTTTTTTGTTTCTCCGCTGGACATGGATGCTAACGTCTGTACGGTTCCAATAGCAACCCCGCCGCTGTCGGGCGGGCCATCGTAGAACCGGACTTCCACATTCTCCAGAGGAACTGCGCCCTCGTTGGACACAGAAGCGGTGATGGTCACCTGCTCACCGTCCTGTGGCTCATCTTTTGAGAAGATGATGCTCTGGGGCGCTAACCCCACATCCGGCGCGGCAGACCTGGGCGTGGCGCGCGTTAAAAAGAGAATAGCGAAGGATGTAGCCATAACGTCGCCCCTGTCTTGCCCCCAGCTTGCTATCTTAGGCGCTTGCCCCGCGGCGGCTGTCGTATATATGGGCGTGGCGGCGAGCCAACTACCATCGTCTCTCTGCCGGCTGATCAGGAAACTGGCTATCTCGGAGTACCACTCATGTTTCCCCAGTTTATTCTGGATGGGGGGAACATCCATAGCCCGCTGTAGCGCCACAAGGTAGTAGTAATGCCAATAAAACGACCCAGGATTCCTGGTTATGGAGTAGTATTTGTCCAGCCATTCTATACCGCGCCGGACGGATTTGCTGCTGGGCGATATTCCCGCCGCCTTCAGCGCCATTACAGCGGTAGAGGTCATGCTGCCATAAGAGCCTTCAGCGAAAGGCCCGGTGCCCCCGGAATAGTAATTCCAGCCGCCATCGTCTTCCTGCATACCAGTCAGCCATGCCACAGCTTTCGTCCACACGTCCGCCGGGATTTCAACTCCCCATTGCTTGGCGGCATAAAGCCCAAACATAACATACTGTAAGTGAGCCGCATCAGCTACACTTCCATAGCCCCAGCCACCATCCTCCGTCTGGAGTTGTGCCAGTTTCTTAGCGGCGAATTCCACCTTTTCCATATATTTTTCTTTATTTCCCGTGCCGGTGAGCGCAAGGATACCGGCGGCGTGTTCGTAGGGATCTGTCCAGTTGTACCACGTAACAGGCGCTTGTTCAAACAGGTGCTCAATGCCTTTCTTCACAGCCGGATCGGATTCATCCGCGCCAGCGTGAAGTATGGCCATAACTACCATAGAAGTCATCCCTGGCCCTATCTCCGCCATCCAGCCGCCAGGCATAAATTCCTCACGGTAGACGTTTAGCTTATCCTGCTCTTTTCTGACGGATAATAACTGTCTGCTCTCTTTATCTTTTATCAGCCACCTCTCACCCGCCACTTCGGTTGAGATCAGGGACTCTGTGGACACCCAGAACTGGTTATCCTCAAACACTTTCTGTAGCTCCTCTGACGCTTTGTCGTTGTTCAGATGGTCTCGAAGCTCTGGCTTCAGGGTAAATATCAGTTGGCCGCTGATCCGAGTTGGGGCTATCCCCTCGAGGCTGGCTCCGTCCATAATACATTTGCCGTATGCCAGCGCCGAGTAGAGGAAGTTATCATGCCCATTAGGGCAGGTCACGTAAAACTCCCCTTGCTGGGATTTCAGCCAGTCCACACCTTTGTCTATGGATTCCTTAATCTGTTTTTCCGTGGCCTTAGCACCTTTCCACTTTCGCCCCTCTATGGTTTTGATAATGGTGTTATTGTCCTCGTTACTCTCCTCTATCAAGTTGTCTGGATCTGCTATTATATATATATCCGTTTTGCCCGGCGCTGCCCGCCATTTGATCTCTACCCTCCCGATGCCGCCAGATTCCATCAAAAGTATGGCGTCAGAGCCGATCTGTAAGCTCCCTTTTGCAGGGTCGCCCTCCACAAACCGCACATCCACATCCTTAGAGATTCTTTCTGTCCCCTGGTTATTCAGTATGACGGAGATGGTGATAGGCTCGCCCTCCGTAGGGGATTCATTGGAAAAAGTGACGCTATCCGGATCCAGAACCAGATCCACAGAAGCGCCGGAGCCTGTTGACGCACATATCCAGATCGCAAAAATTGCCAGATAAATGAAAATTAGTTTTCTCATCTTTAAATCCTCCATCCGATCACTTATACCAATTCCATTATTTGACTGTGCATTAGTCTGGTAACTGGGCGACAGTCTTTGGCTCATACTTTAAATCCCCCTAACCCCCTTTACAAGGGGGGACAGGACATGCCAAATGCGATCCCCCCTTGTAAAGGGGGTTAGGGGGATTTTCTGAGGTTCTGTAATGCGCAGTAAAATAATGGAATTGGTATTAATAGTGTAAGATTTTTCACCGCAGAGGCGCAGAGATCGCAGAGAGGACGGAAAGATAGAGACTTTATATCTCTCCTCTCCTTTTCTCTCTGGATTTCTCTGTGCCCTCTGTGTCTCTGCGGTGAGTTTCATTTTTGGTTTTACAATGCCGATCACTTGTGATCTCGGAGATCCGAGATCTGCTCTTTGAGAGAATCCGCCTTTTCCTCAAAATACTCAAGGAGTTTTCTCTTTATTTTTGGTGATTCTGCTTCACTACCAAGATTATGCAGAAACGGGGTGATTAGCTCCATGTTCTGCTTCATAGATTCGAGATGTTGCTCCACAGTCTGCGCGTAAAGCCCCTCCGGGGCTGAGAATTCCAGAATAGGCCGATCGTCCGTGTTAAGTCTTGCGTCAGTGGTGTATGTGGCTAACTTTTCCTCGCCCATAGTGAAGAACGTCAGGAACTGGTAAATGCTGTCCACATATAACATCCGCATGTCATTCTCGATTTTCTCATTCTTGAGTTTTCGAGCCAATGCCCCATAATCTATGCTAGTTTTGTCAGCAGTTCCCACCAGAATAGCGTCACTCTCCATCAGCCAGAGACTCGTGTGTGGAAATACTGACTGAAATGTCCTGATAACCGTCTTGAAATCTCGCTCCGGCATTTCATAAAGCGGCAGCCATTGCGCCACCACACCGCCTTCGTTCAGCCGCTCTTTACATGCCTCGAAATGCTCCACAGCGTAAAGGCTGCCTGCGCCAGACAGCCAGGGATGTATGGGATCAGACGTGATGACGTCATATTTTTTGTTCGTTTTCTGGAGAAAATTCCTTCCATCATCCATGATAACAGTCAGTTTCGGGTCGTCCAGAACGTAGCGATTCTCCCTGGAAAAATATCTCGTCGCGCCGGGCACTTTTCGCTCCAACTCAACGCAATCAACCCTTTTGACAGACTCATGCTGCGCCGCCATGCCAGCCGTAACCCCCGCGCCAAGACCAATAACCAGCACGCTCTCAGGAGATCCATGCAGGAGCGCCGGCAGGTGTCCCATCATACCCAGCAAGGTCACGTCGGTTCGGCGATTTGAGGCAAGCGTCATGCCATTTATGACCAGCATTCGCTCCGGCCCTCTTCCAAAAATAGCTACCGTACTGTCAAATCCCTCAGCATAATACAACAGTTCCAGCCCACTAGCGCTGGCATCCAGATCGATCTTGTTATTGGCGCTGAGAAAATGGCTTGGCCTGAAATATACACCGTTAGCAAGCACGCTCTTATCCCAGGAAAAAACAGTTACCAGCGTCAGGAACACCAATAGACCAGCGACCGCTACCGCTACCACTCTCCTCTTGAGCGCGCCAGTAAGTTTCACCCCTGAACCGATCAACGCACTCAAACCGATGATGACGTTGATGGATGCGATAAGCTTTATACTGTTTTGCAGTCCGATCAGCGGGATCAGGAAGAAGCCCGCCGCGACAGCCCCCAATATGGAGCCGACTGTATTGGCTGAATACACGTCTCCGATACTGCGTCCCAGGCGCTTCATCTGCCGTGTGTATATTCTGCTGACCAGCGGAAACATAGCCCCCATCAGAGTTGTGGGAACTAGCATAATGAGAAAAACAAGCACAAACTGTATGAAGGTGAAGTCCCGCCACGAGTTGCCAAGGATCGCAAACATCTTGAGAAAGAGAAACGGCAGCTTGCTAAACGTGAACACAGAAAGAACGCCGAAACACCCAATAGCTATCTGAAGGCCACCGAAGATTGGTACCAGATGAAGCCGCCTGTCAATGAATCGTCCAAGCACAAAACTACCCAGCGCCAGGCCGCACAGGAACGATGTCAGCATGATGCTAAAGGCGTAGACAGTGGTTCCCAGCACCATAGAGAGAACACGGACCCACAGGACTTCATACGCCAGAGCCGCGAAACCAGAAAGCCCAAAGCCAATTACTATCAAACGGACACTAAGAGGTTTGGTGGTGTCATCAACGGGCAAGTCATCCGCTTGTTGCGCAGGCGGAGCGTCAGAGTCCGGCTGATCGCTCCGATGGATCGACGCTCGAAGCGCCAGCGCCACCACTCCTATGCTCAGGTTGACGCCAGACGCTATATAGATCGTCCCCCTGATGCCAAGTAGCTCTATCAGCATGAAACCAGCAGCGAAGCAACCTACTGCGCCGCCGATAGTGTTGATGGAGTATAGGCTCCCAACCCTTAATGCAAGACGCTCCAACCTGGTGGCCAGGAGCTTGCTGAGAACGGGCAGCGTACCACCCATTAGAGTAGCCGGGACCATGAGCACTATGAAGGATAGGGCAAATCTTGCGGCGATACTTATGGTCATCGAGGTCGAAAACTGATGATAGATCCCTGTGTAAATTCTATCTAAAAGCAACATAAGGAGCGGCAGAATTAAAGCATACACGCCGATGAGAATCTCAAGCAGGGCATATATTTTGAGGGGATCGCCACGCCTGTCAATGAATCTGCCGAAGTAAAAGCTGCCAAGCGCAAGACCAGCCATAAAAGCGGCAAGCACAGTGCTGATAGCGAAGGCAGTAGCGCCAAAAGTTATAGCGAACATACGCGTCCAGACGACTTCATACACCAGGCCAGTAACACCTGAGCAGAAAAATAATAGATAAATGATCCTGGTGTTCCGTCTTTCAGCGATGGGTGTGCTCATTATATATTTCCCCTGCTATCCAGACTCAATCATTCCAGCAGAAGCGCCTTCTTGATGAAAATTTCATCTCCAATGTGCATCTGGAAAAAGTAGATTCCGCTACCGACAGCTTCACCCGCATTGTTCTTCCCATCCCAATATGCTGCTTGCGCTTTGCTGAGGTGCGCGCCAGCGGCTTTGGTTCCCAATCTCAACGTGCGCACCAGGTTACCAGCCACATCGTAAATGTGTATTTTTACCGACGCCGTTTCATGCAGCGCAAACGGAAGCCACGTTTCCGGATTGAAGGGGTTGGGGTAGTTTTGTAGCAGGCTTGACCTCTTAACTCCACCCCATGTCGCGAGCGATGTAATCCGCGTCTCTATTGCTGTAGGAGGACTATTATCAATCTGCCAGACCATGATGATCCCGTCATCTCCGCTTCCGGCCAACAGTCTGCCATTTGGGCTGAAAGCCAGCGTTTTGATATTCTGCGCGCCACTTAGAGTCTCCATGATTTCCCTGTTGCCGACATCCCACAAATTTATGATTTCTTCACCTCGTGGAACTGTTGCCAGAACCCGGCTATCAGGGCTAAATACTGAAGCTCTAAATGTTGAGGCGCCCACCGCTTGATCAATCCGGAAGCGCAATTCTTCTTGCGGTATATTCCAGACAGCCTCATTCGCGAGCAAGAATTCTCCGTTGGGACTGGAGGCAATGTCCCCGCTGACACCTCTGACACCTCCCGGAACTGTCCACTCAATCGTTTGGTTTTCCCAATCCCAGAGTTGCGTGGAACCCCCGACATCAATGGCAATTAATCCATCAGGGCCAAAGGCGATGCCATATGGGTTACCACCCACCGCAAGTTCCGAGACGATTTTCATGTCCTCATAGTTGATAATTCTGACAGTATCGTCCCCCCAATGCGCGGAAGCCAGATATGCGCCATCGTGGCTAAAGGAGAGATGATTAATTGATCTCCCCCCAACCTCAATTTTTCCCTTATATTTCCCTTCGGAGACATCCCAGAGAAATATCACACCAGAGGAAACCGCAAGTACCGGTTCAGTTGGATGAAAAACCATGTACTCATAGCTTGGTCCTCTCGCGGGAAGAATATTTTCCCAGCCTCCAGTAGTAACCAACCATTCCCTAACGTTGAGAGTCCAATCACTGCAGGATAGCAAAACGGTGTTGTCACGGAAAGAGAGGGCCGCAATAGGTGAAGAATAGTCCCTGTGCCAGATCTCTTCGCCTGTCTCCATATTCCACAGCTTCGCGCTTCCATCTCGTGAGGTAGTTGCCATCACTTTGCCATCTGGACGGATAGAGACTGATCGAACGCTGTCCGTATGGCCATGAAAAGTCTGAAGCAGTTCACCCTCTAAGTTTCGGAAATAAACATTGTGCCCACTCGTATTCGCCACATTTCCAGTTTCTGGATCAAAGGCGAGGCAGGCGGGATAACTTGTCCCGGGCTTCGGCTCTCCCCATACAGACCAGGTCCCAATCTCCAGGAATATGAGTTCAAAGCCACTGTAAACCAGGTGGGTTCCGGCCGGATTGAACTCAACGGCTTTAACCATGCCACGCGGTTGACGCCTGTATAATTGCTTCTGTGATTCAAAATCCCAGATCATGAGTGCTCCTGCCTCCCCATCTGGATCTGGTGGGGGCCTAACTCCCCCAAAACCAGCGGCAATAAAGCGACCATCAGGGCTGATATCCACGGATGTTGGTCCCGCAACTATATCAGGTAATGGAAACCGTTTGATGATCTCCCATTTCCCGACCTCACAAACCATGATGCCTCTTCCGCCGTCCGTGTCGCCCATGGCCAGAAATCGGCCATCATGACTGAAAGCGAAGGTTCCGTAATGTTCTGGGAACGTGTGGACCAACCTGAACTCAGTCATATCCCAGATCCTTCCAGGCTCAACTGCCAGGAGTTGTCCATCGCGGCTAAAAACAAGGTTCCGATCTCCCCGACTGAAGACAGCGGCGGTGACACCTCCAGGAAGAGCATCCACCCACTCAAAGGTCTGCGCATCAAGTATTTCGACGCCTACCGAACCCAGAATAGCAAGGTATTTCTGGTCGGGCGAAAACTGAGCGTTACTGATCGTCCCATTTCCTAGTTTAATGATAGGCTCACCAGCGCCATAGCACCACACTCCGAGCAAAAGCAGCCAAAATACCCAAATAGATTGAACTGATTGTCTAGAATATTTCATGGCTTTATTCCTCTGTTGGCGTCAATACAGAAATGAACAATAACATTTTAGTCGCGCAGTGCAGCCATAGGGTTGTCACCGCTTCTCACCGGATGACGATCATCTTCCTGGCGATACTGTATTTGCCACCCGCATGAATACTGTAGAAATAGACTCCGCTGGACACATATTCCCCAGAGTCCATTCTGCCATCCCAGTATGCCGCTGTGTCCCTGGTGAAGTATGAGCCGGCTTCCTTGTGTCCCAAGTTAAGAAATCTGATAAGCTGCCCCGTTGCACTGAAGATCCTGATGGTCACGTCTGAATCCTCAGCTAGCTGATATGGTATCCATGTGTCAGGATTGAAGGGGTTGGGATAGTTCTGTAGCAGGCTTGACCTCTTAACTCCACCCCAGGTAGCGAACGATTTACTCCTCGTCTCTATTGCTATAGAGGAACCATCACCAAGCTGCCAAATCTTGATAATTCCGTCATTTCCACTTCCGGCTAACAGACTTCCGTCTGGACTGAAAGCCAACGTTGTGACATTCTGCGCGCCGCTTAACTTTCCGATGATCTTTTTGCTGTCAACGCTCCACAAATCTATGGTTTTTTCATCTCGTGGAATTGCTGCCAGAATACTGCTATCAGGACTAAATGCGAGAGTATCCACCACTTGACCCAACTCGAAGTGCTGTCGCTGTTGCGGTATCTTCCAAACAGCCGCGTTCGTGAACAAAAATTCTCCGTTCGGACTGAAGGCGACCCGCCCGTTGTTCTGCCCTAGAACTGTCCACTTCAGAATTTGGTCTTCCCAATCCCAGAGCTGTGTGGAACCCCAGGTACGAACAGCAATCAATCCATCAGTGCCAAATGTGGTGGCAATCGCGCCATCTACCTTAAATTCCGAGATAGTTTTCAGATCCTCGTAGTTGATAATTGTGACACTATCGACCGGCGAATTCACAGAAGCCAAATATGCGCCATCGGAGCTAAAGGAGAGATGCCAAGGGCGCATCTCAATTTGTGTTTCGAGTTTCCCTTCGGAGATATCCCAAAATTCTGTTGTTCCAAAAAATCTGGACACAAGTATCGGTTCAGTTGGATGAAAAACCATGTTCCGGTAAGCTGATGATCTCACGGGAAGAATAGTTTCCCATCCTCCAGTAGCAATAACCCATTCCCTAACGTTGAGAGTAGCGGCACTGCAAGAGAGCAGAACGGTGTTATCGCGGAAGGAGAGAGCCGCAATAGGTGAAGAAGAGTCCTCATGCCAGATCTCTTCCCCGGTCTCCATATTCCACAGCTTCGCGCTTCCATCTTGTGAGGTAGTTGCCATCACTTTGCCATCTGGACGGATAGAGATTGATCGAACGTCGCCCCTATGGCCATCGAAAGCCTGAATCAGTTTGCCCTCTTTTAAGTTTCGGAATTCAACATCATTGCCCCAGGGCACATACGCGACATTTCCTGTTTGCGGGTCAAAGGCAAGGGCGGAGGGATAATCTGCGGAGCCATCTAGCCCCATTCGTCTAGACCACGTCTCAACGTCCAGGAATGTGAAGCTGCGGAAACCGCTGTTGTAGACCAGATAGGTTCCAGCCGGATTGAACTGAGCAACATAAACAGCGGAACGCGGTTGATGCCTGTGCAATTGCTTCCCTGATTCAAAATCCCAGACAATGAGTGACCCTGTATCCAGATTTGGCGGTGGCCTAACTCCTTCAAAAGCAGCGGCAAGGAAGCGGCCATCAGGACTGACATCCAGGCATCTAAGTATCTCAACAGGTCCTGGGAATCTTCTGACCACCTCCCATTCTCCCACCTCACAAACTGTGATGTTTCCCCCTGGCCTGCCGCTTGTGTCGCCCATGACCAGAAATTGGCCATTAGGACTGAAAACGAAGGTTCCGTATTCTTCTGGGAACGTGTGAATTAACCTGAATTCAGTTATGTCCCATATCTTGCCAGGTGTAACTGCCAGGAGTTGTCCATCGGGGCTAAAAGCGAGATTCCGACCTCCCCAGCCCAAGCCATCGGTGATACTTCCAGAAAGTAAAGCCACCTCCTCAAAGTTCAGCGCATCGACGATTTTAATACCTACCGAACTCAAAATAGCAAGGTATTTTTGGTCGGGTGAAAACTGAGCGTTATCAACCACCCCATTCTTTCCTAGTTTGATAATAGGCCCATCAGCGCCATAGCACCACACACCAAACAGAAGCAGCCAAAATACCCAAACAAATTGGACTGATCGTCTAAAATGCCTCATGGGTCTATTCCTCCGTTGGTGTCCATTCCATGTCCCATGGATTTCTCTTCGACTCATACTACCGCGCATTCGCGGCTGTCGTCAAGTTCCCAGCGTCAATCTTCTGTCTAATCACTGTGGAACCAGCGCCTATTGCTATCAAACCATTGCCTTCAACATATATTACATTATACAGGTCTCTGTCTGTACCCGAACCTTCACGCTCCCACGTTTCGCCGCCATCAGTTGTGTGAAGAACCGTTCCATCCTGCCCCACGATCCAGCCTCTTTCTGGATTTACGAAATACAATGAATGAAGCCTCTTGCCGACGCCGCTTTCCTGAGAATTCCACTCTGCGCCGCTGTCGGTGGTATGGAGGATAATGCCATTATCGCCGCTAACCCAGCCCTCGCTGGAATCCACGAAATAGACGCCCGCCAGGTCATAGCCAGTATTGCTGGATTGACGTATCCACCTGGCTCCGGCATCGTTTGTGAACAGGAGCGTCCCCCATTTGCCAACGACCCAGCCGTGATTGTCATCCGCAAAATAGACGTCATTGAGCATGGCGCTGCTCTCACTTTCCTGAGCCGCCCAGAACGGGCCGCCATCAATATTGTGCAGGATCGCTCCGTCTCTTCCAACTGCCCAGCCCTCGCTGGAGAATGGAAAATGCGCGGCGCTCAATGCGTAGCTGATCCTTATAGGATTCAGATTTTCGTCATAAGAGACCATCATAGGCTTTTGACCATCACTCTGAACGTGCCACGTCTCTCCGCCGCTGCTGGTGTATAGAACGGTTGCATCGCCTGTCATAATCCATCCCAGCTTTGGCGAGACAAACTGCACGCCGACTAACGCAGTGTTCACAGGACTGGTCTGCTCCGCCCATGTATCTCCACCGTCGCTTGTGTGGAGAATCATTCCATTATCGCCCACGATCCATCCTTCGGAAGCATTGACAAAATGCACGTCTCGGAGGCGCGCCAGGCCTGGAGCCTGTATTATTTCCCATACGATCTCAGGTTCCACCTGTGTCAGTTCAGGCTCATCGATCAGTAATTTCCGCGGGGCGTGTTTGGCTATGGCGGGGATTCTGTACTCCACCACTGCGCCGTTATCTCCAACAGCGAAGAGCTTATCCTTGCCTACGCTTATATCTCTCAGGTTTTCAGTAGTGCCGCTATCGTGTTTTTTCCATAGCTTTCCGCCGTTTTCCGTGATTAGAAGCGTCCCTTTATTGCCCACAGCCATTCCTATCATGGGGCTGGCGAAGTATATTTTATTCAGATTTTCCTCAGTCCCGCTTCGCTGTTCCTTCCATATTTTGCCGGCGTTCTCAGTATGTATTATGACTCCATACTGACCTGAGATCCAACCTTTCTGCTCATCAATGAAATATACGGAATATAGCTCGTTGAATGTATCGCCATCCTGTTCTTTCCACGTCATACCGCTGTCGTCGGTGTGCAGGATTTTCCCGGGCCATCCCACCGCCCAACCTTCCTTCGCGGAAACGAAGCACAGGGCGCGAAGTGAATCGAATATCAGCCCGCGCTGTTCTATCCAGCTTTTGCCGCCGTTGCTCGTGTGGAATATGCCTCCCATATCTCCCACAGACCAGCCTCGCTTTTTGTTCAGGAATTGGACATCATGAAGCCCAAGCCAGTCATTTGTTTTCTGTGTCTCCCAGGTTTCTCCATCACTGGTGTGAAGGATGCTTCCCGCGTCGCCTATGGCCCATGCTTCTTTATCGTCCACAGCAAAGACCTTATTCAGCCCGGCGACTGTACCGCTCTCCTGCCGCTCCCACGTCTTGCCCGCGTCTCTGGTGCGGAGTATAACGCCCCTTCTGCCCACAGCCCAACCCTGTCCCGTTGGGGAGACGTCCACACCGGTCAGCGACTCACTGGTGGTTTCAGCCTCAACATTCCAGTTTTTGCCGCCATCTGTGGAATGGAGCATCGTGCCATTTGTTCCCACGACCCAGACGTTTTCAGAATCAATGGAGTAGACAGAAGATAGATCGCTGTGAGTCCCTGTTTCCTGCCGGGTCCAGCTTTCGCCGCCGTCAGTTGTGTGGATTACGGTTCCATCCTGCGACACCGCCCAACCGTTCTCTGTATCGGCAAAATGTAGGCCGTGCACCGCGTAGTGATAATCAGGGATCTTTGTTATATCTGTATCTTCTGTACTGTAGACCTTCCACGTCTTCCCGCCGTCTCGCGTGAAGCCAATTGTCGCTCCAGTCCCTGCTACCCAGCCAGTGCGGCCGTCCTGCATGAACTGCGCGTCCAGAAAACTGTGAACCACATCCAGGCGTTCCATCTCCCAGTGTTTCCCGCTGTCAACGGTATGTAAGAGCACCCCATATTCCGCCAAAGCCCAGCCTTCACGCAGATTGGCAAAATATACATTGTGCAGGGATTCACCCAGTCCAGACGAGCGAAATTCCCACGTTTCGCCCCCGTCCGCAGTATGGTAGAGGGCACCGTCCTGCCCGGAGATCCATCCACGATACCTGTCTGGGAAATGCAGGCCCGTCAATCGCCCGTTTGTGATGACCCGCCTTCTCCAATTCCTGCCGGCGTCTATTGTATGAAGCAGGTAACCCTTATTGCCTACTATCCAGCCGTTCTTTTCGTCTGTAAACTGTATCTTGTTCAGATCCACATCAGTGCCGCTGTCCTGTGCCTCCCAGTTTTTTCCGCCATCGCTGGTATGAATTATGGTTCCCGCTTCACCGATGATCCAGCCGTTCCGCGCATCCACAAAATACACATCGTTGAAATCCATCTCCCAATCTGCTTCCCGCACAACTTCAGATTTCACTGGCGGAGGCTCGCGATGGAAAAGCGCGGATTTGAGGCCGCAACCGCTCAGGAATGATGATGCCAGTATCAAAATTACCGCCCCGATTATTGCTGCTCTGCCCATCTTTATTTTCCTCCTGATAAGACTTTTTCAGTTACGCGGCAGTTGGGTTTGTAGGGGCACCACTACGCGTGCTTTTCGGCTGTCAAACGTTTGAATACAAAATAACGCAGGGCCGAGTTTTTGCCCGCACTTAATCTGTTAAGTTTCTGTTCAAAGGCTGTATAGATACTGCTCTATAAAGACCCTGGGAGCGCGGACATCCTGTCCGCATATATGCAAATACATAGGAATATCCTGGCTATCCATATATAGACAGAGCAAGCTGATTCAGAGATTTCGCAAGTTATGTGCCAGGCAGCTTGACGGTCGGAAGGGAGTAAAACCACGCTGTGTCTCCGCTCTTCGGATAATAGAGACTCCTGATCAAAACTGCCAGTAATGCACCAAATCGAGGGAAATGTGCCCTATATAGGGCACATTTATAGAAAGTATAGAGTCGGGTCTATTTTGCCTGGAACGCTACCGCCACCACTTTCGGGTAGGTGAGGCCGCCAATGCTGGCAACCGTTTGTCCAGCAGCGGAGAGCTTCACGATCTGGCCGCCATTGGTATTGGCTACCCAGCAGCCACCATCTCTCGGATCCACCGCCAAACCTGATGGCATGGCATACCCATCAACCTTCAGAACTTGCTTGCCAGCAGCAGAGAGTTTTACCACGGAATCGTTCATGGTATCAACCATGACAGCTACCCAACAGCCACCGTCCAGAGATGCAGACAGGGCAGTTAGCATCATGGCGCTTCCAGCGGGCACTGCGGTGGTTTCCACCAGTATAGCCCCATCAGCGGAGAGCTTCACGACTTTCTGGGTGAAAGGGTCCAGAACCCAGCACGTGCCGTCCTTGGGATTAACAGAGATAGATTTAGGCTGGGTAACGCCTTCGATTGCTATCACCGCCAGTTGCTGTCCCGCCGCTGAGATCCTGACCACTCGCGCCTTATTGGAATCAGCTACCCAGCACTCGCCGTTCAAGGGACTCACCGTTAGCGATGGTTCGCTGAAACCGTCTAGCTTGATCAATTGATTCCCGTCGGCTGAGAATTTATATACTGACTGTTTCGTAGCTACCCAGCATGATCCGTCCCTCGGATCTATCGCCACAGAGGCCGGCTGAGTTTTGAAAGCTGGTGGGTTTGCGGTCCCATCAAGCACTAGTAACTCCTGACCGGCAGCGGACAGTTTCCTCACCTTAACCGCGTCTGTATCTGCAATCCAAACACTGCCATCCGTCGGATTTATAGCTAACGAAAGTGGCTGAGAAAACCCCTGGAATGGTACAGCCTGGCCATTGAGATCTATCTTAAGAACATTGTAGTAATCTGCCGCCCAGCACTCGCCATTATACTGCGCATAGGAACCTGACGCGGATATAAGACTCACTATAAGAACTACTGCAATCGCTATTAGATGACAGGTCCCCGTCATCCTTCCTTTTTGCCTCAACATCATCTTTTCTCTCCCCAAACATGAATACAGCCCCTCACGAGTAGAACTGGAGGAGCTGTATTGGATAATCAACTTAATCTTAATGTCCTAACCACTACGATCACTCAAGTGTTGGAACGAGGGTAGGTGAATCAATGGAGATCCTGTCCATAACAGTATCCTCTGGCACGTATTTGGAGTAATCGCTGATTCCACCATGAGTCAGAGAATATACTACGACGTTTGTAGAGAATCTATACACACCAGGAGAATAATGTACGGATCTTGTGGGGAGGCTTACGCTCTCCATAGCGCACATGTAATCCCTTCTACACACCATAACTGCCAGATGGTCTTCTATGGTTATACCTTCCAGGAAGTTACGCTTTGGTGGATGTGTTCCCCACCAGAATATGTCAAATCCTACAGGTGGACCACCCATGTCGTAGTAATTGTTGTATATCTCATGGTTGTTGTCTATTCTGTCAACAGTGTATTCTGGCATAGCATAGCGTAACTGCGCCAGAACCATTCTCAAAAAAGCTTCGGAAGCATAGTTGACACCGCAGTCATCAAAGTATATGAACCCGCCATCTTCTATCAGATATTTTCGCAGTCCATTTCTTTCCTGTTCTGTCAACCTGTTTTTGAGGGGCGCTCCACGCGTCAACTGCCTGGCTCTCACATGATGGGGATCGTGCCCGGTGAAGAACACCAATGGAGCCTTGGACATCTTGGGGTCGGTTAGTCGCACAGCGCCACCTTCCACATTCATGTCCGTCTTGATCTTCGTCTGCGAATTCAGCCATTCTGTAAGCGCCACCAGTGAAGATTGGTCTGCCCACCAGTCAGCCAGGTCATGCTGCACTCTCACCAGACGTAGGACTCCCTGAATGTCCTTGCCACGACCGATAACGCGACCACCTGGCTCACCTTTGGGAAGCGGCGCAACCACCACTTTACCCAGGGTAACAGCCTGTGCCACGTCCGCCAGCCCGGTATCCGCCACGCTTATGTTCTTGATCATGGTCAGCCCTTTGGGCTTTACCGGCGCTCTTGCCACTCTAACCTGCGCTCCCACTATGCCCCTTCCAACGGATGGCGCTGAAGGCGCGGACACCGGAGCGGAGACAGTTATCCCTTCTGGGGATGTGGTGGTGGGAATATCAGCATAAGTAACGACATCCGGCATAACCTTTACCTTTGGTACATTAGGTCTTATCTGGACGTCGTGTCTCACAGGAGTGGTGCTAAACTCGATCACCGTAGTAGGAGCAACCACCGGGTTTCTTACAACAGCAGCAGAGGTTACTCTGGGCACAACCTGCACGTCCTGTATCGGCACAGGTTGCTCCGTTGGTATAGTCGGTCTAACTATGGGTTTAACTTCCTTAGGCCGTTCTTTAGGCTTCTCAGTTTTTTGGGGCTTCAGGAACGTACTGGCAACAAATTCCTGCACTACACTGCTTTGAGTGTAGGCAATATACGCTCCCAATATGATCACCAGTACTCCATGGATGATCAATGCGACAACGAAAGCCTGCCCCGTTGCCTTATTAGTCTCTTTTTTTCCGGTATACATACAGGACTCCCTCCTCAGTACAAGACCGCAACCCACAAATCACTTTTCACAACCCGCAAATCATTCTAAAGATGATGGAAGCCCAAAAGCTACAATTCTATGACTACCAACATCCATTTATGACAAAATAAACTAATTACCTATATTATACAATGGTAATCGGGTCTTGTCAAGCAACTTTTTCCTCAAGTTTCTCAGGATTATGGCCCAGGAAGAATGCTATTTCGCGTGGTTGACAGTAGCCTTTCTTTATGCTAAACTGTTGACCATAAATGAAGTAAGGAATACAAGGTATCGGAACAAGACGATGAGGTAGCGCAGGAAGGAATTCTTTGTTTAGCGAAAATTCTATAAGGTTTAGCAACATATTTCCCACTGATAATGGCACGGAAAGGAAGGGTCAAGAATGAGCGAACTGTATCCCGTTTTAGGGAAACTGATGTCAGGAGATGAGAGAGTTCGGGCGGAGGAGATTAAGATCGGCGTGGTGGGTACTATGCGAAAGGTATTTCAGGAGGAGTTTGGTAAGGGTCGCTTTGCAGAGCTTCTGGCTGAGATCGGCAAAGACTCGCGAGCCAGTATCATTACACCAGCGGCGGTTGGCGTCCCGGATGGGATCATCTACGCAGGTGAGCTGGATCAGATCCAGAACACGATCAACCACTTTCTGGGGGAGAAGATCGATGGTCTGATCATCATCCCTATCAACTATGGTGACGAGGAATCTGCCGCCAGATTAGCGACAGATATATACAGGGCGCTCAGAATCCCGGTTTACACCTACATCTGGCCGGATGCCCCCGTCGAAAGCGATGGCAGGCGGCTGAGTGACAACGAGTGTGGCATTTTCCCGATGCGGCAGCACATGAGAGTGGTTATGGGCAAGAATCCTGGATACTTCCCCTTCTGCGACATCGGGAGCGAGAAGTTCAGCGCCGCCTGGGATAATTTTGTTCGGATCTGCTCAGGCATTCGCACCATGCGCAACATCCGGCTGTTGCAGCTTGGCGCGGCAGAACCCACTTTCTATGCAATAGAAGCAGATCCAGATGACCTCCGCAGGAGATTCGGCTTCCGGTCTGAGAGCCAGGACATCTGGAACCTGATCGCGGCTGTAAAGGAAGGGCTGGAGAATCCTCCGGATTGGTTCAGTGAATTACATGGCGAACTCTCAACGATACTGGATTTCTCCGGCGTTAAGGGAAAATTCCCGGACATATCCGCGAAGTTAGCCATGACTCTGGGCTGGATTGTGGAGCAGTTGAAGGAGAAGCAATCCAACTGCGTCTCCATAAGATGCTGGGAGGAACTGCTCAAGGGCCTGGGCATGATGGTCTGCCCGCTGAATGGAATCCTGTACTCCATGGGCGTCATGGCCCCATGCGAAACTGACAAGCCTGGCGTCCTTGCGTCGGCTCTGCTTCATGGTATGGGCATAGGCGAGGAAAAAGACCTCAACATCTTCGCTGATCTAACCAGATGGGACGACGGCAAGCCGCTGTGGTGGCACTGTGGCCCATTTCCCGCTTCGGGTATGCGTGAATGTTCCGATTGTGGGGCCAAAGTAGAAGAGGGTTGGATACTGGATACCCCTGGCGCAGGGCTGGTTAGCGGGGCCTGGGGCAATATTGGCGATCACATCACCTTTGCCCAAATCCGGCCAAATGAGGATGGCAAGCTTCAGCTATCTGTCCTGAATGGAGAAATATGCGATGGAGCGCCGACAATTGGCACCCATTTCTATACGCAAACGGTTGATCCAGAAGCGGCGTGGCGTTTTGTCATGGACCACCCATTCGATCACCATTGCAGCGGACGTATAGGCAACTATCTACCACTGCTCAAGGAAGCCGCCCCCTGGATTGGCCTGGACACTGAGCCGGCTTTTCTTGACAATATAAGTTAGTGAGGAAACATCATGGGAGGAATGATTACCGCGCCGCAGCCGCTGGCAGTGGATGCCGGCGCAAAGGTACTGGCAGATGGTGGAAATGCAGTTGATGCCGCGGTAGCAGCGGCGTTTGTTCAGATGGTCGCGACGCCGCGTAGCTGTGGCGTCGGTGGATTTGGGATGATGAATATCCACACCGCAGCGACAAAGCAGGAGATTATTCTCGACTTTCATGGCAAGGCTGGCGCGAAGGTGACACCGGATATGTGGGAAGACGTGATCATCCGGGAAAGCCCTACCGGCTACGGCTATGCCCTCAAGGATCAGGTCAACGCACGCGGGTATAAGGCTATTACGACGCCGGGAACGGTTGCTGGACTCTACAAGGCTCAGACAGAACACGGCACAATGACGTGGCAGGAGGTCATTCAGCCCGGCATCAAAGTCGCTACTGAAGGGTTTGAGGTCACTGGCGGTACGGCGGAGGCCTGGAAGCGCGTACCCATCGGTTCAAAGACTTCACCATGGATTGGTGTGGGAAAATCCTCTTATGACGGGGGCGGAGAGTTTATCGCTAACCCGGGTATGGCGAAGGCATTCTCCATAATTGCTGAAGGCGGCGGTGAAGTTTTTTACCAGGGCGATCTTGCTGTGCAAATATCTCAGGATATGGAACGCGGCGGTGGATTTGTTACACTTGAGGATCTCAATCAGTATGAAGTGACTGTGACTGAGCCTATATACTCAGACTATCGCGGCTACACGGTTGCCTCCAACCATCCACCTGGCGGCGGCGTCACAATTCTTCAGATGCTTAAAATACTGGAGGGATATGATCTCGCAACGATGGGGCATCCCACGCCGGAGTACATTTACACTGTCTCCCTGGCGATGAAAGCTGCGTGGATAGATCGCGCAAACCTGGTGGGAGACTCCGCTTTTGTGGATGTTCCAATCGAGGATCTCCTCTCTGAATCGCGAGCGGCGGAATGGCGACAGCGCATTGATGCGCGTGAGAAGATCTCGATTCCACGCTGGCAGCCGAAAGAGTCGCCAGACACCACACACCTCTCTGTTGTCGATCAGTGGGGGAATGCCGTTGGGCTGACACATTCACTTGGCTCAGGGGCGGATGTTATCACCCAGGGACTTGGGTTTATGTATAACAACTGCATGAATTGCTTCAACCCGATACCCGGGCATGTCAACTCAATTGAGCCTGGGAAATCCAGAGTGACCGGTATGGCTCCCACGCTCGTAAAAATTGGCGAGAAACCCTATTTCACCGTCGGAGCGCCAGGTGGGACACGGATCGTGACGGGTATTTTACACGCGATTCTCAACGTGATCGATCACGGCATGACAGCGACAGAGGCGATTGCAGCGCCGCGTTTCGACAGTCAAAGCGATGTCATCTACGCGCAAGGGCGTATTGCCCCTTCCGTCTGTGAACGCGTAAAAGCGATGGGACACGATATCAACCGCAGCCTTGCCAGCTACGGCGGAATTGCATCCGTTCATGGGATTATCATCGACCCGGAGACAGGGAAACTGGACGGTGGAGCAGACCCAGGCTCCGGTGGTATGGCGTTAGGCGTGGTGTGAAACCGTCGAAGGCGTCAAAGCCGTCGAAATCGCATCTTGATCTGAACGGTTTAGACGGCTTCGACGATTTCGACGTCTTTGACGCCTTATAATAAGAACCGATACATGGACTTATGCAGTGCTATGCCAATTATCCCCCACAGCCCGCCCACTACAAAATCTCCCAGGATCACTCCGAGGAAGAATGGAATAGCACGTCGATGAGCTTTGAGACCGCCCTGTTTGAGTATTATAGCCTTTGCCAGCCAACTGGCAAGTAAGGAAAGCCAGAAGTG
>SDBU01003641.1_pt1 | contig 19476 bp, 16 predicted proteins | sample 2277071 | NCBI WGS metagenome assembly SDBU01 (sample SAMN10397929, study PRJNA504765) | marine sediment metagenome | isolation source: marine sediment core GS08_GC12, 126 cmbsf | place: Arctic Ocean: Gakkel Ridge, Loki's castle | collected 2008 | reverse complement strand
AACTTTGGCAGCGGCAAGAGATAACTTTATGGCTTTTGGCTAGTGGTTTCGTCGAAGAGATGTCACTTCCCGACGGCGCTCATTTAGAAAACGAGCATCAGGTTGGGAAGGGAGTTTTGGGTGGAACGCTGGATGGTTTTCCGATATTCCTTCTCGACCTGAACGAGATTCCATTAAATGACGATACGCTACCTTTGGTGCTGGTTTCCAAAGGGAAGCGTGAGCAAGAGTTGGTGGAATATCTGATTGAACACCACCAGCGACTGGAAAAGTATATGCAATATTTGATTTGGTTACATTGGGAGAAATTGGAGGAGGTGTTAGAAATGAGAGAATTGACTCTCGAAGATATTGGCGTCGATTTAGATAGGGTGATTCGATTGCTGGGAGGTCCTGAAAAGGTTATGCGCCATTTTGAGCCTGAGGAAATTCTGCAATATCTTGGTGAAGAGGGAACAATGGAAAATATGGTTCGCAAGCTAGGCAGAGAAAAGGTTCGTCAACAAGTAGAGAGAATTCTTGAAAAATTATCCACCAATAAAGCGTCTTAACAAAACGTCCACTAGCATATACGACAGCGGGAATTTATCTCTGCGAACGCGCTACTTGTTTTTAGCCTCTCTATATCTGATTTGGCTACATTGGGAGAAATTGGAGGAGGCGTTAGAAATGAGAGAATTGACTCTCGAAGATATTGGCGTCGATTTAGACAGGGTAATACGATTGCTGGGAGGCGAGGAAAAGATTATTCGAAGTCTCGGTACTGAAAAGGTGCTACAACATCTTGATGAAGAACAGGCAATGGCAATTCTGGCGCAAAAGCTTGGCAAGGAGAAAGCACATCAAGTGATAGAAGCTATCTCTGAAGAACCCACCGATTAACAAAACGTCCACTAGCATATACGACGGTGGGCATCTATCTCTGCAAATGTGCTCCTTATTCATGATTCTCTCAGAGCGTGTCTGAAAAGTGTCATTGCGAGGAATGGAGCCAAAGTGGAACGACGAAGCAATCTCTTTTACTGCGAAAGCTGACAATAACAGGCTTTTCAGACAACCTCTCAGAATATACCATACACATCAATTTAAGCGCAAATCCTTGACTTTGTGATTAATCACAGGCGTGGGGTGGTTCACGAAGCCGAAGGTTGCGAGGAACGAAGCAATCTCCCACTGAGCGAAGCGAACAGAGCCACCGCCCCTACGATTAAAAAAACGGACTTAAGCCGTAGCCGAAGTCGCAAGACTTCGGGCTGCCCGGATGTAGCCGCATTCCCGAATTTTTGCAAATTCGGCTACATTCGGGATTTCGGGCACAGGGCGTTTCAAGTCACGAAAGAAGGAGTTACATCCTTTCTCGTTTTCTATCTTTTTTAACTTCCAAACCTTTTCTCGTCAAAAAAACCTCACTTTCACTCTTCATTATTCAATCACTCACCTTTCCTCTTTCGCATTTCCCATTTTCTTAGCAGCAGGTGGGTGATTTTCCCCTATAGAAGATGTAGCGTAAATACTGAATAAAAACGACTCCATACGATGAGTGGGTGAAATCACCTACTCATTATGGTGTTTTCACCCATTTTATGGAGAAAATGGAATAGATTGCATGGCTTCGGATTCTTAACATTTTACTCTAAAGTCGTTTCCCACCTATGTTCTACCACAAAACAAAAATTTTTGGCATGAATATTGCTAATTGCTATTATGATCGAGCATCAAACTATTATTTCCATCGCCTTTAATTTGCTTATCGGCAGGAAATAAGGAAAACTTTAAATTACGAAAACTTCTACTGAGGAGAAAAAACAATGCTAATTCAAAAGATTGACTACAAAAAACTCGGCTATTACATAACAATCGCCTTTCTTGTTCTTGGGCTTTCGGTTCTTTCCACCATGTCTGCCCAGGCGGGGAAACCTACTAAACAAAACCTCATCGGACCTGAAGGCGGAACGGTGGACGCGGGAAACAACTCATATTTACTGATTCCAGAAAATGCACTGTTAGAGCCAACGGAAATCCAGGCCGCTAGCTTAGGTTCCGCTGTTGCTACCGAACCAGCTTTGATTGTGGACGAATTGATTATGGCGCTGACGCTGCTATATGAGCAATACGACTATGTCAGTGAACTGCCAGGAAGCGATGACGGTTCTGGTGAGTGGGCCAAACACGGAGCCAAATGGCAAATCCGGGGTAAGGTCAGCAATGTCGAAGAATGGACCATGAAGTTGTTAATATCCCATGACGCAGGAGATGGATGGGAGAGTCTGTACAACATACGCCGTGCGTTCAAATCCTGGGATGAATTGGATACGGATGTCAATGCTTTAATGAATACCACTCAAACCAAAATGGGTCTTGCGGCGTGTGAGAAGGTTCTAATCTACAGTGACCAGGTGCGGCCGCACTTAGAAACGGTAGACTCCCTGTATTACGGGACGTTGAATTTTGAGTTTGGCCCCCATGGTACCGAATTTCTGATTCCCGCGGAACTGGTCATCCCTTGGATTGAAATCTCAATCAGCGATGAATTGTTCTGGTATTCGGGAGATAGCGGAGAAACTATCGACATCTTCGGCATGGACTACTGGATCGATGATGTGAATGAAACTGTTCACTTCTTCATCTACCATTTCTCTCAATACTACTTCAGCAGACGTTAATACCTATCTTTCGGATAATGTCCATAATATAGTGTCAATAGGATACACGCTATATTATGGACAATGCAATAGCGCTTCTGGAAATCCAGATTTCGGGGAGTTTATCCAGGGCTCAACTGGCGGATTCGGATACATTTGAAATATGAGATTGATGATGAGAATGAAATAGTAAGATTCTATATCCCAGGCTTCTCATACTATTATTACCGTCGTCGTTAATTTACCTATTTACCTATAAAGGAGAAAAAAATGTTTATTCAAAACACCAACTACAAAAAATTCAGCAAAAAACTCAGTTTTTACATAACAATCGCTTTTCTGGTTCTGGGGCTTTCAATTCTTTCCACAATGGCCGGCGAAAAGTTAATCGGTTCTGGAGGTGGAGAGATACATGCCGGTTACGAATCATCTTTAATCGTTCCAGAAGGCGCGTTGACAAATGAAACGCTTATCGTAGCTGATAGCTTGGAAGAGATTATCACAAGCGATGGTGATGAAGCAACGATTCTTTCCGAGTTGAATACCGCCATTTCGCTCCTTGATTCCCAGGATGCGTATATCAATGGATTATCCACCAAAAAAAATCATCCATCGGGAGAATGGATGGCAAAAAACCACGTAGACCGCCTGCTTCGGAAAACCCGAAGGATAAAAGAGCCAGTTATGGTTGTTTGGACAAAGCATAACGGGGATAGTGACCAGCGCGCCTTGGGAAAGACGGACAGGGCTTTGTATCGGTTGGGTGAAACGGACGCGCATATCGACTATCTGGTTGCTCAAGGCAAGCTGGGTACTGTTGCCCGTGATAGCATTCGAGCTTCTCTCAATGGCACCCGCGCCGCACTCGAAACGATTAGGTCTCTGCATTATGAAACTTTACTATTCGAGTTTGGCCCCCATGGAACCGAATTTCTGGTTCCCGCGGAACTTGTGGTTCCCTGGGATACGGTCATCTACAGCGATGACTTGTTTTGGTATTCAGGAGATGGTGGAGAAGTTGTTGATATCATCGACCTGGACTACTGGATTGATGATGTCAATGGAACAGTTCATTTCTACATCGACCACTTCTCTGTATACTACTACCCTAGACGTTAAGTTTTAATATCAATCTTACGGTTCAGAAGGGGGTGTATCCCTGACGGCTCCACTGTTGAGGTACAACCCCAGCGGAACGGAATGTGAAGCTTTCTTAACTGCCACGAAAGGTTATCGTGGCTGAAGTTTATTCGTCAAATTACCATCAAGGAGTAAAATCATGTTTCACAAAAAGACTTTAGGAACTATCACTCCAATAAAATACATTGGGGTTGCTACAACCTTTATGACGGATGAGAACAACAGCGGGGTCGATGATGTTAGCTACGATATTGATTGGGAAAATTTAAAACTCGTAGCTTATATTCCCCACTTCTCACACTACTATTTCGCTCGACGGTAGTTGTCACACTTAAATTGATTTGTTATTTTGACAAAACATTATTGGCTCATGTAACTTGTTGCCTGCACTAATTCTTAACATGAGCCGTCAAGTTAAGGAGGAAATACAATGTTTAATCAAAGCACCAACTACAGAAAATTCAGTTTTTACATCACCATCGTTTCTCTGGTCCTTGGACTTTCATTTCTTTCCACAATGCCCGCCCAGGCTATCACGGAGTTTATCGGACCTGAAGGTGGAGAAATAAATGCCGGTCACGATTCATATTTAATAGTTCCGGAAGGCGCGATGGGAGATTTGGCGGCAGCTCTTAACGCGCTTGATAATGCAATTGCGCTTCTCGAAGACCAGTATGCGTATATAGATGGATTATCCGCCAACGAGAATGACCCATCAGGCGAATGGATGAAATTGCAGCCAAGAAATAGCGCGCGCAGTCGAAGCAATGGCGTAAAAAACTATACTAGCAGTGCTAAGCAGAAGCGTATAGATGGTAACGCGGTGGGGGCTTGGAGAGATACGAATACTGCTCTGACGAAAGTAAATAATCTGCGCACGTTTATTGCGGATAAATTGGCAGAAGGCAAAATTAGCGTAGTTGCTCATGATAACATTCAGCAACAAAACGACCAGATTGAGTTAGAGTTAGTTTTTGCCGAAAGTCAATTGGGCGAAAACCTGCAAGCCACTAGCGTTAAAGAGGTTATCGCATTAGACGATGCAACGATTCTTGCCGAACTGAATAATGCCCTTTCGCTCCTTACTGCCCAATACAATTACATCAGCCAACTAGCTGAAGCAGACGACGGTTCAGGCGAATGGGTAAAACCAGCGCCCAAAACATATACACTCCAGGATAGGCAAGCGGTCGAAAACAGAGTCACAACGGCTTTGGAATACCACAGCGGGGAGAATAACACGGGTGCATTGAACAAGACACGCGCCGCATTGGACAGGTTGGATGTACTGGGCACGAATAATGACAATCGGGTTGCTAACGGCAAAATGGGTTCTTTAGCTCGTGATAACATTAAAGCCTACAGCGACGACATTCGCGAGGTGCTCGAAACAGTTGACTCTCTTCACTATGAGACGTTAACATTCGAGTTTGGACCCCATGGAACCGAATTCCTGGTTCCCGCGGAACTTGTGATTCCTTTGGAGACAATATTCTACGATGGCTTGTTCTGGTATTCAGGAGATGGTGGAGAGGTCGTTGACCTCATCGACATGGACTGTGTTATCGACGAGGTGAATGAAACTGTTCACTTCTTCATTGAACACTTCTCGCAATATTACTACAGCAGACGGTAACGTGTGAGAGTGCTCCCCGACAATTCGGGGCGCTCGACTATCGGGATGGTGCAGTTGGGCAGGTTCTCGGGACAGGCCTCTGACGAGGCGCAGATTTTCCTTTGCTCTATTCGACTTCTCGCATCAAATACACTGGGTGATTTGCCCCATAGAAGGCATAGCGTAGATGTCAAGTACAGACAGCCTTAAAAATGATAGTGGGTGAAATCACCCAGCCATCTTGGGATTTGTGCGTAATTTCACCCACTTTATGAAGAATATGAAGGATTCCGAGACTTAATCATTGTGCGATGTGTTGCTCTCCAAGCGTGTTATACTGCGACACAGCGCATTTTATTCCGCAAGGTAAGCTTTGTTGGCAAGGATATTGCATATATATTACAATATCCAACCATCAACTAAACTTGCATAACAAATGTATCAGTTATTAAAGCTGTTTTTCCGCAGTAAAATTTCGATACCTATAAATTTCAATAGGCTTTTGAACAGTGCAGAAAACAGATTAAGAGGAAATCCAATGGACACAAATAAACTTCAGCAACTGGATGTTCTGGTAACAACCATCGATGATTTGTTAGATGATTCTACAGTGGCAGCATGGCATTCTGCACTCCTTCAGGAAGCCAAGAATTCTTTTAGTTCCATTCAGCAGAAAGCAACTGTTGCCGCCAAGGAGAGCCTTATTGGACAGATGATGCAGCAATTGTCTGATGTTGAACGGGAGATTCAGATGTCTCTCGAAGTCCCGCTAAAGTCATTGCGTCGATTGGCAGAGATGGATGAAATCCTGCCAGATAAAAAAGTTCCACTGCTTCTCCAGGTAGGTAAAACGCATGATATCCTTGGTGAATGGAATCAAGCATTAGATGTCTTCTACAAATCGCTGGATTTCTCTACGGCCCACAGCCCAGAAAGAGCTGAAATCCTCAAATATCTGGGGCATATCAAATCTAAGCAGCAAGATTATCCTTCAGCTACAAAATTATATTTTGATAGCATTGCTATCTATACAATGCTAGAGAATAAACGCGAGATTGGCAACCTATACTTATCTCAAGGTTATAATAATTTTGAGCAAGGTCTATACAAAGAAGCAGAGGATTACTACCAGTTAGCTTTAAAATTAGCGACTAACGCAGAAGATAATCTAGTGATTGCTGATTGTAATAATATTCTGGGTGTTATGTCTACGGTACGAGGTGCCTTCGACGATGCTATTGGGTATTATACACAAGCCATAGAGGCTTATGAAAACCTTCAAGATCTACGGGGTCTATCAACGACATACCAAAATCTGGCAATGCTACAAGTGGACATGGAAGAGTGGCAGGATGCTGGTGAATCATATCAACAAGCCCTGGAATACGCTCAACAGGTTGGTAACCTGGAACTTGTGGGGTTGATTCATTTAAATCGTGCAGAATTATCCATGAAGCTATACGATTATGCAATGGCCCAAGCCTGTTGCAGACATGCGTTGAAAGTATTTGGAAGGTTAGGCGGCCAGACGCGCATAGCCGAAGCTTATAAATTCTTGGGGTTCATATATGGCCGACAAGAAAAGTGGGAGGATGCTCAACGTTTCTTCGCACGAAGTATTGATATTAATGACTCGGTCAACAATCTTTTGGGTGTCGGTGAAGCGCGGTATGAATCTGGATTGACATATTCTAGCAATGGTGATAAAGACAATGCTAAAGAGCAATTAACCCAAGCATTGGAAATTTTTGAACAACTGGATGCCGCTTCGGATTTGCAGAAAGCAAAAGTTGCTTTGGAAAAACTGGAAGAGGATAAGAAAGAAGTTAAAGCGGGAAAAATCAGACGAATTAGGCGGATAAGCAAATAGTCAAAATTACGCAACAAAATCGTATTAGCCAAAATTACCTATGGAGTAGAACATGGACGCAACATTGATACAGATTCAAGATTTAGTTGCTGAATTAAAAGCAGATGTCAGTGAGCAAGGTGGGGTTGGAACTCACAAAAATATATTAGAGCTGGATAATTTGCTTAGACAGTTTAGTCAAGAGCAAACATCCATAGATACGATTTGTGCCACACTGGCACCCTCTATTAAATCATTTCGGCAGATGTTTGAAATGCGATTAGATACAAACGCGTTGATAGAATTCCTGTTAGAAGGTGCTCAAACAAATGTAAGTTTGGCAAAATTCGATGATGCCAGGGATATTTATGAAGAAATCATTATTCTGGCAGATTCTTCTTCTCCGAACACCATGGCTAAAGCAGAGGCGATAAAACAGATAGGACATATCAATTCTGAGCAAGAACAATGGCAACAAGCTGAAGAATCTTATCGCCAGGCTACTACATTGTACGAGGATGCCAATAATCTGGAACAGGTGGCTAACATTTATAACAATCTTGGCTATAATACCCTTCTCCAGGGGGATTATAGCCAAGCTAAGGAATATCATCAACAGGCAATTCAAACTGGACAGGAATGTAATAATCCTTGGGTCATTGCCAATGCACATGATAGTTTAGGGATTATTGCCAGTGTGCAAGCAAACTGGGACGAAGCGATTGATAACTTTGAAGCGAGCATTACACAGTACGATGAGATTGATGACCTACAGCCCGATGACCTAGACTGTATGGCGCAAACCTATCATAATTTGGCAATGGCTTATGTCGATTGTGAAGAATTCGAAGAAGCTGGGAAATGTTATCAAGAAGCGACCCAAATTGCGGAGGAGCTGGGAAAGTTACCGTTGATGGCAAGTATATATATCAATCGCGCAGAATTTTTCCTCAATGTCACCAACATAGAAATGGCAAGAGTTTATTGTGACAAAGCGTTGGAGATATTTGAGAAGTTAGAACATAAATCAGGAATTGCTGAAGCGCATAAGTTCTATGGTTGCATTTACCAAAGAGGACAGGATTGGGATGCTGCTATACAGAATTTTAATAAAAGTATTGAGTTCTTTAAATCGTGCAATAATTTATTGGGAGCCGCGGAGACGTATTGTGAATTTGGATTAATGTACAAGGATAAACAGGAATTGGAGCAAGCGAAGAATTGCCTCAATGATTCCCTAAAGATTTTTGAACAGTTGGAAGCAACAGATCAAATTGAACGGGTAAAGAACGTACTGGAAACGTTGCCAAACTGAACTGTATATTAGTACTAAGAACAAATCCTTCTCGCGAACGGTATCCATTAGTGGTACCTCTGAAGCATAGACGGATACTGCCTCCCTGGACATTCTGTTTGCGTTAATACACAAAAAGGCTTGAAAATGAAAGAAGAAATGTATTATACTATATTAGGAAGTTCCAATAATATTTGCGAGGAGGAAAGTATGATGTCTAACCTTGATGTCCTGGTTATGGACAGTAACATTGATGTTCTGGTCGTAGATGATGAGCCACATATTCTACGTCCTCTATCTTATTTATTAAAAAAATTGGGATATTCAGTTGATACAGCTAAGGATGGGGAAGAGGCTTTAGGCAAGATTCGCGAACAGTGCCCCAAGTTGATTTTTCTGGATGTTATGATGCCTAAAAAAGATGGTTATGAAGTCTGTAGTCAATTGAAGCAAGATGGTGAACTCCAAAACGTTTATATCGTTATGTTATCTGCTAAAGGTCAGGCTGTTGATAGAGAACTTGGTCTAAAGAAAGGCGCCAATGAATATATGGCAAAACCTTATAATTCCCGTGACATAATGGAAGTCGCAAATCGGGTATGTCATGACGAATCTGCATCATAAGAAGGGGGCAAATTATATGGAAACGAAAAGCCAGGAATTCAAGACCAATATCACTGAAGAGCCTAACCAAATAATGGGAGCACTACACGCGCGGGATGTTGAGATTAAGAAATTATCAGAAGAATTGGATAGCGTCCGTGCTGAATTGGATAATGTAAAGTCTACCAGCTTGAACATTCTATCGAATGTATCACACGAATTGCGAACCCCAATAACTTCCATCAAAGCATTTGCTGATATGTTGCTGATGTTTGGTAACGAGGATCCAGAAGCACAAGAAGAGTTTCTTAACAGCATTATCGAGCAATGTGATAGGCTCATTGAAATGATTAACGGCGCTTTAGATATATCGAAGATGGAATCGGGTAAGATGGAATGGAATATCATACCCATGGATATTACAGAGGTTATCCAATCTTCTGCCACTGTTATCGATTGGATGTTGGAACCAAGCGGACTTTCTTTAGAATTCAAAGTTTCTGATAATTTGCCTTTAATCCAGGGAGATAGAGATAGGCTTCTGCAGGTGATGGTTAATCTTATCGGCAATGCCATCAAATTTACCGAAGAAGGGCAGATTACGATTGGCGCTAAAAATGGTAATAATGAAATAACGGTATCTGTATCCGATACAGGTATCGGTGTAGAACCTGAGAATCAAGAATTGATATTTGGAGAGTTCTATCAGGTAGGCCACATATTGACAGATAAGCCAAAAGGTATTGGACTGGGGCTCCCCATTTGTCGTAATATTGTGACCAATCATGGCGGGCGTATATGGATGGAGAGTGAACCAGGAGTTGGAAGTACATTTTATTTTACGCTTCCGTTGAAGATGGAGGGTGACGATGAGGAGGTTATAGAGGCTACCGATAGCTTTCAACAGTTAAATTAACAAAACAGTTAAATTAACAAAGGCGGTGTCATGGAAGCAACACTTATAAATCTAATTCCAGAAAGTACATTGAAGCAAACCCTACAGGAGAGCGCTGGACATGCTGGAATATCCTTCCTTTTGTATGATAGATTGGGCGAATTAATCTTGCAATATCCTCCCATAGGCCCACCGCAGGTGTTCGATGCTAAAAAAGTATCCACGCAGATGTTCGCGAAGCAATCTCGGGAATCGGGGACTGATACAGATGAAGTTGTCTTTTTTGCAATTTCAACTGATTTAAGTTTATTTTCGGAACCTATACTGCATGAAAACCAAGTCATTGCCAGGCTAGCCGCAATATCCTCTCATAGCGAAGAATATATAAAGAACATAGTGCATATAACGAAATGCCGTATTGAAGATCTTATTTCTCTGAATGCAGAAATGGAATGCCTCTCATCCGAAATTAATCAAAATTATGATGAACTTCATTTGCTGTATACATCTAGTGCAATGTTAGCTGGCATCAGCGAAGTAGAGCAAGCAAGTTCAAAAATCATCGAAAATGCCATTGATGTAATCGGAGCGGATTATGGTTCTATATTATTAGCGGATGAAAAGAAGGAAGAACTTTATTCTGTCTATACATACGGCAAACCGAATTCCTCCCAACGGATTAAGTTCGGACGAGGCATTAGTGGACTGGTCGCTTTGGAACGCAATACAATGTTAGTTGAAAGCCTGGATGATTTGTCTTCCAAAAACGGTGAACCATTGTTATTTACTCCTCCTCTAATTGCTTGCCCAATGATAGTTAAGGAAGAGCTGGTTGGAGTAATTATTCTGGCGAGGAAATCTACAGGCAATGTTTTCACTGCTATGAATCTTAAATTGCTAGACTCTATCGCCTCGCAAGCTGCTGTTGCTTTCATGAATGTGAGATTATTCAACAATTTGATGGAAAACAATCAGCAACTACGAGATGCTCTGGAACGCCTCCAAACAGCACAAGAATATTTGATAGAATCCCAAAGATTAGCTGCTATGGGACAACTGGTGGCGGGCGTAGCGCATGATATTAATAATCCACTCACCGGTATAATGGGATATTCTGAACTCTTGTTACTAAATCAAGGGATAGATGGCGAACTTAAACGCGGACTGGAAATTATTCGTAAAGAGGCGGAACGAGCGGCAGGCATCGTGCGTAGTTTGAAGACTTTCGCTAAAAAACGCGTCCATGAACAGAAACTGGTGAATATTAATCATATTATCCAAGAGACTTTACCTATCATAGGAAAAAATTTCGATAGGAAAAACATCCAAATCATTACTGATTTGGATTCGAATCTTCCTACGACGATGGCAGATTCTGGACAAATTCAACAGGTATTGATGAATTTGTTAATGAATGCAGAAGAAGCAGTGAATAGTTCTGGTACAATTAAAATCAAGACGGAAATACTAGATGACACATTATCAAACAAACAAAAAATCCGTTTTTCTGTTTCCGATGATGGTCGTGGAATCTCTGAGGAAATTAAATCCAGGATATTTGAACCTTTCTTTACTACCAAGAGTGAGGTTAAAGGTACAGGATTGGGACTGAGTATCTGCCATGGCATTGCTGCTGCGCATGAAGGGAGAATTTACGTAGAAAGTGAGGTTGACGAAGGCACGACCTTCTTTGTTGAATTACCGATTATCACCCAGGACGTTAAACTAGATTCCAATCTCCTGATTGAATCAAACTTCACCCAAGAAGAGAAAAAACAAGTCCTGGTCGTTGATGATGAATTATTCATTCAAGATTTATTGAAGGATATTCTAGGCAGTGAAGGATATTCAGTAGACATAGCATCTGATGGAGAAGACGCTTTGAGGAAACTTGAACAACGGCAGTATGATTTACTTCTGTTCGATATTATAATGCCTAAGATTAATGGAATAGAACTGTATAATCGTATTCAGCAAAAAACTCCCGACTTGCAATTGAAAAGTAAAGTAATATTTGTAACAGGTGATACGCTTCGTGAAGAAACCGAATTGTTCCTGAATAAAAATGAATTGAATTACATTTCAAAACCCTTTAACCGAGAATATTTGTGTAAAAGGTTAAATGAAATACTAGCATCCTGAAGAGCATAGCGACATTTTGCCTTACTTGCCTATTTAGAATTACGAACAAGACGGTGTGTTGTAAGCAGGTGAGTGAGAAATAATGGGTATTTCCCACTTGTTCATGGGTTTGAATATATCTCATAGTCTATTGCCTGTCATGTCCGCAACGCGGACAGGTGCAACGCATAGACAGTGTTATGGACTACAACGCTTCTGACTTCCCCATGTCGTCAGTTGTTTGTCCAGGGGAGTTACCACTCCAGATTCTGCCCTCAAAGCCGGGTCCACATATTTTAAAATCATGCCAGAGCCGCCAGCCGCATAGAGCATTCCCTTACCAGCATATCCAATCCCATATAGGGCTACACCTATTGTTTTCTCTAACTTCCTCCATGTTCTCCCGCCATCTGTTGTGTTCAGAATGACAGAATGAACTCCGTTATTTGAAAAGAGTCCACCAACAGCCCATCCTTCTCTGTGGTTAACAAAGTTCAAATCACTTATAAAATAATTTTTAAGAAACAACTGCTCTTCCCAATGTTTTCCACCATCTTTCGTGTAAAAAATGCTATTTCCGTTCAGATTCCGCCCTAAAACCCAGCCCGCCTTAGAATTTAAAAATTGGAGAGCATAAAAGTTGCCATTTAACGGAACGCGTTGAGGAATCCATTTCTGACCGCCGCTTTTCGTATGCAGAACCGTTCCGTCATCACCAACAACCCATCCCTCATTCTCATTGATAAAATGCACTCCATTTAACGAAGTAGCTCCAACACCGCTTTCCTGGTGTTGCCAGTTTTTGCCTCCGTCTTCCGTGTGAAGGATGATTCCATTGAATCCGACCACCCATCCATAGCGCTTATTAACAAAGAACAGGTCGAAGAATAATCCCTCTTCCCTTTGTTTCCAGCTTTTTCCGCCGTCATTGGTCTGGAGAAGTCCGAGAGCAGAGGCTGCCCAGCCTTGTTTCCTGTCTATGAACCAAATCGCTTGGAAGTGCGGATGTCCGCCTCTCACCACTTGATAAAGAATATCCCAGGATTTTCCAGCGTCTTTTGTCTGAAGCACTCCAGTGTGCCCAGCCGCCCATCCGTCATCGGGATTGAGAAAGAAAAAGCATGTTAATTCTAAAAATGGCGGGTCTGTATCTCGAACAATCTTCCAAGATGGCGCGGCAAAGAGAGCAATAGGCATGAGAAATTGTGAAATGATTATTAGAAATAAAAGAGTTGTCCTTTTCATGTTATCACCTGATTTTCAATATAAAACCAAATGGTTAAATAGTAGTATGGCAAAGGCAAGCATTAAGGCGCGTGATTCGCCGGACGCCCTACTTTAGCGGGGTTTTCTCGACTCAAAATGGACTAACGGTGATTTTCAGTCGTCTTTGAGACGACTTGAGTTTTTAGCCTGTGAATTGATTCATAGGCTAAAATTGATGCATATGCACCGCTAATCTGTATCCTTTTCCGGTTGTCTGGTTGTCCGGTTGTCCGGGTTTCAAAGCCTATTATCCAAACTGATAATGAAGTTCACCCCAGGTCCATCGACGCCTGAACCGTGTTCACGATATCGTCGGTTGAGGATATTTTCTACGCCAACCGTCAGACGATTGTACTCGGTTAAGCTTATGCCGCCCCGGATACTGAGGGTAAACCAACCTGGGGTGCCGGCATCAACGGCTTGGCCATTTTCGTCGAATTCGACTTCTTCGACGTCGCGGGTGAATCCGGGAATTCGCGGGTCGCGGATGTCGCCTCTGGACAATCGGTTTTGCTTGACCGCTCCGCGAGCGAAAAACTCGCCCCAAAGCCTGTTGTTTTTCTCTTCCCAGCGCACTCCTAACAGCCCATTGAGCGGTGGTTCTCTTCGGATGCGCGCTTCCCACAGTTTGTTCGGGTCAGGTTCTTTCCCGTTGAGAACAGTCACTTTACCGCGCGTAAAGGTCAGATTTCCGAAAATCGACCATTCATTGGTAATTGGTGAAAATCCGTCGATTTCAACCCCTTGAATCTGAGCTTCATCGATATTGTCCTGCACGAATACATCCATCTCTGGATAAGCTATCTGGATATCCGTATACAACTTCGGCAACGTCTGCCCGTAGACTTCCTGGACTGGCACACGTGCCACTAAATCCTTAATCTGACTGAAGTAGTAGATGACGGAGCCTGAGAAATATTTAGAGCGCACTTTGAAACCGCCTTCAATCGTCAGACCTTTTTCCGGTTCCAAATCGGGGCTGGGGGCATCCACGCCCTCATTGGTGACTTCGACCGCGGTGGTGTCATTCAGCGAAGGCGCTCTGAAAGACGTGGCAACATTGCCGACGACGTTCAGTTGGTCTAAAATTCCCACCACAATGCCGGCGCTGCCCGTAAGCGCGGAGTCCGAATCTTCAAACACGCCAAAAGTTTTATCGCGTGAACTCAGGTCAGCTTCCGTCGAAAAGAAGGTATATCGCCCACCCAGCGTCACTTCCAACCGGTCTAAAATCTGAATCTCATCCTGCGCAAACAGGTTCAAGTCCCAGAATTTAGAGCCATCTGGGAAACGTCCCCAACTTTTGTCTACTTTTTCCGCCTTCGTCTCAAGGTCTGTCTTAATGGTCTTGCCCGAGAGAGTGTCAAAGTAAAACTCGCCGCCAACTGTGATGCGCTGTCTTTTTGCGGAAGGCGATGTCCCTTGAGCGCTGATTCCAAAAGTGTTGATAGTATCGAATCGTTCTCTTTGTTCGGTTTTGCCTGTTTGGACTTCCTTTCGTCCCTCTTTTTGGTGATGATAAGAGACGGACGCGCGCAGTTCGTCTAAAAACGGGGCAAGTTTCTTGCCAACATAGTTGGCATAAGTTAAATCTCTATTCTGCGGGGCAAACGAAAATACTTCAAATTCCTTTGTGACCAGTTTGTCATAGCGCGGCACATCGGGCTGGCGTACCAGTTGATAGGCGAGTTTGACTGTTTGATTGTCGGAAAGCTGATAAGCCAGTTTCGCATCGCCTGAGTATTCGCGCCAACCGATGCCTTCCTCTGTGTCCACCAGCCACGCATCTTTAGGGATATTGGTCGGTTTTTGGCTGGTTAGATAAAATTTGCGGTTTTTCAATTGTACGTCATAGCCTCGTCCGGGGCGCAAGTCTTCGACATCTTTTGCCCCACCGCCTACAATGAAACCTAGTCGGTCATAACCTCCACTAACTTCCATCCGACCGGTTTTCTCCCTATCCGCGCTGGCAAATTTACCAAACAGACGTGGTTTGATTATCCATTTTTTGACGCCAGATGCACTTGTCTTCCCTTTATTAAAAGGGGTTAGGGGGATTGCGTTTTTGGTGAACACACTGATGACGCCGCCCATTGCCCCACTGCCGTACAATACCGAACCTGGTCCGCGCAGCACTTCCACACGCTGTAGGCTATCAGGATTGATGGTTGCCAGATATTGATTCGGGCCGGAGCGGAAGGTGGAGTTGTTCAGCCGAACGCCGTCAACTTGAATGTACGTTTGATAGCCCGTCAGTCCGCGCAAGATGGGCGAACCCTGTCCATGTGTTGTTGTTTGCGCGAAAACGCCCGCTGTTTCCCTTAAAATTGAGGGCGTGGTTTGCGCGTTCATCCGCTCTATCTTTTTTTGGCCCACTACAGAAATGGCATTCGGTGTTCGGAAGGTATCCTTCTCAATACGTGCTGCTGTCACTGCTATCTCTTCCAAACGGATAGTTTTTTTTGCTTCTTGGGCGAAGGTGAGATTCTGTCCGATTGCACAAAAGCAAACAAATAAGCAAAGTAAATTGGTCCAAATTAAAAATTTGAATGGCTCCCAAATTTTATATTGACTCATCTGATTCCTCCTATTTCAGTTTATTAATACGACTTTTTCAGTTATGAAGAAAAACAGCATATATGGATGCCTAAACCGCTAAGTGAAAAACTCGTGTATTAATTACTCGGGTTTCACCTCACGTAAAATTTCATCAATTATTTCATCGGGGTCGATGCCTTCCGTCTCACCTTCAAAATTTCGGAGTATGCGGTGGCGCAGGGCAGGATGGACAACTGCCTGCGCGTCTTCAAACGCCACGTTGTACCGACCATCCAACAATGCGCGAATTTTCGCGGTCAGTACTATCGTCTGTAAGCCCCGTATTGAGGCACCCAACTGAACGTATCGACGCGTGAGTTCGGACGCTACTTCTTTGTCTGGGTGCGTGGCGCAGATGAGCTTGATAACGTATTTCTCTACATGAGTTGCTATCGGCACTTGTCGGACTAATTGACGCATATCGAGAATCGTAGCCGCGTCAAGTGTTTTCTGGACTTCAGGATTTTCCACCGAGGTTGTCCGTCTGGAGATTTCTAGCATTTCATCTTCACTGGGATATTCTACTTTCAGCTTGAACATAAATCGGTCTAATTGCGCTTCAGGAAGATGATAAGTACCCTCCATTTCGATAGGATTTTGCGTGGCGATTACGAAGAAGGGTTCTTCGAGGAGATGGGTTGTGCGCGCGATGCTGACGGTGTGTTCCTGCATAGCTTCTAACAACGCGGACTGCGTGCGTGGCGTAGCGCGGTTGATTTCGTCTGCTAACACAATTTGCGAGAATATGGGGCCTTGCTGAAATTGAAAGCTCCTTCTACCTTCGGGGTCTTCGGCGAGAATGTCCGTTCCAGTGATGTCTGACGGCATCAGGTCGGGAGTGAATTGGATGCGTTTAAAAGATAAACCCAATGTTTGACTGAGCGTATAGACCATCCGCGTTTTGCCAGTACCCGGCACGCCCTCAAGCAATACATGACCATCAGCAAACAAACACAGTAACATCCCCTCAATGATTTCTTCTTGACCAACTATGACTTTGCCAATTTCTACTTTTACGTTGTTAAAATATTCCCGAAACTGCTCAACTTTTGCTTCCATAATAATAAACTTTCCCCTTATTGCATATCCGCGATTTCGACAAAATGGTTATTCTATTCCACAAGGAGGCAAAGACCATCTTTTTAAAGAGCAATTTCCATGCCTTCCTTTTCCGACAAATGCGTGTCAGCCATCTGCATCCCGTCGAGGTCTATCCCAATGTGCCTCAATTGCATCAAGATAAATTTTCACTTCGTTCAACGATGCCTCCGATGTATGGTACCTGATGGGGCGCGCAGAGAATCAGTGTTCACAGTTTACCCATTACTGTCCAGTTTCTAAACAGGCAGCGAATTTGGGATTTTTTGTTGCTTTCGTCATAAGGCTATGCTAAAATGAAGTTATGTATTCTAATTACTACACCAGCAGAACGTCAAAAAAAGGATTGCGTTGCTCTCCAGGAAAAGGTGGTGGAAATCACAATGACTGAACAGGAGTTGCGCGAGTTAATCGCGTCCGGGGAGAACATGCAGACCGAGTTCGAGCGTGAAATTGATAATGCAAGTGATATTGCCGCAGAAATTGTGGCGTTTGCAAACGGTGAGGGTGGATTATTGCTCTTATGACCAAATTGGCGTACCCGGCACTTCGACGGAGGATATCGAACTCCTTAGTGTGGCGCAATATTTTCGGGATGTGCATGGACTGGAGTTGGAGGAAGAGAAACAGGTTGTGCCTTTGGAAAAGTTACTGGCAAACGCAGGCATCTTGACCTTTGTCGAAAATCATGCTGTGGCGACAGTGGGAGGCATTTTGATTTTCGGTAAATCTCCTGAATCCGCGCTCTACGCAAGTGGCATTCTCGCAATTAGATATCGAGGCACAGAGGTAGGTGATATACTAGACAAACGCGATTTAACCGGCGTCATCCCGCAACTAATTGAGGATGCGATGTCTTTCGTGCGGGTGCATAACATCACCTCAGCAAACATTGAAGAGGCAAAACGGGAGGATAAGCCACGCTTCCCGGAATTTGCCGCGAGGGAGGCGATTGTGAATGCGCTGGCGCACCGCAACTATAGCATCACAGGAGCAAAAATCCGGCTTCTCATATTCGATGACCGCATTGAGATACATAGCCCCGGCCGGCTTCCGAATACCATTACTCTGGAAAACATCCGATTTGGGCAGTCCTTCCACCGCAACCAGTTTATCGTGCGAATGCTGAATAATTACCGCTACATGGAACGCATCGGGCTGGGCATTCCGAAAATGATTAAAGTCTGCAAAGAATTTAGCGGCAAAGAGCCACAGTTTGAGGAACGCGGTGAGGAGTTTATAGTCAGCATTCCCGCTTGATGACTACTAACTTTCTCCCTTCGCATTGAGGAGGATTAATGCAAATGAAAATTTATATTATGGTTGATTTTGAAGGCGTCGCCGGTATGATTGAATGGGACAACTATGTGGAAGATACACCAGCCACCCTTGACAAAAGACTGCGATTACGGCAAATTTTGACTGGTGAAGTGAACGCGGCAATTGAAGGTGTTCTCGCGGCAGGGGCAACGGAAGTCGTTGTGTGGGATTCTCATGGGCCATCGAATAACTGCAACAACTTCATTTTAGAGGAATTACACCCAGAAGCCTGGGTCATCATTGGGTGGAAGGGATTGCCAAACTTTTATCCATGCCTCGACGACAGCTTTAATGCGGGACTATACATTGGCGGGCATGCGATGGAGGGAACGCCCAACGCCGTTCTACCGCACACGAAGACAATTGTCAATGGAACACCTTATGGAGAGGTGGGCATGTTTGCGGTTATGTGCGGATGGCACGGTGTTCCAATGGTGTTTATCAGCGGTGACCAAGCGACAGTTAAAGAGGTACAGCAAGTCGTTCCTGACGTGGAAGACGTTGTTACAAAGATAGCATTTGGCCCCTATGCGGCGAAAACGAGAACGCCAAAAAAAGCGCGAGAGTTAATCCGATTAGGCGTCGAAAAAGCGATAGGTAGGGTGGATGAAATTAAGCCCGTCCACTTGAAGCCGCCTTTCATTCTGGGGGAAGGAGAGAAACAAATCCAAAGTGATAATCTTCAGGAATTGCACAAACAATGGCTCAATCGCTGGTCAAATGCGATGGGTAATATGGATATTCAACCGGAACGTCAGCGCGTGCAGGAGAAGCGAGCAGCGTGGAAAAAAGAACGTTCCTTTCTTGTTTGACAATCGACTCAGAAACCGAGTGACCTTTCGAGAGGCCACGAAAGTTTATGGCCTTCTTTTTGGAAAAGCTCGGTTTCTATGTACACGCTCTCAAATGCGCGATAATCTTCTGTTTCCGTTCCTCATCAAAATCATCACCATATAATTTCAGAAACACCGCAATTTTGAGGTCGACATCAGAAATATCAGGATGTCGATGGCGAATACCCGCTGCAATTAAAGC
>SDBU01003640.1_pt1 | contig 19482 bp, 12 predicted proteins | sample 2277071 | NCBI WGS metagenome assembly SDBU01 (sample SAMN10397929, study PRJNA504765) | marine sediment metagenome | isolation source: marine sediment core GS08_GC12, 126 cmbsf | place: Arctic Ocean: Gakkel Ridge, Loki's castle | collected 2008 | reverse complement strand
CTGAGCCGCCTCGGCCACCGGTTCGTCGACCAGGTCGATCCGGCGTTCGGCCAACAGAGCCAGCACGGTTTCCACCTCGTCGATGCTTTCGGCACTGGCGGCGTTGGCGACCACGGCGATGGCGTCGGCCCGGCGCAGCAGATTCACCATGCCGCCTTCGATGTGCTCGGCCGTCACCGGGGGGGTGTCCACCAGCTCGATCTGCACGTCCAGCCAGTCGCACATGCCGGGGGTCGGCGTGGTCGTGGTGAACGGGTAGTCCGCCACCACGGCCGAGGCGTGGGTCAACGCGGCCACGATGGAACTCTTGCCCGTGTTGGGCATGCCCACCAGCACCACCTGCCCGGCGCCGCTGGGGGGAATGTTGTAGGGGTCCGGCGGCCCGGCCCCGCCCTTGGCCCCGCCGTGGGCGATGTCCTTCCGCAGGGCGCTGATCTTCCGCTTGAGTTCCGACTGCCGCTTCTCGGAGGCCTTGTGCTTGGGCAGAAGCCGAAGCATTTCCTCCAGCGCCTCCAGCCGCTCGGGGGGGGTCTGGGCCTGGCGGTATCGCTGGTCGGCGCGTTCGTACTCGGGCGTGGCGTTGATCGACATGACGACAATTATACACCCCCCGCCCGTCAGGGCACAGCGGCGTTGCCGCCGCCGATCGGGCCGAGGGGGGGGCATCCCGATACGCGGTCTCCTGAGATATTCGCGGCAATCTGCCCCTGACGCTGACACCTCCGCCAAACAGGGTGTATACTACAAGTGAACAGGGCGGCTCCTGCAGTCCCTGAGGGTTTGTCGGCTCGGGCCCATGGTGGGTCCCTGCGCCGAGGTGAGGATACCATGAGGTTGCTGTTGCTCCTGGTGATGGGTGTCGCGTGCGGGTTGGGCGGGTACTGGCTTGGCCAGCGGCCCAACAGCCCGGACGTCATTGGATGGCTGTCGACCGGTGCCGTCGAGGTCGGCGGGCAGATCGACCGGGCCGTCGATGCCGGCCGGGAGGAGTTCGGCCCGTTGTTCGCCACGCCCCAGGCCGCCGACGAGGAGCCCGCTGCCGAGAGTTCCCCGGACGCGAAAGACACCTCGCCGGCCACCGCCGGCCGGCAAGGGCATGAGGCCCCGGCCATCCCACAGTGTTGGTGAGCGGCGGGTAGTTGTCCTCTTTTCCCGTTTTCCCAAGTGACGCGGTCTTTTCTGCACATTCCCCAGTCGCGGGCGCGGTCGTCCCGCTCTTGCCCGATATCGCGGCGCCGCGAAAGCCCGGCGTGTAACGCCTCAATCGGCAACGGTCTGCGCTTGCCGCGACGGCGGGGGCCTCTCCGGAAGGCGGGCATCTTCACTTCCCTAAAAACCGATTGACCTGGGGGGATGTCTTGGCGCGGTGACTAACCCTATAATGCCATTGCATGCGGGACTGAGAGAGGGCCTGGGAAGGTCCGATCAACTGATGGCTCAAGCTTGATAAGGCCGGGAGAACTGGCTCCGACACGTTGAATCGTGGGCTTTAGCGGAGAGAAGGATCTCCCGGCGGCGCGCCGCCAAGCGGCGCGATCTCGGCTCGGCACGTCGGACAAATGAGTTGCCCCCAACCTGGCGAGGTCTGCCCCTACCTTGTCAGACTAGGCGGGTCCTGTCGTCTCCCCCTACGGCAGGCCCGCCGCTTTTTTTGGCGAGGCCCTGGCGCCCTACGGCTTGACGGCTTGCGACGTGGCGGTGGCGGCTTTGCCCTCGCGCTCGCCCTCGCCCTCGCCCTTTCCCTTGAGTTGAACGGTGCTGACCAGCAGGTAGTGATCTGAGCCGGGCCCCCGGATGATTCGACTGGTGCGTGTCTCGAAATGGGCGCTGTGGAAGATGTAATCCAGCCGATATCGGTACTGCACCCCGTTGTAAAGCCAATGCCACGTCGGTCGCGTGTCGGGTCGGTCGGTGACAGCGGCGAAGCTGTCGGTGAAGCCGCGTTGGGTGAGGTACGTCGGGGCGGTGAGGGTCGAGGGGCTGTTGAAATCCCCCGCGATGATCGTCATCTTGTCGCCGGCCAACTGCCGGTGCAGCCAGGCGATCTCCTTGGCCCGGACGCCCTCGCTGTGGAAGAACCGCTTGGCCAGGGCGCCGGCCCCTTCGTTCCTTCCGCCGGGGATCAGGGGCATCAGGTGCACGTTGGCCACCTGGATCCATCGGTCGGCAAGTTTGACCTCCCCCAGCCACACGCCGAACATTCCGTGGACGGCCGGGCGGTAGCGGAAGTTCCGTATCGGCCGCTTGGACAGCACGCCGAACCCTCCCGCCCGCGGGGCATGGCGAAAACGGGTGTGCCGGTAGTCTCGCCGCAACCTGCCGAGCAAGTAACGCTGCGAGAGAGCGTTGGTCTCCTGGAGGAAGACGACGTCGGCCTTGGCTTGACCGATCGTTTTGGCGATGGCGGCAAGGTTGGGGTTGCCGTAGTTGATGTTGTACGTGGCCACGGTAATGACCGGGCTCCGGCCGGCCTGGCCGGGATCGGTGGCGGCCTGGGCGGCCCCGCTGGCCGGCGGCGGGCCCGGCTCCGTGCGGGCCGCCATCGTCGCCAAGGCAAGGCCCGTCCCCAGGGCGGCGACGAGCAGCACGTCGAGCATCCGTGTCCGGCGGGGCCGTCGGGTGCCGTGTTTCCCCTTGAACATTTGGCCTCCTTCGCGCATGGTAGTGAGCGGCAGTTGCCGGGGCACCTTCCCGTGGGTGGGCCTACCGATCGTGTCGCCGCGATAGGCAAGCTATCAGGGTAGAATACAGAATCGGCGAGTAGATTGCACGCGTGGCGTGTTCTGGAGTGCATGAGACTGATGACGTCCTCCCCAACAGAATCGCAGAGCCCGAAGCCCTCTCACAGAGGCCGGGCCGGCGGGCCGGTGGCGGCGTGGATGGCCGTGATGGCCGTGGTGGCGGCGTTGGGGGCGGCGGCGGGTTGCACGCCGTCGCAGTACGCCGGGCAGGCCGATCGGGCGGCCGGGCGTGTGCTGCGCCAGAAACAGCAACTCACGCTGGGCGCCGAGGCCGAGTTCTCCATCGATTACGACCCCTTCACCACGCGCGTTGTGAAGGACCGCCCGACGCTCGGCGGAAAGCCGATCCCCATGGGCGCCGAGCCGGCGCGGGCGTTGAGCCTGCAAGAATGCGTGACCATCGCCTTTCGCAACAGCCGACAGTTCCAGGACCGCAAGGAGGACCTCTACATCGCCGCGCTGGACCTGGCCAACGCAAGGCACAACTGGTCGCTGCTGAGCGGCGACGTGGAGGCCGAGGCCTCGCGCAGCGTGGTCGAAGGCGGCGCCGAAACCAACGCCTTCGCCGGCACGACGGGCCTGTCCTTCGCCCAGCAGTTCGCCAACGGCGGGGCGGTGACGCTGGGGCTGGCCCTGGAGGCGGCCAGCGACCTGCTGGGGATCGGCTCGACGACGTTCGGGTCGATGCTGGAGGCCAACTTCACCCAGCCGTTGCTCCGCGGGGCGTGGCGCGGCTTCGCCTACGAGGACCTCTACCGTCGTGAGCGGAACCTGGCCATCGCCGTGCTGGCGTATGAACGGTTCCGCCAGACCTTCGCCGCCGACACCGTCACCGGCTACTACAACGTGCTGCGGCAGCTCGACGAACTGCGTAACGAAGAGGCCAACATCGCCCGGCTGGAGCAGACCTTCCGCCGCACCCAGGTGCAGGTCAAGGGCGGGCAGGTGTCTCGCATTCAGCAGGACCAGGCCGAGCAGAACCTGCTGCGGGCGCGGGTGCGGTTCGCCACGAACCGGCAGCGATACCGCGACGTGCTGGACAGGTACAAGATCACCCTGGGCCTGCCCATCCGCTCCAGCGTGGTGTTGCCGCTGTCGGTGCTGCAAGGGCTGAACGAGCGTGAGCCGGCGGCGGTGCCTTTCCTGGACGAAAAGGCCATCCTGCGCGCCGGCGACGAGGCGGTCGCGGCCCTGGCGGCCGAGGCCACCGGGGCGAAAGACCAGGTGGTGGTGGACCGGGTTCGGGCCGAGGCGGTCGAGCGGGCGCTGGCGGCGGCGCTGCCGACGGCGGAGGGCAAGGCCATCGCCATTGCCCTTGGCACGCGCCCGGACGTGCTGACCGAGCGGGCGCGGCTGCGTGACGCCCGGCGCGACGTCCAGATCGCCGCCGATCAATTCAACCCGTCGTTGAACCTGGCGTTGAGCATCAGCGCCCCCGGCACCGCCCCCCGGTTGCCGCATCGGGTGCAGTTCAACCGCCATACCCGCTCGGCCGGGCTGGTGCTGAACTACGACTTCGACCAGACCAACAACCGCGATGCCTACCGCCTGAGCCAGATCGACGAGGCCAGGGCGCGGCGGGACTACGCCGAGTTCCTCGATGAGGTCCGTTTCGACGTCCGCCGGGCGTACCGCCAATTGGTCCAATCCCGGCGGAGCTATACGCTGGAGCAGCGAAACGTCATCGTCGCCGGTCGCCGGCGGAAGCTGGCCGTGCTCGAGCAGAGCGCCGGGCAGGCCACCGCCCGCGACGTACTGGAGGCCGAGGAGGGCCTGCGTTTGGCCTCCAATGGGCTGACCACGGCGCTGATCAGCTACGAGACCACCCGCATCCAGTTCCTGGCCACGCTGGGGATGCTGGAGGTAGACGAAACCGGCGTGTACCGCGAGCGCGCCGAGGCGTTCCTGTTCGACCGCATGGCGGCCCGCTACGACCACCTTGGAGGCCAGGTGGATGAGCCATCGGGGGAGAAACCGTAAACGGCGCCGCCTCGCCCGCGTCTTCTCGCGTGGCCGGACGCCCTGGGGCGGGTACAATAAGGGCGGGAGCCGGGCGAGCCCCCCTTGGCGGGCCGGCACGCCTGCCGGCGCAATGACCTACGGCCGATCGGCGCGATGACCGGCTTCGGCAAGAGAGAATGGTGATGACGGAAACGACGACGAGCGAAGACGGCTATGGGCCCCTGGATGCGGAGGCGGGGTTCGGCATCGCCGACGGCGTGGAAGCCAAGGGGGCGAAGAGCTGGTGGCTGCAGCCGCGATGGCTGATCGCCGGGGGGGTGGCGCTGGCCGCGACCGTACTGATCGTCTGGCTGACGGCTATTGCCGGCGACGCCGCCGGCAAGGACCTGCCCAAGGGCACGGCCACACGCGGCCCGTTCGTGGTGTCGGTGATCGAGAGCGGAGAGATTCGGGCGGCCAAGCAGATGGTGATTCGGAACCCGATCGCCTATTCGGTGATCATCGACACGGTCCTGGAAGAAGGTACCCACGTGCAGGTCGGTGACGTGATCGTCAAGTTCCTGTGCAAGGAACTCGATGATGCGATCGTCAGCAAGAAGGAGGTCGTCGAAAGCGCTCGGCTGGAGATGATCAAATCGCAAGAGGCCATCAAGCTGACGGTGAAGGAGAACGCCAGCATGCTCACCAAGGCCGAAAACGCGCTGGTGAGCGCCGGAGAGGCGCTGGAGAAGTTCCGGGAGCAGGATATGCAACTGGAGCTCGACGATGCCCGCAGCGAACTGGCCCTGGCGAAGGCGGAACTGGCCCTGGCGCAGCAGAAGCTGGCGTTCAAGAAAGATGTCAACGCCCAGAAAGGGCTGGAGGGCACCTACTCCGACAACGAGATCGAGGCCGACGAACTGCGTGTCGACCGGCTGAAGCTGATGCAGACCAAGGCCGAGACCACGCTGGTCGGGCTGACCAAGTACGATCACAAGAAGATGATCCGCACGCTCGGTGAGGCCGTCGCCGAGGCCGAACTGGATCTGGATCGGGCCAACGCAAAGGCCACGACCGACACGCGCCTGGCCGAAAGCGACCTGGCGTCCGACACCGAGCGGCATCAGCGGAAAGGCCGGGAATTGGCCGAGCTGGAGGTCGATCTGGCCAAGCTGACCGTCCGGGCCGAACGGCCGGGTATGATCGTTTACGACAGCGGGGACCGGCACCGTCGCTCGAGCCAGGCGACCATCGCCCCCGATGAGCGGATCAGCGCGTACCAGCGGCTGATGATCATCCCCGACATGCAGACGCTGGAGGTGGCCTCGAAGGTGTACGAGAGCATGATCCCGTACGTCCAGGCGTACAAGGAAGGCGAGAGCGCCGGTACGCCGGTCATCATCCGCCTGGACGCCATCCGGGGCGAGACGTTCTCCGGCTATGTCAGTTGGGTGGCGGAGGTGCCCGCCAGCCAGAGCTGGTTCAGCTCCGGCGTGAAGGCCTTCCCGCTGACCGTCCAGTTCAACAAGTTGCCCGAGGGGTTGCGGCCCAACACCACCGCCGAAGTGGAGCTGATCCTGGCGGAGGAGGATGACGTGCTGAGCGTGCCCATCGCGGCGATCTTCACCGAGCAGGAGCAGACCTACTGCTGGAAGGACGACGACGGCGACTACGAGCGCGTGGCGGTGAAGGTGGGTCGGATGAACGAGGCGAGGGTGGAGATCCTCGAGGGCCTGGACAAGGGCGACATCGTCCTGAAGGTGCCGCCGCCGGGGCAGCAGTCCAAGCCGAACGGCAAGCTGAAACCGAAGAAGCCTCGGACCCCGAAGGCGGGCCCGAAAGCCGGCCCGAAGGCCGGCGGGGAGAGGCCTGGGGGTGGCCCACGCGGCTCCGGCCGTCCGCAGCGGCCTGACGGGAAGCGCCCGGGTGGCGGAAAGCGGCCCGGCGCGGGCGGGGCGACATCCAAGCCGGCCGGCGCGGGGGGGGCGACATCCAGACCGGGCGGGTCGGGCGGGGGGGGGGGGCGGCCTGCGGGTCGTGGCGGGTCACGATGACCGAACTTGTTCGATTGGAGAACCTCTGGAAGACGTACCATCTCGGCCATACCGAGGTGCATGCCCTGCGCGGGGTGGACGTGCGAATCGGCCAGGGCGAGTACGTCGCCATCATGGGCCATAGCGGCTCGGGCAAGAGCAGGCGGCTGAACAGGCTCGGCTGGTGGGACAAGCCCACCGCCGGGGGGTACTGGCTGGGCGGCCAGGACGTCAGCAAGATGAGCGACGACCAACTGTCGGACGTGCGGAACCAGCGGATCGGATTCATCTTCCAGTCGTTCAACCTGATCGCCCAACTGACGGTGGTGGAGAACATCGAGGTGCCGTTGTTCTACCGCGGCATCCCCAAGCACCGGCGCCACCCCCGCAGCCGCGAGCTGGCCGCCCTGGTGGGCCTGAGCGATCGGATGCACCACCGCCCGACGGAGCTGTCGGGGGGCCAGCAGCAGCGCGTCGCCTGCGCGAGGGCCTTGGCCAACGACCCGCTGATCCTGCTGGCCGACGAGCCCACCGGCAACCTCGACACGACGACGGGCCATGAGATTCTCGACCTGCTGGACGCGCTCCACCAGCGGGGCTGCACCATCATCATGGTCACTCACGAGCAGGACGTCGCCCAGCGCACCGGACGTACGATTCAACTGCGGGACGGGGAGGTGGCTTCCGACTCGGGCGCCGGCGGGGCCGAAGAGGGGGGCGAGCGGTGAAGTCGCTCAACAAGGCCACCGACGTTGTCATCCTGGGGCTGCACAGCCTGCTCGGCCACACGGTGCGGTCGGTCCTGGCGGTGCTGTCGATCCTGTTCGCCGTCTGGTCCGTCATCGCCATGCTCGCCATCAACGAGGGCATCGCCCGGCGCAGCCGGGAGGAGTTGGAGAAACTCGGCAGCGACAACTTGATCATCCGATCGATCAAGCCGACGGGGGAATCGGAGAAGGCCACCGACTCCGGCTTCGCCGTGGTGTACGGGCTCACCCGCGTGGACGGCGACCAGTTGGAGCACAACATGCCCGGCGTGTTGCTGCGGGTGGACACCCACATCGCCATGAAGAACGCCTACGTCGGCGCCAAGCAGGTCCCGGTGGAGGTTCACGGCACGACGCCGGAGTTCCAGCGTGCCGCCCGCATCGGACTGACCGGGGTGGGGTCGCGGTTCCTCACCCATGCCGACAACCTGCTGCGGCGCAACGTGTGTGTGATCACCCACGACCTGGCCCGCACGCTGTACGCCTATCGCGACCCGGTCCGCCGGTCGATCCGCCTGGATCAGGAGACCTTCATCGTCGTCGGCGTCGTGGCCACGACCGCATGGCTGAAGGACAGCGGGGATGACTACAAGGTGTACATCCCCGCGCGTACCGACCGGCAGCGGTTCGGCGAGTTCGCCTACCACAGCACCCGGGGCGAGCGGACCATGGAGAAGGTGGAGGTCAGTCAGGTCATCTTCCAGATGGCCGACGCCGACGCCATCCGCCACGGCGCCGCCATCGCCCGAAGCCTGCTGGAACGCACCCACGAGCTGAAGGACTACAAGGTCGTCGTCCCCCGCGAGTTGATCGAGCAGCAGGAGGCCCAGTCGCGGCTGTGGAACAAGATGTTCGTCGCCATCGCGGCCGTCTCGCTCGTCGTCGGGGGCATCGGGGTGGCCAACATGATGCTCTCCAGCGTGACCGAGCGGACGCGTGAGATCGGCGTGCGGCGGGCCTTGGGGGCGAAGAAGCGCGACATCGTCATCCAGTTCCTCGTCGAGGCCGTCGCCCTCACCGCCGTCGGCGGCCTGCTGGGTATCGGCATCGGCGTCGTCCTCGTGCCTCCGGTCGTGCGGGCGGCGCTGAAGGTCGAGGCGATCGTCACGCCGGTGATGTTGCTGGTTCCCTTCCTCATGGCCGTCGTGGTGGGACTGATCAGCGGCATCTACCCCGCCATCCGGGCGGCCAACCTCGACCCCATCGAGGCCCTCCGCCACGAGTGATGCACGGCGTACAAACTCATGGCGCTGGGTGCCATACTTCTGCTGTTCTGCAGAAGCATGCGTGTACCCACCGCCTGCAACACGCAGGCTCTTGGGGCAGATATCCCGCGTGCCGGGGGCCCGCCAACGCATGCTGCCGTGACGCCAACGCATGCTTCTGCGAGCAGAAGCATGGCGCCCGGCCGGGGGTATCCCGTACCTTCTTGACGGTCCCTACCACACCATGGCGTAGGCGTGTTCGCCGGTGGAGCAAACCCCGGCGGCCAGCACGCCGGTTCCCGGGTCGCGCCGGATGGCCATGCGGTTGTTGCGGGGGCGGTTGAGCGTGATGCGGTGCCCTCGCGAGGCCAGCTCCTCCACCACGGCCGGGTCAACGCGGGTCTCGATCACTACGCCGCCGGGCCGGCCCTTGCGGGGGTAAAACGAGTTGGGGGCGTGGTCGCTGTGGTAGCACGGCACGTCCAGGGCCGCCTGGATGGGCATGCCGAAATCGACGTGGTTCAGGAAGAACTGCAGCGTGTGCTGGTCCTGCATGTCGCCCCCACGCGTGCCGAAGGCGAGGTAGGGCTCTCCCTCGCGAGTCACCAGCGTGGGCGTGAGCGTCGCCCGGGGGCGCTTTCGCGGGGCCAGGGCGCCGGGTCGATCGGCGTTGAGGTAGAACATCTGCCCCCGCGTACCCAGCGGGAAGCCCAGTCCGGCGACGACCGGTGAGGAGACGATCCACCCGCCGCTCGGCGTGGCGGCCACCATATTGCCCTCGGCGTCGGCGACGTCCAGGTGGGAGGTGTCGTGGTCGTGACTCTCGGTCACCGGAGGCGGCGGGTCGGGCAGGCCCATCGCCCGGCGGTTGTCGGCCCGCACGTCGAAGGCGACGTGCGGCGGGACGCCGCCGCCGGTGTCGCCGGGGCGGAGTTCCCTCGACGCGGCCGGGCCGATAAGCTCGCGCCGCCCGGCGGCGTAGGTTTCCGACAGCAGCACGTCGAAGGGCACCTCGTCGAACAGCGGGTCGCCGTAGTACGCCTCGCGGTCGGCGAAGGCCAGCTTGGCGCACTCCAGGTACGTGTGGATGTACTCGGCGGAGTTGTGCCCCATCGCCGGCAGGTCCAGCCCTCGCAGAATCGCCAACTGCTGGAGCAACACCGGCCCCTGCGTCCACGAGGAGCACTTGTGCACGTCCAGGCCCCGGTAGTTCAGCGCCAGCGGCTCCTCGACGGCCGGCCGCCATTCGGCGAAGTCCTCACAGCTCAGCAGCCCCGTGTGCGGCGTGCCGGTGGCGTCCGGCATGGGGTGCGTGGTGATGAACTCGACGATCCGCTCGGCGATCTCCCCCTTGTAGAAGGCGTCCCGCCCGGCCTCGATGCCGGCGACGCGGCCGGCGCCGGCACCGGCGGCCTCGGCCCGGCACAGTGCGGAGAACATCTCGGCGATGTCGCCGTTTCGGACGGGCGTGCCGATCGGCGGCACCTGCCCGCCCGGCAGGTAGATCTCGCACGTGGTGGGGTGGTTCACCAGCAGCCAGTCCCGGCTGCCCCGCAGGCTGCGATGCAGCATCGCGTACATCGGGAAGCCCCGCTCGGCCAACTCAATCGCCGGCTGCAGCACCTGGGCGAGGCTCATGGTGCCGAACCGCTGCAGCGCCAGCGCCCACGTGCCCACCACGGCCGGCACGCAGGCCGGCAGGTATCCGTTGCCGGGGATCAGGTCGACCTCGTGCTGCCGGCACCAGTCGATGCTGAACGCCTTGGGCGCCCAGCCCACGCCGCTGAGGGCGAAGACCTTCTTGTCCTTCACCGAGTAGATCAGGATCGGCACTTCCCCGCCGATGCCGAGTTCTCGCGGCTCCAGCACCGTCATGCAGAACCCCACGGCCGCGGCGATATCGACGGCGTTGCCGCCCTGGCGGGCAATCGCGTGGCCGGCGGCGGTGGCCAGGTAATGCCCCGACGTGATCGCCCCCCGCGTGCCCATCAGCATCGGCCGGTCGTTCGTCAACGGCATGTGCTTCTCCTTGTGCCGGCACCGACGAGCCCAATAACAAAGCCCGGCCGGTGGTCGCCGGCCGGGCTGGGGTCGTGCTGGGTTGGGCCGGTCAGTCTTCCTGACCCGCCACGTAGCCGATGAGGGTGAGAAACTGGCGAACGCTCAGGATCGGCTTGCGCATCTCGGTGGCCGCCGCCTTGACCTGGTCGTAGTGCTTGAACTCCCTGACCTTCTGGTCCCAGATAGCCTGCTGCACCGGCGGGTGGCCGGCGGCGGGCTCGGGGCCTGGCAGGGACGGGGGCTCGCCCATGACCACGTAGTCGACATTCGGGGCAACCTGCTCGGAGAGCCTGCCGCCGTAGCGGTCGATCAGCGTCTTGAGCCGCTCTTTGCCGCGAGCATCGATCACATTGTCGCCGTCGAGGTCGAACGGGCCTTCCAGGACGAACAGGGGCGGGATGGTGGCGTCGAAGGCCAGGTTGCTGACCAAGTCGCCCGCGATGATCGGATCGCTGCTGTCCGCTTCGGTGATCCGGCACTCGGCCGTGCTGGCTCCCACGCTGGTGATGACGATCTTCGCTTTGCCTTGGCTGGCCAGGTTGACGCCCTTGCGGTTGCCGAACACGGTGAACCGCAGGCCCCGGCGAACGCGATCCACCGAGCCGATGTCGATGTAGACCACGTCGTCATCGGGCGAGACACGAAGGACCCTGGCGTCGGCGGCCAAGACAGCCTCGCCTTCGTCGCCCTTGCCTTTCCCCTCCAACACCCTGATCTTCTCTGCCTGAACAGCGATTTTATCGGTCTGCTTCCTTTTGACGCCCTCAAGTCCGTCGATTTTCACATCAAGCTCGTTGAGTTCCTTCTCCTTCTCCTTGATCTCCGCATCCTTGGTCCGTTGGATGGCCGCGACGCTTTCCTCGTACTGGGTGTTGCGATCATCGAGCTCGGTCTGCTTGGCGGTGACCTTGGCGGCCTCGCCGGCGATATCTTTGGCGTAACCATCCTTCGCCGTCTGCAGGTCTTCCGTCAACTGGCTATAGTCCTTCTCCTTGTTGACAAGTTGCTGGTCGATTCCTTCCAGTTCCTTGTTGGCATCGGCGAGTTCGACGTCCAGCATGCCGATCACAGCCAGCAACGTCTCCTGCGGGCCGCCGGTGGGGGGCGGGGGAGCGGCGCCGGTTCTCCTGGCGATGACCGCCTTGCCTCGTGTGTCGTACGTGGAGGCGGGTCCGCCCTCGCTGTTCTTCTTCCACTTGGCCTCGAGCGCGTTCTCCCGATCCCTCAGGGCCTTCTCGTAACGGTCCCACTCGTCATCGGCCTTTTTGACAAGCGACTCGGCGGAGGCCTTCTCGCCCTCGGCGATGGCCTTGCTCAGGTTTTTGATCCGCCGGTCCAGGAGGTCCACCACGGTGATCTTGTGCTCCCTCGCCGCGGCCAGCCACGTCTTGTAGTCCTCGCTGTCCATGACTTGGGGGGAGATCACGTCGTCGCGGCTGGCGAGGGCCTCTTTCAGGTCCTTCGCGTTGTCGCTGTTCTTGTTGTAGAAGATCCCGGCTATGGCCGAGGCCATCAGGAACAAGAAGACCATGGTGATCAACAGGTATGGGGCGCCGGTGCTGCGTTGCTGTACCACACGTGCCATGGGAGACTCCTTAGCGAACCCTCGTTGCCGCGGTTTCGTTGCGGGCCTGGCAGGGGCGGGCCGTTGCGTTGCCGGCAGCCCTGGGACGTCTGCCAAACCGAGATTATAACTGTTCCGGCCCACCCGCTGTGCCCAGCGCGACACAGCGCAGGGAGCTACTGTCGCAAGTATCCTCGCCGGCTTCGGCATCGTCAACAAGTTTTTTGCCCCGTTGACCTCCGTGTGCGAGTTCATTTCCTGGCAGGAAATGGACTCGCACACAGAGCAGGAGAAAGGAGAGAGGCCAAAGGAGGAAACGGGAAGCGACGCCTCGGCGGCCGAGCGATCCTCCCCCTGACGGAAAGCTTCTCCTGGGGTCTACTCTCTACTATCTCCTTTCTTGGCGCGCAAGGTCTGCGATGAGCAGGCTTAACACGCCGCCAGAAAGAATTCTCGCACACTTGACCTCCCCACCCCCCAGCGGTAGCTTACCCGCACCGCCCGTGGGAACGGGCGAGAAACGGGATGGGTGCGTGGGCGAAACGTTTTACATCATCGACGGGCACAGCCAGATCTTCCGGGCCTACTATGCTCCCTTCCGCGAGTTGACCAGCCCGTCGGGGGAGCCGACCCGGGCCACCTACGTGTTCACCAACATGCTGCTGGAGATGCTCCAGCACCGCCGGCCTGATTATCTGGCGATGGCCATGGACACCGGCCGGGAGTCGCTGGAGCGGACGCGGATTTTCAGCGACTACAAGGCCAATCGCGAGGCCCCGCCCGAGGATCTCCCGGTCCAGAGCCGGCGAATCGAGCAGATCGTCCGGGCGATGGGGATTCCGGTGTGGTCGGGGGCCGGGCAGGAGGCCGACGATTACCTGGCCTCCGGGGCCCGGCAGTACGCCCGGGAAGGGCTGCAAGTGGTGTTGGTCAGCCGAGATAAGGACCTCGAGCAACTGCTCGGCGAGCAGGTGGTCCTGTACGATCCGATGACCGGCGAGACGACCGACCCGGCCGCCCTCGAGGCCGCCAAAGGCTACCGGCCGGACAAGGCGGTGGAGATCCAGACGCTCACCGGCGACAGCACCGATAACGTCCCCGGCGTCAAGGGGATAGGCGTCAAGACGGCGGCCAAGCTCATCGCCCGGTACGGCACGGCCGAGGGCGTGCTGGCCCATGCCGATGAGTTGACCCCCAAGCAGCGCGAGAACGTGCTGGCCTTCGCCGAGCAGATGCCGCTCACTCGCCAACTGGTGACGTTGCGGCAGGATCTGCCGCTGGGTGAGTCCCTCGCCGACTGCCGCTGGCGGGGCGTGGACCTCCCGGCCGTGGTGCCGATCTTTCGGGAGCTGGGCTTCACCCGGCTGGTTTCCCGGCTGGAAGCGCAAGCGGCACCGGCGGCCGTGGACGCCCCGGCCCCCGCCCCCGCCGCCGGGGCCGCCGCCGCCCCCGAGGCTGCCGCCGAGGCCGCCGCCGAAGGGCCCACCCCCCCGGCCGGGCCGGCGCCGACGACGGCCGAGGACTTCGACTATCGCCTGGTCGACACCCGCGAGGGGCTGGACGCGCTGATCGCCTCGCTGGCCGGGGTGAAGCGGCTGGCGGTGGATACCGAGACGACCTCCCGCCGCCCCATGTCCGCCGAGCTGGTCGGGGTGTCGCTGGCGTGGGAAGCGGGCGTGGGCCATTACCTGCCGGTCCGTGGCCCCATGGGTTCCCGCCTGCTGGCCGTCGAGCGCCTGCGGGAGACGCTCGGGCCGATCCTGGCCGACCCGGCCGTCAAGAAGGTGGGGCACAACCTCAAGTACGACGCCATCGTGCTGGCCCAGGCGGGCATGCCGATCGCCCCGGCCGGGATAGGCTTCGACACGTACCTGGCCGCCTACGTGCTGGACGCCGCCGCGCCGGGCAAGCTCGACGACGTGGCGATGCGGTACCTCCATCACCGGTGCATTCCCATCGGTGAGATGCTCGGCACCGGCGCCAAGGCCATCACCATGGACTTCGTGCCTACCGAGGCCACCGCCGTTTACGCCGCCGAGGACGCCGAGGTGTCTCTACGCTTGGCCGAGGTGCTCGGCGAGCGGCTGGACGCCGAGGGGCTCACCGAGCTGTTCGAGCGGGCCGAAATGCCCCTGGTGAGCGTGCTGGCCGAGATGCAGCAGCGGGGGATTCGCGTCGATCCCCAACAACTCAAGCGGCAGGAGACCGCCCTGGCCAAACGGGCCGCTGAGCTACGCGACCGCATCATCGAATTGGCCGGCCCGCCGCCGTTCAACCCCGACAGCCCCAAGCAGTTGGGCGAGGTGCTCTTCGAGCGGCTTTCTCTGCCGGTGATCCGGCGGACCAAAACCGGCCCGTCGACCGACGCGGGGGTGCTCAACCGCCTGGCCGCCGAGCACGAGCTCCCCGCCGTCGTGCTGGACTACCGCCAGCTCACCAAGCTGCTGAGCACCTACCTGCGGGCCCTGGCCGGGGCCATCCACCCGGTCACCGGGCGGGTGCACGCGTCCTTCAATCAGGCCGGCACCATCACCGGCCGGCTGTCGAGCAGCGAGCCGAACCTCCAGAACATCCCCATCCGCACCGAGGTCGGCCGGCAGATTCGATCGGCGTTCGTGGCCGAGGCGGGTCACCTGCTGCTGTCGGCCGACTACAGCCAGATCGAGCTGCGCGTGCTGGCGCATTTCTGCCGGGACCAGACGTTGCTGGACGCCTTCGAGGCCAACCAGGACATCCACCGCATCGTGGCCGGGGAGGTCTTCGGCGTGCCCCCCGAGGAGGTGACGGCCGACCAGCGGGCCCGGGCCAAGACGGTCAACTTCGGCATCATCTACGGGCAGACGGCCCACGGGCTGGCCCAGACGCTGCGGATCGGGCGGGGCGAGGCGGCCGAATTCATCTCGCGGTACAAGCGTCGCTTTCCGGCCATCGAGGGTTTCCTCGCCGAGTGTGTCGCCGAGGCCAAGGCCCGCGGCTACGTCGAGACGATTCTCAAGCGTCGCCGGCCGATCGAGAACATCAACAGCCGCAGCGCCGCCCCGCGAGCGGCGGCCGAGCGGATGGCTATCAACTCGGTCATCCAGGGCTCCGCGGCCGACCTGATCAAGCTGGCGATGATCAACGTCCATCGACGCATCGTCGCCGAGGGGCGGCCCAGCCGAATGCTGCTGCAGATTCACGACGAACTGGTCTTCGAGGTTCCCGCCGAGGCCGTGGAGGCCGAACGCGAGATGATCGTCTCTGAAATGACCGGCGCGATGGCCCTCGACGTGCCGTTGAAGGTCGATACCGGCGTCGGCGAAAACTGGATGGCGGCCAAGTGAGCCTCACCGCCGCGACGGGCTCTGTGCGGCCCCGGCGGCCTTGACGGGCCGAACCGTGCAAAACGAGGAGAGGCGTATGTCCATGCGTGACGCCGACAGGGCGATCCTGCGGGAATTGGCCGCCAAGCAGGCCGAGATCGCGGCGCTGCCGGTCCAGAAGCACAACGCCGAGCAGTGGCGGCGGCGCAACCGGCTGGAGCCCGGCAAGCCGCTGGTGTGGATCAACGAGATCTGCTGGAACGAACTGATCGCCAAGGAACCGGAGCTGACCTGCCGGATTACCGAGCATCCCTGGCGCGGCGTCGAGTTCGGCCTTCGGCGGACGCTGTATGCGTGGAAGCACTTCCCCGGCGACATGGTGGTGGAGGATCGGCTGTACTGCCCCTTGGCCATCCACGATACCGGCTTCGGCATCTCCGAGGACGTCGACATTATCCGCACCGACGCGACCAGCGGCATCGTCTCGCGCGACTTCCACGGCCAGATCCAATGCGAGGGGGACCTGGAAAAGATCAAGACCCCCGTAATCACCCATGACGCCGAGGCCACCGAACGGGGGTACCAGGAGATGGTGGATATCTTCGGCGACATCCTCCCCGTCGAGAAGCGCGGCATCCCCGGGCAGTGGTTCGCCCCCTGGGACTGGCTGATCCGCTGGTGGGACGTCGAGCAAGCGATGTTCGACCTGGTGGACAAACCCGAGTTGGTCCACGCCGCCATGGACCGCCTGGTCACCGCGGCCCTGGCCCGGCTGGACCAGTACGAGCAACTGAACCTGCTGTCGCTGAATAACGGTAATGTCCGTGTGGGCTCTGGAGGGCTGGGCTACTCCGACGAGCTGCCGGCCGACGACGCCGACCTCGCCCGCCTCCGCCCGGTGGACCTGTGGGGCTGTGCCACGGCCCAGATCTTCTCGGAGGTGTCCCCGGCGATGCACGAGGAGTTCGCCCTGCAGTACGAGCGGCGCTGGCTTGAGCGGTTCGGCCTGACCTACTACGGATGCTGTGAGCCGCTCCACGTGAAGCTTGATATCCTTAGTAGCGTAAAGAACTTACGGAAGATATCCATGAGCCCGTGGGCCGACGTCGACAAGGCCGTCCCGCTGATGGCGGGCCGGTACGTCTTCTCCCACAAGCCCAACCCGGCGGTGCTGGCGGTGGACCGGTGGGACCTAGACCTCGCGCGGCGGGACCTCCGCGAGGTGCTGGCCAAGACCACCGGCTGCGCCGTCGAGGTGATTCTCAAGGACATCAGCACCATTCGCTACGAGCCCCACCGGCTGGCCGAATGGGCGCAAATGGCCATGGAAGAGACGGAACGATTCGCCTAGTGAGACCGGATCTGACGCGATGGGAAATCGGGCTGCATCCTGGCCGGTGATCGGGGTCACCGGCGGCATCGGCAGTGGCAAGAGCCTTGTGGCCTCGATGTTCGGCGACCTGGGCTGCGAGGTGATCGACGCCGACAAGATCGGCCACATGCTGCTGCGGCGCCCGGAGATCATCGCGGCGCTGGCCGAGCGGTTCGGCCCCGGGGCCACCGATGACCACGGACAAGTGGATCGGCCGCGGCTGGCGGAGCTGGCCTTCGCCGATGCCGGGTCGCTGGCCGGGCTCAACGAGATTATGCATCTCCCGCTGCGGGCTGAACTTGTACGCCGAATCGAGGCCTTTCGCACCCACGGGTCCGCCTCCGCGGCCGCGGTGATCGACGCGGCGCTGCTGTTCGAGACCGACTGGCATACCCTCTGCGACGCGACCGTATTCGTCGACGCCACCGACGCCGTGCGGTGCCGGCGGGCGGCCGAGGGAAAGGGGTGGGACGCGTCGGAATTCTCGCGGCGAGAAAATTTGCAGAAACCTCTGGACTTCAAGCGGGGGAAGTCCGATCATGTACTTGGTAACAATTCCAGTGTGTCTCGCCTCCAACAGCAGGTTCGCCTGCTTTACCAACAGTTGGTCAGCTCCTGGCGTTGTTCATGAGGTGGCCGGAGGCGTGGGTTGGCACTGCCGGATCAAGCCGCTTGGTTTCCGGATGTATTCTACAGGTGACGGCCAAGGCGAGCGTGTTCGCCTCGGCCGCGTAGTCGAACCGTTTTCGGGTAATCCGGTCGCTCTCGGGCCGGGTGCCGGGGGTCCCATAACGGGATGTTGACTGCCGCGGGGTCCGCGAACGGGCCGCCGGTAGTTGTTGACGACGGGTTCCTTACGGAAGAATTCTCTTTTACCGCGTGATGTGTGGAGGTACGGCGCAGCCATGGCAAAGACAGCCAAGAAGGTCAAGAAGACAGCGAAGAAAACAACCACTCGGACGAAGGGGGCCAAGACGGCCGTCAAGGAGCCCGAGGCGGCCCCGCCGGTCGAGGCCGAGGAGGTCGAGGAGGTCGAGGAGGTCGAGGAGGCCGCCTCCACGCCGGCCGACGTGATCGAGAGCCTCGATGAGGAGACCCACGCCAAGTACGAGCGGATCAAGCGGGGCGACCTGCACATTACCGATCTGCAGCGGATGACCGTGGCCGAGCTGCACGAGATCGCCAAGAGCGAGGGCCTCACCGAGTACACCGGGCTCAAGAAACAGGACCTGGTGTTCAACATCCTCAAGGCGCGGATCCACAAAGACGGGCTGATGTACGGCGAGGGCGTGCTGGAGGTGCTGCCCGACGGGTTCGGCTTCCTCCGCAGCCCCGACTACAACTACATGCCATGCCCGGACGACATTTACGTCTCCCCGAGCCAGATTCGCCGCTTCGGCCTGCGCAACGGCAGCATCACCGCCGGGCAGATTCGCCCGCCGAAGGAATCCGAGCGGTACTTCGCCCTGCTCCGCGTGGAGGCGATCAACTACGAGGACCCCGAGCGGCTCACCGACAAGATCAACTTCGAGGACCTCACCCCGCTGCACCCCGACGAGCGAGTGTTCCTGGAGACGACGGCCGAGGAACTGAACATGCGCGTGGTGAACCTGGTCACCCCCATCGGGTTCGGCCAGCGGATGCTGATCGTCGCCCCGCCGCGGACGGGCAAGACGGTGCTGCTGCAGAAGATGGCCAACGCCATCTCGCATAACCACAAGGACGCCCACGTGATCATCCTGCTGATCGGCGAGCGCCCCGAAGAGGTTACCGAGATGAAGCGGTCCACCCAGGCCGAGGTGATCAGCTCCACCTTCGACGAGCCGGCCAGCCGGCACGTCCAGATCGCCGAGATGGTCATCGAGAAGGCCAAGCGGATGGTCGAGTACGCCCACAAGGTCGTGATCCTGCTGGACAGCGTCACCCGGTTGGCGCGGGCGTACAACACCGAGGTGCCCCACAGCGGCAAGATCCTCACCGGCGGCGTCGACGCCAACGCCCTGCAGAAACCCAAACGATTCTTCGGGGCCGCCAGGAACATCGAGGAAGGCGGCAGCCTGACCATCATCGGCACCGCCCTGGTCGACACCGGCAGCAAGATGGACGAGGTGATCTTCGAGGAGTTCAAGGGCACCGGCAACAGCGAACTGCACCTCGACCGCCGCCTGGTCGAGCGCCGCACCTGGCCCGCCATCGACATCAGCCGATCCGGCACCCGCAAGGAAGAGCTCCTGCTGGACCCGCGAGAGCTGAAGCTGACCTACCGCCTGCGAAAGGTCCTCAGCGACATGAACCCCGTCGAAGCCATGGAACTGCTCGTCGCCCGACTGGCCAAAGTCAAGTCCAACGCCGAGTTCCTCATGTCGATGAGCATCGACTAAACCTGTGTCCGACTCACGCTGACGGGTGTCATGGCCACGCTTGCGTGGCCATGCAATGTCACGCCAACATGCCCTCATGGCAGTTCCGGGCCCCGGCCCCCGATCCGTGCCGGGG
>SDBU01003639.1_pt1 | contig 19482 bp, 18 predicted proteins | sample 2277071 | NCBI WGS metagenome assembly SDBU01 (sample SAMN10397929, study PRJNA504765) | marine sediment metagenome | isolation source: marine sediment core GS08_GC12, 126 cmbsf | place: Arctic Ocean: Gakkel Ridge, Loki's castle | collected 2008 | reverse complement strand
GCTTTAAAAGCTTCTTCACTCTACGCCAACTCTCCAAACCAATTCCTTCAGGCTTTCTCAACTCTAAGAACTGTAAACCATGTCTATGCCCTGTCACTGTTGTTCGATAATATGCCCTTTGATCTTCCATGTGCATTGTCCTAAGCTTAATTTTATTGGCTTAAGCTGATTGAGATTTGAGGAACGACCGCCAAGCCGAAAGCCAGCATGCCGAACCTGATCGCCAGACTACCGATTTTTACTCCGCACGAGAAAGTATTTGCGCATGAGCTGAGTTTCGGTTTTAATCCGGTTGAATTGCTGACCGATCCCGCCGCCATGGACACGCTACCCGGAGATATAGCTGTTTCCCTGTTCGCCGACGTTGACCAGCCGGGACGTCGGAAGCGGCGGGTGCTGGTGGAAATCGCACCGAGCCTGCTCACCGATAAGGCCATCAGTCGTCTTTCCAGGCAGACCGCCATACTGCAACTGTCCGAAGTCTTCCAGCCCACGACCGAGCAGGTGGAAGCTATCAAGAAATTAAAGGGGGATGGCTTCCGTTTTGCCATCGGAGCTTTTGCGCTGGAGGGCGATCTGCAGGAGATGGCGGCGTTGGCCGATCTGCTGGTAGTTGACTTTATGGGCTTTTCGGAGTCCGACTTGCGGCTGATACCTATCTGGTGTGGGCGCCATGGAATCAAAACGCTGGCCCATAGCCTCATGACGCGGGAAACTTTCGAGCTGGCCAAGGACTTGAAATACGATTACTTTCAGGGCCCGTTTTTCTATGAGGCCAAGATTGTCGCCCAGGACACCGTACCGGGCTTCAAACTGAACTACCTGCGTCTCCTGCAGGAAATCAACAGCAAGGATATCAGTTTCACCAAGCTGGACGCGATCATCAAGCAGGATGTGTCACTGACCTATAAGTTGCTCAAGTACATCAACTCGGCCGCATTCGGTCTGCGTAGCGAGATTGAATCGATCAAGCACGCCCTCAGTATGCTGGGTACCCGGCAGGTGGCCAAATGGGCTTCGATGGTCTCGATGACCAACATGGGAGAAGATCTGCCCGAAGAAGCGCTGGTGACCTGTGTGCTCCGGGGGCGTTTTCTGGAGCAGTTGGGGAAAAAGCTGGGGCACAGCGGCCGGGGGGACGACCTCTTTTTCATGGGCATTTTCTCCATGATCGACCTATTCTTCGGCCGTCCCAAGGAAGAGGTGTTGAAAGATATTCCTATCAAAGATGATGTCAAAAAAGCCCTGCTGGGGGGGGAAAGTCCCTTCAAGAAACTGTTTGAGGCCGTCCTGGCTTACGAGGAGGGAGAATGGGACCCGCTCCACACCCATCTGGCCGCCCTGGGTATGCCGGAAGAGGAAGTGCCGGACCTCTACTTTGAAGCCCTGGACTGGACGCAGAACATTTTTCTCAGCGATCAGCCGACCGCCTAGCGGTCAGACGGTCGTCTTGCCTCCTCCCATTCCTACTATTTTCAAGGGATTCATGCTAGGTCGCTAGTGCTCGTGACCGTCGTCGTGTCGTTGCGCCCGGCCAGTGGAATCGCCCGGGTCCCCGCAGGCTGAACGGGAAGCTCCTCCTCCTGTGCGGGCTATTGGATGGCACGCTGAGAACGTGATAATTGTATTTAGAAATGACTCCCGGGGAGATCCCTGATAGCCTTTCACACGTGGTAGAATAGCTGCGAGTCCCGCACAATAATCAGACAGCCCCTGTTTCGGCTGTGTAATATCTCACATGCGATTCCACCAACTGCTGTTGGCCGGCCTGGGGCTGGTCCTGGCCTGTACGACGCGTGAAAAGGCGCGTGAACTGACATTCGATTTCGAATACACGGTCATTTTTAATGACGAGGGACCCCTGGAGGCGTGGGTGCCGCTCCCGCGTAACGATCCGTTTCAAACTATAAGCAAGCTCCGTATTAACACAAGCTTGGACTATAGCATCGTGGCGGACACCCTGTACGGCAACCGGATGGTTTATGTGAACACACAGCTAGTTGGCTTGGATTCTTTATCCGTGACCTTCAGGGCTCACCGGATAGAGGCCGCCAGTATCCCCAGTGACTTATCGCCCCGTGAACGGAGGCTGCACATGGTAGCGTATCAACTGGTGCCCCTGGAGGCGCGGTTTGACAGCATCGCCGATAGTATTGAAGCCCGCCAGAGCGATTTCGGACGCGGGGCATATGATTACATCCTGGAGCACATGACCTACGACAAAAGCGGTGAAGGCTGGGGGCGGGGCGACGCCAACTATGCCTGTGATGTGGGGAAGGGAAACTGCACGGACTATCACAGCCTCTTTAATGCGGTGGTACGTAGCCGTGGGGTCCCCGCCCGGTTTCATATCGGCTTTCCGATTCCCGATGGTCGGGAGGGGCCCGTCAACGGATACCACTGCTGGAGCGAGTTTTATCGGGATGGGAAGTGGGTCCCGGTAGACATTTCAGAGGCCGACAAGAATCCCCTGCGGCAGGACTACTACTACGGCCGTCTGGACGAGCGGCGGGTGGACTTTTCCATAGGTAGGGATATTCCTCTGCCCCTGGGAAGGCCGGATGATGTGGTCAACTTTTTCATCTACCCTTACATGAAAATTGACCAGCGGGTGACCCGGAATTATGCTACCCGCTTCGCCTTCCGAGAAGCTATGGCCCCCGGCGCGGCCACGTCCGATCTGCTGCGCTAGCTTCTTACAGACGCCGTTCTCCGCCCGGCCAGGCATAGCGCTCCCTACCACGCGATGGACCCTCCAGCGAGCTAATGTTCATGCTCATGACTGTCACCGTGCTCGGGGCTATCCTGGTGGGACTCATCGGCCCCCGTTTGACTTCTATTCTGGCTGCCAGGTGTGCTGTTGTCGTGACCCACATCTGTCGGAGCTTCCATCCTGACTCCCATACCGTGTCGGAAGACCAGGAGACCACCCACATCTGAACCCAGCACCAGCACTACGGTCGCCACGACCAGCAAGCCGGGCCGGAAAACTTTTCTCCAAGTGGAGGCCAGCCGTTCGCCCGCTCTTTTGGTAATGATGAAGTTTCCCAGGGCCAATACTACGATCAGGGCGCTATAAAAAAGCATGAATTCCCGGTGGGTATGCACCAGTTCGTGTCCCGGGGAGTCATGCCCGAGAGTACCGGCGGCATGGAACCCGGTCAGGACGGTTACAATGGCCGCTAAAGCCGCACTATAGATGAGGGCGGTAGCAATGACCACCGGGAATTTCTCCCTGTTCAGGCGTGCGGCTCCTTCAAAAACCAGCGCCAGGATAGTTATCGCAATGGGAAAGTGCACGAACAGGGGATGGACGTTCAGCAGTGATTCAAATCCGGACATCTCCACTCCTCCTTAAGCTAAGATTATCGTACAAATAACCGATGTTAAAGCCGCACCCGCCGGAGCCGCAAGGCGTTACCGATCACCGACACCGAACTGAAACTCATGGCGGCAGCGGCGATAATGGGGCTCAACAGAATCCCGAAAAAGGGGTACAGAACGCCGGCGGCGACCGGTACTCCCAGTGAATTGTAAGCAAAGGCCCAGAAGAGGTTCTGGCGGATGTTTCGCATGGTAGCCCGGCTGAGCCGGCGGGCCTTAATAATGCCTCGCAGGTCGCCTTTCACCAGGGTGACGCCGGCGCTTTCCATGGCCACGTCGGTGCCGGTTCCCATGGCGATCCCTACTTGAGCCTGAGCCAGCGCCGGGGCATCGTTGATGCCGTCACCGGCCATGGCCACGGAGTGTCCTTGGGCCTGCAGACGCTTGACAATCTCCGCCTTTTGATCGGGTAGCACCTCCGCGGTGACCTCGTCCAGGTTCAACCGGCGAGCCACGGCCCGGGCGGTGGTGTCGCTGTCACCGGTGAGCATTACGATTCGCAACCCTTCCGCATGCAGCAGGTCGAGCGCCTCAATAGTGGTGTCCTTGATCGGATCGGCCACACCGATCAAACCTGCCGGCTGGCCGTTAATGGTCACGAACATCACGGTCTGTCCTTCCGCGCGGAGGGTCTCGGCCTGTTCCGCCAGTGGCCCCGGATCCACCCCCAGTTCGTCCAGCAGGGCGCGATTGCCCAGAGCCACTGCGCTGCCATCCACGGTGCCCTTGATCCCTTTGCCGGTGATCGATTCGAAGGCCTGGGCTTCTTCCAGGGCCACACCGCGCTCATTAGCGCCCTGCACGATGGCCGCGGCCAGGGGATGCTCGCTGCCCCTCTCCAGGCTGGCGGCCGCCTGTAGCAGGCCTTGCTCGTCCTGCCCTTCTACGGGTACCACGCTCACCAGCTTGGGCTGGCCCTCGGTAAGGGTCCCGGTCTTGTCCACCACCAGGGTGTCCACCTTGCGGAATTCCTCGATGGCTTCAGCGTTCTTGAAAAGTACGCCCACTGTGGCGCCCTTTCCGGTGGCGACCATGATGGACATCGGTGTCGCCAGCCCCAGAGCGCACGGGCAGGCGATAATCAGCACCGCCACGGCGTTGATCAACGCGTAGGCCAGGGCCGGCGCCGGGCCGAATAACGCCCAGACGATGAATGTGAGGATGGCGGCGATCACTACCGCCGGAACGAAATAGCCCGCGACCTGGTCGGCGAGTTTCTGAATAGGCGCCCGGCTGCGTTGGGCCTCGGCCACCATCTGGACGATCCGGGAGAGCAGGGTCTCTGCTCCCACCCGTTCGGCCCGCATCACCAGGGCGCCGGTGCCGTTGACCGTGGCCCCGATGACCTTATCACCGGCGGACTTCTCCACCGGGATCGACTCACCGGTTACCATCGATTCGTCCACCGAGCTGCTGCCCTCGATCACCTCGCCGTCCACCGGCACTTTCTCGCCGGGACGAATGCGTAGGCGATCGCCCGGTTGCACCAGCTCCAGCGGCACGTCCTCTTCCAGACCATCATCTCCCAGGCGGCGGGCCGTTTTGGGCGCCAGGCCCAGCAAGGCCTTGATGGCGGCGCCGGTCTGGCTGCGGGCGCTCAGCTCCAGCACCTGGCCCAGGAGTACCAGGGTGATAATCACCGCCGCAGCCTCAAAATAGACAGCGACCCCGCCATCCGGCCCGCGGAAGGCCTCCGGGAAAATGCCCGGGAAGAGGGTTGCGATCAGGCTGTAGCCGTAGGCCACACAGGTGCCCAGGGCAATCAACGTGAACATGTTCAGGCTGCGATTCACAATCGAAGCCCAGCCCCGCTGGAAAAAGGGCGCGCCACCCCAGAGCACCACCGGGGTTGCCAGCGCCAATTGCAGCCAGTTACCCCAGCCGCCCACCAGGCGGCTCAGTAGCGGCAGGCCAAAGATCATTTCGCCCATGGTGATCACCAGCAGCGGGAGGCTGAAGGCCACACCGGTCCAGAACCGGCGGCGCATATCGATCAGCTCCGGGTTGGCTTCCTCCTCAACCGTCACAGTCCGGGGCTCTAAGGACATGCCACAGATAGGGCAGGCCCCCGGTTCGGATTGCACCACTTCCGGATGCATCGGGCAAGTGTATTCAATGCTGCTCTGTGGGGCGACGGTCTCCGGTTCCAAGGACATACCACACAGAGGGCAGGGCCCCGGTTGGGATTCACGCACCTCCGGGTGCATGGGGCAGAGGTAGACTGTCCCGGAAACCGGGGGCGCCTGGGCCACGTCAGCGCTGGTTGTGTGGTGATGTCCACCTGTTGTCGGAGCGCTCTCATGAGGGCCGGCGTTTGCGAAATGTTCCGGGAACCGCTCCCGGGCACGAGCCATTGTTCCTCCGGGATCAGCGTCGAACTTATCCCGGCAGCCGGGGCAGCAAAAGCCGTATGTCTGGCCTTCGAATTCTCGCGTGCCAACTGCTGATTCAGCGGAAACGGTCATCCCACAGACAGGATCGAATAATTTCATAATAACTTCCTTTATACCTTGGGTAGTATTACCGGCGGGCGGTTCCGGCAATGGTCGGCCCGTATTACCCTTGATTCTTCACTTGGGGCCGCAGCATACAGCGCCGCCGCCGCAATTAAAAGTTACCCGGAGGGATGGCTGAGCGCGTTACAGAATTACAGGGGATGAGTACAAGATTTTACTGCCTCACCTGGTCCAGAGGGCGGCGTTTGCCTTTGCCGCGCCGGAATGCGGTGGGGGTCAGCCCGGTGACTGCCTTGAACTGCCCCGACAAGTGTTGGGGACTACTGTAGCCCAGGCGGTAGGCGATTTCACTGAGCGTAAGTTCATCGTAGACCAGCAGCTCTTTGACCTTCTCTATCTTCAGAAGAATAAAGTATTTCTCGATAGTCAAATTCTCCACTTGGGAGAATAATGAACTCAGGTAGCTATAGGAGCGGCCAACCTGTTGGGAGATGTAGTAGGAGTAGTTAAAGTGCAGTTCCTCCAAACCATCGGAGTGAATCAGGTCAAGGATGCTTGTCTTGATCCGGTCGACCATTTGGGCCTGGAGGTCTTGCAGCAGTGCAAATCCATTTGTTTCCAACGTTTGGCTGACCTCCTCCAGGTCAAGGCCGGTCGCCGGCGGCAGCACCTCGGCGCGCCCCAATTGTACATCCGCCACCGTAAGACCAAGCCCCTCCAGTTCCTCCCGCACCACCCGGATGCACCGGTCGCAGACCATGTTTTTAATATACAAGACAGTGGATTCAATCACTTTCGCCACCGGTAATTGGCTTCAGGCCTGCCTGATAAACGACACCAGCATGAAGATCCCTATGACGATGAATCCCATTCCGGCGATGCCTTCCAGGTAGCGGGGATTGATCCACAATGCCAGGCGTTCACCCAGTATGACCGCGATAATGGTGGCCGCCACCAGAGCCAGGGAAGCGGCTATTGCCACCCATAGGCGTGGAATGTCCGGCCGGGTGGCGAAGAGCAAAACGGCGAATTGGGTTTTATCACCTAACTCCGCCAGAAAAACGGTGGAGAATATTGTAAGTAAATTTCTAAGCATGGTTACTCTCGGTCAGGATTTTGGTGAACTGATCTGGCTTGGGCGCGTATGGATGAAGTTACCACTGATGATCCTTGCCCGCCATCTGCTTGGGATCTTGAGGATCGGCGCGAAGCAGTTCACGGGTGCCGGCAGACTGCCGACTGGGGGACGGTAAACAACTGGTGGATCGTGACGGAAAAGCATAAATTTGGCAGCTATTAATTAAATTCCAGGAAGGACTATGCTGAAACCTCGCAAAAAAATCACCCGCAAAGAGCTTAAGCGCGATCCACTGATGGAATTCATCTACCGGTTGCGACAGTTCTGGATGGAGTACCGCAGTTTGCTATCCCGCTATGGCGGCTTGGCTTTGATAGTGTTGGTGCTGGTGGTGCTGGTGCTCCGCTGGCGCGGCACTCAGAATGAGAAAGCCGCCTCAGCTGTTGGGATCGCCTTTATCGAATTCGCTCAGGGAAACTACCACACAGTGATCGCCCAGCTGAACGGATCCGTGGAAGAATACAGCGGCTTAAAATCGTTCGGGAACGGCTTGTTCCTCCTGGCCCGCTCGGAACTCATGGTGGGGGATACCACCGCTGCCGAGCGCCACTTCCGCCGCTACATCGATGACTATGGCAAAGATCGCCTGATCACTTCGGGGGCCTTGGCCGGACTAGGGGTTATTATTGAAGGGCGCCATGGATATCAAGAAGCGGCGCAGCTCTACCGGCGGGCCAGCAAGCTGGCGCCCACTGAGGCCCTTGAGCAGCGTTATGCGGTCTTTGCCGGGCGGGATTTCATCCTGGCCGATCAACCGGAGGCCGCGTTGAAGGTGCTTAAACCTTTACTTGAAGCCGGCGGGCTGGATTTCAGGACCAGATCTGAGGTACAGGGCTTGGTGGCCTCTGCCGAGGCAATAGCTCTACGCATCTGATGCATTTAACTGCTTGCAATATCTTTACTTGCAATAGTAAAATTCACCGTTGGAAAGTGGGTCGGGCGACCCACTTTCTTGTTATAGGACACTGATGCCTGCGGTCGATTTGAGTGATTACCTATCCCAGCTGGACCTGGGCACCAATGTGCATCTGCTGGTGGCGACGGCCAGTCACGAGGGGGCTGGTAGCCAGGTCAAAATAGTCGTGGATACGCCCGAGGGCATCACCGTCGATCAAATCGCTCGGATTGGTAAGTTGCTACGCAGTGATCCGGGGCTGGCCGAGAGATTGAACCCCGCAGAAAGCGGGGGGACCTCGCCGGACTTTCGGATCGAGGTAACCTCACCGGGGGTGAATGCCGGTCTGGAGCAGCCGTGGCAGTATCCGCGGCACATCGGCCGCCGGCTTGAGATCCGGCTTCGGCCGCCGAAGAATCAGATGGCCGACCCGGCGCAAATAGAGGGCCGGCTGATAAACGCTGGGTCCGATGGGATCGAACTCGAGACACCCGTCGATAGGCGGGTGATTGCCTGGGAGCAGATCGACACCGCTAAAGTCGTGTTGAATTGGTAAATTTGGAGGATTGCCTTGATTCATAAGGAAATAATCGATTCATTTTCCGCCATCGCCCGGGAGAAGAATATCGATCGTGCCCTCCTGGGGTCAATCATCGAGGAGCTGTTTCTGACGCTGATTGAGAAGAAGTACGGTGAAGAATACACCAATTTCAGTGTCATCGTCAACATGGACAAAGGTACTATCGAAATTTACCAGGAATTAACCATTGTTGAGCAGGTGGACAATCCGGTTACCGAAATCAGCTTGGAATCGGCCCGCAAAGTGGAACCGGAACTTGAGGAAGGGGATCCCTTTATCGAGATAATCGATCCCACCGATTTCGGGAGAAGACTGATTTCCACCGCCAAGCAGTTCCTGAGCCAACGGATCCGTGAAATTGAGAAGCAATCGATATACGATGAGTACTCGCAGCTTATCGGGACTCTGGCCTCAGGGGAGGTCCACCAATTGCGGCGGGATAACGTTTATATAAACATCGATAAGGTGGAGCTGCGCCTGCCTCGATCCGAGCAGATACCCACCGAGCGATACCGCCGAGGCAGCACTCTCCGGGCACTGATCAAGTCGGTCGAGTTGACGGCTAAGGGGCCGGATATCGTCATTTCCCGAGCCGACAGTGATTTTCTGATTCGCCTTTTCGAGATGGAAGTGCCGGAGATCGAGGATGGCATCATCGAGATCCGGGCGGTGGCTCGGGCACCAGGTGAGCGCAGCAAAATCGTGGTTCTGTCCCACGACCGGCGAATCGACGCCGTGGGCGCCTGTGTAGGCATGCGGGGCAGCCGCATACAATCCATTGTGAGGGAGCTCAACGGCGAAAAGATAGACATCATCCCTTGGAGCGAGCAGCCGGAGATCCTGGTCTCCCGGGCGTTGTCGCCTGCCAAACCGGTGAACCTGCTGATCATGGAGGACCGCCCCTACATCATGGCTGTCTTCAGCGATGAGGAGTTGCCCGCCGCCATAGGTCGCAACGGACAGAATATTAAATTGGCCTCCCAGGTCACAGGCTACACAATTGACGCCGTGAAGCAGTCCGAGTATGAAGGTCCCAAGCAGGAAACCATCTATCTGGACGAACTGGCCGGCCTGACCAAGACCCAGGTGGATGTTCTGGCGCAGATCGATGTGCACACCGCCCAAGAATTCAACGAAACCGAACCAGCGGAAATCTTGGCGCTGAAAGGCTTTGGTCCCAAGACACTGGAGAAGGTCCAGGGGATCATTGCCCTGGCCAGCGAAGCCCTGGAGGAAGAGAATGCCGCGCTGGCGGAAGTAGAACAAGAGAACGAGGTTGAAGAGGCTGTTGAAGAATAAACGGGCATTGAGTTTTAACAGTGACTGAACAGGTTACCAAAAAAAGGCGCATTTTTCAAATCGCCAAGGAACTCAATATCTCCCATACGGAGATCCTTGAGTTCCTGCAGCGTGAGGGCTTCGAAGCGTCAAGTCATATGTCCCCGGTGGAGCCGCAGGTTTACGAGCGCATACTGGGCGAATTTGCCAAGGAACGGGTGATCATCGAGAGGCACCGCAAGGAGAAGGCCCGCAATATAGCCACCGCCCGGCTGCGGGATACGGTGGCCCCCAGAAACCGGTTCGACCGCATCCTTTCCTTGGATGAACAACGCGGTATCGAGAAGGAAGAACAAGAAAAAGCCCGCTTGGCCCGCGAGGAAGCGGAACTTCGTTCTCAGGAAGAGAAGCGCGAGCACAAGAAGAAAGAAGAGCTGAAGCTGTTGGCGCTGGAGGAACTCAAGAAGCGTCAGCAGGAAGAGCAGTCCAAGCGTCGAGAATTGGCTAAAGCGGAAGTAAAAGCCGCCAAAGGAGCGCCCCAAACCACTGGGCCGGCGCCGACTAAGACCAAGCTGAAGCGGGTCGACATGCGGGCGATAGCTGCCAAGGTAGACCAAGGACGAAGGAAACCTGCCGGTCGGAAAGTAGCCGCAAAGCTGGACGAGGCCAAGGCCCGCACCGTGGACCAGACTTTAAGGCAGACCCTGGCGAGCATGGGAACCAAGGAGCGCCGTCGCAGACCCAGCCGTAAAGAGCGGGAAGATCTGCCGGCAACCGAAGCGAGCGAAGATACCCACCAGAAGCTGAAAATTCATGAATTTATGTCCGTGGCGGAACTGGCCTCTGTTATGAAAGTGTCTTCCATGGAAGTGATCAGTGCCTGCATGAAGTTGGGTATCATGGTCTCCATCAACCAACGTCTGGAAATGGATACACTTACCATTGTGGCCGAGGAGTTCGGTTTCGACGTGGATGAGGATAGTATTTTAAGTGACGTGCTGATCCTTGAAGAGTTGGCGGCCAAGGGAACGGAGGCCGAATCAGTGCGTCGCCCACCGGTTGTTACGGTGATGGGACATGTGGACCACGGTAAGACCACCTTGCTGGATAACGTCCGTTCCAGCAATGTAGTGGCGGGAGAATCGGGAGGCATCACCCAGCATATTGGCGCCTATGAGGTAACTTTATCCTCAGGTGAACACATCACTTTTCTCGATACTCCCGGCCACGCCGCATTCACCGCCATGCGGGCCCGGGGGGCTCAGATAACCGATATCGTGGTGCTGATTGTGGCCGCCGATGACGCGGTCATGCCTCAAACCAGGGAAGCCATCAACCACGCCAAGGCCGCGGGGGTGAATTTAATTGTGGCCATTAACAAGATCGATAAGCCGGAAGCCGATGTGGAGCGGGTTAAGCGAGAGCTGTCCGAACACGGAGTTCTGGGTGAGGACTGGGGGGGCAAAGTCCAATGTGCGGAGATTTCAGCCAAGAACGGTAAGGGGATACCCGAGCTGATGGATAAGATCCTGCTGGAGGCCGAGATGCTGGATCTGACTGCGGTGAAAGACGCCCCCGCCAACGGCACTGTTATCGAATCCCGGCTGGATCGCGGTCTGGGGGCAGTGGCCACCGTACTGATCCAGAAAGGCACCCTGCGCCGAGGCAACACATTTTTGAGTGGCAGCCATGCCGGTCGGGTACGGGCTCTACAGAACGAACGCGGGGTGACCGTAAATGAAGCCTACCCCTCAGATCCGGTTCTAATTCAAGGTTTCGAAACGGTGCCTCAGGCCGGTGATAGATTCATCGTTTTTGAAGACGATAAGGAAGCCAAGCGGATTAGCGTTGAACGTATCCGCATCAGGCAGGAGCTGGATCGGCGCCAATTGAGCGTACGCACACTTGATGAAATCTCAAAGCAGATACAGGAAGGCGAGACCAGACAACTGCCTATTCTCCTCAAAGCCGACGTTGACGGGTCACTGGAAGCGCTCCGCGATTCCCTCGCTAATCTGGGCACCGAGGAAGTCACTGTTGATGTTATCCATCATGGTGTGGGGAATGTCAGCGAGAACGATGTACTGTTGGCCAAGGCCTCCAGCGCGGTAATAATTGCATTCAGGGTTAAAGCCTCCACCGGCGCCTTGGAATTGATTAAGACCGCGGGGGTCGAAATACGCAATTACGACGTAATCTACGATGCAGTCAATGAGATCAAGCTGGCACTGGAAGGATTGTTGGAGCCCGAAAAGGTGGAAACCCCACTGGGTGTGGCCGAGGTCCGGGCCACCTTCCGAGTCCCCAAGTTGGGCGTGATTGCCGGTTGCTACTTAAAAGAAGGCAAAGCGGTGCGCGAGGCCTATCTGCGTGTCACCCGCGATGGTGAACTACTACATGAAGGCGATGTCACTTCACTGCGTCGCTTCAAGGATGATGTGAAGGAAGTGCAGGAAGGCTATGAATGCGGCATCGGCGTCCAGGGGTTCACCGATTTCCAGGAAGGTGACCTCTTGGAGATCTATGAAGTGAAGGAAGTTAAACGCACCCTTGCCTGACCACCATTACCCAGCAGTGCCCCGGTCTGTTCGGGTAGCAGAGGAAATCCAGCGCATATTGAGCCAAATTTTCCTCTCCGAGGTTCAGATTCCTTCCGCCGGTATGCTCACGATTACTCGTGTGGAAACCAGCCGCGACCTCCGTAACGCACATGTATATTTCAGCTTCTTGAATCCCAAGGTCGATGAAGAGAATATTATAGCCGCGGTGATCCGTCGCCGCAAGGAGATCCGCTACCACCTGGGCTCCAGGTTGGGCATCAAATACGTACCGCAGTTGCGCTTTCACCTGGATTTGGCGGCGAAACGATCGGCGCGCATTGACGAGATCATTTCCGAGTTGGGTAGCGAGGATTCACTCCAATGACGACGACAGATCTGGTTCAACCTTTCTGGAAACCGGTCGGCTGGACGTCGTTTGACGTTGTAAAAAAAATACGTTCCCTGACGAAAATTCGAAAGGTAGGACATGCCGGCACCCTGGACCCTTTTGCTGAAGGGGTGCTGGTGCTGTGCTTTGGTGCTGCTACCAAACGGGTGTCTGAACTGATGAAATTGGAAAAAGAGTATATCGCCAGCGTCAAGCTGGGCGTGGCCACTGATACCTTAGACCTGACCGGATCGGTAGTGGCCGAGCGGCGAATTCCGCGGTTGAACCCCGCCACGATCGAGCAGCAGTTGCCGGCCTTCACCGGCCGGATCAGCCAGACCCCGCCCATGTACTCGGCTCTTAAAATTGGGGGACGGCGACTGTACCAGCTGGCCCGGGCCGGCCAGACAGTGGATCGAAAACCGCGGCCGGTGGCCGTGTATGCCCTGGAGCTGACCGATTGGTGCCCCCCGGACGAGCTGCAGCTGCGGGTCGTATGCGGCAAAGGCACATATATCCGGGTGCTGGCCGCTGATCTGGCTGCGGCGCTGGGAACTGTGGGCCATCTCATCCGATTGACTCGCAGCCGGGTAGGACCCTACGATCAGACCCAGGCCCTGACCATGGAACAGGCTTTGGAGTGGATACCTATCGCAACCTGACTGAACTGCCGGAAATTCAGGCTGCGGCCTTGACCATCGGCAATTTCGATGGTCTGCACCGGGGACACCAGGTTGTGATAGACCGCTTGGTTGAGTACGCCCGTAGCCAAAGCATTCCATCGGCAGTGATTACTTTCGATCCCCACCCGGGCAGTATCCTGGCGACCTATGGTGAACCGGCCAACCGACCGATTATAAGCCTTGACCGGAAATTGGATATGTTGGGCCAACGTGGTGTTGATATGGCCCTGGTGCTGGATTTTGACCTTGAATTCAGCCGGGTGACGGCGGAGGATTTCTTATCCCGGGTGATAGCGGCCCATTTCAAACCACTGCGGATCATCATCGGTTATGACCATCACTTCGGCTATGGCCGGCAAGGTGACGCCGAATTCTTGCGGCGCCGGGCCGAGGAGTTCGGTTACTCAGTGGAGGTGATCGAAGGGGTGACTGTAGCTGGCCGGATGGTGAGCAGTTCCGCCATCCGGCAGCTATTGCTGGAAGGCCGTTGCGAAGAGGCGGAGCAGCTACTGGGCTGGATCTACGAGATCACCGGTCGCATTGTTCGGGGAGTGGGGCGGGGCGCGCGGCTCCAGTACCCCACTGCCAACCTGGAGCCGGATGAGCCGCCGCAGTTGCTGCCCCGTGATGGGGTATATGTCGTCTCCGCTGAAATTGACCGGAGCACCGCGTTTGGCATGGGAAATATTGGCACGCGGCCTACTTTCGGCGAGCAGAAGCGCACCATCGAGGCCCATTTTTTTGAGCCGCCCCGGCCGGATCTATATAATCACCGGATCGCGCTAAGATTTCATCACCGCCTCCGGGATGAACAACGATTTGAGAACGCATTGGATCTGAAAAAACAGTTGCAGCAGGATGAGAAAGCAAGTCTAAACTGGATAACGGATAATCATGGAGGTTGATCAATAGATGCCCTTGACAAAAAAAAAGAAGCAGGAATTACTCAAGAAGTATGGACGCCAGGATGATGATACCGGCTCTCCGGAAGTGCAGATTGCATTGCTCACTGAGCAAATCAGCCAGTTGACCGAACACTTCAAGATCCACAAGAAAGATCACCACAATCGTCGAGGCCTGATTCAAATGGTCGGGAAACGGCGCAAACTGTTGACGTATTTAAAGCGGATCAAGCCGGACATGTATGTTAGTCTAATAGCCGAGTTGGGCCTGCGTAGGTAGATCAGAGATAAAACCAATAAGCAATAAAAAGAAAGTTGAGATAAATAAGATGATAATCAAGGAGATAGAAATAGCAGGTCGCACGTTATCACTGGAAACCGGTCGGCTGGCGAAGCAGGCCGATGGCGCGATACTGGTCAGATATGGTGACACGGTGTTGCTGACCACAGTTGTAGCCGCCCGGCAAGCCGCCCCTGATCGGGGATTCTTTCCGCTGTCGGTCGAGTATCGGGAAAAGACCTATTCCGCCGGACGTATACCCGGCGGATTCTTTAAACGGGAAGGCCGGCCGACCGAGAAGGAGGTCCTGGGCTGCCGGCTCATCGACCGGCCGATACGGCCCCTGTTCGCGGACGGATTCCTGAGCGAGACCCAGATCATCGTCAACGTGCTCTCCGCCGATCCCGATAACTCTCCCGACATGTTGGGGGTCATCGGGGCCTCGGCCGCCCTGAGCATATCCGACATCCCCTGGAATGGCCCCATCGCCGGGGTCCGGATCGGTAAGGTGAAAGACCGGTTGGTCGTCAATCCCAGCAGCGAGGAACAGGACGAGAGCATTATGAATATCGCCGTGGTGGGAAACCGTGACTCGATTGTTATGGTTGAAGGCGAATCCTATGGCATCTCCGAGGAGGAAATGATCACCGCTTTGCAATATGCTCAGGAAGTTATCCGAGATATAGTCGCACTTCAGGATGAACTCATCAAGGAGGCAGGGAAGCCCACGCGGACTTTCGAACCTCCGGCAGTCAATGAAGAACTGCTCGCGACGGTGGACAAACTGACCGAGCCGAAGTCCAAGGACCTGAACAGCCCCAAGGACAAGCATGCGCGCTATGGCGATATCGATGCCTTTATCAAGGAGGTACGGGAGCAACTGGCCGAAGAATTCCCCGAAGAGGACAAGACAATTGGAAACCGTATCAGACAGGTGCTCAGTGATGACCTGCGGCGTAAGACCTTGGATGGTGTCCGGGCCGATGGGCGCAAGGCGGACGAAATTCGTCCGATCACCGTGGAGACGCAGGTGCTGCCCCGGACCCACGGCTCCAGTGTCTTCACCCGCGGTGAAACCCAGGCGCTGGCGGTGGTCACCCTGGGTAATAAGCGCGACGAACAGCTGATCGATGACCTGCACGGTGTCTGGTATAAAAACGCCATGTTGCATTACAACTTCCCGCCTTTCTCCGTTGGGGAGGTAAAGCCCATGCGTGGTACCAGTCGTCGTGAGATCGGCCATGGCAACCTCGCCGAGCGTGCAATCAACAAGGAACTGCCCCCCTTCGAGGAATTCCCTTACACCATCAGGATTGTCTCCGAGATCCTGGAGTCCAATGGCAGTTCTTCCATGGCGACTGTGTGCGCCTCGAGCATGGCCCTGATGGATGCCGGGGTACCGATCAAATCTCCGGTGGCCGGAATAGCTATGGGCCTGGTAAAGGAAGGCGACCGCCACGTGATCCTGTCCGATATCCTGGGCACCGAGGATCACCTGGGCGACATGGATTTCAAGGTAGCCGGTACCAAGGAGGGCATAAATTCTATCCAGATGGACTTAAAAACCGAGGGAATCTCGGTGGAGATCATGCAGGCCGCCCTGGAGCAGGCCCGGGTGGGCCGGCTGCACATTCTAGGCGAGATGCTTAAAGCTCTACCCACTCCCCGGGAGGCCCTCAGCCCCTACGCCCCAAAGATAACCCACCTGATGATCGACCCGGAGAAAATTGGTGGGCTGATCGGTCCCGGTGGACGGAATATAAAGGGGATCGCCAAGGAAACCGGCTGTAGCATTGACGTGGATGACGACGGTGTGGTTGTGATCAGCGGTAGCGGCGGCGACGACCTGGAGGCTGCCGTACGCATGGTGCGGCTGATTACCGAGGAACCAGAAGTTGATGGTGTCTATGAGGGTACCATTGTGCGGATCATGGATTTCGGCGCCTTTGTGGCAATTGCTCCCGGTAAGGAAGGCCTGATTCATATCTCCCAACTGGCCTACGAGCGCGTCAACCGGGTTGAAGATGTTGTCAAGATGGGGGATAAGTTGGAGGTCAAGTTGATCAAGATCGACGATCTGGGCCGGCTCGATTTCAGTCGCAAGGCGCTGCTTAAGAAACCCGAGGGCTATGTTGAGCCCAGCCACGAACGGCCCAGCGGCGGCCGTCGACGGTTCGGTGGAGGAGGCCGCAGCGGCGGAGGCCGGGGTGGAAGCAAACCCGGCGGCCGGAGGTAAAGCTATCTGCAGCGCCTAAACTAAACCCGAAAATGCAAAGATCGGGGGAGCAGCTATGATTATCGGAGCGCCCAAAGAGATCAAACCGCAGGAAAGCCGTATCGCCTTGACCCCGTTCGGTGTTGAGCACCTTACCGCTCATGGGCACCGGGTGCTGGTGGAACAAGGCGGCGGCTTGGGATGCGGATTCAAGGACTCGGACTACCAGAAAGCCGGAGCTACCCTCGTCAATGCTCCCAATGGGATCTTTTCCGCCGCCGACATGATCGTAAAAGTCAAGGAGCCGCAACCGGCGGAGCTGCAGTTGATCCGCGAAGGGCAGGTGGTCTTCACCTATTTTCATTTCGCCGCTGAGAGGCAACTCACCGAGAGCTTCCGGGACACCGGCGCCACCGCCATCGCTTACGAGACGGTACAGCTCGATAGCGGCGAGCTGCCCCTGCTGACCCCCATGTCGGAGGTGGCCGGACGCATGGCGATTCAAGAGGGGGCCAAGATGCTGGAAACCGGCAAGGGCGGTCGAGGCATCCTGCTGGCAGGAGTGCCGGGTGTGGAACCGGCCACCGTCACCGTTATCGGTGGAGGGGTGGTGGGCACCAATTCCGCCAAAATTGCAGCCGGTATGGGGGCCAACGTCTACATACTCGACGTGGATCTCGATCGCTTGCGCTATCTAAACGACATCATGCCGAATAATGTCACAACACTCTACTCCAACCCGGTAGTCGTGCGGGAATTACTACCCCGAACAGACCTGTTGATCGGAGCAGTCCTGGTGGTGGGCGCCAAAGCGCCGAAACTGGTGACCCGGGAGATGCTCAAACTGATGCGGGAGGGATCGGTAATCGTGGATGTGGCCGTGGACCAGGGCGGCTGCGTGGAAACCTGCCATCCCACTACGCATGAGGACCCCACATTCATCGTTGAGGGAGTAGTGCATTACTGTGTGGCCAATATGCCCGGGGCGGTGCCCAACACTTCCACCCTGGCATTGACCAACTCCACATTGCCGTACATAGCCCGGATCGCCACTCAGGGGGTGGAACAGGCGTTGCTTGATGATGGTTCCCTCCTGCGGGGACTTAATGTCTACCAGAAGCAAATAACCCACTCCGGAGTGGCGGACGCTTTTGGCCTGGAGTATACCGATCCGCTGACCCTCCTGAAGTAACTCTAGCGCCCCAGCGCCGCGAGCGCTCTATGGAGATGCAGCCAACTTCCGGGTTGCGGGGGTCGTCGCAGCTGCATTAAGCGGGCGTCACCGCAATGGATTCAATTCGAAAATACTCCTTGCTTTAAGGTCAATTCTCTACTTACACTAAAGTAGTACTTTAAATCACTAGCCCCCAGGCACGATTTGGAATCAGAAGTCAAGAAATTATACTACTCGATCGGGGAAGTAAGTGAGATCGCCCAGCTCAAACCCTATGTCTTACGATACTGGGAGGGTGAGTTCTCCAACCTGTCACCTGCGAAGAATCGGGCCGGCAACCGGGTATATACGGAGAAGGATATTAATAGGATCCTGGAGATCAAGCGGCTGCTATACCAGGAGCGGTTCACCATTGAAGGCGCGCGCCAGTATTTCAAGAATAATCAGGGCGTTGGGCAACCTTCCGCCGCATCTTTTTCTGGACGTGTCATGCCGGCGGACCTGGTCCGGGAAAAGGACGTGGCCCGCCAGGCACTTGCGGAGGTGCAACAGGCCCTGGTGGATCTGGTCGGTCTGATCAGGAAGGAGAAAAAGTAGTTATGGCGGTTGTGGCATCCGTGGTCCGGACTTAAGTTTTAGCCCAAACGGAACGTGGCGCAGCCCGGTAGCGCACTTGACTGGGGGTCAAGGGGTCGCGGGTTCAAATCCCGCCGTTCCGACGGAAAAGGGGCGCAAGCCCCTTTTTTAGTAGTCGGATCGACCGGCATTTCCAATCGGATCTCAAATGAAGCATACAAAGGTAGAGTAGGCGCATTGGATCCGGCCACCCGCAAGCAGGTGCTCGGCAGGCTAACCTACGGCTTGTACGTGCTGACGGCCATGCCTGCTGATGGGCCACCAGTGGCCGCGACGGTGACTTGGCTTTCCCAGGCTTCCATGGAACCGCCGTTATTGATGGCCGCCCTGCGAGGTGGCAGCCGTCTGCTGAGGGCGGTATTGGAGGCCGGGGCTTTCGTCGTGCACCTCCTTGAGACCCGGCAGCGGGACCTGGCGGCTACTTTCTTCAAACCGGCGGTGTTTGAAGATGGTCGCCTCAGCGGCCATGCCTTCACCAGGGGCCCAATTACCGGAGCTCCCATTCTGGATGAAGTTCCGGCCTGGCTGGAACTGGAGGTCAAGGAATCGATTGAGCGCGGGGATCACACTATTGTGCTGGGCGAGGTGGTAAATGTGGGCCTCGAAACCGTCGATTTCCAACCGTTGGCTCTCAGCGATACGCCCTGGAAATATGGTCGCTGACCGGCAGCTGATTTCCAAACGGCCCCTGTATTTTGCTTAACTTGAGGCCGCAATACCGGTGGACCGGCGACCACTACACCCCAGCTTTTCTGATCGCCATACCGCCTGGACCTGATCCCCCTCAATCATGTAAGGAGAACCACGGTGTCTGAGACCCGGGCAGCTTCAGAACCGGTGGTTGACGGACAACTGGCGCGGCAGCACGGGTTGTCACCGGAAGAGTACGCCCGCATTCAAGAGATTTTAGGGCGCAAGCCCACCTTCACCGAG
>SDBU01003638.1_pt1 | contig 19489 bp, 21 predicted proteins | sample 2277071 | NCBI WGS metagenome assembly SDBU01 (sample SAMN10397929, study PRJNA504765) | marine sediment metagenome | isolation source: marine sediment core GS08_GC12, 126 cmbsf | place: Arctic Ocean: Gakkel Ridge, Loki's castle | collected 2008 | reverse complement strand
TGCCTTGAAATTCATAAGAACCAATGGTGTGCTTGCTCGTATTCGTGGGATTGAGGAAGGGAGTTGGGATGGCGGTCTTGCCTTTGAAGTTTTTGACCTGAATGGTGGAGCAGTAGGGAGAGATAGTACAACTACTGAAGCTATGAGGATTGACCAATATGGCAACATCGGAATTGGAACAACAACTCCATCTCATCTTTTAACAGTAGGAACAACCCTTGGAAGCCAGTTTTTAGTAAATACTTCTGGGGGAATAATAGTGCAAGCTTCCTCAACTTTTACAGGAGATTTAACAGTTGAGGGACTTTATCAAGGAAACATTGCATCAACTACTTTTGGATTTGGAACAGAAACAATCAATCAAATCTTTGATGACACTCTTAATAAGGGGGTTTTAGATGCTATCACTGTAACAGATGAGGGTGGAATAAATATATCTTGGACAACAGGAGAAATTTATGACCAAGCTAATAAAACGATTGTAGATACAACTTCTTCTGGATCAACAGGACTTACAGATGACAATGTAAATTATCTTAAATGGGTATCAGGTTCTTCTCTTACACTTAATACAACAGCTCCATCAGGAGATGAAATTTCAGTTGCAGTTATCAATGCTCAAGATGGAGATATTTATGAGGGTGTTCATCAGGATAGTTTAATAAATGTGAGAGAATCTAATCTACAAATTGGATTGGCAGATACTTTTCCAGTTGAAGTAACAGAGGGACTTATTGTTTCAGAGGATACAGACGCTACTCGTGCCTTTGATGTTGAATTGACTGCTGGAATTTATTATCACGATTTACACGAAAAACATACAGTTTCAGCTACAACAACACAAACTTCAATAATTACAATATGGTGTGGAGATAATGTTTATCAAAAAAGACCAGATATAATTGTAAATAGTTGGTGTGACACTGGGTCAATGGCTTCTACATCAGTTAATAACTATTATGCTTGGCTATTTTTTCAAGTAGAGAGTAGAGTCCATTCTGTTGCTCCTGAAACAGAATACGCTAATTTAAACGCCGCAATAACAGGAGGAGCAACACAATCACTTCCAACAGGATTAGTTAATGAACCAAAAACTATGTCAGTGATATTAAAAGGAAATGATGTAGCTTTTCCAACGGCAGGAGGAGATAGATGGATAGATGTTAGGTCTACGCCAGTTACAAGTCCAGGAGGAACTATCTCTGACCACGGAAACTTATCAGGGTTAGGGGGTGACGACCATACTCAATATATTTTAGTGAATGGAACAAGATCCTTGTCTGCTGATTGGAACGCAGGAAGTTATTATATTACAGCTACAGGATTTACAGGAGTATCAAGTTCTACTAATGAATTGACCTGCACGGATTGTATTAACGCAACAGAGATAGAGGATATTTATATTTTAAGAACAGATGACTTAGATTCACTTTCAAATGTGGCAACTATGACAGAAGTCACTGGAGATATTCTTTATTATGGAACAAGTGGTTGGACAAGATTAGCAAGCTCAACTAATGGATATGTTTTAACTTTAGATGCAAATGGTTATCCTTCTTGGGCAGCAGGTGGAGCTGGAGATATATTAAGCGTAGGCGATTGTGCTTCAGGTGCTTGTTTTGACGGCACATCAGATGGAGGAACTTATTTAGATTTTTATGACGCACAAGGAGCAGTAAGATTGATAACTGGGAATGTGGGTTCTTCTATAACTTTAACTTTACCAACCGCCACAGGAACTCTTATCTATGCAGGCGGGGCGTTCCACGATGGATTTTCTGACCATATAGCTAATGAACATTTAGATTGGACTACTTCGGTAGGAACCATTGATACAGGCAACTATATTGAAAATGTTACCCACACAGGAGAAGTAACTGGGGCTACTTATCTAACTGTTACTGCCACAACTTCTGCTGAATGGGCTGAAAGAATTACAGACGAACAAGGAACAGGAAATATAGTATTTAGCACTTCACCAACTTTAGTAACTCCAACTTTAGGGGTGGCTTCTGCAACAGGATTAACTGTAACAAACGCAACAACGACTAATGCTATAATAACAAACTTGACTATTTCAGGAATCACTGGCTCTACCCAATGCTTACAAGTAGACACTAATGGTGTGGTTTCAGGTACTGGTTCAGCTTGTGGGGCTGGAGGTGGAGCAGATAATGATTGGATTTCAGGTAATAATCTTATATATTCTTCAACCACAGCAACTTATATAGGTATTGCTACAACAACTCCTGTTTGGAGATTTCAAGTGGGAGACAGGTCTGCTGATACTTATTTCTCAGTTGATAGTTCAGGAAATGCCACTACATCAGGAAAAATGATAGTTGGTTCAAATGAAAACGCTCAGCCAGGGTGTATAGCAATTAAAGATTATACTGGAGCTGGCTGGACATATTGTCGCACATTTGTAGGAACAATGACTTGCAATGCCACAGATTGTTCGGGTGCAGCTACATCAACATTAAAAATAGGAAAATGATAAATACAATAAAAAGCTTCATATCAAGATTTAAAAAATGGATAGTAGGGATTATTGCGATTTTCTCAATATGGGGATTAGCTTCAGTTACAAAAATCCCAAAAATCCCTTCTTTGATGATAGATGGTCGGTTAGTAGAGTTTTCCTATACAGATAACAACATTGGCGAGGATTTAATTATCCATACTACCCAAGAAAATTATATGAATTGGGCTGGAAGTATAACAGTATATTATTCAGTTCTTAATAACTCTGGGCAAAACCAAATGGTTAAAACCACTTTTTCTCTTAATGACGGAAGCGGACAAAAGAAATATGTAAAAGATATCAATGAATATGATGGCGAAGAAACAATTTTTGAAGAGAAAATTATTCCATCTTACATTTCTTCTACTACTAACGAATTGATGGCTACCTCTACTACCATTACTGAAAAAACAATTACCCAATGGGCAAAGCACAATTTAACAGATTTTGTGTTGTCAGCAATTTCAAATAGAAAAGATATTAAAAATACCCATAGTTTAAAGAACAATGAGTTTTTATTAAAAGCAGGAGAAACAAAGTTTTTTAAAGCAAAAATCGCTTATACAGATTTTAGGGATAGAGAAGAATTTTTTATAGAGGCATTTGGAAGTTTAGGAGCTTATGGGCATTTAGACCCGTGGACATACGAACAACTTTTTAATGCTTTAAATGATGGTGATCTAAATACTCAGGATTCTTGGTCTGGAGATGTATTATTTGATGTAACCACAGATGCAGTAGCAAGATATGAGGGAGCTAAAGGAGTAAAGATAACAGTAGGAAGTAGTGTTACAGCAGGAATCTTAAGAAGTGTCACAGGAGTTGGAGATGGAGTGATTTATGTTGCAACCAAAAAAACCAATAATACATCAAAAGGGAATTTTAGTATATGGGAAGGTGGAACTTACTTGGGTTCAGTTCAGATTTGGGATGATGGTAAAATACATTTAGAATGGTCTGGAGGATTATTAGAAATTGGTGCTTATAGTGCTGATACTTGGTTAGTAATTGCGTTTGAATTCAGGACTGCTTCCAATGATATGAGAGCAAAATTCCACGATGGTAGTTCTTATAGTGCTTGGAGTGATTGGAAGTCGACTTATGCTGCCTTTACCAATGTAGATAAAATAAGACTTTGGACTGATGGTGCTACGCCTGGTGTAACTCAATACTGGGATACAATTAGTCCAACCAGTCTAATAATAAGTCTTCCCCCAGCAACTTATGACCTTTGGATAAAGGGAGAATTACAAATATAATATGGTTTTAAATAATATATAAATAAAATGCCAAAAGAAGGACAAGAATGGACAATTACACTAGATTCATTTAACGGGTTTGTACCTGCTTGGTTTGATAATGCCTACCCTTTTTATGGGAATAAGAGTCAAGCTGCTAGTATGATAGATATTGATATTACAGACCCCAATGTTTTGACTCAAGGACCAGGAACAGCAGATTTAACTTCAGGAACACAGACAGGAGAACTGGGTTCAGAACTTATCATTGCCATTTTAAAACACGCCACAGCTAGTAATGTGACTTATGGTTGTAGTAATGATAAGGTTTTCAAAATAACAAACACAGCGGTTTCTAATGGTAATTATCCTAAAACTATTGCTGCAGGAACTGCTAACGTGGCTACTGATTTACTTTATTACAAGTCAAAAGTTTTAGTTTTTTGGAATGACACTGGAGTAGATGGAGATATTGGATTGCTCACAAATGATACTACTTGGGATGATAATTGGGGTTCAACAGTTGCTACAGGAGCTGCTCAATTACAAGATGCACCTCATTATGGGATTAATGGAGGAGATGATGTTGCTTATATAACAAATGGAATTTATATTGCTACAGTTGATGGAATCACTTTAAATGCTACAGCTTTAGATTTTTGGACAGACTCACAGACGCAATCTGTAACTTGGAATGGAAATAGGGTTTTAATAGCTCTTAATAGACCTAATGTTACTGGTGCAAACTTTAATATGTCAGGAATTTACAAATGGAATGGCGTATCAAGTTCTTGGGAAGGTGACCCAATTGAAGTTGCAGGAGAAATAGGAGCTTTATATACAAAGAACGGAGTGACGTTTGTTTGGTGGGCAGATGCTACTACTACTGGAGGATATACATTGGGATATATTGATGGATTGAGATTAAAACCACTAAGAAGATATACAGGTTCTTTGCCAAATCAAACACAAGTCTGCGAATGGAAAGGATTTTTAGCTTGGGTTTCTAGTAGTAAGATTTACCTTTGGGGAGCAAGAGATACAGATATACCAGTGGGAATCTCACAATATATGTCAGGAAAAAGAGCAACTATTGGAGCAATATCAGCACCTTTTGGAAACTTATATGTTTCATCAACTGCAAGCACAAATTACAATATATCCAAGAACTCAGGATACGCTACTACAGCTAGATGGAATACTAGAGCTTTTAATGTGAGTGGTCCTGGTTATAATTCAATAATAGATTTAATTGAAGTTCAATTTGAAACACTTGCTACAGGGGCTAAAGTAGATACGACTTTAACTTATAACCAAGGAGCATTAACTCAATCATTAACTCAGATTGCTTATTCTGCTACTGATTCTACTACCATCAGAAAGATATTAAATAAGAGTCCTGTGTTAAACGATTTTAGATTAGATTTTTCATGGGCAAATGGTTCTACCACTAACCCTGTTAAAATAAGGTCGATTTTTATTAAAGGACATTACGTATAAATAAATTATGCCAAGTTATGAACAATCAGAATTAAATACTTCAGTAACTGCAAGAGCAAGTGGAAAATTTACTGCTACTGATTTCTTAACAGTAGCCAATGATGCTATCAGGGAATTATTATCTGAGATTGATTTACGTTCAATGAAAAGAAAATCAGCTCTTTCACCTAACTTATTTGATGATATTTACCAATACAGTTGCCCTTCGGATTTGAAATCAGATGGCATTATTGATGTTAAACCTCAAATAGACAGAGCAGGAAGAACAGACTATTGGGAATTAGTAACAGAAGAAGAGTTCGATAGATTAAAAGACGAAGGAAGAGTTGATAGATTTGGAGACCCAATAAACATTTACAAGGGAGAGGCTTATTCAGGAGCCAATCTTATTGCTATCTCAAGGGATGATTTAGTCAACAAACTTTTATTATCAAGACCCGTAGATGACAATTCTTTGGGTATTGACTCTTTGGATTCAGTTGGAGATTGGGAAGGATTTGGAGATGGAGAAAATTTAACAGCAGACTCTGATAATTATGTTAAAGGTTCGGCTTCAATTAACTGGGACATTAATGCAGACGGAGGAACTACTGCTGGAATTGTTAAGGATTTTTCAGATACTTTTGATATTTCAAATTATATTGGTACAGGTTCATTTTTTGCTTGGGCTTATATTACAAGTGCAACAAATTTGACTAATTATATTTTAAGAATAGGTAGTAGTTCTAGTGCCTATTATTCAATTACAGTTACTACAAACAATGAGGGAGCTTCATTCTATGCAGGTTGGAATCTTTTGAGGTTTGATTTTACCAACAAATCAGAAACAGGAACTGTAGATACTGATGCCTGTGATTATGTAGCTCTTTATATAACAAAAGATGCAGCTAAAGTTTCAGAAACAGATTATAGGTTTGATAATTTGGTAATCAAAATGGGTCCTTACTATGATGTGATTTACTATACAAGATATGCTTGGCAAAGTTCAGCAGGAACATACTTAGAAGATGCTACAACTACAACTGATTTGTTAAATATGGAAACTGATGAATTCAATTTAGCAGTTTTAAAAACACTTCAGTTTATGGAAGAGCATTTAAAGAAGTTTAAAGAAGCTGATAGATGGGAAAAAAAATATGAAGCTAAAAAAGATGAATACATAATGAGAAATCCATCAGAAGCTTTGCTGTTGCAGCAAACATATCATCACTTATAAAATGGCAGAATTATATACAGACAATTTAATACCTGAAAAAACTCTTAATGATGTTTTTGATATTGATTGGAATAAAATGGGGATAGGAGGAACAACAGGAGGATTAGATGGTTCAACTTTAAGAAATGTCACATTGGTGGGAGGAAGTTTTAAGACTTCAGATAGTGGAGCAAGATTAGAGACTTTCCCTGAATGGGATAAGACAATAGGAATGATAGTTTATGATAGTGCATCTGCGGAAGTTTTTAAGATTATAGTAGATGGAACAAATGAAGGAGATGTAACTGTGGGAGATTATTCTGGTGGAGCTGGACTTAAATATGATAAATCCGCAGGGACTTTTGATGTTAAAGCAATCCTTTCTGCAAGTTCACTTCATATTCCAGACCAAGACACTACTGCTAATTCTTTTCATACTAATACTACTGGAGATAGTTGGTGGGGTGCTACAGAAACTGATTTTAATAATGATAATGATAATGCCACAGCTTATATATTAAAGACTGGAGTAGCCAAATTTCAATCAATTACTGTTGTTAATGCTACTGTTACTACTCCAACTATTACAGGTGGAACATTGGCGATCGGAAGTGCAAATAACATTTTCAAGGCAGATTCTAATGGAATTTATTTAGGTAATGCTACTTTTGGTTCTGCTCCATTTAGGGTAACTATGGCAGGGGCTTTAGTGGCTACAAGTGCTATTATCACAGGGACTATTCAAACATCATCATCTGGTCAGAGGATATTGATAGATGGAACAAATAATCTTATTAGATTTTATGATTCAGGGGGTGTTGATAGAGGAACTATCTATGGGATTCCTACTGGAATCGGTATTACTGGAGATATTGATGCTGGAAGTGTCAATCTTACTTGTTATCATTTATTGCTTAACGATGCAGTAGGAGCAGCTATAGAGGTAACTTGGAATAATTCAGTTGATATTGGAACTACCTCTTACAGATTTAAAGATCTTTATTTGGGAGGAAATCTTGTTGTTGGTGGACTTGTGGATGGAGTAGATATTGCAGCTCACGATGGGGGAGCGATAACAACTTATCACACAGGAACAATCGGAAGCACAATGCACGGAACTTTAACAGGTATTCCTTCAGCTCATCACACTAAAACTACTTCTTTAGCTCATTCGGCAATAACAGGAATTACAGCAAGTCAACATCATAGTTCAACTTCAAATGGACTTGCTATTACTCCTTCTTCAGTTAATGCTGGAAGTATCATAAGTTCTGGAACTTTGCAAGGAGTAAGTTTAAATGCTACAGGTGCGGGCGCTCATTATATTCAAGGAACTTTAAATTTAACATATGATTTAAAACTTGGTGCTGACAGATATATTAAAAGACTAACCGTGAACTATGTAAGATTGACTTCCACTTATTTTGATATGTATAAACCGATTGGAATGTATGTTTTAGGTTCTGATCCTGCTAATCGTCAGGGAGGATTCTTTTTCAGTTCAGCAAGTGGAAGATTTAGAGGGAACGATACTGGAGGTGCAAGTTGGAGAGATATATGTTTTTATGATGAAAGAAATGATGCTTCTCCAATTCCTACTTTTAAATCAGGACTTGAGCAATTAAGACAGATTAAATCCCCAATTATTTTAGAAAAAGAAGGATTGGTGTTTGATACTGATGCTTTTCCTAAAGAGTTTCAGAAGATTGGGAACGATAAGGAAAAACATACAAATATACTTCCAATTATTGGAATGTTAATTCAAGGTCAGAAAGAACTTTTAGAAAAAGTCGAAAAACTAAATTTATAAAAAAACAATGGTAGACATAACAAATAAAACAAAAATTACAACTTTCCCACAGACAAGTGTGGAATATGATAAATGGATTGCCTCTGGCAGAGAGTTTATAAGTGGTCAATGGTATGAGTCTACCACTACTCCAACACCATCACCCACTCCAACAATCTCAGAAATTACTCCTGGAATGCCACTTCCCCAAGAAGGAGGTTTTGGAATGATGGATGGAGTAAAATATCAGTGGAGTGGAGGACAATGGAATCTTGCTGACACAACAGCTCAAAAGATTGTTCCTGGGATGCCAACTCCCACAGAAGGACAATTGGGAACAATGGATGGAATAGAGTATAAGTGGAGCAATGAACAATGGAATCCTATTGATAAAGCAATCCCAGAAAAAGAAATAATAGGAGAAGATGAGGATGTTGTTGGAACATCTGATTTAGCTAGAGAAGAAGATGAAGGAACTCAAGAAAAAATAGATATAGCTAAACAAGTAGAAGATGACCAAACAGAAATTCAAAAACTAACAGCCAAACAGCAATTACAAACCCTTAGGGAAGAAATGGGATTGGACAAAGATACAGGATTACCCAGACCAGCACTTCCAACCTATGTAGACGATTTCGAGGCTCTTAGAGCAGAACAAGGTGTTACAGCTCTCGAAACACATATAAACACGTTAGAGAGTCAAATAAGGGACACAGAGGCGAGTTTAAGACAAGGGTTGTATGACGAAGAGGGTAAATTAAGACCAATGGAACTTATTGGAACAAGACAAAGAGAATTAGCAAGACAAGTACAAGAACAATTAGATACTCTCAATAGAAGAAAACAAACTTTAGTAGATGAATTAAGTACTAAGAATACTCTGATTTCTAATATAATGACCCTGAAACAGCTTGATTATAATGCAGCTTCAACTGCCTACAATCAAGAATTTACCCAAAAAGTTCAGTTATTAAATATAGTAGAAGGAAGAATTGATAGAGCTGACCAGGAAGCTAATAGACAAAGAGATGATGCTAGAGCTAATTTAAGTATTTATCACAATATGATTAAAGATGTAAGTTGGGATCAAGTTGGTTCTAATTTAAGAACTGCAATTGAAGCTTTAGAAGCAAAAGCAGGTTTTCCTGTGGGAATAACAGAAGCATTCACAAGAGCTAATCCAGGAATATCAGTAGATTATACAACTACTGGTTATGATGCTAATGGAAATCAAGTAGTTTCATTCTTTAGTTACAATGATGGAATTCCTAAATTAATAACAGCAATTACCACAAGTGGAGTTAAAGCAGGAACTGGCGAAGCAGAAATAGCAAGACAATCAGAATTGGGCATTATAGGTACTAAAATTGCAACCTATATGGATAAATGGAAAGCAGAGGGAGATAAAGGGGCAGGAACAAGAGAAGAATTTGCAGCTTTCTTGGCAACACAAATGAAAGAATTAACTTATCAGGAAATTTACGAAGAAATTAAAAGAATGGTAACTGACCAATGGTTAGAAGACAATAAACGTTTCCACATAGGTGGATGGAGACTTCCTGTTTAAAAATATGATATTTAATTTTAAAAACGCAACAGAAAAATATAACTTGAATCCTAACATTTTAGGTGGTCTTAACCTTACTCCTGATGTAGAAAAATTAACAGTAAAAGAAGTAAAGAAAACAATTGTGCCAATTCCAATGCCTACTCCTAAGTTTGAAATGGAAAAACCAAAAGCTCCATCTAAAAAAATAGGTTGGAATGAAACATTAGAGCAATTGCCTAGTGAATTGTTTACTTTAGAAGGATTAAAAAAGAATATTCCTAAAGGGATTGAAGCTACTTATACAGGAGCTGCCAAAAAACTACTTTCAACATTCTTTGGCTTAGGAAATATAGCCTTAAATTTCTTTCCTGAACAAGCAAAACAACAAGGTAGGGAAGAATGGAAACGAATCCAACCAATACTACAACCAATTGAAGAAGAATTGCCAGGTTACTTCGCTGCAGACATAGCTGAAGTAATTTTATCAATGAGCATATTAAAATCTGCTTTCTTAAAGATTCCTACAATTAATAGGTTTGCTACAAACTATCCTCGTATATTTGATGTAGTTAGTCTTGGTGTGAGTGGAACAGCAATAGGACAATTAGACGTAGAAGGAGATACAACATTTAAAGATAGAACAAAACAAGCAGTTATTGATTTTAGTTCTTGGTCAGCTTGGGCTTTAACAGGAGGCATACCAGCTAAACAAATTTATTATTATTATCCTGCTTATTTCACTATTGGTTATACTTCTTCTATTTTAGAAGGACATTCTCATGAAGATGCTTTGATTGCTGGATTTTCTTCTGCTTCTTTTTCTAGTATTTTTAGATTAGCTGAAATTCCTCAAAAAACTTATGACACATTAAGAGAACAATCTATTAGGAATATGAATAAACTTGGAGCAGACGTTTCTACAAAATCTTCTCCTCAAGAACTCAAACAAGCTTATTATTCAGTAGCCCATTTAACTCATCCAGACAAACCAGGAGGAAGTGCAAAAGATTTCAAACAATTAAAAACTGCTTATGATGTTTTATCAAAAAATCCTAAAGAATTACAAAAAGGAATATTACAAGAATTACAAGACTTATGGAAAAGCATTACAAGAAAACCAACTCCAGCTCCCTTTGGTACACCTCAATTACCAGGATTAGTTCCTATTGAACCAACTAAATTTCGTCTTGGGGGTACAATTGAACCAATGAAACCAGTAGGAAGACCAACTCCTAAAAAAGAAGTAGTCAAAAGACCAATAGATGCACTTACAAAAGTAGAAAAGAAAGGTGGTCCAAGCGTAATAGAGCTTGGCTTAAAAGGAAAACCAATAAAAGTTACAATAACAAAGCCAGAAACCATCTCTAGGAAAGAAATGATTGAAAGAAAGGCTGAAACTACTTTATTAAAAGCAAAGTTAAGAGCTGAAGTAAAAACTGCCAAAACAGGATATAGGACTGGGGTGCAAGAAACAAGAGAGAAAATCCTTTCTAAATTAAGAATAGAAAGGCAGGAAATAACAGACGTGAAAGGACAGATAACTAAATATGTAAAAGATAATCTTCCCCCTGCAGAAAGAGGCAAGGCGATTACAATGGTTAGGGATGCCAAGACTCAACAAAACCTAATCAAAGCTTTTAGTAAAATAGATAGATGGGTAGAAGTTATTGAAAAAAAGAAATTTAGAGATGATATTTTAAAGGTTCAAAAGAGAGTATTAAAATCTCCTAGTGTTGCTGTTGATTATAAAGATAAAATACAGGCAATATTAGATGAATATGAATTGAAAGGACATACAAGCAAAGTAATGGAAAAATTAGAATCTACTAGAAGATATATTGAAGAAAGGGCAAAGTTAGGAGAAGATGTAGAAATTCCTAGAAGAACATGGAAAGCTCTTAAAATTTTATTTAGACAACCATTTGATGAAATTCCTGTTTCAACATTAGAAGGAGTGTTAAGTGAAATAAAACTTCTTGAACATTTAGGAAGAACAATATGGAAAAGTAGAAAAGCAAGATATGAAACTGAACTAGAAGCTCTTAAAACTATTTTGACAGAAAACGTTAGTCAAATTAGGAACATGAAAAAGTTTGAACCTAAACGTGGAGAGGAATTATCTCGTAGTCAAAAGCTTAAAAATTATATTATTGGAGTAATAAATGGTGCGAATAGAGTAGATAAAGTTCTTTCTCCTATTGATGTTTTAATGGACATCCTTGATGGCTCAAAAGGAACTTATACTGGTGCTCATATGCAATTCATGAAAAGACCATTGGATTATGATTTTAATAATTATTTAGATTTAAAAGACAAACTACAAGATCCAATAGCAGAAATGGCAACAAAACTTAATTTGAAAGAAAAATCTTTTAATAGAATAGCCATTGTAGCTACTAGCCAACAAACTAATGGATTAAAAAAACTTGAGAATATTGGCATCACTGAAAAGGATGTAAACCAAATAAGATTAACTTCTGATGAACAAAAGCTACTTGATAAAATGAGAAAGACAATGGATGACATGTTGCCTGAAATAGCTACTATTATGAGAGATTTATATAACTTACCAGTTGGAAAAGTAAAAGATTACTTTCCTTGGATGACTGACTGGAAAGCAATGGATGAAGTAGAGGTATTTCAAAGATTAGGTTCTCAAGTAGAAGAAATAGGATTTCCAACCAAAAAGGTTGAAATGGGATTCACTAGAGAAAGAAAAAGCCCAGGAGAACAAAAGATTCAATTGAATGCAATGACAGTTACCTTGAAACATTTAGATAATGTGGCTTATCTTTTATCAATGGGGAGAAGAACTAAAATGCTTTTTGAGATTGTTAATTCTAAAGAATATGGAAAAGCAGTTGGAGACTTAGGACAATTATTGGTTCTTGATTGGATAGACAATATAGCAAGGAAGGGTTCTGCTGGTGGAGCTACTCAAATTGCAGCTATTGATTGGTTACGAAAGAATATTTCTGCAGGAGTGCTAGGATTTAAGCTTTCCTCAGCTCTTATCCAATGGACACCTCTTATTGATGGAATGGGCATTATTAGTCCAGAATGGGTGCTAAGTGGAACAAATAACATTAGCACTAGTAAAGATTGGAGAAATTTCATAATGCAATTTCCAGAAATGAGAGAAAGAATGGGTGGTGAAACGGCAATTAGAGAAATGATAGAAGGAGATTTTTGGGACAAACTTAAAGCAAAGGGGTTTATACCATTACAAGTAATAGATATGTGGACTACTTCAAGTGTAGCGGCTGGAGCTTACCAAAAGAAAATGGCAGAATTAGGTATTGCAATAGATTTAACAAAGAAACCCAATAAGGAAGCAATGAATTATGCCCAATTTGTAGTTAGGAGAACTCAAGCCACTGCTATGTTTAAAGATGTTCCTTTAGCTATTAGTAAGGGAGCTTTAACAGGGAATAGATCTCTTGATAGAGCCATATTACAATTTCAGAACTTTATACTCTTTAGATGGAGTAGAATTAGACACGATGCTTTAAGAGTTGGAATCGAAACCAAAGACCCTAAACGTGCTGCTAATGTTCTTTTTTGGATATTACTTTCATCCTTTGCTGCCATAGGAACAAGAATGGGAGTTAACAAATTAAGAAACTTTATAGCTGGTAAAGAAGATGAAGAAGATGATAAATTAGCAGAAAAAATGATGTGGGAAATGGCAGGTACTACTCCTTTTCTTGGTAATATTTATGGATCTTATGTATATGGAGGTGAATTCATGCCAATTTTGCAAATCCCCAAAGAAGTGATAGATTCATCTAAAGCTGCTATTGAAGGTAAAAGTCCATTAACAAGAAGACGAGGACTTTTAAGAGTATCTACTTCATTATTAATAATGGCAGGAGTGCCTGGAGCGTTAGAGGCTCAACAATGGGTTAAAAAAGCAATGGAAGAAGAGGGAGGTAAGTTTGATTATCTAAAAGAAACAAAAGGAACAGGTAAATTTGATTATCTTAAAAAGTCGGAGAAAGCTAAATTTGATTATTTGAAATGAATAACAATAACAACAAAATCATTCAAAAAATAATTCAAGCTGGAGCTGTTGGTCTATGTATTCTTTTAATAGCTTTAGTTGGATATATATTCACTAAATATGATAAAATGGCTAATAATCATGCAATAGAGTTCACTGCTGCCATAAAAAACAATACACAAGTCTTAATAGAATTAAAAAACCTTTTAATCAATAGATAATTATGACACTTGAAAAGTTAATAAAAAAACTAATGCTACAACTTTTAATATTAAAACTTCAATTGAAGGTTAAATTATTAAGAGAAAAGTTAACAATTCCAAATTTACCTCAGCCAAAGTATGTTGTAGTTCATCACGGAGGAGGAAATTGGGATTTTGAAACAATAAATAGAAATCATCGTTGGTGGAAACTACGCAATGGAGCAGTAGTAGAAGGAAAGAAAAGTTCTTTAGGATATTGGGCAGGTTATCATAAATTCATTGAATTCAATGGACAACTATATATAGCAAGGCGTGATAACGAGGAAGGAGCCCATACGGTTGACCCAGCAAAACCTGGTTGGTGGAACAAGAATTCAGTGGGTATAGGTGTTCAAGGCAATACAAACAATGAAAAGCCCAGAGAATGGCAATCAATGACCTTAAAAGAAGAGTTAGATGAGTATGTGGCAAAGGGATTCAAAGTGAAGTATCACGGACAGATTGTTCCTACCGCTTGCCCTGGCAGATATTTAAAAGAGTGGTTAAAAGATAACGGATATATTTAAAGGTCGATTAATAATCTAAGACGTAAAAAAATATGAACTTTTTTAAAAAACTCATTCAATCTTTAGGATCAAGAACAGTTTGGTCAGTAATTGTATTGTTTATTGTAAATGGAATAGAAGGAATTAGAGAATTTATATCAGTTGACTGGCTTCCATTTATAGATGGAATCTTGGGAATGGCAATTGTTTACTTTAGGGCAAATCCTAGGGTAAAATTTGAATAGTCCAAGTAAAATTAAATTATTAACCTAAAATTCAAAAATATGATTGAAGAAGAAAAAAAAGAGGAAGTAGAAGAAACTACTCCCAAAGCAGAAGAAACTGAAGCTACTGAAAAAGAGGTTGAAGAAACTTCTGAAGAAGGAAGTGTTGACGAACCAAAAGAAGAAGAGTAAGATAGTTTCAGGTAAAGGGAAATTAAAAAGCTACCATTTCTGGTGGCTTTTTGATTAGATAACAAGATCCACTATATTCCTGCCAATGAACATCCCCATCTTTTTCTAATAACCATGATCCAACTAATAGATTACATTCACCATCGAATATTATTTCTCTTCTTTCGTCGCTCATAGGATGATGAATTAATTGCCAACACCTTTCAGGCATATCAGCATCTGCTTTAGACATTCTAGTTATCGTTTCATTCCAAGTGCTGACCACAATCTGCCAGAGCCCTATCCCCGCCACGCAACCATGGTCCCTGTTGCATTCCCATTCTCTCCATTTACTCTCACAATCAATAATATTATAAGCCAAGCTGTTTTCTTCCATCAATCCTGTTTCTAAAGCCCATCTTTTCGCTCCAATTTCGCTCAGGACAGGTTTTTCTTCCAAACTTGCCCCTCCATACGAATGATATTGCTCAGAAGCAAATGAGGGAAACAATAATAGATAAATGATGATTGTTACTATTAAGAGTTTACTCATAATAATCTTTTAATAATTTCTTTAATAACATTAACTGTTACTGCGTTTCCTAAAGTCTTATAACGTTGGGTGTTGCTTACTCCTTTTGTCCAACCATCAGGAAAGCCTTGTAATCTTTCACATTCTGTTGGAGTTAAGCGTCTTATTCTTGTATTTTCTAATACTCCCCATTGTTCTCCTGTTTGTAATGCTCCACTTGCTCTTTTAATAACTCTACCCCTTGCTGTTTTTGATTTAGGAAATGCCAATCTAATTCCATCTTTCTTTTCTTTAGCTAAATCGTAACCTAATTTTGTGTTGGTTGGTATGGCATACAATCCTGTTTTACCACCTTGTCCTCCACCTAAAGCATTAAGGGTAGATGCCAATCCTTTTGGATTATAAACTGTGTTGCCTTGATATCCTGTGTCTATTTCTTTTATAATTATCATTCCAGAATGATGTCCTCCTGAGTGTCCCCCTCCTTGTAGTGTTCTAACAACTGGGGTTTGCTGAATCCTTTTAAAAGTCTCCCTATCGCTTTCTCCGATAGGAAATACTTTTGGTCTATTTGTTCCTCTAAGATGTCCGATAATGAACACTCTTTCCCTATTCTGTGGGACTCCGAAATTCTTGCTGTTAAGCACTTGCCATTGACAGTCATACCCCAACTCATCAAGCGTTGAGATGATTGTCGCAAAGGTATTGCCTTCATTATGCGAGAGGAGTCCTTTGACATTCTCAAGGAATAAAAGGCGAGGTCTTTTAGCTTTTGCGATCCGAGCAATCTCAAAGAAGAGAGTGCCTCTCGTATCTTTGAATCCTCCCCGCTTTCCAGCAATGCTGAAACTTTGGCAAGGGAATCCGCCAACGAGCATTTCAAATTCTGGTAGTTCGGAAACATTGATTTTTGTGATGTCGCCATAGTTTTTGATTTTTGGGTAATGTTTTTCAAAGATTTGGATTGCATATTTGTCAATTTCGGAGTAACCGACACAAGTGGGGAGTTTTGACCTGTTTTCTTCCCTCTGCTTGGAATTGTCGGTGCTATTCCTTTCTCGTTGTAAATCCTGTTGCTTTGGCACTTGTCCTTTTTTATATATTTTATCTTCATAAGCTTGTTGAATACCTAATTCAAATCCTGCTATGCCTGTAAATAAACTAAAGTATTTCATTTGTTATATTCCTTTATTTAATATCTTTATATTTGGGCGATTTTTCATCAGCTTTTTCAATACAATCTGGACAAGCACTTTGGTCGCCTCCATAAAATGGGTAATAATTATAAGGTTCACCACAGATATGACATTTTTTAACTTCTTTATCCATAATATTTATTGTTATTTAGTTATTGGATTTTAATTCTATATCACTATCTACTTCATTGCCCCAAACATCCCATCCTTTTGTCTTTTTTCTTGCAAAAAGTTCTACTCTTGACAAATCTCCAACTAATTCAATAATTTTATCTCTTGCCTCATGGGGTTTTTCTGAATGTCTTAATTTTGAGGTAGCTATTATTTGAGAAATTGAATTACTTTTCACTAACTTATGAGCACTTCCTTTTGTCGCTAATAAACAAATCTCTGCATTAGATTTTGTATAATATCCTATCCCAAAGAATGTTTTTAATGGCTGATTAGCATTAGTTTTAATCCAAACAAATCCTACTGTTTTATATTCAAATCCCCAACTTCTGATAACCTCTAATCCTTCTTTCAACATTGGGAAAGTAACCCATAAAAACAAGATGCAATTATTATCTGTAATTTTTTTAATTGGTAATTTACAAATCTCCTTATAATCCATACAAGAATATTGAGCATCTGCAGCACCTTGAAAATTAGTTCCCATACTTTTACCTTGTCTATATTTCCAAGGTGGGTCAGCATATATTATTTGATATTTTTTCTCTTCCTTCATTGTTTGAGTTGTTTTATTATTATTTAAAAATTCTTTCAAGTTTTTTGATTATTTTACTTCTGCATTTTGCTTTTAACCTATTATATATTGATTCAATATCTCCGTGAGTCTTACAATGAAACATTATCATTCCTAACTTATTAAAGCCAAAAACAAATTGACATTCTTTTTTAGATTTTATTTTTTTCTCTTTATTATTCATCTTTTAATGCTTTAGATTTTTTAGCCCAATATTCTTTCTGATATTCTCTTTGATATTTTTTTGATTTAGGTAAAGCTCTATATTTTTTTTGCTGAAACAATATTCGCTTTCTATTCTTTAAATAATATTTTTTCTTGTATTTTTTATATCTATCAAGATTATCCCAATAATTCTCATTATGAGCCTTTAAAAGTCTTTCTTGGTTTTTCAAATAATACTTACGATTATATTCTTTTTCTTGTTCTTTATTCATTTTGCTTTAAAACTTCTATAATAAGTTGAATATTATTTATTATTCCTTTATCTGTTTCATTAAACCCTTGATTTAATTCCACTTGACTTTGATTCAATTCAATTTGTTTATTAATTAAATTAGTGTTTTTATCAACGGCTCTAAAGAAAATCAAAACTGATGAAAATAATATCACTAATACTACTAAATATATTCTTAGTTCTTTATTCATAATGTTTCCAAAATCCAAAACTAATATGATGTTTAAAACACTTAATAAAGTATTTTTTGTCCCAGTCGTCTTCCCAGTCAGTCATTAGGAATAACATAGGAACACTTATCGGCAAAAATATAAAAATCAATACTCTCCAAATTACTACAGGAAGAAATAATATCGTTTTCCTTATTAAATTAAGTATTCTGTATTTATTCATACTTCTTTTTTATTTGTTTAATTTTGTTGTTGAATTCTTTAACAGCTTGATTGTAACCGTGCCATACCCATCTTCCTGTTTTAAAAAATGGATTATTCTTATCAATCTTTGTTCTTTTTTTCATTTTTAACCCATTTAATATCTCTATAAATTCTTTATCTTTGGCTTTCCTTTGAAACTTTATTTCTATAAGAATATGATTACGTTGTTCTAAAGTTACCCAAGCAAATCTCTGATTTATATTTAAACTTTTTTTCCAATCTTCTTGTATGTTATATTTTGGCTCTATATATTTAGAACACTCAAAGCTATGTTCTCCAGCTTCAAATTGGCATTCTGGGCAGTTCTTTTTTATGTTATTAGCCCATTTTTTGCATTCAACACAAAATTCACTATATTTATTTTTTAGTTCTCTTTTGCCATTTTTTATTATTCTATCAGTTGAACAAAACTTACACCTTTCTATATTATGTTTATTGTTCATAGTTATTTAATTAAATTTATAAAATTATAGCCTATCATAAATCCCCCCAAAAATTTGGAGAGGGCACCATCTCCTACTAATAACAGAATTAGTCCTGCTATCATAAAAATTATTGATGTTTTTTTACCCATAATTCTTATTTACTTAATTATTTTTTTGATGATTTATCTTTCATCTTCTGCCACCTTAATGCTTTTGCTATCTTCAATATATCTTTACCTATTTCTTCTACAAACTCTTCCAATTCTCCAGAATCTTCCTGTTTTGTTTTAATGGCTTCTTGCCAAATACTTGTTTCTATCTTCATAATAATTTTTCATACTTCTCTTAGCCCCGAACCAAAGTGATTCGGAGTTAGTATACGCACCCGACTCTTAGAGTCAGGGCTAAGAAAATTAGAGGAGTAGGTAGTTTCCCATTTAACAAAGATAATCATCTATTTGTAATGTTTAAACCACCTACTCTTTCTCCTTTGTCTTTAACGAAAGAACTTAAAACAAAAGCCCTGCAAATTGCCACCAGCAAGGCTTAAACTCATAGTGTCAAATATTTAAAATGGTGGCAACTATCTATATTATAATATAATTTTTAAATAGTTGTCAAGTGGATAACTACTCATTGATTTTTTCTAATTGTTCAATAATATTCTGATAATAAACCATATTTTGATATGAACTTGGAGGTCTAGTTCTAGCTTTCTTTCTAAGCGATTCAAACCACTTCTTCCCCTTTTTTTCTATT
>SDBU01003637.1_pt1 | contig 19490 bp, 16 predicted proteins | sample 2277071 | NCBI WGS metagenome assembly SDBU01 (sample SAMN10397929, study PRJNA504765) | marine sediment metagenome | isolation source: marine sediment core GS08_GC12, 126 cmbsf | place: Arctic Ocean: Gakkel Ridge, Loki's castle | collected 2008 | reverse complement strand
CTGTTCTATGGGCATTTTCAAATCAACCAGAGTAGAATCTCGTTGTAGTACTAATTATCCACTTACTTATTCGGGCGTTCCAGCCCACAGCGCCCCACGCTGTAACATCAGCCGGAACATTTCGTGCTGGGAAGCGGCAGCATCATGTCCGAGCGCTAAATAGAACACACGTCCTTTGCCCCAACTTTTAGTCCATGCGACGGGCATAGCTGAACCCTTCCAGAGGGCTGAAGCCAGTACATGAACACGCGGGTCGTAATCCAGAATGTACTGTTCATCTTTGACTGTAAATTCCACTAAATCTTTGGTGATAGGATGTTCAGAATCTACCACACTCACCTGGTATTCGCGATAGTGAGGGTGTGTGGTGAAATGCCCTCCTACCATAGCGCGGTATTCCGGACATTCACGGAAGGAATCTGCTGCGGAGTGGAATCCCGCGTAGCCCTTCCCTGAGGCGACAAAATTGAGCAAACCATTCTTCTGCGCGTCGGTGATTTCTCCCACAGTATAGTAGAACACAATAAGGTCATACGGGTCAAGATTAGGCGCGACCAGTGCATCCAGGTCATCTTCCACATAGGTAATGTCAAAATCATCTACTGCGGAGAGCGCGTCGACAGCCGCCGCGCCACATCCCTTGAAATCGTGAATTTGTCCACCGGCAAACACTAGTGTCTTAATTTTTGGCATTTTACATCTCCTTCTAAGGGGTAATTGTAGGTTTGATATTACTTGTAAATTTTAACCCAAGCTATGACTTTTGTCAATAAAAAAATACGTGGTTTCAGCATTTGGAAGTTCATCGAAGGACAATGTTGGCGGAAGGTTCCTGTGATAAGATAAAGAATAATGGATATGGGTGAGAACAATTTCATCATCCATCTCAACTTTGGATTTCGTGTTTATAGGTTTCTCGTTCATCCGTGTTAATTCACCGACACTAATCTGATAATAGCGTGCTAAGTTTTTGCAATACCTCGGCTACTGTTTCTGCCGGTAAGGTGCATATCAACTCTGCATTCCTAGAGCGCCAGTCCAAACTCTTTACTTGGTCGGCCAAGATGACACCTATGACAGTCAGACCTGCAGGAATAACAATTTCAAACGAGTAACCCTTGATTTGTGATAGGACAAAGAATGGCCAGCCCAACTTTATCATTATAAGCGGCAGGCGAGAGTACCACGGCGGGGCGTCGTCCCGACTGCTCGTGCCCAGCTTGAGAATTTAAAGTAATCCAGACAACATCGCCGCGTTGAGGAACATACGCCTTGGGCTTTACCATACTTCACCCCCTGTCGCGGGGCCCGTATCAACTTCGCCGTGCAAGTTATCTTCAGTCACCTGTGCCAAGAGATGTTCGAGGCTCAACGCGGATTCAACCAGAGGTGCTATAACTAGCTTCCCGTTCACCAGTGATAATTCCACGGGTGAATTACGTTTCAGCCCTATCTCATTAGCAATCGATTTGGGGATGCGGAGTGCTAGACTGTTACCCCATTCCTGCACAAGAATTTCCATACCAATGCCTCCAAACAATATGTGTATCTACAAAAAAGATACATTAATTCCCGCTATTTGTCAAGAACTATCATGTTCATGTTTCACGCTTCGCACATCACGAAAAATCGATTCTCTCAAAATCTGCCAAATATCCTCTCACCGCAGCAACATCAGCCGCGACCTTTATCCCTTTTGCTTCTCGTGGGTCTGCCATAGCTAATCCGAGTACCATTTTGCCCTGTGATGCAAGGGTTCTGACCATTTGGTTGGGAAAGCCAAGTTCACCCTTGGGGGTGTTGTATTCGCCTGTGTTGGAGTCAAGGGCTTTGGCGTGTGCAATGTCAAGACCATCAAATAGGTCTTTATTTTTCAGGCAGAACACGCCGATGTTATCTTCACCATAATCAATGGTGTCCGCGCTTTCTAAGTGCGTTTCTCGGCTGTCAATTACCCTGTTGTTATCATCTCTCATCAAAGGCGCATACGGATGTTCATGTTTCGTTGTGGGAGACGTCATCGCGCTATCGCCTACAGCTTGATGAATCATAATGGATTTGCGCACAGTTTGCGGTCTAATCACCGGTTGCGCGCCCCAAATTACTATTACGTCGCCATCGAAATCTTTTAATATTTCTTTCGCTTGATATACCGCATGCCCTGTGCCCTTCGCTTCTTTCTGGATGATAAAATCGTAATGTTCCGATAATGCTTCTCGAATCGCGGCTTCGTTGTCTGGACTGACTATGATGATAGGCTTTCCGATATTGGGAATTGAGAGGATGGTATCCAGAACATACATTATCGCTGGTTTGCCATCAATTTCGACCAACGGCTTTGGAACTTCTATTCCGCTGTCTTTTGCCCGTTGACCTTTGCCTGCGGCGACAATAAGGGGTTTTATTGGTCGGATGGGCTGAAAAGTTGATTCGTTTGTTCCCAGTAAATTTGACGCGATATTCATTATTTTCTGTTCATTTTCTTCCCAGTTTCTCCAGTCGTCTGTTAGGGTAATCAGTTTTTGGCGCGCTGATTCTCGGTTTGTACAAGCATCTGAATGAACGTTACTGAAGGGAACGGTCATAACGCCTTCGCCGGGTGTGGAGATGAGGATGGATTTTTCTTTCAACCCATTTCTACCCTGTGGCTTGTAATATTCTTTTTCGACCACTTCTATCAATTCCGTGACGCTTTCATCTTCGACGAGAACGAGGACATTTCCGCCGAATCCGCCGCCCATAACTCTGGCGCCATAGGCATTATTTGTTTTGGCTATATCTACTACTTTATTAATATCGTCCGTGCTGATTTCGTAAAGGTCTCGCAAGCTATCGTGCGTCTCATACATCAACTGACCGATTTTTCTCATCTGTTTTGATTCTGATATTTTATCTTTAGCTTCAGTCGCAGATTTTAGAAATCCCGCCGCCTTCAACGTTCGTTTTATTTCTCCCAAATGATGTCTGGCTCTATCGCGAATTTTCAGTTTGCCTTCGTCGCCGCGTATCTCAAACAACGCTGGGTAAAGCCCTTTCGCCTCCTCGTATAATTTTGGGAAATGCTTTTCTACCTCTTTAAGTGTCATGGTTTCTGGCAGCAAGTCGATGATTCGGTTCATCTTTTCACTGCTTTTCTCAATTGCTTCGATGTCGCCTGTTTCTATTGCCGCAAGTACACCTTTCCGAGATTCATGTAATTGCGGAGATTCAGCAAATATATTTTCTAGTAAAGTCGGTATGATGAGGCGAGAGACTATTGACCGCTCGTTATATTCGCTCATAACCTCGCTGCCTTTATCAGCAGGTCGAGTGTAGAACGTAATCCATTTATATCCTGTTGCAGGTGTGGGAATTGGTTGAGCATTGAAAGGTTCAAAGGTGATGAGCAGGGATTTTGATAGTTCAGCGAAGCATATTGTAGCGTGGTCCATTTTTCCTCCGCGCGTGCCGACGTACCATTCCGCTTTGGAGGAGGAATCCGCGAGTTCATCTTTGTCTACTTCAAGCTCGTTCGCTATTCTGAACCCAGCGCCGGATAAAACGACTAGCGCAGATGATGAAGAGGCGCCACCAGCGATAGGAATTGTCGAGTCAATTAAAATATCCATGCCCTTTAGATGTCTCTTAGGGTACATGTTTTGCAAATAAAATGCTGATGCTTTGATGTAGTTGTCCCAACTGGTCGCCGGCACTCCGATAATGTTGAGATATTCCAGCCAGTATTCTTCTCTATCTTTATCGACATTTTGGGGAAATTCGCTAATGTGGAATTCCTTCCACTCTAATCCTTGATTTCGATACTTGGTTTCGATACGCTTCGCACTCAACCCAAGTCGCACTCCAATCCAAGCAGCAGTTGTCGCTGCTCTCACACAATCATCATCTCTTTTTCGCATTGCCATGAGCATATCGTATTCCCTGCTGCCGAAAGGCAAAACATGTGTTTGAAAATATTGGATATAATCGATATGTTCTCCGATGATGTTGATGCGCGCTGGCGCTCTGATTATAGTTATTGGTCCATCGCCGTATATTTTCTGAAAGTTTGTTACCAATTCTAAGTATCGATTTATCTGATTGCTCACAAGTTCAGGAGTGTCGCCGTAAATTTTTTTGATGGATTCAATAATGCTATATACTGCAATTTCTTCCACCCCGCCTTCGTCAGGATATTCTACTTGAGTGTTTTCATTGAGGAGTCTGCCCCGTTTTTGTCGGGATATTCCACTTGCAGTGGTTAGATTATCAATAAGCATATTGGTATTCCAATTTTTCTCTGGGGTCATTGCTTTCTCCTAACTGCGAAACTTACTCCTTTGATTTGAATGCAGTATAGTGTTAGAAACTACTACCGCCTAATAAATGCCTCCTTCGTCTAGCAGATTCTCCAAATCAGTCTGCGAGCCCACTTCTGGATTAAAAACGGCGAGATTTTCATCTTTTGCAGCGCGAATAATCCTTTCGTCCGATGCTATGAAGACGATGTTGTCTTGCGATACACTAAGGTCAGCATTAGTATCTAACGCTGACCTTAATACCAACGCATCGTTAGAATTAATGTTATGAATCTCAATCAAGTCAATAGAATCGAGAATTAAATTATCGTCTACCGAAGTAACTACGAATGGACTGATTAAGGAAACTACTTCAACTCTATAATCAACGATTGCCTGCTGAAACATGGGAACAGTTATACGATTATCATTTTTCTTACGCACAAGAACAGAAAATATTTCTCCAACACTAATCATCGAACACATTAGCCTTTCAAGGGGCACTTGCGCGAACAAAAAATTAATGAGTGGCGTTCCATTTTCACGTGCATAGCGCTTGACCAAAGCACTTGTGTCAAAATAGAAATATTGCATGGTTCACTCTCCCCGGGCTTTGATAACAGCACGGCTTAGTTCATTTTCCTCCGTTAAGTATTGCGCCAGCATCTCCTGAACTTTCTCAGCACCGATTGGTTCGCCTTTGATGTCCATCCGTTCGCAAAGTGCGTCAAACGCTTTTGCTTGTTGTGCTTTATTTCGCCGCAATTTTGCTAATGTTGCTTCACGAATCGCCTGTCGGTTTTGCATCTGCTTGGATAATTCGACCAGCATTTCTTGAAGCTCCCTAGAGGTATCTTCAATCCATTCAATCTTCGTATTCAATTCAGTAATTGCATCCATTGTTTCCACCTGTTTGTAGTTCCGAAGTCTGGACTTCGGCTTTTTAAAGGCTAGACTATCCATAAAATATATTAGGATATAGCTTGACTTCATAAGAAATTTGGTTTTCTAAGCTCATTTTTACTCCTTTGAACTTAAAAGGAATTTTCCTTTGCGTTCTTTGCTTCTTTGCGCCCTCTGAACTACCGCTTCGCCCAACGCCTGGCTGGTTTCGATACACTTCGTTACTCAACCCAAGTCGCTGGGCTTACGGCGTCCTTAATTAGTTAGACTTGATTCCATGAACCAAGGTAGAATCTTTTATACGGGGAAATCTACCAAAATCAAAATAGAAACCTAGTTCTTTTCAACAAAACTTGGTATTTGGCCTGCAAGGCTTAAAACACCGCATTCAAACTAACATGATGAGAATTGGCTAAATCTTCGCCAGTAAAGGCATAATCCACGCGAAATTGATTTGCACTTAAACCTACTCCCGCGGTGTAACCCATGCGATGCAATCCTGCACGCAATGTCAATAGATTGTGCAAACGGTATTCAACTCCTGCGTGCGAGGAAAATCCATATCGCGTATCAAGGTCAAATACCCCTGTGAAGTGAGATAAAATGCCTTTAGCTGGTGTATATGAAATACCAGCTTTCAAATTCAAAGGGATAAAATCCTCATGATTGGTATTCCATTTCAATCGGGTGGCAAAGGCATCTTGCGCGACGATACCGACGGAAATCTGTCCGAGATTTACAGTTGAAGTAAGTATCATTCCTAAATCGAACCCAACACCTGTACACCGCGCGCTGCCAAGGCGTGTAAAAATATACTTAATATTCGCGCCCCAGGCTGCGGTGACAGATATACGCCCCAGCGATAGCGGCTTCGGGGACACTTTACTATATGAGACGAAGATGGCATTTTCAGCATCATAAAAATATCCTTCTGGTTCGGCGGAGGGCTGAAGGTCAATGTTTGCAATGCGCGATTCAGAGTCACCTTTTAGCTCTCCATAGATGGGAATATCATCTATTCCCAATCGAATCCAACTGATGCCCCAGTGTCCGATGGGTTCAAACGCATATACAAAACTGACAAAGTTATATGTTTCGAAAGAAAAAAAGCGTTTTGCATACATTAATGCCAGCGCGCGCCGTTCAATCCGAAAGAGCGTAGCAGGATTCCAATATGTGCCCGTGGCATCATCTGTTATAGCCACGGCGGCTCCACCCAGAGCCAGCGCTCGCGCGCCCACGCCAATCGAGAGGAAATCAGCGGCATATTTACCCGCAAAGCATAGAGGAGAAGCAGCAAGCCATAATATTATAAACAGAATCAAACAACCTCTACACCGGACCCATTGTTTCGCTGCTTTTCTTCTCATTCTTACTCCCTCTATCAGTTTGTGGCAGAAACGCAATACCCATCAGGTTTTTCTAATTCGTAATTCAGAGCCCCTCCCGAGGCTCCTGCCTGTGACCTGCCTGTGACGAAGGCAGACAGGTCCGAGGGGTCACTTCACTGATTGCTTCGTGCCTCGCAACGCAACGTAATTCGTAATTCAGTTATGCTACTTCCCACCTTTTGCCTTTTATTATATCATAAGAACATCTGTTATGCAAGATAGTCAAGAATAGAAAAATCTTGCATAATTACTCGAAATCTGTTATCTTCTTTACTAATCGCAATTTTTTTATGTTCATTTTGTTTGCCAACGATTTCATGTCTTACAGTTCGTGCAGTTGCGCCCCGTCGAGGCCTGTCCCAAGCATCAGGGCGGGATAAACTGCGCCATCCAGCATAGCGAGGTTATCTTGATGTAATCGGGCGCATCCGCTTACGGTGAAATTCTGTGATAGCCAGTGATGCGTGAAACGTGAAAAGTAGGCGCGGTATCCGTTCTCAACCACTGCACAATCGCGCTTTACGTTCACTTATGATGGAGGAATCAATCATGCCAGAGCGCAGCAACGACGATAAACTGTCCTATCAACAATTGTCTTGGGAACTTTTTAAAGAGAGCATTGCACAACCATTAGTGTATCTTCCCGCTGCTGGCGGAATTTTTTTCGCTATCATTGGTGGACTCGGGATTGCTATATCTGCGTTTTCTTTTATTGGTTCTGCTGTGTCATTATCCTACTACTTCCTTTTAGGAAAGAAACCCCGACAGAAGCTCCAAGAAAAACTGGCGAAAAGATTGGAACAACAAGAGGACGAACGAAAAAGGGCGGACATGCAACACCGGATTCAACTACGGGATAACCTCGATGACCGCGGCCGGTCACATCTACAAAATTTGATTAAACTAGAAAAACTCATGCAGAATAAACTTGATGAAGTAGGTATTCAGGGTACCAACCGGAACATCGCTCGCGTTGCCAAACAAGTTATGGACGAGGCGTTGCGGTCGTTGGAAAACCGCGTGACGTATATGAATATGCTCGGCCAGTTTGATATTCAGAAGCTCCAGAATGATTTGGCGGGGGCGAAAACGAAGTATGAGCGTGAGCAGAACTTGGCATTGAGGAGTGAGTATCGTCAAACAATTACTGCTTTAACAAGTGAATTAAAAGAACTACAGCAACTGAGAACGGCAATCGCCAAGATGGAACAGGATATGATTCAATCCCAATCTACCCTGCGCAGTACGATTTTGTTACTTTCACAACCAGAAAGCACTGATAGAGAATCTCGTCTTAATCAGCAGGTTGCAAAACTTCAACAGGAAGTAGAAATTGCGAAGAGAGTGAATGAAGAATTGGCTGACTTTCAGGTAGGAAGAAACAGGTTGGAGGTATAATAAAAGGGGCAAAAGGGCAAGAGGGTAAGAGGGCGATTAGGTAATTGGGTAATTCGGAAAATTGGTAAATAATTACTAATTTCCAAATTTCCAGGTTTCCTATAAACTTGACATTTTGCCCACCATCAGGTATATTAAAACCAATCGGGAGTATGGGCTGATAAGGAGGGCATTATGCCGATACTTGACCATTTAAGTGAAGAAATTAACGATATTATCGAGTTCCAATCTTTTCACAATTCCTGGGCGGTATATATTGCTGGAGAATTAAATGAAGTGCTTCCGATAGGATTTAGAGCCAAACCTCATGCCCAGATTGGCAATTGGGAAGTCGATGTCAGAACTGATACCTCTCTGAGTGAATACGAAAGAGAAAAACTAAGAATGCAATATCAGGCCCCTCCTTCGTCAGCAACAACTCGTGCAATATTTCCAACAGAATTAGAAATATTTGTCGTCAATGTTGGCCGTCGAACGCAGAAAATCGTCGGGGTGATAGAGATTGTCAGTAAGGCAAACAAAGACAGACCTAAGAATAGAGACGCGTTTGTTGCAAAGTGCCATAATCTTCTTTCACAAGGTATTTCTCTTATCATTATAGATATTCTCGCAATTCCTTTTTTTAATTTTCACAATCAATTACTCGAAGCGTTGGAGATTAGTGAAGGTAAAATAAAAGAATATCAAGAAACGCCCTTATATTGTTCAGCATATCGTGTAGATGTTGATGCTAATGAGGAGCCTTTAGTTGAATTGTGGGCGGAGACATTGAAGGTTGGAGATGAATTACCTGAACTGCCGCTCTTTATTACTTCTGAAAATGCTGTTCCCGTTAAATTGGAGAAAGCCTACATGGAAGTTTGTAACAGGTTGAAGATTTTTGAGGAATGATATAATAAGAAGAATCAGAAACCGAGTTTCCCCAAAAAGCTCGGTTTCTATTATTGGAGTAACCACCATGAGTATGACGATTACCGAAAAGATTCTCGCGGCTCACGCAGGCGTCGAAACCGTGACGCCCGGAGAGTTAATAATATGTCAATTAGACCTGGTGATGGGGAATGATGTGACAGCCCCTATCAGCATTGATATTCTAAAAAAAGAGGGTATCGAAACGGTTTTTGATGCGGAGAAAATCGCGCTTATTCCTGACCATTACGTGCCGAATAAAGATATTCCATCCGCCGAATTATGCAAGACTATGCGCGAATTCGCCCGAAAACATAATGTCAAATACTATTTCGAGGTCGGCGAAATGGGTGTGGAACACGCATTGTTGCCGGAGCAAGGAATTGTAGTACCCGGCGATTGTATCATGGGCGCGGATTCGCACACCTGCACCTACGGCGCGTTAGGCGCGTTTTCTACGGGCGTCGGCAGCACAGATTTAGCCGCTGCCATGATTTCCGGCGAAACTTGGTTTAAAGTGCCCGAATCTATGAAATTCATCTACTATGGTGAATTACAAAAATGGGTCAGCGGGAAAGATTTAATTTTATATACCATCGGCGACATCGGCGTGGACGGCGCGCTCTATCGAGCGATGGAATTCACAGGTGAGACAATTGAAAATCTGAGCATGGAAAGCCGTTTAACAATGTGCAACATGGCTATCGAAGCAGGCGGCAAATCCGGCATCATCGCCCCGGACGATATTACTCTTGAATACGTCCAAAATCGCGCGCAACATCCTTGGACATGCTATTCAAGTGACCTAGATGCTCAATACTGCGAAATTATCGAATATGATGTAAGCAAAATTGAACCGCAGGTGGCTTTCCCTTATAAACCGGATAACACACGTCCCATCAGTGAAGTTGGAAACATCCCTATTGACCAAGCCTACATTGGCTCCTGCACGAATGGACGCATCGAAGATTTACGCGTAGCGGCGCAAGTTTTACAAGGTCGGAAGGTACATCCCTATGTCCGCTTAATCATCGTGCCTGCCACGCAAGGCATCTGGCGTCAGGCAATGGAAGAATCACTATTTGATATCTTTCACGACGCCGGCGCAGCTATCAGCACACCAACCTGTGGCGCTTGTTTGGGAGGATACATGGGAGTGTTAGCGGATGGCGAGGTTTGCATCTCAACCACCAATAGAAATTTCCGCGGGCGGATGGGTTCGCCAGGAAGTATGGTATATCTTGCCAATCCCGCTATCGCAGCCGCTTCTGCCATTGCTGGACGAATTGCATCACCTGATGAGTTGAACTAACCTACGGTTGTTAAATTTAGTATAAAATTGCAAATATGACAACGAATTTAAGGATTTATCGAATAGCCTTCGTGGTGCAATGCGGATTTGTGGGGTTCAGAAGCCGGCTTCTGCCGCCGAAGAACTTGAACGTAAAACGTAATACGTAATAATTACGCTTTATGTTTTACGCATTACGCATGCGAGACTTACTAAGTTTGCTTTGTCCCTCGGAGCCACATAGAGCTTCATTCGTTTAATCCTTTGTATTCGCTGTCATATTTTCTCTGACGCGCTTTACACTATCCTAACTGGACTATCCACAAACTCTTTGCACAGATTTGAGGATTTAAATCATATAGACATTTAACAGGACAAATGAGCACTGTATTAACTTGCAGGAGTTGGATTTGGATTCCAACTACCAGATCTTTGACATAAGCCCTTTGAGCAGCTTAAACAACTTACAGAATCTGGATTTGGATTTCAACCAGATAATCGACATAAGTCAATAAAATATTTGAGGGAATTGACAATAATATTTATACGATTTAAATCCCCAAATCTGTAAAAAAGGTTAGTGGATAGTCTACCTAACCTACGTCGGAAGGAGAATGCTATGAAACTTAGAGGCAAAGCATGGAAATTCAGTGATAACATTAACACTGATGAAATTATTCCACCACAATACTTAAATGTTATCGACCCAGCAGAACTCGCCAAGCATTGCATGGAAGGCACCGTTGAACACCCAGATTTTTCTCAGAAGGTTGCGCCGGGGGACATCATCGTTGCAGATAGGAATTTTGGATGCGGTTCTTCACGCGAACATGCGCCCATTGCAATTAAAGCCCGCGGTGTTTCTTGTGTAATAGCGAAAACATTCGCGCGGATATTTTATCGAAACGCAATTAACATCGGATTGCCGATTCTCGAATCAGAGGAAGCCGCACTCAACATTGACGAAGGCAACCAGGTTGAAGTCGATTTAGAAACGGGCACTATTACAAATCTGACGAAGAATCAAAAATATAACGCTACGCCATTCCCCGAATTTATGCAAGGGATTATTGCCGCGGGGGGCTTGATGAATTTTGTTAAAAGGGCAAAAGGGCAAAAGGGCTAGGGGCGATTAAGTAATTGAGCATACGCGTCAAGTTAAGTGTCAATGACAGTAAACCCTTCAGTTGACAATCGTCAACTTTTTTGGTGAACGCGGATATGACAGCGAATTAGGTGGATTAACCAAATCCTATTCGATAATCCTTGAATTTGCTGTCATATGCTGAGAAGGTCGTATCCGAGAATGCGACATCTTTTCCCATTTAACATTTCAGCATTAAATTGATGTATATGCCCAATTATTCCTTTGCCCTCTTGCCTTCCTGCCCTTAATAAGAAAGGATAATCCATGCGCGCTAAACAACTTCATCCATGGCAGGTGAAACCCGCAGAAGCACGGAGAATTCAGCAGCAACTGCGGCAGCAGGTGATTATGCACGACGAATTCGATAATATTCAAACGGTCGCGGGAGTAGATATTGGCATTAAAAAAGATAAAAACAAAGGTGAATTTGCACGAGCCGCTGTTGTTGTACTAAATTACCCCGAATTAGAACCTATAGACCAGGTTCGCATTGAACAGCCGTTAGATTTTCCATACATTCCCGGATTGCTTTCATTCCGTGAGAATCCCTCGATTATAGCAGCTTTCGAGCAATTATCCATCGAACCGGATTTAATCATAGCCGATGCTCAAGGCATCGCGCATCCTCGTCGTTTTGGGCTTGCATCGCATTTAGGACTACTGTTTGATAAACCCACCATTGGCTGCGCCAAATCCCGCCTCTACGGACACCATAAGCAACCAGATATTACAGCAGGTTCCATCGCCTATTTGTATGATAACGACGACATCATCGGGGCTGCCGTGCGCACGAGAACCAACGTGAAATTCGTCTACATCTCCATTGGGCATAAGATTAGTCTGAAATCTGCTATTCACTATACGCTTCAATGCTGTCGGAATTATCGGTTGCCACAGCCCACGCGCTTTGCGCATCAGGTGGCCGGAGGCATGACACTCATGAAACCAAAAGTGGTGAAGGAAAAATCTGATCAACAGCTTTCACTGTTTTAAATCAGAGTTCGCAAACGTTGCTCACGCAACGGCTTTGTTTTCGCTGGTGACGTAGTCGCCATATTAATTCCTTCGGACTCGGCGAAAATTGAATTTTCGCACTCCGGTAACAGGATGAAAGGGAGATACTGGGAAATGATTGGGACATTTTTGTTGCAATGAGAACGAAAAGATGGTAGAATTACTGACAATTGGTTAGATGAATGTTCTCCATTAAGAATATTAACACTATACAGATGTCTCAGGAGAAGAGTTACCATGTTGATTACACTAGACATCCCCGATGAATTAGCCACAAGATTGCGTCCCCTTGAAGATAAGCTCCCACGAATCCTGGAATTGGGTTTACGTGAACTGAATGCCACGGCTCAACCCGGTTTTGAGGGAGTGGCTGAAGTCTTGGAAATTCTGGCAGGATTACCCACGCCAGAGGAAATCTTAGCGTTGCATCCATCCAAAGCCTTGCAAGCTCAGATTAGTGCCTTGCTGGAAAAGAACCGCACGGAAAGCTTAACTCCTGCGGAAGAACAGGAGTGGGAAGGGTATCAATATTTAGAACATTTGGTACGTATTGCTAAGGCAAAAGCGCACCTGAAGCCTAAAACCTCTTGAGTTGCTTATGAGTAGTACCTACATTCCGGCTGCGTTGCGACGACTCGTCTATGAACGTGCGGGTGGACGTTGCGAATATTGTCTTGTTCCTGAAGACGATGTTTTCGCGACACATGAAATCGACCATATTATCGCTGAAAAGCATGGTGGTCCCACTGAAGCTGACAACCTGGCGCTTTCCTGTGCGTTGTGCAATAAGTACAAAGGCAGTGACATCGCCTCGGTTGTTCCAGATACGGGAGAAATTGTACCGCTTTATCATCCCCGCCGGGCGCGGTGGTTAGAACACTTTCAATTGTACCAAGCGCAATTTGTCCCGCTTACACCAACCGGCTGTGTGACCGTTCGACTGTTACAACTCAATCATCCGGATCGAATTGAAGAACGTGAACTGCTGATTGCAGCGGGAAGATTAGTCTGTTGTTTGTAGGTTGGATTTCGTCCCTCAACCCAACTATTGGATGTCACGACGTTTCCCCAACTTTGGATTGATGGGTAGAAAGAGCAAAGCGTGTTGCGTGTATCATTATTCGTACAGTGAAACACGGAACATGTAACACGTTTCATGGTTCACGAAAGTTCACGTTTCAACTGACTATTCCCGTGGCGAATGGAGGCGAAGCCCCGCGAAGCGGACGGCAGTTCACAACTCACCAGTTTTCAAAGTCTTGTTGTAGTATTAATCCTCACTGAAATAATTACGTTTTACCCATTTGCCTTACCCCTCGAATCCACGTATAGTTATTGAAGTATTGGAGGATTTTTATGGATACTATTCTCGAAAATCTCAATCCGGTCCAAAGAGAGGCCGTACAACACACAGACGGTCCCTTGTTGCTTCTCTCTGGCGCGGGTAGCGGAAAAACTCGAGTAATCACTCATCGCATCGCCCATCTCATTGGCGAACACGGTGTCTCACCACTGAACATCCTGGCTGTTACCTTCACGAATAAAGCCGCAGGAGAGATGAAAACCCGTCTGGAAAATTTGATTGGTCCAGCGAGTAATTTGATTTGGGCAGCTACATTTCATTCAACCTGTGCTCGCATTTTGCGTAGAGACATCGACAGGTTAGGTTATTCTACATCTTTTACAATTTATGATGGTACAGACCAACACGCGCTCGTCAGAGAGATTGCCCGTCGACAACTTCCGCGAGACTCAAACATCACTCCGCGAGCTATTTTAAATGAAATTAGCCGCGCCAAAGAACAATTAATCGATTACGATGATTATGCCAAAGTAGCGGGCGAGTTTTTCGAAAATGCCGTAGTCGATGTCTACAAAGAATATCAAACATACTTGAAAACAAACAACGCTCTCGATTTTGATGATTTAATCATGCTGACAGTACGGCTGCTCGCAGAGCATCCTGACATATTGGAATTCTATCAAAATAAGTTTCAGTATATATTGGTGGACGAATACCAGGACACCAACCACAGCCAATATCAACTCATCCGCATGCTAGCAGCAAAATACAAGAATATCTGTGTCGTGGGGGACGATGACCAATCTATCTATTCGTGGCGCGGCGCGGACATCCGCAACATTTTGGATTTTGAGAAGGATTACGACGCTATCACAACTCTTCGCTTGGAGCAGAATTATCGGTCAACGAAAAGCATCCTTGAGGCGGCGTATCAGGTCGTCCAAAATAACCGCTATCGGAAAGAAAAACGGCTCTGGACAGAAAACGAAGAGGGCGAGAATATTTTTATGTATGAAGCAGATGATGAGAGTGATGAGGCGGAATTTGTGACGCAGAACATTTTAAATTTGACGAAGAAAGGGTTGCCCTACAGTGATATTGCTGTATTTTATCGCGTTCACGCCCAATCGCGCGCTATCGAAGATGCCCTGCGTCGTGAAAATATCCCGTACATCATCGTCGGCGGCCTCCGATTTTACGAGCGGATGGAAATTAAAGATGTGCTGGCATATCTGCGCGTGCTTGTCAATCCGTTAGATGCGATAAGTCTCAAGCGTATCATCAACGTCCCCAGGCGCGGAATTGGGAAAACGACAATGCAACGGCTGGAGGAGTTCGCCGCGATAGAAGGTATCAGCTTGCTTAATGCAATGAAAAATGTAAAGCAGATTAGCAATATTCAGCAAAACACACAGGCGAAAATTTCTCAATTTGTTCAAATGATGGAAAGTTTTGACCTAACCAGGCAACCAAGCGTTATCCTGGATAAATTGCTGGAGGACACCAAATACCTTGCTGCGCTGGAAAATGACAAAACTATCGAATCACAAACACGCGCTGAGAATGTTCGCGAATTGCTGACCGCAGTGCGAGATTATGAAAGTCGAACCGAAACGCCCAGCTTGGCAGATTTTTTAGAAGGTGTTACCCTAGTAGCTGACGTTGATAAATTGGACAAAAATGTTGAACGGATTGCGTTAATGACCTTGCACAGCGCAAAGGGATTGGAATTTCCCGCTGTTTTCATGGTCGGCTTCGAGGAAGGCTTGCTGCCCTATTATCGGTCATTTGAAGATGACCTTGAGATGGAGGAAGAGCGGCGACTGTGTTATGTCGGTATGACCCGAGCAGAAAAATTGCTCTATCTCACCCGCGCCGTCCAACGAAAATTATTCAATATTGAGATGAGAAATGACCCCTCGCGCTTCATTGAGGAGATTCCATCACATTTGATTGATTCTGTCAACCAATCTGGAACGCGGTCGCGCTACGATACAGCAGATGAAGGTGAAAGTTACGATTATCAGGTCGGCGATAGGGTCGCCCACGCGACATGGGGCAGAGGAAGTATCATGAATATTAACGGGAGTGGAATGGATGCGCGGGTTACTGTCAGGTTTGACAGAGGTTTGAAAAAGATCTTGATGGTGGAATACGCAAATTTGCAGAAAATTGGTAAGTAAGTGGATTGAAGAATGAAGATTGAAGATTGAAGATTGACTCCATGCATGAATGCGGGAGCTTCTTTGCCAATAAGGCAATTCCTCTGCACGCCCCGTTGTATGGGATGGCGGAGTTTATCCCGAACCATTGGGGCGCAAAATGTGGGGTAGGTCAACGCGGATTTGTTGGGTAAGCAAAAGAACGAGAAGGAGACAAGGAAAGCTGGACAACCAGAAAGCCGGAAAGCCAGAAAACTATTTTTTACGCAACACGAAACACGTTTCACACATCACGCAAGTGGATTCAGTTTCAGGAGTATACCATGTATGATGTAATGAAAGAAACAATAGAAGGTTTCTCCGTAAATATTCTTACGGATAAAGCAACGAATAGCCACGCCAAAGTCATTCCCTGTTTCGGTAACAACTGTTTTAGTTTTTCCAGAGAGATATGTGGCAAGCAGATTGATATATTAGAATCACCGCCGGATTTAAAAACACTCACCCAGAATAATTTTAGATTTGGAAATCCGGTTCTCTTTCCTTTTCCCAACCGCATTCGGCGCGGGGAATTTACATTTGAAGGGCGGGAATATGCCTTTGAACTCAACCCCTCCGACGGTAAAGGCAATTGGATTCATGGGTTTGTTATAAATCGCCCCTGGCAGGTTGAAGACAGCGGAACGTGCCGCGAATTGGGAGCGTATTTGACGTGTTCTTTCAATTCGACAAGATTCCCTGAAATCGGCAAACAGTTTCCATTTCCGTTTATGGTCACGATGACATACAGTCTCAAAGATGGTATCCTGACCATTAGCGTTGATATGAAAAATATCGGAGATGGCAATATGCCTATGGGTTTCGGCATCCATCCGTATTTCCATGCGCCGCTCGGTCCAGACAGCACAGCCGCGGATTGCACAATTCGCGTGCCAGCGAATAAATATTGGGAATTGGTCGAATGCCTGCCAACTGGCAGAATACCGCCGGTACAGGGAAAATACGATTTGCGGTCACCACAAACATTGGAAGGACTTCAATTTGACGATGTCTTCACCGATTTAATTTTTGAGGGCGACGTAACTCGTTGCATTTTAGATGATACGAAAGCTCGAATACGCGTTATCGTCGAATCCGATTCCCTCTTCCGCGAAATCGTTGTCTATACTCCACCGCGCCCTTCTATTTGCTTTGAGCCTTATACCTGTGTGACCGACGCTGTAAATCTGCAACCCAAAGGCATCGACGCGGGATTAATCTCACTCAAACCCGGTGAAGCAGTTCATGGGACAATTCGGATAATCCCGAAAGAATATTAAACGGGGTTTCGCTACGGGGATGGTCACATGACTTATTTTTTGTGCAGTTCCGTAAGACCAGCAAAGCGCCAGTCGTCGGTGAGCGAAGCGAGCATGTTAAGACGCAAAAAATAAAAAAGTGGAAACGTGAAACGTGTTGCGTGAAACGTGTTGCGTGTATCGAATAAGAGAAACACGCAATACGCAACACGAACCCCCCTTTGTGAAAAGGAAAAAAAGGGGGGCAGGGGGGATTTCCCCTTTGCTCTATTCGATTTCTCGCACCCGCCGGATTGAGTAGCTTTAGGTTGAGTAGCCAAGCGTATCGAAATCAACTTGAGGAAATCTCGTTGTAGTATTAGGAGAAAGAAATGAAAAAAATAGCGTTCACAACAACATTGTTGCTGCTTGTAACATGGCTGTTAGTTACAAATCAACCTGCGGATGCAGCCATATCGATTTTAGATGTTGTACCCGATGATGCGATTGCTTGCGTCAGAGTGTCTGGCATTCCACAAATAGTTGATACTGTTTTGGAATCGCCAGAATGGCAGGAATTAGAGGAGAATGAAGAGGTGCAGATTGCTTTATCGCAAGCTCAACAGATATTGCCCATCACACAACTCCTCTCAGGAATGGAAGCGCAGGATTTTCTCAATTCCTTTTTCAATCAGGTCGCATTTGCTTTTATGGGTTTGATGGACGGTGAGCCGGAATTTGCGATTATCTTCGATATCCAAGAATCTATCGACTCGGCCAAAGATGCGATGAACCAATTTGCCATTCTGATGTCGGGAGGGCGAAACTACAGGGAAATGCCCGAACCTCAGACATATAATGGTGTGTCGTATCACCGTTTTGCCGATGAAAGCGGCAGCGCCATAGAATATGGATTTCTGGAAAATTTGCTGGTGATTGCCATGAACGGCGGCTTTGAAAAAGTTGTGGATACTTCTCAGCGGCTGTCGCCATCTATCGCTAAAAATCCGAAGTTCCAAAAAATGACCGAGAAAATTCCGGTGAGCGGCAATATCTATGCTTATGCCGATTTGGAGAAGTTGATTCCTCTGTTGCAAGTTTTGGATAAAAAAAATAAAGCAGAAACGAAAATTCAAGAAATCGAACCGGAAGAATTTGATGATATGGAGGGACAAGAATTAAATCCTGAATCGGAAATCGAAGCGGCAGATGAAGAAGCGTTGGAGCCATACGATGAGCCAGAAGAGACGAATGAAATGGAAGTTGCTTTGATGCAGTCGCTTAAAGCCGCGGCGGTGAAATTCGACCTGGCTGGCACGTCCCATGAACTATATCTGCATATTGAGCCTCAAGGACCTCTAGCTTTCTTTGCCGATATACTACTCGCGCAGCACCCACCGCTCCAATCTATTCGCTTGATGCGAGCTGTAGATGGCATATTTGTCGGCTTGCATTTAGGCGACTTGTCTATACTATTGAAGCAATTGACATCTTTGGCAGCTCTGTCTGGAAACAATCCTCAAGCCCAATTAGAGGAATTGGAAGAAAATATCGGGCTGGATTTAGAGTGGGATATTTTGAACGCGCTGACTGGGGAGATTGGCATTGCACTTTTGACACCGAAGGAAAAGCTGAATCTCAAAGAAAATAAACTGGATATCGCCAAAGCTGTCAAGCCAATTTTTTTTCTTGGAATAAAAGACAGAAAAACGTTCGGAGATTTGCGTCAGAAGATAGCAGCATTCGTCAATGTTGAGCCGTTGAACGAATATGATTACCAAGACGCCAAGATTCATCGAAGTTTGGTCACCGCGGATTCTCTTGTGCCCGGCGTTGCTTTAGCGCCTCACTATACTTACCTTGATAACCTGTTGGTAGCAAGCAATAGCTCAAAACCTATCGAAGAAATTATAGATGGGGCTGGTAATTCAGGTGAACTCACAGATGAAGATAAAGCTCTTGCGCAATCCTGGCTTGTAGTGCATGCCGAAGTCGGAAACATCGCAAAATTTTTTATCGAACAAAATCTCATTGAGTTAGAGGTCCAGGAGGAGGATTTACTGAATAAGGCAGACAAAAAACTGTCTGCGCTGAGTCCAATTGAGATTAGCTACGCGTCCGAACCTGAAGGTATCAAACTCAGTATAATTTCTTCGAAAAATGAGACCTGGGTGACAAAGATTTTGCGAGCAACGACCGCTGCCATTTTGTTGAAATAAAATGTTAGATAATTGGGTAATTGAGTAACTTGGTAATTGGGTACTTATCTTTCGCATAACCGAAATGGACTTTCACGAATTAGGTAAAGTCCAATGCACCGGTTTAAAAACTAATGCTAAAGCAACGTCGCCGACCCTTCCTGGTCTACGACGGTCGCTGACCCGACGACCCGGCGGGAAGGTCGGAGACGTCCACCCGGAG
>SDBU01003636.1_pt1 | contig 19492 bp, 17 predicted proteins | sample 2277071 | NCBI WGS metagenome assembly SDBU01 (sample SAMN10397929, study PRJNA504765) | marine sediment metagenome | isolation source: marine sediment core GS08_GC12, 126 cmbsf | place: Arctic Ocean: Gakkel Ridge, Loki's castle | collected 2008 | reverse complement strand
CATCAGCGGCAATTATGCCCCAATCGGTGGTGGCATGTTTTTCAGTAGGGCCGGCACGGTCAGCAACAACATTTTCTCCGGCAATTTCACAGATGGCAACGGGGCCGGCATATGCTATTACGGCGGGGCGGGTACCATCACAGGTAATCTGTTTATTTACAATTACATCTTAGCTGATGGAGGCGGCGGCGGATTATATAGTTATCAAGGAAGTGTGACTATCACCAACAACACATTCTACTACAATGTGGTCGACCAGATCAATGGCAAGGGCGGAGGAATAAATATCAGGAATGCCGGTGGCCCACGCACCATCAAGAACAACATTTTCTGGAACAACTTTGCGGAACAGGATCCTCAGATACGCGATCAGGCAGACGCTTCGGACATAACCTACAACGATATCCAGGACACACTCTGGCCGGGGACGGGGAATATCAGCATCGATCCCATGTTCTGCCACGCAATAACTGACAACCTATTTCTGGTAGCCAATTCGCCGTGCATTGGTGCTGGCGAAGGGGGGGGGGGATATCGGGGCGCTGGGAAAAGGGTGTGACACTCTTCTCATGATAACTGGAACCATATATGCTGACACTAACGGCAATTGTGTACATGATGAAGATGAATACCCGTTTGCCGGTGGTGCCTCTGTTATTATGGAGCCCGGTGGACAGATAGCACTGACCGATCAGGATGGTGTATATAGACTGTTTCCTATGTCTACCGGTACATACACGGTGACTCAGCAAGTCCCAGAATTCTGGGAAGTCGTCTGTCCGGCTGGGAGCAGCTATGCCGTCAGCGTCAGTGAGGGTGCCGTAATGACGGGGTTTGACTTTGCGAATACGCCATCTGTGGATACGGTCGCTGGCATAATGGACTTGTCAATGTCCAGGCTAAGACCCGGACGTGAGTCCTTCATGATTATCAGGTGGTTGAATACTGGCACGGTGACATGGGACTCGCTGGTAGTTACGTTCGAAGTAGATACTAACATGATGGAAATGGGGGGATATTCCCCCAAGATCGGGCCGCCTCTTCCGGTTGACAGTCGTGATGGTTCCACCAAAGGTGATTTTCCCTGGGATATGTTTTGTCCAGTTTGCGGTATTGAAGAAGACATAGAAAATAATAAGTACGGTATCTCGATAACGGATGCATTTTTCACAGGATTGAAGCCCTACTCGTTGGGCCCTTTTGGGTCCATCACGCTTCCTACCCAATTTAGAGGCTGCAAAGATCGGGTTTACACGTTGCCATGGGCAGGCTGCGATGACTGCGCTCCTGTAACAAAGTACACGTGGGCTTATACACTAGGGGGGCCAGGGATCTCCATCGATTGGGTAGACGGAGCGCGCTGTTATAAGCTCTTTTGCTCTAAGGATCCTAATGAGAAGCAGGTGTTTCCGGAAGGGTACATCCTCGGTGATGAATCACTTATTTACCAGGTAGATTTCCAGAATGTGGGTAATGACACAGCGTTTGATGTCGTGGTGGTTGATACCCTTGATCCCAACCTTGACATGTCCACCTTTACACCAATCAGCGCGAGCTATCCACCTGTGTTCGAAGCTAATGGTAGTGAATTGACGTTCACCTTCAGAAATATCCAATTGCCGGACAGTACTACTGATGAAACCAACAGCAACGGTTTTGTCAAGTACAGCATCAAGCCATTACCCGGCCTTACAGAAGGCACGATCATCGAGAACCGCGCCTCGATTTACTTCGACTTCAACGAGCCCATCGTCACCAACACCGTTTATAACGAAATCTGCGTCGACGGTGACGGGGACTCCGTATGCAGTGCCTATGACAACTGTCCGGCAATATACAATCCCGACCAGGAGGACGCAGACGAGGACGGCATTGGAGATAGCTGCGATGTCTGCACTGATACTGACGCCGATGGCTATGGCGACCCGGATTTCCCACTCAATGAATGCGCCACGGACAATTGCCCCGATACGGCCAACCCCGACCAGACCGACACCGACGCGGACGGCTTTGGCGATAGCTGCGATGTCTGCACTGACGAGGACGGAGATGGTTTTGGCAGCGGCCTGCCATTTGACACCTGTGCTCTCGACAACTGCCCCACAGATTTTAATCCGAGCCAGGAAGACATTGACGCGGATGGATACGGAGATTCGTGCGACAACTGCCCGACGGTTCATAATCCTGATCAGACCCAGGACACCGATGCCGACGGGGTAGGTGACCAGTGCGACAATTGTATAGATGCGGTCAACCCGCTGCAGGAGGACTCCGATGGAGACTTGATCGGTGATTCGTGCGATGTGTGTATCAATGATTCGCAAAACGATGCTGATGGAGACGGTTTCTGTGCCGACGTAGACAATTGCCCCACGCTGGCTAATCCTTCTCAGGAAGACCTGGACACGGACGGAATCGGCGATTCATGTGACCTGTGTACGGATACCGACGGAGACGGCTATGGCAACGGTCTTCCCTATGACACCTGCGCACTAGACAACTGCCCACAGATAGCGAATCCCACCCAGGAGGATGTGGACACCGACGGAATCGGAGATTCATGTGACCTGTGCACGGATATGGATGGTGACGGCTACGGAGACGGCCTGCCTCATGACACCTGCACGCTGGACAACTGCCCCGACACGGCCAATCCTGATCAGGCAGACGCAGACAGCAACGGTGTTGGTGACGCCTGCTGCTGCCTCACCCGAGGCGACGTTGACGCGAGTAGCGGTATTGACGTTGGCGACCTGACATACCTGGTGGCATATTTGTTCCAGAGCGGCTCGGTGCCCCCATGTCCGGAACATGCCGATGTTGACGGCAGCGGCGGTATTGATGTCGGCGATCTGACCTGGCTGGTGGCTTATCTGTTCCAAGGTGGTCCGACCCCGCCACTGTGCCCGTAGAACACCTACCAGAAGTAAATACCCGATAAAAAAACGGCCACTCTCGTAAAAGAGTGGCCGTTAAGTTGCTTCAGACACTGTCTGCTATAAAGCAGGACCTCCTAATGCTTTTTACCCTTACCCTTGCCTCTGGGTTCCTCTTTTTCTTCCTGAGTGGCTAGTTTTTTCGAGGCTTTTTTCGCCTTACCCCGGTTCTTTTTTACCTCGGAGTTGATGGCGACAAAGCTCTTGCCTTTCTCACGCATGGCAATCACTTCGTCAGCCGAGTATCCGTAATGCTCGGAGATGAACCTCAGGTTGACGAAATTGACCACTTCGACGTCGGTGAAGCGAATTGCTCCCCAGTCGGCCTTTTTGTGCTTCTTGAAATGTCCGTAAGCCTTGCCATACGGCGGACCGGGGGCACGCTTAACCGGCACATAGAATATCTCGGCAGTCATACCGAAACGAGCCGTTATCTCCATCCAGGTCCTGCCGCCCAACCGGAGCTTGATTATGACATCGGGAGCCACTCCGGCTTGCTGAGCCAGGAAGAAAACCACCGGCAACTCTTCATCGGGTACCTTACGTTCCCGAACCACGATCACTTGCTTTTCGGGCACCTTGTAATGTTCCCCGATAGCCAGGTAAAATCCCTTGATGCCGTCTTCCCCGATCGATACGCCGATATCGACACCGGCCCGGCACTGGTTGACTGCCGGCCAGCAGACGAACAGGGAGACAACGACAAAGATTGCAATTGCGCGCATATAGCACCTCCGCTTTAGTTGACGATTTCTGGCGGATTCCCCGATTAAGGCTGGAGAAACCCTCAATTACATATTATCGGAAAGATAAGGGGAGATATTGAGAGGTAGTATTAATTGATTACCCTGCAAGCAGGTACACCTATCTCCCTAAGGAGAATTCGACCGGGTACGTTACCCAGGCTTTGACCGGTTTGCCTTCCTGTATCCCAGGTGTGAACTTGTTCTTATAGGCAGCCTTCACAGCCGCTTCATCAAGAGAAACAGTGCCCGAAGACCTGGCCACGATTGCCTTGAGAACCTTGCCCGCCTCGTCAACCAGAGCTTTTACCCAGACGGTTCCCGTAATACCGGCTTGCTTCGCCAAACGCGGATAGTCCGGCGTGTGATTGTACACTATTTTCGGTTGAACCTCAAGCGGTACTAGAGTATCTGATACCGAGGAGCTTTCGGTCGGTTTGACCTCGGTAACAGTCAGGTCGCTCGGCGGTAGTTCCTCACCGGCGTCACGACCCCGCGAGCGTGTCCCGCACGAAACCAGTGCCAGAACCAGCACTGTAGCAGTGAACGCCAACAGGTATCGTTTCACTAACAGAATCTCCCTCCCTGCTGCCGGCAGGCTATTTTTTCTTCTCGTCCTTCTTCTTGGACTTCTTGGCCGTTTTCGCAGTCGGCTTGGCTTTCAGGCTTTCCCGACGGTCGTCGATACCGTTCTTGTTCTTGTCGATAAAACTATCGAACTTCTTGCCCTTGAGCGTGGCCGATTTCTTTTTCCCCTTGGGGGGAACCTTGATGCTTTTGACCGTTGCCGGTTTCTTCTTCGTAACCAACTGCTTCTTGACGGTCTTCTTGTCCTTTTTCTCAACCGCCATCCCCGTCGGGCCGACAGAAACAAGGAACATCCCGCACACCAGGTAAACTAACAACTTTTTCATCTCTTCAACTCCCGCAACCTATCACCACAATATAAAACCATCGTTGACGGATTGTCACTATCTAATTCCCTTGCCTCACGGTTTCTTGCCGCCACTCTTTGATGAACCCTTTTGGGTGGTAGTCGACCTGCTTCCTGTCCGTGACGTGGCCTTGCCGGATGGTTTAGAGCCGCTTTGCTGCTTGATCGTAGTGCGACTCCGGGTCGAGCTGCCCGACTTCGGTTGCGATCGGGATTTGCCGGCATCATACGACTTGCCTGACTTCGTCTTACTGCCGGACGACTTCACTTTCGACGACCGGATAGCGGTGGTCGACTTTTTCTGATGTGTCGATCCCGACTTCTTCTGGTAATAGCCGCTGGAACTACCTTTGTCCTTGCTGCCACCCCGGTCACTTTGACGGTAGCCTTTATCCACCCTGGTAGTTGTCGTCTGACGTTCAGCCACCGAAGATTTCCGCGACCGGGACGATGTAGTTCCTGATGTTACCGTGCCGCTCTTTTCGATCCGGGTTGCCCGGGTGCTGCCGCGGGACTTTCGTGACTGGCTGGACGTTCCATAAATCGACCCGTTGGTCTCCAGGCCGCGATCCGTTTTTACCAGTTTAGACTCACCCCGCACGTGCTTCTTGGCGCCGGTTTTGATCGTGCGTGTCTCTTTGGTTCGGCCGCCACCATCGTCCACAATCGTTTTCTTCGTAATCGATGCGTTTTTGATAATTGTCTTGCGTTTCTTCTCAAAATTCGGGTAACCATTGGCCACCGGGTTACGGTAACCGGCGTAGCGAACCTCCTTGTACTTGGACCTCACGTTGGGTCTTGGCCGCACCACCTCGTGATCCAGCACTACCGTATGGTAGCGGGTAATGTGCACGTCGGACTCCCAGCAGTATCCCCAGTGGTCGTAGATACTGATCGTGTGCCAGCCGACATAAATACGCGGCACATACAGCGGGGCACATCCCCAGTAGATACCGTCGATATACACCGACGCCCCGATAGGATAATCGAAGTAGACGTTGCCGCAGACGGTCCACGGGTAGTAGCTCGGGTAGTACACCGAACGGAAATAGGACGGTTCCCACTCATCAATAATGACGGCCGTCCGGTCATAGGCAAAGCGCTGACCGTCGTAACGAACGAAGTACTTGTTGTTCAGGTAATCCATGAAATCATGACGGTCATCCCAGTCACAACTGAGACCCGAAACGGGATACCAGTCGGGGATGGGGAAACGTTCCCGGGAGGCGATGATCTGGATATTCTCGACCCCTTCCGGACCGGTGACGACCAGATCAAAATCATCCCGCCCATCGGGCAGGCGATAGGTGGCACCACCGCGAATAAAATTATCCCGGTCCCGATCTGCTGGGAACAACAGGTTGACACGGCCGCGAGTATCGATGGAGTAGATGACTACAAAGGCATCCCGACTGACACGGAATGAAATCACGATGTTGTCCCCTTCGTAGTACTCGCCGTCGGAATGATTGGTCCACACCTCCACGTCCAGATAACGGTCAATCCTGCTGCGGTCGGCGTCACGGTAGTCGTTATCGCCATAGTCGGGGGTGACGTTCTGCGCCGGCACCCCGGCCGTCGCGACCACAATGGCTACCACGACAGCCATCGCCATTTTCAAAGTACGTTTAATCATGGTACTGTCCTCACTTTCCGTCATTTATTACCAATGGTGGTGTTGTTTTCGCGCAGGTATCCCGGTCCGTGAACCGGTTTGTCCATTTGATCCGATGGGGCTACCAGTTGGGTGTTATCCTCAGCGGTTTGATAAGCCCACTGGAAAGTAACCGACGAAGAGCTCACCGATTGCACCCGCATCTTGGCGTAATGGTCATCATCGGTCCAGATAACATAGGTGTGTCCGGGGATTATCTCAACATAGCCCAGGTTTGACCAGCCGTCCAGAGGTGCCCGGCTGATCTCATCGAAGTCGCTGGTGAAACCCATATCCTGCAAGTCGGTGGCGGTGTTGGCGGCATTCAGATAGTAGATACTGTCGAACCAATCTACGTACACATCCGCCGGCGCCCTGGGCACGACAGTCTGAGTCTCGAAATGAAAACCGGTCAGATTAGGTTCCAGAGCGTCATCGAACAGAGTCACCCAGCCATCGGGGCGAGGCGTATCTGATACCGGTTCCGCTGACAATTCCGACTCCTGTCCGGCCGCATCAATAGCCGACACGGCATAGAAATACTTCACTCCGTTGGGCAGACCGGTTACTACATAATCGTAATAGATAAGATCCCGGTTGGGGTTGGCCAGTGCCGTGTACCGGCCGACTTCGGTATAGCCATCGATGGAATCGGATGACTTCCAGATCACGTACTCGACAATGTCCGTTTCATACGGGCCGCTCCAGTGGACGTATACGGCGTTATTGCCGGTGACGGAGTATACTCCCTGCGGTGCCGCGGGTGGCAGGTCATAATCATAGACAATGCAGTCGTCAGCATCATCACAGCCACTCTGAGCGAACAACCCGCACAAAACAATCAGAAAAAAGACTTTCAATTTCATAGCCGGAACCTCTGTTTCTGTTTCCGAAGTTTCTTTCAACATCTTTAAGTATCAAAACACGTGCCAAAACCTGTAACCGAATGCCTACAGCCCACTTAACTGTTCCGGTCGGCAGCTTGGTCGCTGCTAGTGCACAATTTCCGTGCATCAACGAGCCGACACGCACAAATACTGTCAGGATGTTGTTACCGTAATTATCCTCCTTAAGGGAGCAACCGCTCATACCAAAAGCTGTCGGATCACCATCATCCTGCCCACTTCCCGTCACCTCACAGAAAAAGTGTTTGTTCGCAACCGGGGTTAGGTTATTATGTACCTGTTGGTCAAGAATCGGAGGAGCATACCGGATGTGGATAATCCGACCGTCAATCAGACAACCAGAAGCAAAGGAGCAAAACGATGACCAATGACAAGATGGTGAAGGGCCATGACCTGTTTCGAGCTCTCAACGTGGAGGAGACGAACCAAATTAGCGGTTTTTCGTCCACGAAGAAGTACACAGCCAATGAGACCATCTTCAAACTGGGCGGCTTCGGGCATCATGTATACATGTTGCTGGAAGGAGCAGTCTACCTTCGGCTACCTTCCAAGCCGGAGGAATTCAGTCTGGTTGTCTCAAGAATCGAAAAGGGTGAACTCTTCGGGTTGTCTCCCCTGCTTGGCTCGCCCCGCTACACAGCTTCGGCAGAATGCAGCGAGGCTTCGGAGGTCCTCTGTATTGAAGCCAAACCATTCCGTGAACTGCTTCAGAACAACTGCCCGGTGGGATTTCACATTATGAGCCAGGTAGCCCAGATATACTTCACTCGTTATATCGATGTTTTGAAGAATCTCCAGGGCGTAGTCAGTCAGATTCCGCTCATTCGCTGAGTTGCACTGCCGGCTCGTCACAAGAGCACGGTCAGATCGTTCCTGTCGGAGATAGATGCCGGTAACCTCAATCCGGCATCCTCAATACTGTGCCATACCCCCGGCGCCTACCGGCTGAAAACCGCCTTCATCCGCTGCCGGTTCATCAGAGCTATAAACCGGACACTCACTTCCTTGGGACAGACCGCCTCGCACTCGAGGTAGTTGGTGCAGTTGCCGAACCCCTCGGCGTCCATCTGTGCCAGCATGTTGCGAACGCGCGACATCGCCTCCACCCGGCCCTGGGGGAGATGCGCCAGGTGACCGACCTTGGCCGCCACAAACAACATGGCCGATGCATTCTTGCATGCGGCAACGCACGCCCCGCAACCGATGCAAGCCGCGGCATCCATAGCCGTCTCAGCATCGTCCTTGGGTATCGGGATAGCATTGGCGTCGGGCGTGCCGCCGGTGTTGACCGACACAAACCCACCGGCCTGGATGATACGATCGAGCGCCGAACGGTCGACCATCAGGTCCCTAATCACCGGAAAGGCTTTAGCGCGAAATGGTTCAACAGTGATAGTGTCGCCATCCTTGAAATGCCGCATGCGCAACTCGCAGGTGGTGGTAGCGCGATTCGGTCCGTGGGGAATGCCATTGATCACCAGAGAACAAGCGCCGCAGATTCCCTCACGGCAATCGTGGTCGAAGTGAATAGGTTCGACACCCTTTTTGATAAGGCTTTCGTTGACCACATCAAGCATTTCCAGGAACGACATGTTGGGAGAGATATCATGAGCCTCATAAGTCTCCAGCTTCCCTTTGTCTTGAGCATTCTTCTGGCGCCATACACGTAGTATTAGGTTCATCACTTATAGCTCCTTGTGGCCAATTTAACGCTCTCAAATTCGAGCTCCTCTTTATGAAGCTCAGGCTTGTTACCGACGCCTTTATACTCCCAGGCCGCTACGTAGGCAAACTTCTTATCGTTACGCACCGCTTCGCCTTCTTCGGTCTGATACTCTTCACGGAAGTGAGCGCCGCAGGATTCCTCTCGATTAAGGGCGTCGACGGTAAAGATTTCCGCAAACTCCAAAAAGTCCGCCACTCGTACTGCCTTTTCCAGCAGGTTGTTCATCCCGTCATTGTCCCCAAGTACCCGGACGTTCTGCCAGAACTCATCGCGAAGAATGGGGATCTTCTCCAGAGCCTTTTTCAATCCGGCTTCGTTGCGTGCCATGCCGCAGTATTCCCACATGATTTCGCCCAGTGCCTTGTGGAAGGAATCAACCGTTCGTTTTCCGTTGATCGACATCAGCTTCTTGATGCGCGCGTTGACCTCTTCCTCAACATGCCGGAACTCCTTGCGATCCGGCGACACATTCTGCGCGCCAACCCGCCCGAAGTAATCACCAATCGTATAGGGAATTATGAAGTAGCCATCGGCCAGGCCCTGCATAAGCGCCGAGGCTCCCAACCGGTTGGCGCCGTGGTCAGAGAAGTTGGCTTCGCCGATCACGAATAGACCGGGAACATTACTTTCTAAATTATAGTCAACCCAGAGGCCGCCCATGGTGTAGTGTGAAGCAGGATATATCCGCATCGGCACTTGATTCGGGTTTTCATCGGTGATTAGATGATACATATCAAACAAATTGCCGTAGCGTTGCTCAATCACGCTTTTACCAAGCCGATTGATGGCATCGGTAAAATCGAGGTAGACGCCATACCCACTCTCACCAACACCACGACCTTCGTCACATACTTCCTTGGCGCTGCGCGAGGAGATGTCCCGTGGTGCGAGATTGCCGAAACTGGGGTACTTGCGTTCCAGGTAATAGTCTCGCTCCTCTTCCGGTATCTGACCGGGAGCGCGGGTGTCACCTTTCTTTTTCGACACCCAGATGCGGCCGTCATTGCGCAGCGACTCCGACATGAGCGTTAGTTTGGACTGATAGTCACCCGAATACGGGATGCAAGTCGGGTGGATCTGGGTATAGCAGGGATTGGCAAACAGCGCGCCTTTCTTGTAAGCTTTATAAGCAGCCGTGACATTGCAACCTAAACCCATGGTGGAAAGATTGAACACACGGCCATAACCGCCGGTGGCCAGCACAACGGCATCGGCGGCATGAGAACTGATCTGACCGCTTGTGAGATCACGCACTACAATCCCCTTGGCGTGACCGTCAATCAACACCAGGTCCAGCATCTCGGTTCGCGGGAACATCTGAACATTCCCCAGCCCGATCTGTCGGCTTAATGCTGAATAGGCGCCCAACAGCAACTGCTGTCCGGTCTGTCCGCGGGCATAGAATGTCCGCGACACCTGTGCCCCACCAAAAGAGCGGTTGGCCAGTGTGCCGCCGTATTCGCGTGCAAACGGCACCCCCTGCGCCGCACACTGGTCGATGATATTGACCGACACCTGCGCCAGGCGGTAGGTGTTGGCTTCTCGCGAACGGAAATCCCCCCCCTTGATGGTGTCATAAAAAAGCCGATTGATAGAGTCACCGTCGTTCTGGTAGTTTTTGGCTGCGTTGATACCACCCTGAGCACCGATAGAGTGTGCCCGACGGGGACTGTCCTGGAAACAAAAGCAGCTAACATTGTAGCCCAGTTCCGCCATGCTGGCCGCCGCCGATGCTCCCGCCAGGCCGGAGCCGACCACTATTACGCTGTACTTCCGCTTGTTGGCCGGGTTAACCAGTTTCATTTCAAAGCGGTGCTTGTCCCACTTCTCCGCCAACGGTCCGGAAGGTGTTTTGGAGTCAAATTTCATATCAGTGTCCTCCCCCGGGAAGGTTTATGATTCCGGTCAGCACAGCCACCGGCATCGACACGTAGCCGATGAAAATCACCACCGCTATCAGGTTTACTATTCGTTTCAGCCACGGCTGCACCCGGGGATTGTTCAAACCCAGTGTCTGCAACAGACTGAAAACGGCATGACTGAGATGGTAAGCTATCAAGCCTGTGGCCACGATATACGCCGCCGATATCAGCGGATTCTGAAACCCCGTTACTACCATGGAGTAGACGTCGTGCCGGCCCATCGCGTCGTGCAGTTGTGCGTACTGGGGATTGGTGGTAAGCCAGGTGAAATGCAGCAGGTGATAGACTACGTAGGATAACACACCCAGTCCCGTCCAGATCATGGTCCGCGATGCCAGACTCGCTTGCACCGTCTTGTTGCAGTCATACCCGACCGGTCGCGAAGCCCGGTTCTCCAGCCATAGCCGGATGCCGTTCCAGATGTGGATCAGCAGCGCCAGCAACACCAGCGACCGCGCACACCAGGTAACAGCCGGCATGTTCTTGAGGGCTTGAGCGTAAGTATTGAGTTGATCCTGACCAAGAAAGATTTGCAGGTTCCCGATCATGTGCCCCACCACGAATCCGAACAGGGCCATGCCTGACAGAGCCATCAGCACCTTATGGCCGACCGATGTCCGGACAAACGCCTTATGTGGTGGCGCTATCGGAACTCCTTTGGTTTGCGTTACAGTCATATCGTTATCCTTCCATATTTGACCGCCAAAATATGAACGACACCCCGTCCGGTCAAATGAAAAAGCAAAGGATTTTGACGGGTGGACAGAATTGTCAACAATTCCGGTGGGCGGCAGACGTCCTCGTCTGCCCCAGTCTTGCCGGTCTCGTGGGCGGCAGACGTCCTCGTCTGCCCCAGTCTTGCCGGTCTCGTGGGCGGCAGACGTCCTCGTCTGCCCCAGTCTTGCCGGTCGAAACCCCAGTGGTTTCGACAATTGTGTCATTCCTGCGAAAGCAGTTCCAGTAGGTCAGGACCCTGGCGGTCCTGACATTCGTGGGCGGCGGATGTCCACATCCGCCCCATTTCACTGACCACAAACCCGACAGCCTTGGCCGGTGTGGCCGCGATCTCTGAGCGCGGTCCACTTCAAGTTAAAGTATCACGTGGCGTCAGCCGACTCTGGCTGACGCCTGCACTGGTGAACTGATCGAAAGAGCTGTCGGCCCGGGTCACCCACAGCACGGAATTAGACGTTGCTTGCCACCTACTCCCCCGCCTCGATCTCCCTGATGGCGTTCTTAATCACTTTCCGTCCGTACACCAAGCCATGCATGTCGAGGATAGAGAGGGCATCTTTGAGGCACTTGAGCGCTTCAGTTTTCTCACCCTTTTTCTTGTGGACCAGGCCGATATTGCCCAACTGACTAGCCACACCCTGTTGATAGCCGATCCCTCTGTTAATCTTTAACGACTCCTGAAGATGTTTCAATGCCCGGTCGAAATCGCCCTTGTCCATATAGATCAAGCCGATATTGCGCAACTGATAGGCTTCGCCCTGCCGGTAACCGATCTCTCTGGAAATCGCCAATGCCTTGTCATAATACTCCAGCGCCTTTTCGCCATCACCCTTGTCTTTATAGACCAGGCCGATATTACCAAGACCGATGGCTTCCCCCTGCCGGCAGTCAATCTCTCTATGAATCTGTAGCGCATCCTTAAGATGCTGCAACGCCTGATCAAGATCGCCTTTGAGCAGATAGATATTGCTGATATTGCCCAACTGGTTCGCCTCCCCCTGCCGGTAGTCGATCTCTCTGTGGATATCCAACGCGTCCTGATAATGCTTCAACGCTCGGTCGAGGTCACCTTTGTCTTGATAGATCAGGCCGATATTGCCAAGATCGCTGGCCTCCCCCTGCCGGTAGCCGATCTCTTTAAAAATTGCGAGTGCCTCCTGTTGATACTCCAGCGCATTGTCGAGTTCACCTTTGAGCAGATAGATATTGCCGATATTGCCTAAGTCTTGAGCTTCCCCTAGCCGGTAGCCGATCTCTCTGTGAATCTGTAGCGCATCCTGAAGATACTTCAACGCCCGGTCGAGATCACCCTTGTCTTGATAGATCAGGCCGATATTGCCAAGCGCACCCGCCTCTATCTTTCTGTCATTCTGCTGTTTCGCCTGATCCAGGGCAACACTGTAGTAGTGCATAGCTTTGTCATAGTTACTGCGGCCATATTCCACGTTGCCGATTCGCAGTAGGTCTATGGCGTTCAGGTATCCGCCTTTCTCGATTCGTTCGTTGACTTTCTCCTCTACTACGTCGAAATCGGAAGGTGCCTGCGGTGGGTTTTTCGGATCGAGGTAGATTTCAATGTCTTGGAGCTGCTTGCTGATCTGGTGATACTGTTTGTCGCTGCCGTGTTTCTGAACGAAGTAATATACGCCACCGACAACAATCGCTACCACGGCTCCTATCAGATATTCCACTGTTTCACCTACCCCTCCGTCTCCTTCCTCACCCAAGCGAGGTATTGGGGGAGGCCTTCGGAGATCGGCAGGGCGATTATCTCCGGCAGTTCGTAAGGGTGGTTGGCGACCACCCAGTCGCGCAGGGTGTCAAAACGTTGTTGCGTGGTTTTGATAATCAATAGTGCTTCCTCGTCGTGTTCCACCTTGTTGTCCCACCGGAACCAGGATTCGATTTTGGGCACGATGTTGACACAGGCGGCCAGGCGTTCCTCGACTATCCCCTTGGCGAGATTGTTGGCTTCCTCACGCGGTACCGATATGAAGACAACCCGGATGTCTTCCATGATTTTCTCCTTTTATCCCACGTGTCGGGTTTCCAACCTACCCGGAATGTGCCGGACGGGAGAACCCGATTTACAGTTACTTGTTCACCTCCCGCCGGAGTCGTTTTTCTATTGATTTGACTTTACCGGTCAGGCGGTTGCGGGCGCCCTTGCGGTCATCGATAGTAATCACTATGTAAACGCGGCTGTGCCGCCGGCGCAGCATCAGGCGCGCCTTGTTGATGACCTTCATCACCCGGTCCCAGTCACCTTCGATAATGGTCGACATAGCAGACAATTTGTACGGCAGGCCGGATTTGTCGATGATGTCGATCACTTTGGCGACGTCGGCCGAGATCGACGCGGACCGGGTGCCGGTGGGAAATATCGCTACCTGGACTAACATAATCAAACCTCCCTGGGATGATCAGGATAAAGTGGAAATCTCTCACACAGGCCGGCGACCTCCTTCGCGATTTCAGCCAGCACTTCGTCCTTGCGGCGGTTCTGGATGGCACGGTGGATAAGCTCGGCGATAACCGGCATCTCGGCGGTACCCATGCCGCGCGTGGTGATGGCCGGGGTGCCGATACGGATGCCGGAAGTGACAAATGGCTTCTCCGGATCAAACGGAACGGTGTTCTTGTTGACGGTGATCCCGGCCTTGTCCAGCGCTTTCTCGACTTTCCTGCCGGTCACTTTGGGTACGTCGATGAACGAAACCAGCATCAGGTGCGTGTCGGTGCCGCCGGAAACGATATGGTAGCCGTGGTTCTTGAGAGCTTCGGCCAGAGTTTTGGCGTTGTCGATAATCCGTTTCTGGTACTGGCGGAACTCATCGGTGAGAGCTTCTTTGAAGGCGACCGCCTTGGCCGCGATAATGTGCATCAGCGGTCCGCCCTGGATACCGGGCATGACGGCGCGGTCGAGATCGGCGGCGTACTTTTCTTTGCACATGATGACACCACCGCGCGGTCCGCGCAGGGTTTTGTGGGTGGTGGAAGTCACGAAATCGGCGAAAGGGATAGGTGAGGGGTGCAGCTCGGCGGCGATCAGACCGGCGATGTGGGCGATGTCGACCATCATGTAGGCACCGCAGGTGTCGCAGGCCCGGCGGATTTTCTCGAAGTCCAGTGTTCGCGGGTAAGCCGAGGCACCGGCGACGATCATTTTGGGCTGCACTTCTTTAGCCTGCTCGATAAGGCGGTCATAGTCTATCACTTCCGTTTCCCGGACGACCTGGTAGCCCCTGAAGTCGTACAACATGCCGGAGAAATTGATCGGGTGACCATGCGTAAGATGGCCGCCGTGCGACAGGTCGAGCCCCATCACTTTGTCACCCGGCTTAAGCACCGTGAAATAGACCGCCATATTGGCCTGGGAGCCGCTGTGCGGCTGGACGTTGGCGTGCTCGCAACCGAACAGTTGTTTCAGCCGGTCGCGGGCCAGGTCCTCGGCTATATCAACAAACTCGCAGCCGCCGTAATAGCGCTTACCAGGGTAACCCTCGGCGTACTTGTTGGTCATAATGCCGCCGGCCGCTTCGAGAACCGCCTCGGATACGAAATTCTCCGATGCGATCAACTCCAGCTTGACTGACTGCCGGTCGGTTTCACCAACCATAGCGCTGTATATTTCAGGGTCAACCTGTTTTAGATATGACATAGTTCCACTCCGTTTTTGTTACTGGTTGTGAGAGTAAGTTAGCCAAATCAACTCGGAGGGTCAATCCATTCCGGCCGCATAAGAAAGTCGGAACCACCCTTCGACAAGCTCAGGACAGGCAGGGGTTCCGACCTACTCAGACTGATCAATGGGGCAGATGTGGACATCTGCCGCCCACTGTAACAGGAAGTCGGAACCACAGGGATTTGATCTACTTTGGCTATAAAAACACCGAGAGTACTTGAATTGTTGACCCGTTTGGTGTTATCATACCTGAAGACAATTGGTGCGGCATTCGATACAGGTAAATACAATGGCTCGACAGTATCTGGTAAAATCAACATCCGGTATCCGCGGTGTTGTCGGTCGAGGTATCGACTCGCTTCTGGTCGTCCGCTATGGAGCGGCGTTCGGCACCCTGCTCAAGAAAGGTAGGGTAGTCGTCGGTCGTGACAGTCGTCCCTCCGGTGAAATACTGGTGCCGGCGGTAATATCCGGCCTGACGTCGGTGGGGATCGATGTTGTCGAAATCGGATTGGTGCCGACGCCGACGGTGGAGATAGCCGTCAAACAACTGAAGGCTGCCGGCGGCATCTGCGTGACGGCGTCGCATAATCCGGCCGAATGGAATGCCCTGAAGTTCTTCAACAATCGTGGAGAGTTTATTACTCCGGCGCAGTTCAAGCGATTGGAGAACATCTTCGACTCCGAACGTCTGGCTTTCGAGACACACGAAAAGTTGGGGTGCGTCGATTGCCAGACTCACTGGATCGAGGAGCACGTCAAACGAACCCTGGCGGTAAAGACCGTCAACCGGGCGGCCATACGCCGACGCCGGTTCAAAGTCGTCGTTGATGCCGTCAACGGCGCCGGTTCGGTGGCACTGCCGTTGTTGCTGCGAAAATTGGGTGTGCAGGTTCATGAAATCAACTGTGACGGTGATGGCCGCTTCGTCCATGAACCGGAGCCGGTGCCGAAAAACCTGGCGCAACTCGGGCGGGCGGTGCGCCGACACCGGGCCGATCTGGGTCTGGCCTGCGATCCCGATGCCGACCGTCTGGCGCTGGTAGATCATCGAGGACGGCCAATCGGCGAAGAACTGACGCTGACAATCGCCGTCATGGCGGTGCTGAAAAAAACTTCCGGTGTCACCGTCATCAATCTGTCGACGTCAAAAGTCACAGCCGACGTCGCTCGCCGTTATGGGTCTCGGGTCTGTTATTCGCTCGTCGGAGAAGCCAACGTCGTACAAACGATGCGGTCTCGGAAGGCGATCATTGGCGGGGAGGGCAACGGAGGTGTCATCTATCCGGGTTTTCACGCCGGTCGTGATTCGCTCATCGCCGCCGCCCTGGTGCTGTCAGTGCTGGCCGAAGAAAAAAAGACACTGTGGCAGCTTGTTGAAACTCTGCCGAAGTATTATAACATGAAGTCGAAGGCGGCTCTTTCCGGCGACTTCTCCGGCAAACTTGAGAAGTTCACTGCCGACGCGCGGAAGTTGCTGGGTACCATACGGGTTGACCGACGCGACGGTCGGCGTTTTGATTTTGCCGACGGCTGGGTGCTGATCCGAACCTCAAATACCGAACCAATCTTTCGATTGGTTGTTGAAACCAGTGACCACGGGAAAACCCGCCGTTTGTCGCGGGAAGTGATGGCCTATTTCACCTGACGGAAGGGGTTGAATATGTGCGGCATAGTCGGTTATGTCGGTTCTAAGAAAGCACAGCCACTGTTGATCAACGGCCTCAAACGGCTCGAGTACCGTGGCTATGATTCAGCCGGAATCGCTCTTTTGACTGAAAGTGGCTTGATGGTGGCCAAGTCGGCCGGAAAAATCGCGCGGCTGGAGGAGACGCTCGGAGATCGGGTATACGACTGCACCCAGGGTATTGCTCACACCCGCTGGGCAACCCACGGCGAACCGACTGAGCTTAACGCCCATCCACACACCGACGACAAAGGCGAAATTGCGCTGGTTCACAACGGCATTATCGAAAACTACCGGACCCTGCGAGAGTTCCTGATTCGGCAGGGATTTGTTGTCAAGACCGAGACCGATACTGAAATCCTGGTACACCTGATTCGTTTTAATTACAAGGGTTCTTTAACGGAAGCGGTTCGGGTAACGCTGACACAGGTCGAAGGGACCTACGGCATTGCCGTCATTTCGTCCCTGCACCCGGGCGTGTTGCTGGTGGCCCGTATGGGCTCGCCGCTGGTGATAGGTGACGGCGACGGCGAAAACTTCGTCGCCTCCGATGTCTCCGCCATGCTGGAACATACCAACCGGGTGGTGTACCTGGAGGATGGTGAGATCGCGACTATCACGGCCGACGAATACAACATTACCACCATTCAGAACGTGAAGATCACGCACCAGATAGAGGAGATAAGCTGGACTCTTGACCAGATCGAAAAAGAGGGCTACGAACACTTCATGCTCAAGGAGATTCACGAGCAACCCACCACGCTGTTCAACGCCTTCCGTGGTCGCCTCAACTACGAAGAGGGAATCCCGCGTCTGGGCGGGTTGAATCTGCAGCACGATGAACTGCGTGACATCAGGAGAGTAATTATCACCGCCTGCGGCACATCCTGGCACGCCGCCCTGATCGGCGAGTATATCATAGAGGAGCTGGCACGAGTATCGGTAGAGGTGGAGTACGCATCCGAGTTCCGTTACCGCCTGCCGGTGTTCGATGATCGCACGGTGCTTCTGGCCATCAGTCAGTCAGGTGAGACTGCCGACACACTGGCAGCGCTGCGTGAAGCCAAAAAACATGGCATCACCGCCCTGGGCCTGGTCAACGTTGTCGGCTCGACCATAGCCCGCGAGACCAACGGCGGCGTGTATATCCATGCCGGTCCCGAGATAGGGGTGGCTTCCACCAAGGCGTTCACTTCCCAGGTTATGACCCTGTCGTTAGTTGCCACGCTGCTGGCGCGGATGCGGCACTTGTCGGTACAGCAGGGCCAGGAAATTCTGGATTTTATTCAAAACATCCCCGACCAGGTGGATACGATTCTGAAAGCCGAAGAGCAGATACGTGAAATTGCAGCCCAGTATTACCGGGCCAACAACTTTCTTTACCTGGGACGCGGCATCAACTTTCCGGTGGCGCTGGAGGGCGCTCTCAAACTCAAAGAGATTTCATATATCCACGCCGAGGGGTATCCGGCGGCCGAGATGAAGCATGGCCCCATTGCTCTCATCGACGAAAACATGCCGGTAGTGGTTATTGCCTTGAAGGATCCGGTGTATGACAAGGTTATGTCCAATATCTCCGAAGTGCGAGCACGCAACGGACGGGTGATCGCCATCGCCACCGAGGGCGACACCGAGATTGCAGACCGCGTCAATCATGTCATCTATATTCCCCGGACATTTCGCCTGCTGACACCACTGTTGTCCACTATCCCCCTGCAACTATTGGCCTACCATATTGCAGTCATGCGTGGCTGCCCGGTGGATCAGCCCCGTAACCTGGCCAAGTCAGTGACGGTGGAGTAGCTCTTTCTATTAAAGATTAAAGTATTCGTGCGTGGCGGAAGTCCAGGGGCTGTCCCAAAAGTATGTTTCACAAGGTAGCGAATGTCGTCACCCTGAGCGGAGTCGAAGGGCGAGTGGCGTCACCACACTTTGCTTTAGCGTAATGGATGTGAGACTGACGTTGGGAGCCTCGTAAATCAGCCGAAGGCTGCCATGCTTCGACTCCGCTCAGCATGACCACTCTGGCGTCCCAAACGGCACTTATGGACTTAATGGAACAACCTCTCCTCGCCCAGCCGCGTCCCAGAGAGAAGTCGGCGCACGAGGACGTACGCCGACCACAGCGTCGAGTAGCTCTCTCTATCAAAGATAAGCGATAATAAATAACCCGGCCGCAAAGTATGCGACCGGGTTATTCTCCGTAAGATTGACAGTGACAAAATCTACTTCAGTAACAGCATCTTCCTGGTGGTTGTCAGACTTCCCGCTTGCAGGCGATAAAGGTAAATGCCACTGGCGACGGAATGACCCTCAGCATCCGTGGCATCCCATGGCACCAAGTGCGGTCCGGCCTCACGGAACTCATTGACAAGAGTAGCCACGCGCTGACCGAGGACGTTGTAAATCTCTAGAGTAACGTGTCTAGCCTCCGGCAGAGAAAAGGCGATTTCAGTAGTCGGGTTGAACGGGTTGGGATAGTTCTGGGTCAACTCGAAATGATCGGGCAGTGATCCCTCCACCAAAGTCGCTCTGTTGCTGCCGTACAACGGACCACTTTCACAC
>SDBU01003635.1_pt1 | contig 19495 bp, 17 predicted proteins | sample 2277071 | NCBI WGS metagenome assembly SDBU01 (sample SAMN10397929, study PRJNA504765) | marine sediment metagenome | isolation source: marine sediment core GS08_GC12, 126 cmbsf | place: Arctic Ocean: Gakkel Ridge, Loki's castle | collected 2008 | reverse complement strand
GGCTCTCACAACCATTCCTGCAGTGCATTTCGCAAAAGTTTCTGCCCCAGAAAGGTCGGTTGCGGTTACGATCGTGTTATTATAACTTGAAAAAATATGTACAATTGCCCATTTCATATTTTCTGTAATTTATAGATCACCATTAATTCAATACTATTTATTATCCAAAATTAATCTAAATTGATATAAAATGATCAATACTGTAAAAAATATTAATTTTCTGGTTTTTTTTATGGTAATTTTAAATGTTTTGAAATCAATAAAGACGTATTTTTCAGAGATACATTACTATACAATATCAAGAATAAAGTTCATAATCCCTAAATTTCTGATTCTCTTAAATTATGGAATGATCCTCAAACTAATTTTTTTCTTCTCTTACCCCCTTATCTTTTATTATGATATGGAATAATGAGCAAAAAGTTCCAGAGTTTTCAATACAAAAGTTAATAAATACTTCCCCTGTTACCTCTACCTATTTGTTATTTAACCCTTTCTTAATTTCTTTTCGATTATTTAAATAAGCATCAAAGAGAACTTGATCATTTTTGATTATTTCGAAAAGAATATTATCTTTTTTTAAAACATCTAAAGTTTCTTTTGCTTTATTAAAATTACCCAATCTTATGTAAACACATGACTCATTTATCATTGCATGTATTTTGGGTATTTTCTCATTACTTTCTATTACTTTTTTATATTCTCTAATTGCGTAATTATATTCTTCTATACCTAAGAAACGATTTCCAACATCTAAGATCGAATTAATATTAGAGGCACTTACCCACTCACCTTTTTTAATATCAGTTCCAGGAGCTGCTCTTAATAGAAATAATGGGATTTTGGATTTTATTGATGCTTTTAATCCTTTTTCAGAACCCAATTTTAGATTTATCCTTGCCAAAATAATATTTATGCCTTGATTAATTAGTAGATTTTTATCAATAAGGTTTTGAAAAGAATCAATTAACAATAGCATTATTAGTTCTTTTATTAGAGATTGATATTGAGACTTATAAAATCTTTGAACAACCTCCTCAGAAGGATTTTTGTCTTTAATAACTTGATTGTAGGCATTTATATAAATTTCGTCATCACCAAACAAACAATATTCCACACATAAGGGAGATATTTTTAAAATAGTAGAAATCACTTCTTTAGCATCATTTAAATCTAATTTATATCTTAAAGCTATTTGATCTATTATATCATCAATAGAAATGGAAAAATATTCACTTAACATTAATTTAACTACTTCTGATTTAGAAATTTCGTTACATTCTCTAAATACAAAATTAAACCAGGGGAATCCCTTTCTTAGTTTTATATTTTCGTGGTTAACTTGAATTAATCCTTCCGCAAGCAATTCTCCAATAATTAATTGAATATCATTTTTAGATTGAGTTATCTTTTCTATTAGATAATCAATGGAATGTTCGTTATAATCGTATAAACTTACTAATAGAGCATGGCGGTCTTTTATGTTAAAAATATTCTCATTATCGCCTAAATTTATCCTTTGTAAGAGATAAACTATGTCAATTTTAGTTGGTTGATTCCCTTGAGCATTTAAAAAAAAGATGTACTTATTATCAGATTGTTTTTCATGAGTTGTAATTTTCCAAAATAGTCCTCGATCACTGATTAATAATTCATATTTATCAATTTCTAATGATGTGACAGAAGTTATTTTTGTTTCTAAATGATCTTCACTAATTAAAAGACCTTCTTGCTTTAAAATATCAATGAAATCAGCACTTTTCAATAATTTGAAAATTTCTTTTTTTTCAGATATTATATTTTCTTCGTACCACTCTTCAGCAGTAGAATTATAACCCGAAATTGATAAATAAATCCCATGCGTTTTTGGTTTCTTATCATAAGCTGTTTGGAAAGAGGAAAAAAACTTTTTCACATCTGGAGTTGTAATTTCCCTATTATGAGCTTTACATTCTGCGATGAGAGGTTCATTAAATAATTTAGTATTCCCCTTAACATCAATTTCCTCACCAGTCCTATGAATATTAAATCTTAAGTTTGTATATCCTAAATGATTTAAAACATATCCAAATTGTTGTTCAAGTGCTCTACCTTTTTCGTTACTATTTCCTATAGCATAAATCTTAAGATCTTTCATTTTTATTATACACCTATTAAACTATTTTCTTGATAGAAATTAATAATGATTTTACTTAGAATCTCAATAATTTTATTAAAATATTTTGTCCGTAAAGTCCTATTAATCTCTATTTGAATTGTGTTAAATAAACTCCCATACTTATCCCTGTGAACTACTTTAGATGAATTTCCTTTTAATTTTTGATTATAAACGATCTTAAGATCTCTATTAAACAATTCTTTGCTAATTTCCTCTAATTTTGTACGAAACCATATTAAAATCTCATCGCTACAAGTTTGGTTATTTATTGTTCCAACTTCAATTTCTTTTTGTATATTATCCCTCATTCCATGTAAAGCTAAATGCAAATACGGTCTTATTAGTTTTTTATGGCTATCAAGAATTCTGAGATGATTTAGTATAGAAAAAACAACAGTTCGATATTCTAAAATTGCGGGTTCATTAGTTTCATTTAAGGGTCTATTTAAATCCATATCTGTTCTTGAAATTAATGAATAAATCCCACTACAATCAGTCTTTTTTATTATCTCAATAACAAGTTTTTTTGTGTTAATTTCCCCTTTTGGTCCTTTAGAATGTACAGCATCTATATGACAATTAATATTTGGATTACCAAGATAATAAGCTATATATTTCTCTTCTTTAAAGGTTGTCAAATTGATCCATATCACCCTGATCCATATCACTTATCCCATGTGCAAATTTATTGCGAATGTTTTCAGGTATAATTTCACTGAATCCAGATAATTGTATTAAGAGAATTGAGTCCTTTTTCGTGCATAACTACAGCAGCAAGAACGTAGATTTTATTATCTTTGTCGTTTGGATCTGGAGTACCTGACTCATCAACATATGCAAAATACATGAGAATCTACTTTTCACTTTTCCTCTTACTATTTAAATATTAGGATAATTCATGTTTCTATAAATTACATTATTGATCTTTTTGTAAAATGGTTCTAACTTGTTTTCAAATGCAAATTTAATTATATTTCGCTCAGGATCATCTTTTAATGAAGTTTTGATGATCTCTATTAAATACCTCTCAGTAAAAATCTCTTTAAATTTTTGCTTAAGTTTTTTATAACTTAGATATTGTGTCTGTTTATCTATTTTAAATTCAGGAAAGTTGTGTAAAATTAAATTAGAATAATTAACTTTTGTAAAATCAATCAATATTTCTTCAAAACCTTTTGCTGTTCCTTCTTTTTTTGAAGCTCTTATTAAAGCATCTGATTGTATTTTTGATTCAGTCAGCTTTTGATTTAAAGCATGTTTATCCTCTTTATTTAAATTTCCACCTAAATCAGTTATCCAGCAAGAATAACATTTTAGTATTTGTTCTACATTAAAATTTTCAGTAACGAAATCAGGAAAAAAGAAAACACCGCCATCAAGAATCATTTTAAACTTCTCTTCATAATTTTTCTGATTTTCGTAATCTAAAAAGAGATAATATTCTCTTTCTTTTATGTCCTTTATTAGTTTTGAATAATAAATGGTATTTCCTCCCCCTCTTATATTTTCAACATCAATTATAATGTACATTGGCTTATTTTCGAAATAGGACTCTATTAACTTCTTCTCAGTCTCACCCTCCACACCTAAGATAAAAGGAATAGTTGTGAATAGCCTAAATTCAGATAAAATAGATTTTCTATATTCTAAACTATCTTTTTCACCAGACATGAAGTAATAAGGTTGTTTCTTTTCTTGATTTTTTGGCCAAAGCTGAATATTATAATTAAGTAAAGCCCAAGAAATTAAACCTAGAAATCTCTTAATCGATAATAGATTTATAGCTATATTCGTCCTTCCTGTTATTTTTTCTTTTTTTTGAATTGCAATTAAATCTAATAAATCGATCCAATTATCTAATCCATCAATAATATTATTATAATCTCTAGAAAATACTCTATCTATATCAAACAAGAAATTTTTCAATGTTGCTTTATCTTTCATTGTGAAAAAATTTGAGCAATTTTTGATCATTGATTCTTGCCACTTTCTAAATTTTAACAAATTTCCATGGCGTTTCTCCTCCTCATGGGAAAAAATTTTAGGGTGCATATAAGAAACTCGAATTGAAGTAGGGGTAATGATATAATCAGGATAGTAAATAATAGAATCAAGTTTGATCCATACTTTCAAAAGATCTTTGGTTAAAAAATGAGCGCCAATTAACTTAGGATAAAAAAAATCTTTGTAAGTTTTTAATTTGTTATTTAATTCTCTTAAATTCTTTAAATTCTGCTTCTTTTTTTCTTTTTTTTCTTTTTTAGTAAATTTTTTTGATCTATCTACATTTTTATTAAATCCTCTAAACATTGCCCTATTAGTAACCCCAATCCATTTTCTTTCTTCCTTTTCAATTTTTTTTATTACTATTATCCTTTTCTTTTCATCATTCTCATGTATTACTACCAACTTTTTTCTCAAAAAATAGTAAAATCTACTCTCTTTTATAGATTGGTACGATTTAAAAGCAAATAAATAAGCAATAAACTGGAAAAATTGAAAAGGATGATAATAATGAACAACTTGGTCAACGAAATCTTCTGAAAGCTTTTCAATATGAATAATTTCTCTCTCGTACTCAATTTGTTCATCAAATTTTGATTTCTTTTGAGTTATTTTTAATGGATATATCAATCCGATTGATTCTAAATATTTAAAGAAAATAAGGAATTTCTCTGTTTCATTTGGGAAATTCCTTATTAGTTTTAATTCTCTTGCCCAATCTACTATTTTTTCTCGAGAAATCAACCTTCGATGAATGTAAGGATTAAATTCCTCCCATACTTTAAAAGTTTCTTCCCAAACCTTAATATTATGACACTTCCTCTTAATAATTCGAATATTTTAATTACGAATATTTTTTCCTCTAAAGTTCACAAAAATCCTTGTCAATATTTTTCAAATGTTCGATTAGATTATTAGTTTTCATTGTCCTTTGTTATTTTCTTTCTCTTGAATAATTATTTTATTATCTGTAATATCCTTGTCAAATCTTCATCTTAATACAATTTTTACATCTAATTATTTTTTTCGGTTAAACCAAGCATAAAAGATCTTAGAGTAAACTGAATTTCTGAATTAAAAAACATTTTTATATTGGATTTTATATGAGGAGAATAGTGAAATATAAATATCCTAGCAAATCAAGAAAAGCTGCTAAGAAAGCGGCGATAGGCGTGAAGAAATATCAAAAAACGAAGAATTATTTAAAAAATCCCATTAAATCGGCGATAGTTGGTTTAATAGATAGGACTTCAAAGCTCGATACTAAAAGAAAGGCTAAGGGTTCTGTTAAAAATAGAGTCCAACGATATAATCCTAAGACAAGACGCTTCACAGTCTTTAATACTAAAACGGGAAAAATTCTTAGGACAAGAAAGAAGAAAGGCAATCCATACAAAAATATAAGAATTATGTAGCTTTTGAGATTTAAAGTTTTATTCTAATTAAATAAGTTTTTTGATTGGTATGAAAATAAAGAATGAATTCTATTTTTCTCCAGGGATTTTATTAAAAGATCTTGATAAATATAATGTAATTAAAGCATTTAATGATAGAGTAGAAAAATGGTACTTTGAACCAATTAAAATAATGAATAATGAAAAATTAGGATTTGCCGCAACAGCATTAATAGCAAGTGTCATAGATATCCTTGCAAAGACGAGCAATCACGACCAAGAAACTAACAAAAACAAGAAGAAATATACTAAATGGATAAAAGAAAAATTTAAATTTACTGAAGATGTAGCATCAAATTTCTATAACCATTTTCGATGTGGTCTCTTACACTCAGGCTGTATTGAATCCGGAGGTTATATCAACTATGAAGAGCCAAGTTTCTATCGGAAACATGAAAATTCCATAATCATAAATCCTGATCTCTTTTTCAATAAACTAAAAGAAGTTTTCTACGAATTTATAAAAAATGAGGATCCTGAGATTATTTGATTATTTGAAAGGAAAACTTGTGGAAGTCAATGATTTTCTTTAATAAAAATTCAGGTTCATTACAAAGAATATTTAGAAATCAAAAACTCTAATCTAGAAAAAAACATATCATAACAAAGACTCATCAATGCTGAAAAAAAGGAAAAGATGAAAATTTCATCATCATGATATCTGATAAAATAGAGATTTTACGGTACATATGACATCAATGTTTCCAGCTTACAGAGCTAAATTAATACGAAAAATTGAAATTCTCAGAGAAATTATGTACAATAAATTCTTTAATTGTTAATAAAACCTAATTTATGCCTTCGCTATGGATTTTGAAAAGATTATTGACAATGTTAAAAGAAAAACCTCCTCTATGATAAAAGAGGAAGATTGGATAAATCTAACTTTAATCTTTGAAAAAGAACCTAATCAAATTTTTTATTTTTCCGAATTAATAGAACAGCAAATAAAAAAGATCTTATTTCGACAAGAAGATATATTTGAGCCAATTCCGAAAAATCCCTCTTATTATAGATTTAAAACAGGAATAGAGTTCGTTCTTAAATTAATTAGAGCTAAAAGTAGTGAATTCACCCCAGAGTTTAGAGAAACCCTATGTGAGACTCTTTTTCCAAAGCTTAAAGAAGAAATAGGATATTACTCTAATTTAGATTTATTTTTTAAGGCATTTCATTCTGAAATCCTAAATAAATTTTTAGAAAAAACTCTCGATTTTCCCCATATTCTTAAGAAATTAATTAGGAATGATTATGAAAAAATAAAAGATTTCTATCCCTTGATCTATAATAAAGATGAATATCAAATAGGATATTTATTCATTAAGGAACAACCCAATCTCTTAAGTAAATATGAATCTGAAAGTATTGAATTAATAAAGAATATTATCATTGGTGAAAACCATTATAAGGAATTAGTTCAATTATTGAAGGATTATAATTCAGATCTCATACCAATTTTAGAAAATAGGGGGAAATCTCTAAAAAAAACTTTTCTCAAAAGATTTTTAACCTCTCAAAAAGATTCTTTTCATTTTAATCAATTTTCTAAATCAGTTAGAATCTTTGATTTTTCATTAGATTTATTTTCAGATGAAGAACTTTCAGCTATTGTTCGAAAAATAATAGAACTCGGATTTGTAAACAGTTATGAAGATAATAATACTAATTGGATGCACCTCATTCTTTTAGAAATCGCCTGGCATAAGAAGGTAGATTTATTTCAAGAATATTTAGTGGAATTAGTAGAATTAAACTATCTTCAAGTATTAGAATCTTATTTCCTCCAACGACCTGAAAAAATCAAAGAATCCACAAACTTCATAATAGAAAACTTAGGTTTTTTTGCAATCGATCTTCTCGAAAGGCGTTATACTTCTTTCGATATATCAGATCCTTTAGAAATTTTTAAAAAAGTACTTGAGAAAAATAAGAATTATTATAATAAAGTAATTCAGGTGTTTTTTAAGAATAATAGTGACTATGTTTTAAATTTTAAACAAATTTTATTATCTAAATTAAAAGATATTATTTCAAAAAGAGAAAATGAAGATATCTCATCTTATTATTATATTTCTGGGCTTTTAGATTATATATATTACTATTATCCGAAATATAAACTTGATATTGATAAAGATCTAATTAATGAACTTTTTGACTTAATCCTTAACAATTCTAATTTAGCAGAACATCTAAATTATGTACGATTCTTAAGAAATAATATTAATCTATTAAGAAAACCTATTCAAACAAAATTTTTATCCCAATTAATAAAAAATGAATGCATTCCTTGCATTGAATATTATATTCAAAAAAACCTAGAAGCTTTTTCTCAAAATATTGATGGTATTCTTTCATATCAACCGCGTGATGAAATTGATTCTGATAATTATATCCGTCCTTTAGAATATATTCTAAGGAAGAAGTATGACGAAGATAAAGAGCTTGTAAGAAAAATTTTAAACCGTATAGAAGAGCTTATAGCTTCAAAGAGAAAAGCTGAAATATTTTTAGTTGTCAATCAAATCGAAAAATCATTGAGGATATATGATGAGTTAATAAAAAAATCATTAATTATACCCCATACCATCTTAAAATTTCTTGATTTTTATTTAGTACAAATAGAATCTACAATTGAAGTAGGTAATTTAGTCGATATTTTTGAAATTCAAGATTTCATAGAAAGGATTGATCTTATCTTCAATAACTTTAATTCCTCAGATTTAAGAGAACGAGAATTTAATATAAAGAAGAATTGTTTAGAGGCACGTTTAGAATTATATAATGGATTTCTTTCTCTACAAAAGTTCGAATATAATATAGCTCAAGAAAAATTTCTTAAAGCTTTTTTATTATATAAAGAATTAAGTGAAATTGATGACAAGATTGATTACAATATTGATCTCTTTAAAATTAATTCCAAATCTGCTTATTTTTTTAAAGAAAATATTTCATCAATTAGTAAATTCTTAGAAAAAGATGATGTAGAAAGTGCAAATAAATTTATTCAGAAAAATCTTAATAATATTACTTATTCTAGAATAAAATCTAATTTTCAATTAGATAGACATATCAATTCCCTAAGAACATTAGAATTTAATAAGGAATCCAAAATTATTTCTCAATTTAAGAGTGAGAGTCCAATTAATTTCTGTAGTTCTCCTCCTAAGGTAATTAGCAAAAGAATTTTAGATGAAAATGGAAATATAATTATAGAATGGGATAATAATGACATTTTAGTTAAATTAGGCACCCTTTTAGTTTCCAAGAAATTAAAAAAATACTTTTTAGAAGTAAGATTTGAGAACAGAGCAAAAGCAATTGAACTTTCACCAGAAATTAAAACTTCTAAGTCTTTAGAAGTGGCGAGTATAAGTAAACTAAAAATCAAAGCCGGAATAAGTTCTTATAAGATATCCTTAAAATCTGAAAATTCTAATGAAGAAGAGAATATTGTAATAATTCTCACTGAAAAGAATATATGTGGATTTCAAATCGTTTGTCAGATTCTTATTAATATAAGGAATCAAGAAGAAGTAAGTTATGGGATTGTTCAACTTAATCTAAAAAGCTTTGATGATTTTTTTATTTATCACGATTCAATAATTAAAAAATTAGTAGAGAAATTGAGTCTATTTAATCATATTGAAGGTAAGAGAATAAATAAAGATAGTATTATTGCATGGCTCAAGCAATTCGGTACTTTGAAAAGGGCGAGACTTGCTTTAAATATTTTGAATAATGTAGATTTTTATGACCGTAACCGTCTAAGGTCGTGCTTCGAATGGCTTTATAATAAATATATCTCAAATAAAGAAAATATAATATCTAACCTTGGAAATTCTCGAGATAGTTCAGCTATTATGAATAATATTGTTTCTGGAGATTTCCTAATGGATGAATCACCTCCTAAGCATTTGAAAGAAATACTAAACCAGGAAAATCCAGAACAAGTAAGTATAGTCTTCTTTGATGACATTATTCAAAGTGGTAAACAAGCTAGATCAATATTTCAAGAATGGTTTGGATTAACACCTGATCTTAATGAACATCATGTAGAGGAATTACATCCTAACCAAAAGGAAATGTTTAAAAAATTCCATATATACTTATTCTTTGCTTACGGATTTGAAAAAGGAATTAAAAATTTAAACAGTCTCTTAAAAGAATTAATGTTTTCAAAATTCTCGACTATTTCATTTTATAATGATAATAATCGTCCTTTTAAAAAATGTTTCCATCCGACTTCGCGGGTCTTTCATAATCCTAGAGATCGATTATTAGCTGAAGAAATGTGTAAAGATATCGGATATCATTTATTTTCAGATAAAATTAACTGGTCTGAAGAAAAGAGGCAAATTAATTCTTTAGGTTATGGTAATGAACAGAGGTTATTTGTTTCATTTTGGAATGTTCCAACCACTACTTTACCGATTTTGTGGAAAAGAGGAAATTATAATAATAAAATTTGGGAACCTCTTTTCTCACGTCGTGAAAAAAAGTAAAAATAAAAATAAGATGGTGTTCCGTCAGAATATTCCCATATATTTAATAATAACTTAAGAATATTAAACCCAAAAAACGTCCAAACATTAAATAGTTAAAAACCATTTGAGTTTTTTAAAAATATTATTTTAATTAATATTATTTTTTATTATATCTTATCTTTTATAGAATCTCCTTAGATTTATATCTCTATTATTAAACAGGAAGATCAATAGTTTTCTACACAATAGTGGATAAAATTCCACTAAATAATTATTACTTCAAATTTGTTTTAATAAAGTTTAAAGTCTCTTTTATAATATCTATAGCATCGTTGAAGACCTCGTGAGTTAATTGTAATTTATCACCTAGTTTATATTGTTCAAAGGCAAGATTTAATTTTTTTAAATTTGTAATAAATTCCTTATCTATTACCCCATCTTTGTGAACAAATATATTACGCATAAAATGATACATAGCTAGTTTTTTCCAATATTTAAAATTCTTCGCAAGATCTATTCCTAAAAATTTGTTATAATAATCATTAATTTTATTTATACCATGTATACTTCTACTTTCTAGAATATATTCATCTACCCAATTTCCATAAATGCTAAATATATCATTGCTAAATTTTTCAAATAAAGAAAAGACTTCATCAAATCCTCTTTTATAATTGTTGAAAAACATATCAAAAGGATTAAAACCTTCAGAAACCAATACTCTCATTCTCAATCCCATCAATTCCTTTTCCTTATCGCCCTCTATTTTAGCTTCTGATAAAACTTCATTAACATATTCTTCATTCAATTGATGGATTTCTTTAATAAAAAAACATTTTTTCCCTTTATTTTCTTCTTTGATTTTTTCTATTAATTTTCTCTCGAATGATTCTCTTTTTTCTTTTGGAACTTCTCTTGGAATTTCAAATTTTACAAAAAGACCAGGAATTTCTGGATGAAGTATTTTTTGCGTATTATTAACTTCAATTTGAACATTTTCTATTTTAATTTCATACTTACCTATTAAATCTATAACTTGATTTTTATTTATCATAATCTATAATTGTATCTTATATTTTACAATTAAACACATTTTATTTCTAGCTTTATTGAATTATTACATAATATAAATAGAAATGAGATTACTTAAAACTAAAAATTATCTTATTTTTTAAATTTCTAATAAAATAATCTCTTATATTTAAAAGCACATAATTAATTCCTTATTCTTTATCTTTTCCCTATTTTCCTTGATAATTGGTGTATCCTACCGTAGGTCCCTCGAAATAAAATGGGGGAAAATGTCTTAAATTTGGAATTAACTTTTACTTAATAATTACACTCTATTGATTTATATCATCAACCGCTATGTTAATATTAAAATCTTTAAGAATTATTCTTGTGTTAAAATAAAGGATTGATGCAGATGACAGAGAAAGATTGGTGGATTTGGAATTATACAGGTGAAAAAGAATCACTAAATGAATTGGGGTTGAATTTAACTCGTGAGCAGATTGAAAATTTTTTAAGTGCATTTATGGAAATATTCGATAATTATTGGTATGACTCTTTCCCAGAAGATAAAAAAGAGGGGATCTTAAATCGGCATTTTCGATTTAATTATAGTCCATTTTCATTAACCTGGATGATTAGATTGGGTGAATGTATTTTAAATTTGAGAAACATTAAAGGTTTTGATAATGAAACCGAGACTAGATTAAGAGATAAAAATCAATTCCAATCGATTTCAATTGAATTAGATTATTCCTCGTGCTTTACTCAAGCGGGGATAGATTTAGAATTACAAACATCTATGAATTCTTTAAAAAATGATGGTAAAGTGATTATAAATGAAAAATCTATTATCTATGAAATTATAAATCAAAATCCAGTAGAATTTCAGAGAAAGGGAAGAGAATATAGTATTGAAATCTTTAAGTTTTTAAAGAATAAATTTGGCTCAAAAGAGACATTTATCAAGTTTAAAAAAAGAAATATGGATACAGAGTTCAAGATTAACAAATTATATAATATTTTAGAATCCGTAAATCTACCATTTAACTATGAAGATGATGAATTAAAGATTCATATAGCTGATGAAAATGGTGGCTCAAGTATTGAGGGTTATATAATGGATAGAAAAAAAAGCCTAGAGATATGGGTAAAGAGAATCCATAAAAAATACAAACAATTACCTCCCGATGAAGGGGGTATTATTATCGCAAATTCTTCTAACATTTGGGATTCTCAAGATATTGATGTTGTTCTTAACACTTCTTGGAGAGAAACTAAAGAAAGACAAAAGAGTAGGATAGGAGGAATTATATTTTGTGTAAGACAAATGTTAGGAGTTCCTTGTATTTCAGGGGAAAGGATCAGTTTTGTAAGTCCCATTATCATTTCCAATAAATATTCTAGGTTTGATTATACTGATGAGTTAAGAGAAATGGCTAGGGCCCTGTGTAGATTCCCAAATTGGATGTAAAATTTGATAATGACCAAATTAAACACAATAGAAATTTATCTTTTTTCCCCCATCTCTCTGCTTATTAGGGTCTCCCGCCATGGTGCCTTCCTCATTAGTTAGCAGTAAAATTGATTAATTTACAAATTAGAGATATTTTTGAAAGGGAAAATTTGATATTCATAGTTTTTATCAATGGATTTGATATAAACTTCATAGAAAGTGAAAAAGGAATTCTGGAATTTTCGGAAATCTCGGAACAATTTTTCAAACTCTTTCAATCCCATTTCAATGGTCTTGTGCCAATACACGCTTCCTTTTGTTTCCCGTTTTAAGTTGAATTTGAGCTTTATTTCTTGTAACTTTCGATCATATAATACATCAAATCCCCTTGCATGACTAATTGCATTTCTATAATCAATGTAATTTTCTTTTTCAGAACGATCAATTTGTAAAGAGCTGCGTGGGCTGAGGTAATAACCAAAACCTTTCTCAAAATCATCAAAATCTCTATTTTGGTATATTTTTTGGAGATTATAAATGGAAACAATGATCGCCTTTAAATAAGGTTCAATGGCCCTCCCGAATCTACTCACAATTTCATTCACATAGTCCATAAGATCGTCATCGGAGAGCTTGAATAACTCTTGTTTTTTAGTAAAAATAATCTTTAAAAAACTCTCAATAAGATTCATTGTTGTATCGGTTTTAAAATTTTCAAGTTGGAGCCCAAGTTTATTATAACTAGATTTAATAAATAATGTATCTGGCTGTTGTTGGCGTTCTACATATTTTAGTGCTAATTTAAATGATTTTACCACCGCATTTTTATTTATTTGCTCTGCTCTATGCAACACATCGAGAAATCTTTTTTTTAATAAGTCTTCAAACTCATTACCCGTAGAAAAAGAAAGTAATCCCTTACGAAAATCTACAGATTGGAAAATTTGCACAAAAATATTAACTATATCTTCAAGTTGTTTTATTATTTCAGGATTTTTTTGAGAAAAATGATAAATCGTCTTTAAATATTTTTTGAAAAATTTTTTAGGAGGCATATCTAATCGGACATGTTGTTCAATATCCTCACCGATCTTAGCAGATATCCCCAAAATTTTTATTAAATTTTTAAAAAAGGAAAGCATTAACTCTTTATTTGGATTTTCTTCTAAATTTTTTTCCAGTTCTTCAAAAGATAGATCTTCCCCGAATATTTTTTCCAAATATTTAAGTCCTTCCTTTTCCCAATTGTCATTCATTTGATTTATTCAAGTTTCTTTCATTAAATTTTGACCTATACTATTATAGATGCATTAGAAATATATATTTTTCCCCATTCTCTCCTATAATTATTATCTCCCTCCCCCGTGGTGCCCCCTCCGTGAATAATCTCTTTATTGTTTTAATTTTTTCTTTTTCTGCCATCTTTCAATACCTTTCATTGCTTCTCTAACATTATAAGATTGAATTCCTGATTTATCTAACCAATTCAAATCATTTCGAACCTCTTTAAAAGATTCATTTTCTGGATGAATTTCACATAATCCCCAAATAATATTATTTAAAAAAGTTCTGTAATACATACTGACATCTCCAATAAAATGGGGATATTTTTGAAGTTCATAGGCAAATTGAATTTTTTCGTTCTGTTTACATTTTATTACTAGAAATTCACCTAATTTTTCAATTATATCATCAAATAAAACTGGAATTCGAGGATCTTTTTTTCTTAAAAAATTCGAACCAATAAGAAAAGCTGGTCCTAATTTAATTATTTTGTCTGATTCTTGTGGATTTAGAATTAATGCTGAAGGTTCTTTATATTCAGGAATAATATCCTTTGGTGATGGCATGCCTAAATTAGTTAATTTCTTTACCATATCCTTTATTTTAGTCAATTTCATATCATCTTTAAACTTCTCATTTAATCCTATCAATAAATGATCGATAATCATTCTGAAATAAATTGGTACTATTAGATTTTCAAATCTAATATCTTCTCTTCTTTCCTCTTTAATTAATTTGAAAAATTCTTCTTTAAGTATCAAGTAAATAATTTTTGAAACAATGTTGTACTCCTCTCGTGAAACTTCTACGAGCATATTGCCGTGGACAATATCGTGTCTTTTCTTTCTTGCTTTTCTATAAATTTGTTTTTCGAATTCTGAAAGAGCTAAATTATGTTTTTCTAAGAGAATTACTAATTGATTATTAAAAGGTGTTCGAAAAAGTTCTCCCCTAATATGATTTCTTTTTACCTTTAATTCTTCATGCAATTTTTCTTTTTCTTCTATAGTGATAATGCCAGTCTTTTCCTGTTGTTCTAACTCACAGTATTTTGGGGCAAAGATCCTTCTGAGATTTCTATTTATTCTTATAGAATCTTTTTTTTGAAATAGTTTTAAAACTTTTGGTTTAAACCTACTTACTAAAAGTTCAATTGAAATCCATAAATCTAAAAATGCAGCATTTCTATTCTCATTTACCTTCTTTTCTGCAGAGTTGAGATAAGATAAAATCAGTATCTCTTTTTCTCTTCTCTTTTGTTCATCATTTGAAAGTAATAGTTCAGGATCGATATATTTATTTGCTAATCCAAATACTGGTCTAAAAAAGTAATAAAATAAATAGTCTTTTTCAAACGTAGGTCTTTTTAAATTGATATTACTTATAATGACTATTGATTCATTTTCAAAATCTTGAATATAGAAATAATCTGCTAAATCAACCGTACTATTTTGATCGTAATAATCATATCCATCAAAATAATTTGGAATTTTTATACGAAAATTTAATATATTTATTGCTGTTCTTATTATCTTGGCTCCATCTCTATAAGCTTCATATAAAGAAGTTCCCTTTAACTCCAAAACAGCAAAACAATTGAAAGAATTTAAAAAATCAAAACCACTATCTAATTTTAATTCTGATAAATTGGGTAATATTAAACATTTTCCTAGATTTAGCTTTTCTCTGATATTTAAACCCTTTAAAGGAATGATTATTCTAAAGACTCTTTTATTAGTTTTAAAATCTAGACCATTTGCTAAAATTTCGAGGCCTTTTACATCATAATATAGTTTTATAAACTCCTTTAAAGAGCCGTTTTGGTAAAAGAATAAATCATCAACTTTTGATAACTCTAATATACAAAACAGATCTTCACAATAGACATGAAAAATTCTAAATGGGGCTTTATCTAAACGTATTAGTGTAATAAATCCACTAAATAACAATTTTTCATTAACAAATATTTCAATTAATTCTCTAAAATCAACTCTATGGAATTTTTTATTAAGACTATTTAAATTTGGATCGATTTCAAATATCAGTTTAGTTCGAATGTTATTCTCCTCAATTATAATATCATAATTTATAAGTTTAATATCATTAAAGTCATAACCTGATATATTTACTCTTACATTGATATCGTTGTGAATTGGAAATATTTTAATATTGTATAATTTTCTTATATCTTCGACCATACTATCCGAAATTTCTACAATCTCAATGTTTTTATTTTCATTATTTTTAACAAATTCAATTTTAAAAAGAGGATTGCTAATGTTTTCATAAAGAAATTTGTTAATTTTATATTTATTTTGCAATATTTCCTTTAATTCTTTCATAAAACTCACCAGATTTTTACATATTTCTACAATTTATTTACTCTTAAATAATTCTATGATAAATAACTAAATTTAGTTTTATAAACAAGAGAGATTTAAGGATTAATAATTCCTAGAGTTTTCATTTAATTTTGATTTTGAAAAAGCTGATATCAATTAAAACTCGCTAAAAAGAAAAATAATGAACAAGATATCCAAAACTATATCATAACGCTTAATTTTATGATAGAGAATTATGTAAGATGGACAGAATCATTAATTATAAAAGCAGAATATGAGAGTTTACTGATAATTCTAAAAAAGGTCATTAAATTGATTAAAGAAGTACTAAAAATTGACCCTAATGACTGGTTTGTCTCTCCACAGAAGATAAAAATTCTTGAATTAATAGAAAAAGGAATGAATGAAAGTAATGAGAACGCGGAAATTAATAAGATATTAAAAGATCTGAAAGATTTAATCTGAAATTACAATGAAAGTTAATTAACAATTATTATTGCTTTTTTTTACCGATAAGGAAGAGATAAAGGATAGATTTCTAAAAGATTTTTAAGAATAGAATATCCTATTTTAAAAGTATTGGATTTACTTCAAAATCTTTACATTTACGGTTATCAAAATTAATTTTTTTCATTCCATTAATAACCTTTGGATTTCCTACCATATTCTTCCAACATTTACACATAACATAGGAAACTGGAATATAATATTTACAATTCGCACATTTCTGAATATAATTTCTCATAATTAACTGACATCCATATTTAAACTATATTTACTATAACTATTTTGAAGATTAAGAGTTTTCAACAAGCTGTAACTTTTTCAAAAAATTTCGATATTTCGCAAAAATTACACTTTTAAGCTTCCCTATTTAATTAAATCCAAAACTAATATTATCGTATATTTCGTTGAAAGATCCTCCCTAATATAGGAAAAAAGCTTTAATATTCTGGATTTAAAGCCAAGAATCATATTCCCATCAATTTGATTGTCTTCTAGAGTACCATGAATAATTTTATGGCGTATTTTAATGTATTTTTCGAGGTTAACAAAGGTATCATCAAATCCTTTAAGATTCATATTGTAAAATGTTTCAAATGATTTTTTTATCCCCTTTTTTCCAGAAATCTTTTGGAAATTAAGGATTTTCATTTCTCTTGTTTTTTTTTCTAAGATTTCTTTTAGAATTTCGAATTTTCCTATTTCCATCCCATTGTTTCCTTGTTTTTTCAGTATATATTCATTATTCACTCCTAGATTTTTACAGATTTTATGAATATTCTCCCAATATCTTAAATTTCTCCACTTTTTAGCTTTTTCTATTTTTATTTGATCAATACCTATCCTATTACCTTCAATTACTTTCGTTTTTACATAGTATTTTGGAACAGATGACTTTTTAATTCGAGGATCAATAATTATGCCAAATTTCTCATAAATCTCATCATCAAAGTCATTATCATCTAAAATAAACCAAATATCATGGTACAAAAAGAATAAATCTTTCATAATATTTTCAAAAGCAGATACGAGAAAAACTAAGGCAACTGCATAATGTCCATCTTTACTTAGATTTTCAACTCTTTTCATATTAATCTTATATGCATTATCTACCTTCATAAACGATAATTTCCTAATTGCATAATTTTTACCTAAATCATTAAGTAAAGCATCTTGTTTTATTTCATCGACGGAAACAAATAAATAATCATAACCTTGACGTGGATCATTAACAAAATTTATCATCATTTCTGAATTATTCTCGTCAATCAATACAAGCCCAAGAAGATTTCTTATTTTTGGAAAAACTTCTATAGTTGGGGTTTTTTTTATATCAATGGCTCCTTCTTTATTCAAGAAATCAATATAATGTCTAACAAATTTTTTGACATTGTTTTGAGAGATTTGATCTTTTATATTTTCTGACATAAATTTTTCACTTTGTTATGAGCTAAAAAATCTCTGAATCTTCTCTATATCAAATAGGAATTTTTACTATTTATTCCTTTAGAGAGGTGAAAAATCTCAACAATATGAAAATTTTTATCGAACAAAAATAGGTGTCAGGCATGTCAGGAAATTGTTGAGCCTGAAAGACTTACATTAAGGTTAGAAATCACTATCAAGAAGAAAGAGGCAATAATTAAAAGATACAAATACCACAAGAAGAAATTGATAATAAAAAGGATTATATATTTTAGATAAAACTATCGCTAAATGTAAAAAATAGAAAGAAGTCATTTCTTCCTTAATTGCTAAAATATATAGGAGTCTGAAACTACGCTAAATCCCTTTTATTTCGAAAATACCACTCAATAATTTTGTCGGCAATTTTAATACCCCAAAAGGCTATAAAATTTCCCCAATCTAAATTAATTTTATGTTTTAACTTTCGGTCTTTAATCTGACATTGATCAAATAAATTTTCACTCATAATTGAAATATATCTACACTCATTTATAATATTTTAGTTGTTAGAATCTTTAGCTTCATTAAATCTAATATAGATTATTTTAATTTAATCAAAAAAAAATTATCCATTATAAAGATACTTTATATTATTAAATTCATTGTAAGAATAATCATCCAATAGTGATTTATCGATTAAAATCATAAGATTCAATTAAAGAGATGACCAATCTCTTTATTTGAATTCGTTTTAATTTTATTAGGAAACCTTTTAGCAAATTTTTCTTTCTGTTTAAGATAATAATTTATATAATCGTGCTGTCTTCTATCTTCTTCACTTCCCATAGGATGATACCAGATAAGATCCTTTTCTTGACATTCAACACAATACCAAGTTTCATAAAGAGGGATAAATACCATATCTTTATCACTTTGAGTGCAAAGATGGCATACACAAATAGATTTACTTAATAAACTAAAAAGATTTGTGATTTTACCTTGTAAAATAGCAGACTCTTTTTGTTCTTCTGGTGTTAAACTTAACCAATCTTCATATAAGTTATCAAAATTCTGTAGTATTTGTATTTCATCATATACTGCTCTAATAATAATTTGTCTAAGGTTGTTTCTAAGTTTCTTCAGACCTTCATTCCGTATGATAATTTTTTTTTCATGTTTCAGCATAATAGTAAAGGTATGGAATAAAAATATTAAAAAAAAAAAAAAGGTAAATTAGAGTTTAATATCAATGTATTCACTGGTTAGTAGATTTGGTGAGCCAAGGAAAAGTCTGTTTAAAATATGCGAGTTTAAAATCGGCATAGGGCGGTTTTTATTAATCCAATCTAGCATCATATTTTTTATATCTTGTTCTATATCTCTTTTGGAAA
>SDBU01003634.1_pt1 | contig 19496 bp, 12 predicted proteins | sample 2277071 | NCBI WGS metagenome assembly SDBU01 (sample SAMN10397929, study PRJNA504765) | marine sediment metagenome | isolation source: marine sediment core GS08_GC12, 126 cmbsf | place: Arctic Ocean: Gakkel Ridge, Loki's castle | collected 2008 | reverse complement strand
GAAAATTTGTTTGGGCCGAGGATTTCCAACATATTCTCAGTTGTGCTCGGATTGACGTTTCTGGCTACAGTGAGCGCTTTCATTATCACCGGCCCGCGGATCTACTACGCTATGGCAAAGGACGGATTGTTCCCCGCCATAGCGGGACATATCAGCTCGAAGGGGCGGATTCCTGTTTACGCGATGCTCGCACAGAGCGTGTGCGCGATCATCATCCTTTTCGCGATGGACTTCCAAAACTTGTACAAGTATGCCTCAGTGGGATTGTCGCTTTTTGCGCTTCTCTTTATCAGCGCAGTATACGCCCTTCGATGGAGCAGGCCAGGGATGGAAAGACCGTTTCGCGTGCCAGGATACCCTGTTGTTCCGGCGTTTTTTATGGCTGTAACTCTCTTCATGGTCGTGTTTGCGTTTATGCAGTGGCCAAAACCTTCTTTATGCAGCCTCGGCAGTATCCTCCTGGGTATCCCGGTCTATTACATTTGGTCGTTGCTCCGCCATCGACGGGATACATAGCAACCCTGCTCGCCGACAGGCAAGCTGCTGTCCGGATGTACGAGGGTTTGAAAAGTTCTGTTGTGAAATCCATATTAGGTAGGTGGGCTTTTTAAAAATCCAGTCTTCATGTCCCGTTCGGGGATTTTCTGTACAAATTTCTCTTGACAGCGAGGGGTAAGAGTATGCTATAATTGCATTACCTTTCATCGCTTATAAAGGCAAGGGTTCTGCAAAATTGAGGTTAGGCATACTTTGGAAAGAAAAAATTGTCTTTTAATTTTTTCTTTCCAAACAATACGTTGTTGTGTAATAGACAATTAGCTGATTATTCAAGAAAATTGAAAACCTTATTTTCTTAAATAATATATCCTAACCTCAATTTTGCATAATTCTTTTACATAAGCGTGAAAGGAGGAGGCAGCATGCGTACAATGGCCGTATATTTACAAGGTTCTTTGCTGGCCGATTTGACCCAGCCGGAAAGAGGTAATCGTTTTCTGCGCTGGCCCTTTTATTGCCCTGATGAGAGGAAAGGAAGTAATAAAATGAAATTCCTTGTGAGCTCCAAAATCTACCTGTTGTTACTTGGATTTGCTGTCAATATTCTACTTTGCGGTGTTGGAGATGCAAGCATAACGTCTGTCTTAGATACTATCACTGGGGTGGATGGTTATGTCCTACAACAGGAATCAACTCCTCAGATCATTGACTTTAACAACGATGGAAAGGTGGACATCGAGGACCTGGTGATACTTATTGAATACTGGGGGCAAGACGAGCCGTTAGTTGATATTGCTCCGCCACCTTTTGGCGACGGCATAGTAGATATGAAGGACCTGGAAGTTTTTATGAGCTACTGGCCCGTAGTCGTGCCTGAAGAAGTTGTTTACATACAATGGCTGGGCCATTCGAGCGTGAAAATATGGACGGAAGATTGTGTAGTATATGTTGACCCGGAGAGATTGAGCGAGTCGCTCCATGATGCTACGTTAGTGTGTGTTACTCACAGTCACGGTGACCATTACTCGCCTTCGGATATTGCCAGAGTTTCCAATCCTCAGACGTTATTCATCGCTCCGCCTGATGTTGTCCAGCAGTACGGCAGTGGACAGGCAATCGCGCCCGACCAGAAAATCGAATTTGACTATGCCAGCGTAACCGGCGTGGCTTCGTATAATACCAACAAGCCGAACCATCCCAAATCACGAAACTGGGTTGGGTACATAATAGAAATCGGCTCGAAACGGATTTATGTCGCGGGCGATACCGACCTGATAGAGGAGATGAAAACGCTCGGAGATATCGATGTGGCGATACTGCCGGCGGGGGGTACGTACACAATGAACGCGGTCGAGGCGGCAGAGGCGACCCAGTATATACAGCCCGAATTGGCCATACCGTACCACTGGGGCCGAAATGTAGGCACCCTGAGCGACGCCCAGACATTTGCCCAGGAGGCTGCGTGCGCTGTAAAGATTTTGACGGTCGGCGAGACAATAAGCTCTGACAATTGGCCGAAGTATTCTCCCCTGATAGCGCACTGGGAGCTGGATGAGACAGAGGGCGGCATCGCATACGATAGTGCCGGCGACAATGATGGGACCTGTCTTGGTGAGCCGCTCTGGCAGCCTAACAGCGGTAAGGTAAATGGGGCGATTCAGCTCGACGGGATTGATGATTATATCAGCACTGATTTTGTCCTGAACCCGGCGGAGGGGGCGTTCAGCGTCTTTGCCTGGGTCAAAGGAGGCACTGCCGGGCAAGTCATTATATCTCAGACCGACGGCACGGGTAGTGGTGAAATATGGCTCGGTTTGGAAGCATCGCAAGGAAAACTTATGACAGGATTAGTGCCACCTCCTGCCGGGCGGTTTATCCCACAACCACTGGTTTCGGAATCCGTAATTACAGATGGCCAGTGGTACCATATCGGCTTTGTCTGGGACGGCTCGCTCAGGTACTTATATGTTGATGGCACTGAAGTTGCCAGTGATACCAAAGCTCCGGCCCCGCTGAAATCTTCTGACGGCGGCCTGTACATCGGTGCCGACAAAACCTTTGATGCCGGGATTTTCTTCCCCGGCCTGATTGATGACGTTCGTATTTACAACCGGGCGTTAAACGCAGAGGACATCGAGGAGCTGGCGGGTTAGCTTTGAACACCCCCGCTACGGCCTCGGCCTTCCGGGCTGCGGCGGGCTCCGCCCCGACGAACGCCGAGACGAGCTCCAAACGAGCCTTCGACCCATTTGACTACGCTCAGGGCAAGCTCACTTCAGGCTGGGCTTTAAGGGTGCTATCCACGGTTTCTTTAACAACGCAAAATTCGATAAAATAGCTCAAAAAATGGGCTTTTTCTCACTTTTTTTACGAAATTTTCTCAATAATGGCAATAATTCGGACACTGAATCCGTCTTTGTATGTGAGAACCAGGCCTGGAAAATATAGAAACAGGAGCAAGCTTGTCCCCGTGAAAACGGGGTTGGGGAAACAGTAAAATGCTGAAGAAAGTTACAACAGATATTAAAGCGGCGGTTGTACTGATAGTAACCGAAAATCTCACTGCCCTGCGGATGTTTGTCAAAAATGTAACAAACTCAGTTATTAAATTTGTCTCTAAGCACCAAAATGCGATTTGGCGAGACAAAAAAACGCCGTAACTTGGAAAGGGGCAAAAAATGTTAAGGAAAATCATTACATTGAGCATTATAACAGCAGTTGTGCTGATAGTGTCAAGAAATAACTAAAAGAATAATTTCGGTGTTTTTTAGCACATAACCACCCTCCTTGAAAGGGCTGGATGTGTCTTCATAAGCACATCCAGTCTTTATTTATTAGCAGAAGACAGAAGGCAGAGAACAAAAGACTGTGCTTCAGAATGACAAGTATTGCGTGTTTTTAGTGCCAATCGTTCGGGTAGTAGATGGATTCAGGCCGAATGCGGAACTTTCTGCACAGTCCATCCACGAGTGTTTCTAACCTTTTTATCTGACAATCGGTTGGGCGAGTGGTTTTGCCGTCAGCGATAACGCAGATTCGGATAGTCTGACTGCTGCCGTACCAGGTTCGGCCGGGGATGAGCGGCCATTGTCTCTGCCATTTTTCTGTTGCCTCTATTTGTCCGTCTTCGCCCCCGCGACCGTTGCATAAACAGAAGTGGGAGTTAATATCCTCGGGACCGGCCAGACCGTTGAACAAGGCCAGCTGCTCTATATTGCCGGCTTTGGTGCCGCTGTAGTAAATCTCGATGCGGTTCCAGCGGTCAGGGGACTGGGCTGCCCGAGAAGAAATAACTTTTTGGACAGGGTCCAGTCGGTAATAGGTCCAAAGAGAAAATGGGCCTGCAGACGGGGGATTATGGCCCAGGGCCATTAGACTTACCGCCCCGATGGTCATTGAGGCCAGCAGCATCGCTAATACTTTTGCTACTCTTGCCTGATTCGGCATAGTCTCATCCCTGAGAGTTCTCACTTCAGAAGTTTTCTAAAAAACATCATCCTTGAATTCGACAGACCCACAGATGCTCAGGTTTCCATCCCGCACCTGTTGAGCTTCCTGCTTCGGCGAAGCACTTCGCACAGACGAGCAAGCCCAAACATAATTGGTACCTAATGGTTGCCTTAACCAAAGAAAGCGCAGTCCCTTATATAGTAATCATCGGCACCCACCAACGAATTACTGCAAATTTTGCCCAAAAATTCTCCAATTTATCCCGCCTTGGCGGACTTTCAGCTTTACTGGTTCTCAGAACTGCCACTTCGTCCTCCACAGGACACCTTACGGTGGAAAAGAAGGGAAAAATCCTCCAGAATATAAAAACGCTGCAAGTTTTTTGTAAGACGTGAAAAACAAAACATCTCACAAGTAGCTTGTTATAAATATGTTGATTTATGGAATTAAGGTCTGTAAGATTTGGTTTATGACAAGTCATTTAGAAACAGGAAGAAAAGAAGTGGCATCAGAATACGATTCCCACCAAGGTGGATTTCGTTCGCTGTCTGCGGAGCAAATCGCTCAATTGACTGACCAGGGATGCAGCAGCGAGGACTTCTCGAAGGTCCTGGTTGCAGAGAATTTCAATGCAGATACAGTAAAATCGACACATTTCTGCGGGCAGGTAAAGTTAGGTGTGTTTGAAAAGCAGGTGTCATTTTTCGGGGGCGTTAAGAAACCGGCTGGGATTAGTCACGCAACGATCCATAACTGCACAATCGGCAATAACGTATATATAAGTCATGTAAGGAACTACATCGCCAACTATATAATCGAAGATGACGTGGTGATAGATAATATTGACCTGCTTGCGGTAGAAGGCGAAAGTTCATTCGGCAACGGGACGGAAGTTGCTGTTGTTAATGAGGCCGGCGGCAGAGAAATAGCAATTTATGACCATTTGTCTGCTCATACCGCTTATATAATGGCTTTTTATCGTCACAGGCCGGAAGTAATTGAAAAGCTGCAAAAAATGATAGCCGACTACACCGCCTCTGTTACCCGTTCTATGGGCGTTGTGGGCCCAGGTGCCAAGCTCATTAACTGCAGAATTATCAAGAACACCAAGGTAGGGCCCGCAAGTGTGATAGAGGGCGTGAGCAGATTGGAGAACGGTTCGGTCAATAGCTGTCCGGAGGACCCGGTTTACATTGGACCCGGTGTTTTTGCAGAAGATTTTATTGTGTGCAGCGGCTCGAAGATTACAGATGGGACAATAATATATAAATGCTTTGTCGGCCAGGGCACTGTATTAGCCAAGCAGTATTCCGCGGAGAACTCGGTGTTCTTCGCGAACTGCGGTGGTTTTCACGGCGAGGCCTGTTCGATATTTGCCGGGCCTTATACCGTAACCCACCATAAGTCCACGCTCCTGATCTCCGGGCTGTTTTCCTTTTTGAACGCCGGCAGTGGAACCAACCAGAGCAATCACATGTACAAGCTGGGGCCGACCCATCAAGGTATTGTCGAACGCGGCTCGAAGACCGCAAGCGATTCATATATGCTCTGGCCGGCAAAGGTCGGAGCGTTTACCGTTGTGATGGGCCGGCATTATAAAAACTCGGACACCTCGGATTTGCCTTTTTCATACCTCATTGAGCACGAAGACGAAAGTATTCTTGCCCCAGGCGTGAATTTACGCAGCGTAGGGACTGTTCGCGATGCCCGAAAATGGCCAAGGCGCGACAAGCGAAAAGACCCAAAAATATTGGACTACATAAATTTCAAACTTCTAAGCCCATATACGATTCAAAAGATGCTCACCGGCTGCCAGCTGCTCGCGAACCTTAAAGCAACGTCCGGCCAGAACACCGAATACTTTACCTACAACAGTGTCAGGATTAAAAACTCGGCGCTGGATAGAGGCATTAAACTTTACCAGATAGGTATTGATAAATTCTTGGGCAATTGTCTGATTAAACAGTTGGAAAACAAGCAGCTCGAAAGTATTGATGAGCTTCGCGAAGTGCTGAGGCCCCAAACCGACTCAGGGCCCGGAAAATGGGTGGACCTGGCCGGCTTGTTTGCTCCGGAAGGAGACGTGAAAAAAATGCTCAGCGATATTGAAAACGGTACTATCAGCACCTTAGAACAGCTAACAAGTGCATTTCAATCTATGTATGACAATTATCCTGCAAACGAATGGGCCTGGGCGGCCAATGTTTTGCAGCAGCGATTAGGCAAAACGCTCGAGCGGATAACTGCAGACGATATTATCGAGCTGGTAACGAAATGGAAAACAGCCGTCGTAGAGCTTGACCGTATGATTTATGCAGATACGAAAAAAGAATTTGCCGCTACTGCTCAAATCGGGTACGGGCTTGACGGCAAGAAAGAGATAAAGCAGGCCGATTTCCAACAGGTAAGGGGGACATTCGAAGAAAACAGCTTCGTTTTGGAAATTGAAAAACATATAATCAGCAAAACAGCCCTCGGCGATGAGCTTATCAGCCGAATGCAAAAACTTGTGAGTAGTGAGTAGTCAATTAACCACTCACCAATTAACCAATTAACTGCTAACCCAAGTAACGAGGACAAATTTATGAGAGTAATAATTGAGCCGGATTATGTCTCGGCGGCCAAGTGGACTGCCAATTACATAGCTAAGAGCATCATTGATTTTAAGCCGAGCACAGCCAAACCTTTTGTGCTGGGTCTTCCCACCGGCTCTTCGCCGCTGGGAATATACAAAGAGCTGATAACACTCAATAAAAAAGGGGTGGTTTCCTTCAAAAATGTTGTTACCTTTAATATGGATGAGTATGTAAATCTGGCTGAGGAGCATCCTGAAAGCTATCATTCATTTATGTCGAACAACTTTTTCAGCCACATAGATATTAACAAGGACAATATCAACATTCTCAACGGCAATGCAAAGGACCTCGAAGCCGAATGTGCAGGCTACGAGGAAAAAATAAAAAAGGCAGGGGGCGTTAAGCTTTTTCTCGGCGGGATAGGCCCTGACGGCCATATAGCGTTTAATGAACCGACTTCGTCATTATCGTCAAGGACGCGCATTAAGAAACTGACTTACGATACCCTCGTGGCCAATTCGCGGTTCTTTGATAATGACATTAACAAAGTGCCCAAAACCGCTCTGACGGTGGGCGTAGGGACGGTTATGGATGCCGAAGAAGTGCTGATTATTGTTAACGGCCATAATAAGGCCCGTGCTTTGCGACATGCCATCGAAGGGAGTGTAAATCATATGTGGACAATCAGCGCCCTGCAAATGCACCCGAAAGGAATCATCGTCTGCGATGAAGAAGCCACAGATGAACTGAAAGTCGGCACCGTAAAATATTTTAAGGACATAGAATCAGACAATCTTGACCCAGCTACACTTTTGAAATCGTAGGTGCTGATTCGAACCACGGGCTACCGGGGAACAGGTGCCGGCGTCGGTGGTGTTGGCTCTTTGCCGGGCGGGTAAACTATGTTTGCCGCGGCCTTGAGCGATTCGATATACTTTTTGGAGAATTCGGACTGTTTTTTCTGCGTTAGCTGTTTTATGATATTGTCCCTGGCCTGCTCAAACGAAGTGGTGCCGGCGTCCTTGTGGCCGGTAACTTTTATTATATGGTACCCGAATCGGGTCTCGACAATATCGCTCACCTTCCCTACTTCCAGCGCGAATGCAGCTTTATCGAAAGGCGGTACCATTTGACCTCTGGGGAAGAAATTCAAATCGCCGCCTCGTGCCGCAGAGGGACCGTCTGAGTTGGCTTTGGCCAATTCGGCAAAATCGGCTCCGCCTTTGATTTGTTCAAGCAGGCCCTGAATCTTTGCTTTGGCCTCGGCTTTGGCCTGGTTCGGGTCGGCTTCAGAGTCAGTGGTATCAGGTTTTATGAGAATATGACTTGCTCTTACTTGTTCTTTTACTCCGAACTTCGTTGGATTTTCATCATAATACTTTTTGGCATCTTCTTCTGTAATATTTATCTTTCCGGCCCATTGAGCCTCCACAACTTTCTGATATGTCATTCCCTTTCGGATTTGCTCTTTTACTTCGTCAAAGCTTTGGCCGGATTCGGCTCTTTTCTTTTTGAACTCTTCCAATGATAACGGCGGTCTCTGGGCAGCGAGCATTGCTTTGATCTGGTTAATCACTTCTTCTTCGGTAATTACTATGTTGACCTCTTTTACCTTTTCCTCCAGCAGCCGTCCAATAATTATTCTATCGAGGGCTTGTTGTCTGAGCTGTTTTTCGTATGCCTGGGCAAAGGCGGGCGGAAGCTGTTTGCCTTGTTGGGCCATTTTCTCAAGCTGCGGCTTGATGATTTCTTGTAGCTCGGCCTCGGTAATTTCGACGCCGTTCACAATTACAGCAACGCTGTCAGCGGGTTCTTCAGGGGCTTGGGGTTCAACTACATTGACGTCGGCTTCGGCTTCGATTTGGGCGGGGGCCGGCTGAGGTTTATCGGCAGTGGCCTGCTCAGTAGACTTCTGTTTGCAACTCAAACCAGAAACAGCAAGGAATGCCATAACAAAGACTAAAACTCTCAATCTAAAAAAGAAACTTCTCATAATCTTGTCCTTTCGCGGTCTTAAAAAACAAAAAAACCCTTCTCTAAGGGCGTATATTGTCATTATTTCGCCAAAAAGCGAATGTGTCAAGGTATTTCCTAATTGAATGTGGGATTAAACCTTCGACCCACACTTCAGGCAATGAATATATAAATATCCGGAAAGAACGCGCTACCGGCAACCACAATCTACAGAGTTAACGCAAGACTGCGGCCTGATTCAGACGCTTTCGGTCTCCGGATGGATCCATGGTCGGCGGTAGGGCCGGCGCAGCAGACGGTTCGCCTCGTCATCGCCCACGACCCGGCCACTTTCAGGGTCCCAGGTAAGCGTTCGTCCGAGCTGACACGCGATGTTGGCCAGGATGCACGCGGTAGCGGTAATGTAACCCTGCTCAATATCGGACACGGGCTTACTGCGGGTCTCAACCGCCGCTAAGAAGTTCTTCCAATGCCGCCGCAGTGCGGACGCCACGTGACGTTCCAGATCCTTCTCTGTTTCATCTTCCGGGAATTGGTCATACTCGTAGAGCGCCTCGCCATGGGCCGGTTTGCCTTTGCCGCGAGGAATGAAATCGTACTTATGGACGTCGGCCTTAAGCGTTCCTTTCTCGCCGTAAATAAAGGCAGCCCACGGATAGTCAGGGTCGGGCGCATTGCCCCAGGTGCGATGTGTCCATACCACGGGCAGGTCGCCGAAATCGAACGTGGCCGTCTGGGTGTCGGTGATGTTGGCCTTACTGTTCTTGTCCACTAAGATACCGCCGGACGAGCTGATGCTCTTCGGCCAACCCAAATCGAGCATCCAGCGCACCATGTCGAGCATGTGCACGCACATGTCACCGATGATACCGTTACCGTATTCCATGAAGGCCCGCCAGCGCCGTGGGTGCACCAATGAGTTATACGGCCGCATCGGGGCCGGCCCTGTCCACATATCATAATCGAGATATTCGGGTGGGGCCGTATCGGGCGGGTTCCCCCGGGCCCGCATGTGATAATAGCAGCAAATCTCGACATAGCCGACCTTACCGAGCCTGCCCTCTTTGATGACCCTGTCGCGAGCTTCGATCAGGTGCGGGGTACTGCGCCGCTGCATGTCCACCTGCACGACCCGCTTGTACTTTCGGGCTGCAGCAAGCATGGCCTGTCCCTCGACGACATCCACACTGATGGGTTTCTCGACATAGACATCGGCCCCGGCCTTGACAGCGGCGATCATCGCCAGCGCATGCCAATGGTCGGGTGTGGCAATGTGCACGATATCGAGCTGCTCCCGTTTGAGCATCTGGCGGTAGTCGCCGTAGGTGCGCGGCTTTTTCTTCGACGCCTGGCGGGCGGCCACCATCTCGGCAGCCTCGGCCAGCATCTTCCTGTCCACGTCACACAACGACACCACCTCGACCGGCGCAATCTGAAGCAGACGGAACAAAGCGCCCTTGCCGTACCAGCCGCAGCCAATCAATCCGACGCGTTTCGACTTCTGGCCGGCGAATACGGGGGTGTAGTTACCGCTAACTGAAAAAGCCAGGCCGGCTGCACCGGCTTTAAGAAACTCACGACGATCCATAGTATTCCTCCCGAAAATAATCTAAAGACAAACCCAAAATCACATTGGATTATAATTGTCCTCAGAATTGTTTGCAAGTGCTTACTCGCACGGGATTGAAGGGCCCCCGGCGGCTGGCATTAGCTACCTGATTCTTGCGGGTCGTCCAGCTTGCCCTGATGAGCGAAAACTTTCCTTCGCATGCCTATTGCCGCTCCTCGACAGTCAAGCTCTTAGTAAGGTTCCCTGCTCGCACCACATGTGTTCCGGGTCGTGGTGCCGTCAGCCCGGCAAAAACGACCTCCTTCTTCTCGTTGGCTCGCAGCCACACCCAACGCTTGGCCGTCTGCTCACTGACAGTCACTTCGACCTTTGCCAGCCCTTCCTCACTACCGTTTTCCACTGCCACGCTTACTGTGTACTTTCCACCCGTGACAAAGCGGCCCGAAACATCCTCCGGAGTAAGTCTTATATGCGTGCACCGTGGCTGCACAAGTAACACATCGGACTCTTGAGCTTGAATCTCCTCAACGTTATCCAGAACCATCAGGTTGGCCGCGCCGGCTGAATGTGGGAACTTGAAGCCGTCCAGTGTAAGCCGCCTCACGCCATTGCAGATGAGCACGGGCCGCAAGTCCTCTTTCTCGCAGCGCAGCCGGACATTGTCAAACTGGAGATTGTCCACGTTCCGCGCATAGAAGCCCCAGGCCGGCAGCGGCCGGGCATCTACACCCGGCGATTTCACAATCTTGCGTGCTTGTTTCCGTGTGCCCCCGCCTTTGTATTCGATTGTAACATCCCGAAAGACGACGTTCTTGAAAGCCGTTTCCGCCCAGCTTTCGACCGAAGATGCGGCCCGATACACGCCGGTGGCCGTTACCCGGTTGACGATGATGTTCCCGGCGGTGTTGCCGGGTTTCAGCGAGAAGTGAAACGGCGTCGCCACGTTGTGCATGGTGATATCGGATATCAGTACATTATCGAGGCTGCCTTGCGTGGCGTCCCAGGCGCCGGGCTGCAGGTTGAGGCCGGCAAGCATATTGTGGCGCTTCGACGAGCGGTGTGGGTAGATACCGGGACCATAGAAGAGGCAGTCGTGAATAATCAGGTGCTTGGCCGGGCCGATGAGCCGGATACCATTGCAAGAGGAATTCACAATGCAATCGGAAATCAGGGTATTCTCCCAATAACGACCTGCGATCGAGTCATCCCCGGTGAAGAACTGGCAGCCCACGATGCTCACGTCCCGGCAGGGGCGGTCCGGTGCACCGCGGAAATGCACGCCATCCCAGCCGCCCGTGAATTTGACATTGCGAATGTCCACCTGGTCGCTTATTTGGAAGAGAATGGCGTAGTTGGCCGAGTCCATGAAAGAAACGTCGCGTACCGTAACTTTGCGGCAATTGATGAACACGAACGTATGCGGCCCGCGCATCCGTTCCTCGCCGGTGGGGTCGAAGACTTTGTTGCCGTCAATCACGCCCTGTCCGGCAATCGCGATATCTTCCAGCCCATCGCCGAGTATCAACGCCCTGTGCCACTTGCCCCATCCGGCTTCGGGCATGAAGGCCGGGAGTATAGGATACTGGTATTGGTCGAGTTTCTTGGTCCCGACCAGCGTGGCGCCGGCTTCGAGAAGGAGCGTTACATGACTCTTGAGATGCAAGGTGCCCGAGAGGTATCTACCCGGCGGGAACAGGACCTGGCCGCCTCCGGCCGCCGAACAGGCCTCAATTGCCTTGTTTATCGCCATAGTGTCGAGCGTCGTGCCGTCCCCTACAGCCCCAAAGTCTCGAATGCTGAACACGCCGGGCTTGGCAGCGATAGCCGGTTGAGCAGTGGCCATCAAACCCACCATAACAAGCACTGGCCGAATAACTTCTGAGAAGCCGTCACGGGACCAATAGATACGATTCCGGTGCATTATCATCTAACCTCCTACGGTTGAGTTATTAATGTGTTATGCAAAATTGAGGTTAGGCATACTTTGAAAAGAAAAAATCGTTTTTTTGATTTTTTCTTTTCAAACAATAAGTTGTTGTGTGATAAGCAGTTAGCTAATTATTTAAGAAAATCAAAAAGACAGATTTTCAGAAATAATATATGCCTAACCTCAATTTTGCAGAAGCCTTTGCACTATTATTAGAACAAAAAACACTATGGATGTCAAGAAGAGATTCGGCAGGATTCAAAAATAGGTTTGACGGTGGTTTAAAGCAATATTATACTCGTTGCTCAATATTGTGGGTCTGTTGAAAAAGTCCAGGAGCAACGTTTTGAGATTGCCACGCGATTTTTCAAATCGCTCGCAATGACCTGAAAAACGTCTTTTATGTCATTGCGAGGAGCGTAGCGACGAAGCAATCTCGACTTTTTCAACAAGCCCTTGTGCAGAAATGACAACTACCCGCCGCCCCGACTCGCGTCGGGAGACGCGGGGGCTGGTACTTCTTATTGGAGTAAGAAATGGATAAGAGTAAAATTGTCGCTGAGGGAATAACCTTCGACGATGTGCTGCTGATACCGGCCCAAAGCGATTTTGTGCCGAGCCAGGCGGACACCCGCACACATTTGACCAACAATATCACGATAAATATACCGATTGTCTCGGCGGCTATGGATACGGTTACCGAGGCGGCATTGGCGATAGCGCTGGCCCAGGAAGGCGGTATCGGCATAATTCACAAGAACCTCTCGGTCGAGGCGCAAAAACGAGAAGTGGCCAAGGTCAAACGCTCTGAGCATGGGGTGATTCTCGACCCGGTAACTTTATCGCCGACCCAGCCCGTCAGGAGGGCACAGGAGCTGATGAACGAGCAGAACGTCTCCGGCATCCCCATCGTCGATGGCAAAAAGCTGGTGGGTATTCTGACACGCAGGGATTTGAAATTTCTTAAAGACTATGACGTCGAGATAAGCTCTATAATGACCAAGAATAATCTTGTTACAGGCCCGGCCGGGACGACACTTGAGCAGGCCAAGGAGACTCTGCAGGAACACAAGGTGGAAAAGCTGCTGCTGGTTGATGGAGATAACGAGTTAGTCGGCTTGATTACTATGAGGGACATCGACCGCGTTCAGCAATATCCGATAGCGGCCAGGGACCGGCGAGGCCGGGTGCGCGTCGGTGCCGCGGTGAGCGTTCACGAGTATGAGCGAATCGAGGCCTTAATAGCAGCGGACGTCGATATTATCGTAGTGGATACCGCCCACGGCCATTCGCAGAACGTTATCGATACCGTAAAGAAGATAAAATCCAAGTACGACATCGATGTGATTGCGGGCAATATTGCCACCGCTGAGGCGGCACAGGATTTGATAGAAGCCGGTGCCAATGCTGTGAAGGTTGGTATTGGGCCCGGTGCAATCTGCACCACGAGGATAATTTCCGGTGTGGGAATGCCTCAGGTATCCGCTATAATCAACTGCGTCAAGGTGGCACAAAAGCATAATATTCCGGTTATTGCCGACGGCGGAATAAGGCAGTCCGGTGATATAACCAAGGCGATTGCCGCCGGGGCTTCGAGTGTGATGATAGGCTCGTTGTTTGCCGGCCTTAAAGAAAGTCCGGGCCAATTAGTTATCTATAAGGGCAGGCAGTTCAAAGAATACAGAGGTATGGGCTCTTTAGGGGCGATGGTCCAGGGCTCGGCGGAAAGGTACGGACAAAGCAGCTCGACCGAGAGAAGCAAACTCGTGCCCGAAGGCGTAGAAGGGCGGGTGCCGTACCGCGGGACACTTGGTGATTTTCTCTATCAATTAGTCGGTGGACTGCGAGCGGGTATGGGTTATTGCGGAGCGAGAAATATTGAAGAGCTTAGAAAAAACAGCCGATTTGTTCGTATAAGTGCGGCTTCGGTCAGCGAGTCGCATCCGCACGATATACAAATAACCAAAGAAGCGCCAAATTATTCGGCGAGTGTACCTTTTGAAGATTGATAAATATCCCGAATAACCCTTGATTGCAACTGTCGGGGGTCAGCGATCGAATAGGAATAATTTTTCGTATTGCCTTATGGAGAGAGATTCTTAAATGGATAAAGTCAGCCGTAATGAATTTTGGCTCAGGTTGGTTTGTGCAGGTCTGGTTTTCCTGTTTGCCTGCCAGGTTGTCAACGCGGACAATAAGGACCCTAATGACATGAACGATCCAAACGACCCGGAAGAGCTCTTGCGGAACAAGTGGGACGCCATTGTTTCAATCCTACAGAACAAGGACATCGACCAGAAAGCCAAAGAGAAGCAAATCGGTAAAGTCATAACTCCGATCTTTGATTTCCCACTGATGGCCAAACTTGCATTGGGGAGAAAAAACTGGCCAAAATTCACTCCACCACAACGCGAGAAATTCACCCGGCTTTTTACCGAACGGCTTAAGAAGTCGTATCGGGAAAAAATCGCGTTCTATAAGAATGAAAAAGTCTTGTTCAAACCCAAAGTGCAAAAGAAGAAGACTATCTACATCCCGATGGAGCTGAGATACGAGGATCAAAAGGTGGCAATACTATACAAGCTTCGCAAGATAGCCAAACGCTGGAAGATCTATGATGTGGAAATACAAGGTGTCAGCATCCTCTTGACCTACCGGTCACAATTCGATGAAATCCTTCGCCGCGACACTGTTGAGGACCTTCTCTCTCGGCTGGAGAAACCACCAAATGACTGACCCCCAATATGCTGAGCAGGCACCTCGATACTCGATACTATATACTAAATGCTCCACCGCAAGGTGTCCTGCGGAGATACTCGACGAGAATCGAGAAACGAGAATCGAGAAACGAGAATGACGAAACATCACCCAGTAGCTTTTTTTTTCGACCGAGTCGTCCTGGAACATCCTAAGACAGTCATTCTCTGTGTGCTGATAGTGGTTGGCTTTCTCGCTTTTGGCGCCAGAGGTTTCAGGCTGGACGCCTCCGCGGAGACGTTAGTTCTGGAGAACGACGAAGACCTGCGCTACTCGCGTGTAATCAGCTCCCGCTACGGACAACACGACTTTCTGGTCCTGACATATACTCCCGGAGGCGACCTGTTCTCGCCGGAAACGCTGGCCGCCTTGGCCCGGCTGCGGGACGAGTTGAGGTCCCAGAAAAGTGTCTCATCGGTGCTTTCCATTCTGGATGTCCCTCTCCTGGAAAGTCCGCCCGTCTCACTCAAGGAGCTTACGGGCGAACTGCCCACCCTCGAATCGCCGACTTTAGATATGAATCTGGCCAGGAGCGAGCTTCGCCGGAGTCCTCTTTATCAGAACCTGTTAGTAAGTTCAGACTTAAAGACTACGGGCCTGCTGGTCTATTTATCAGAAGATGATGCTTATCGCGATTTGCTGGAACACCGAAATGAGCTGCAACAGAAAAAAGCCTCCGGCCCACTGACTCCTGCAGAGCGGGCCGAATTGAAGAGCGTGATTGGGCAATGCCGACAACATAAGGACGAAATGAGGCGGCGGCGCCATCAGGATATCATGGCGATACGAAATATTATGGATAACTATCGCCGGGATGCTGAGCTGTTTCTTGGTGGCGTCAGTATGATCGCAGACGATATGATTACCTTCATTAAGAGCGACTTGAAGGTCTTTGGTATCGGGATCCTGCTCTTTCTGATTCTTATGCTGTTTATTATCTTCAGGAGAATACGCTGGATATGCCTGCCGCTGCTCTGCTGCGTGGTCTCCGTGATTTGCATGATTGGGCTGTTAGGATGGTTTGGCTGGGAGGTTACGGTCATATCCTCCAATTTCATCTCTTTGCAGCTTATCATCACTTTAGCTATTGTGATACACTTGATTGTACGATACCGGGAGCTACTTGTCCGGAATCCGCAATCCCCCAATCGCCAGTTGATTCTCGATACCGTCTGCTTCAAGCTAAGGCCCTGTGTGTATGCGGTACTTACTACCATTGCCGGTTTTGGTTCTCTGGTGCTTTGTAACATCCTGCCGGTCATCACGTTCGGCTGGATGATGATCGCCGGTTTGATTGTGTCCCTGATAGTAACCTTTCTGCTTTTCCCAGCCGTGCTGATACTAATACCTAAAGAAACTCCACCCAAAAAAGGCCAGTGGCGTTTTTCCCTGACATCCATCTTAGCGAGATTTACCGAGGCCCACGGCGTGCTGACCGTGGGTATTAGCGGCCTGGTCCTTATCGGCAGCGTCATCGGCATCTTGAGATTAGATGTGGAAAACAGTTTTATCGATTACTTCCACGACACCACCGAGATTCACCAGGGTATGAAAGTAATCGACCAACGCCTGGGCGGCACCACTCCGCTGGATGTCATCATAGATTTTGAGGGGCCTGACACTCTGTCGGCATCCACCGAGCCTGCCGTGACGGAAAGTGATGAGACATTCGACGAATTCGATGAATTCGATGAATATGACGAGGCCGCAGCGGATGAGAAATACTGGTTTAACGCCGAAAAGATGGCCCGCATCAAAACCGTGCACAATTATCTCGACAACCTGCCGGAAACCGGCAAGGTGTTATCATTGGCCACCTTATTGACAATTGCAGAGAAGTTGAACAGCGGCAAGCCTTTAGACAGTTTTGAGCTCGCTTTGCTCTATAGCGAAACCCCGGACGAATTCAAGACCATGCTCATCAAGCCCTACGTCTCAGTAGAGCATAATCAGGTCCGCTTTTGGGCCCGAGTCAGGGATTCGCAGAAGACTCTGAGGCGTAACGAGTTGCTGAAGAAAATAAAGAAAGACCTGACCGGCATGTTAGAGCTTAATGAGGAAAATATTCATCTGACCGGCCTGATGGTCCTGTACAACAACATGCTGCAAAGCCTGTTCGGCTCCCAGATACTGACATTGGGCATTACTGTGCTGTTGCTGACCGGGATGTTTCTGGTACTATTCAGGTCGTTGAAAATAGCCCTAATCGCCCTGCTCCCCAACGTGCTTTCCGTCGCAGTCGTGCTTGGTGTGATGGGCTGGCTGAATATCCCTCTCGACATGATGACGATAACCATAGCGGCCATCAGCATAGGAATTGCCGTCGATGACACGATTCACTATATCCACCGATTCAAAGACGAATTTCAAAAAGACCGCAGGTATCTGCCTACGATGCACCGGTGCCATGGAAGCATCGGCCACGCTATGTATTATACTTCGATTACTATTATCATCGGTTTTTCCATCCTGGCCCTGTCCAATTTCATTCCCAGTGTTTACTTCGGCCTGCTGACCGGATTAGCAATGTTCATCGCACTTCTTGCCGCCCTTACCCTCCTGCCGCAAATGCTGATTCTTGTGAAACCTTTTGGTAAAGAGACTTGATAGTCCGAACCGATTACTATAAGATAGCACCAAGAGAATCAAACACAATCGTTAAAAGGAAAGGTATGAAACTACAGGCCTGGGCTATTGTTATCCTGGCTATCATAACCGCGGGCTGCGCGGTCTCCGAGAAAAACCACTCTTCTAACTACGGTACACTGGCTTCAAACAATCCTGCCGAACTAACTGCCGATGAAGATTTTGATTTTCTGGAAGATGAGCTTGACGAACAGATAGTGGAGATAGACGATCCGTTGGAGCCCTTTAATCGGTTAATGTACAATATGAATGACACACTCTACTTCTGGGTGTTCAAACCCTGTGCCGAGACGTGTAAAGCAGTCGTACCAAAACCGGCTCGAATTGGCGTGCGCAATTTCTTCAATAATCTCACCACCCCCGTTCGTTACGTAAACTGCCTGCTGCAGGGAAAAGGGGATTCCGCCGACACCGAGCTGCGCCGGTTTTTGGTCAATACCACAGTAGGTGTTCTGGGGTTCGGCGACCCGGCGAGAGACCAATACGGACTGGAACCCATTGAGGAAGACCTGGGACAGACATTAGCGATACATGGCTTAGATCAAGGCTTCTATATCGTCTGGCCGCTCTTAGGCCCATCGACCGTACGGGATTCGTTGGGTATGGCGGGTGATGCGTTTCTAAATCCCGTGCGCTACGTGGACCCCTGGAAGACTTCGGCCGGCATATCCACTGCGAGGGTTATCAACGAGGGTTCATTTCACATAGGAGAGTACGAAGACTTCAAGTCCGCAGCCCTGGAACCTTACATAGCGATGCGAGAAGCCTATATTCAATACCGAAACAACAAAATAGAAGAATAACGCTCTTTTACGTTTCAATCGACAACTGTCATTGCCAGGCCCGAAGCAGAGCCTGCGCCCGCGAAGCATGTCCTCGACTCCGATCGGGGGGCGGACAGCAGGACCAATCTTGAATCACAGCGGAAATCCGCCTCTGGCGGAATCAATTCTCAAAACCTGCAAGTTAACGTCGGCCGTTCCGATCGCCATGTTTCAGTCAGCCCCCAATTGCGCCCGTCAGCGGTCAAAGCCACCTCATCCTCGCTGTCCCACGGTGCGCCGGCGGCATTGAATCCCAATATATCGATCGACCCGTTAACTCCGTAGTTGGTCCGGGTACCATCCACATGTCCTTGGTAGTACATTGGAATATCCGCGTACCACACAATCTTGCCGCCGGCATCAAGATATCGTCGAAGCGTGCAAGCCGACGAGGACGACTCCACCACGGTGTCCGGGGCGATGTCCTGGCAAAACACAACCACGCTTGGCATACCGTCGCTAATGCGAGCGTCCATCCAAGCCTTTAACTGTTCCGCATCGAGAATTTCATACCCGACATACTCCAGAGCGTCTCGAATGGCCTCGCCACCTCCAGCCCAAGCCGATGGATATCGCATATCCCAGTAGACAGCGCGGTCCCAGGTAAAATTTGGATCAGCATATGAAGGCAGAGCGACTACCACCGCTATCAATACGATGGCAAGCAATACAAGTAACGGGATTGTTAATTTGCCGCTGAAATGGTGAGGTAGATTACACATTTTTTTGTCCTCCTGCCTCCATTTTTGTATAATAGGTCAATCCAATATCGTTGATATGTATTATACCACACGCCCAGACTCGGCGTCAAGTAAAGATTAGGTCAATTGCAAACTGTCAGATGTCTGTTGTCTGAAATTTGACGTTGGAAGTCGCAAGTCAGCTCGGCCGTTCATGAGTTTTTAGTACTTAAACTTGGAGTTTTTTAAAATGTCACATACGTAAAGCGCGTATAAGTACCCAGGCCTTACTTTTCGGTGAAACTATGTAAATTATATCTTGTGTTCACATATGGCAATACGTAAAGCGCGTACGCGCTTTACGTATAAGCATTTTTCCCGCGATTGATTGTTATCGAACAATGAATACAAAATATCGAATCCTTCGATATACAAAAGTCTGATGTCGGATATCCTATGTCTGAAATCTGACGTTGGAAGTCGCAAGTCAGCACGGCCGTTCATGAGTTTTTAGTACTTAAACTTGGAGTTTTTTTAAATGTCACATACGTAAAGCGCGTATAAGTACTCAGGCCTTACTTTTCGGTGAAACTA
>SDBU01003633.1_pt1 | contig 19499 bp, 9 predicted proteins | sample 2277071 | NCBI WGS metagenome assembly SDBU01 (sample SAMN10397929, study PRJNA504765) | marine sediment metagenome | isolation source: marine sediment core GS08_GC12, 126 cmbsf | place: Arctic Ocean: Gakkel Ridge, Loki's castle | collected 2008 | reverse complement strand
ATATAAAATTTCCACCTAAAGCTAAAAAAGCAGAGATTGTTAAAATTGTTTCTGATTTCACATCTAGAAATAAAACACAACCTAAAATTGTTGATAACAAAATCGAAGTTTCTAGTATTAATGAATCAGATATTAAAGAAATTGAAGAACCTGAGGAGAACTTAGAGAAAGAATTAATCGCTGGTTTTGATGAAGCTGACGATCCTGCTTTATTATATAAAGACAAAATTAATATGAAATTCTGGCAAAAACCTGAATTTCGAGTGTTGTTAGATGTTGAGTTAGCTAAAGATTCAAAAACTGCATTCTATGATTTATCTGGCTTGGTAAATAAATTCTTTGATAATATGCTACATGAAGATTTTATAAACTTTAAAATATCTGGAATTGCTCTTAAATCTGCTGCACAACTCCATCATTATAAAATTACTAGTATAATAAAAGAAGAAGAAAAGATCCAAAAAAAGGTAGAGATAGAAAAACTGCGTGCTCGGCATTCCAGAACAATCCCTAAAGCATTACCACAACCAATTCAACCAAAAATGCAGATAGCAACAAAAAAAGAACTATTTGATGCAATGAGAGCTATGATTATTGAGACAATGCAAAACAAGGAGAAACTTAAAAGGAGAAGATTGAGAAGAGATGAAGAAAAACAGAAAAAAATTCAAATGAAATCTAAGGCAAAATTACCAAAAGAACTCTTAAAGCATATAAGTGGAAAAGAACAAACCGTTGGAGAATTACATGAGAGTTGGCTAAATCGAATCAAAGCCACTATTAAACTAAATAATAAGAGTGATACTTCTTTCTTTGAATTAATGGAAATAATAAAAAATGATGAGAAATCAAGTATAGGAAGAAGATTTGCTCTCGTAAAGATGTTCCTTGCCCTGACGTTTTTATCAACTGCAGGAGCAAGTGGAACTGGTAAAACTTCAACGGATATCTTATTATTTCAAGAAGCAGATTTTAAAGATATTAAAATTTCATTAAAATAAATTATTTAAAGTTTTAATCATTAGTGCTGAAAATGAACGATTTGAATGAAAATTTAGAAGAGGACTCTGATAATGTTATAATTGAAAAAGAGATTGATGAAAAAGGGAATAAAACTAAAATTATTGATCTGGAAGAAACTTTTGAAGGAGATATAAATGATATAGAGAATAAGGCTAATGAAATAGTATCAACAGAAATATCAAACGATCAATTAACAATCGGGATAAAAGAGGAAGATTCAAGAGACGAAACTGAAGAATCTGAAAAGGCGGAAGAAGAAAGACTAAATGATCAAATTAGAGATTTTCATAGAAATCAAATTGAAGCAGCCCTATATGCGTCAGGGAAACCGCTCACTATTGAAATATTATCAACTAAATTAGAGATTGGTAGGAAAGAAGTTGAGGAGTTGATTAATGAGCTAGCTTTCGATTATCTAGATCGATCAACTGCTCTTGTAATCGCTCAAATTGGAGATCGATATCAAATGCAGATTAAACTGGAGTATACTGAAAAAGTTTCAAAATTTGCTGAAGGAGGAGCAATAGCGGAAAAATATTTACGAACCTTAACGATAATCGCTTTGAAACAACCAATTTTGAAATCCTTAGTGATTAAACTAAGAGGAAGTGGGGCTTACGAGCATGTTAAATATTTAATAGACAATGGACTTATAGACGCTGTAAAAAAAGGGCGTTCTCAAGAATTAACTACGACTGAGAAATATGCAGAAATGTTTGGATTACCAAAAAATCGAGAAGATATGAAGCGAATGATGGTTGCACAGCTAGGACTTGAGGAAGAACCAAGTGAAGAAAATTTAGCAGGGACTAACGAGGATCTTATTAGCGAAGAACCAAATGATGCTGAAGAAATTTCAGAAACTGATGAACATAAAAATCTTCTAAAAGAATAGAATACTTCTTGTAAGCTTTTTGTTATCATTTAAAGACTCTAACAACGATATCGAGTTCTTCAATTCTTTGTTCTAAATCTGGTTTATCTTCTGCTATAATTTCTGATGATTTCTCTTTTATTTCTAAAATTCCTATTCTTACAGTATTTTTAATATCTTCCCTTAAATGTTTGATATCCTTAATTTGGTTTTTGCTTGCTAGTATAATCACTTTGGATATCTTTTGGTTTAGAGGTATTTGAAGTTTTGATTTATTCATTCTAAGAAATTTAATAATATTAACACCAATTTTACCAACGTTTGCCAAATCTTCAGAAATTTTTTGATAAGGAGTTGGCCATTTTTCCAAATGTATTGATTTCAGATTTTTAAATTTTATATAAAGGCTAGAATATATTTCTTCGGCAATAAAAGGCATTATTATGGCTAAAATTTTTAAAGTTTTATAAAATAAACCCAATGCTTTTTTTAAAGAAGTTTTTTGAGCCTTTTTGTCATCAGAATAAAATTTATATTTTATAACTTCAATGTAATTGTCACACATTTCATTCCAGAAGAAAGATCGTAAGATCATAATAGCACCATGCCAATTATAAACGTCTAAGTTCTGTGTTATTAGCTCTAAAGTATTGTTGAATTCAGAAAAGAAATAATGATCTATCATCGAGAGTTCTTCTGAACTTATATCAAGGTTATTTAATTCAATTTTTTTAAAATTTAAAAATAAAAACCTAAAAGCGTTCCATATTTTAGTTACAAATCTCGATGCTCCAATTAATTGTTCATATATTATGCCATATTTATTTGAGAATTTAATTTCTGGAAGCCTGTCTTTTTCTTTTGCAATAGTTTCAATTGATACGGGTTGCTTTGATTGAAGATTTATCCAGTTAAACATAAAGGGATAGTCATCTCCTAGCGAACCCATTGCGGCCCAATATCTAATGGCATCACTCCCAAATTCTGGGATGACTTGATCAGGGGAAACAGAGTTACCCAGACTTTTTGACATATGTCGACCATCTGGGCCTGCAACCATACCATTTATCATAGTTTCATAAAATGGATCTTTCCCTGTCAATTTTTTACATCGGAAAAGAGTATAAAACAGCCAAGTCCGAATAATCTCGTAACCTTGGGGTCGATGAACTCTAGCTTTAAGATATGTTTGCTCAAAGAAATCATCATCTTCTTCCCATTTTGTAATTTGTAGCGGAGTTATACTTGAATCAATCCAACAGTCGCATACATCTTTCTCTCCTGTAATCCTTTTACTTTTACATTTTGGGCATATTTTGAGGGGTGGGGAAATTTTTACAGGATCTAAAGGTAAATCTGCTTTTGTTGGAGGGATTATTTCCCCACAATCAGCACAAAACCAAAAAGGAATTGGGGTTCCAAAAACACGTTGACGAGACATTACCCAATTCCAATCCAAACCTTCAGTCCAATCTAACAATCTTTGTTTTTGTTTTTCAGGATACCAATTCATTTTTTCAGCAGAATCTATTATATCTTTGGTAAAATCTTTAACATTAATAAACCATTGATATACTGGTAAATATTCTATTGGTTTTCTGCAAGAAGAGCGTTCTGAATGAATTATTATGCTGTGTTCATAGTCTACGATTTTTTCTATTAAATTTCTTTTATTTAGATCTTTTATTATTTGTTCTCTTGCTTCTAAAATTGTTAATCCTTTGTACTGGGAATTTTCATTCAAATGACCATCTTCAGTAAAGATTTGAATTTCATCAAGGTTATATTGCAATTTCCATTTAATATCCATTTCATCCCCGTAAGTACAGACGTAAACAACTCCTGTTCCAAAATCCATATCAACAGATTTATCCATATAAATTCGAACTTTTCTTTTTGTAAACGGAATTTCGACTTCAGCAGCAGATAGATCAGAATATCGACTATCCTTAGGATTGATTAATAGAGCAACGCAAGCTTCCATATATTCTGGGCGAGTGGTTGCTATTGTAAGATATTCACCTTCTCTTCCTACAACAGGTAGTTTTATATACCATAAATTCCCCTTCTCATCCTGATAACCAACTTCCGCTTTAGCTAGGGATGTTTCACAATTCATACAATAGTGAGTTGGAAATTTTTCTCGATATAACCAACCATTATTATAAAAATAGAGGAGCGATAATTGAACTTTATATTTATAATCGTTATTCATAGTGCGGTAAGTATAATCCCAATCAGCAGAATATCCCAACTCATCAAATTGTCTTCTCATATTTTTAATATTCTTGTCCACCCATTCAACACATTTTTCTAAAAATTCATCCCGTTGATGTTGAGATATGCCATATTCTTTCTGCACAGCAAGTTCCACAGGAAGTCCGTGACAATCAAATCCTTGTGGAAAATAAACGTTATCGCCTTTCATCTTATGATATCTAGCAACAAAATCTATCCAAGAATGATTTAAAGCATGTCCCATATGGAGATCTCCACTTACAAATGGAGGAGGGGTATCGATAGTAAAAATTCTTCCTTTTTTATTAATATCAAATGAATATATTTTCTCATCATCCCAAAATTTTATCCATTTCTTTTGGACTTCATTAAAATTAAAACGTTTTGGATAGGAGTTTTCTACTGTCATAGTAAATTCTGCTCTGGAGGTTGTTTTATTTAAAAATTTATAATATATTAGATTTTTTTTTAAGATTTTTCGAACCTTTGCTTTTATTAGGAATTACAAAATTTTTATTTGTCAATGGACCTGACGGGAATTGAACCCGTGACCTCTTGAATGCGAATCAAGCGATCTTCCACTGATCTACAGGCCCAAACTATAATTGTTATTGTTACTGTTTTAGAAATTAGGATACCTAAAATTCTTTATGGATCCTTATTATTTATCCCAATTTAATATAGTAGAATTAAAATAGGTAATTTTTTAATAATCAAAATTCAGTGCGAGCAATTATACTGTCTTGAGCGATCTTTGATAAATCATTAAAAAGCACAGGATACCCCGCGATTCTTACAACTAAACTGGCATATTTTTCAGGAAAGTTTTGAGCATTTAACATAGTTTCTTTTCCAGCTATATTGAATTGAATATGATATCCTCCATATCGTTTAAAGTAAGATCTAATTAATGGTAAAAATAAGTCTAGCTTAAATGCACTTGGATGAAAATCCAATGTAACTGAGTTTCCATTCGTCATTAATTCATTTTCCAGCTTCATTATAGAATTAAGAATTGCTGTAGGTCCGTTTTTATCCATGCCTGTTGAGGGACAAATCCCATTTGAAAGAGGATCCCTCGATTTTCTGCCATTAGCTGAAGCAGCTGTAAAAAATCCAAGCGCTAGATGAAAAGAAGTCGAATAAATTCCAGGATTATAACTTCCACCGCGATAATTTTTATGTTTAACTAGTTCTTCACAAAATAATTTTACTACATTACGAGTAATTTTATCTGCTTGTTCATTGTCATTACCAAATTTAGGAACCCTATTAATAAAGATTTGTCTCCATTCTTCTCCCTTTTTCCCCCTATGAGACCCCCTATAATTTTTAAGGAGCATGAATGTTAATTCATCATAGGAAAGAAGCTTTTCTTCGAATATAATCTGTTTTATTACTGTCAAACTATCTGAAACTGTCGCTAAACCAATCAATTGGGTTGTAGTAAAGTCGTAAATAGCTCCACCACTTGCAACATCGAGACCACTATCGATGCAGCCATTCGTAGTTGCGGATAAGAAGGGTTTAGGAGTAAGCTCTGCAATCGCTTTTTCAAGGGATACCATAGTTTTAACCAAATTAGCTACAAAAAATTTAAGCTGAGCTGCAAATTCACTCCATAAATCTTCAAAAGATTGAATATGTCTTGAATTCTTTATCCCATAATTCTTTTTTGTAAACATATCTACCCCATTATTAAGGGTTAATTCAAGACATTTTACAATATTTAGTTGGGTTGCGTTTGTACATCCAAATGTTTTATAAGGGTGCGCTGGTTCTACACAACCTATAGGAGCATATTCTCTGGCATCTTCTAAGGTGTAACCAAGTTTAACCAAACCCGGAATCATGACTGAATCGTTAAATAAAGCTATGCTAGCTCCAGATTTAATAGCCTCACCCGCTTTCAAGATCAAATCAGACGGAGTTTTTTCATGAACACGAACAGAGAATGCTGGTTGGACAGTTTTTAAGCTACTATATGATTCTAAAAGTAGATAAGATAATTCATTTGTAGCATTTTTCCCATCTTTATCAACACCTCCAATTGTCAGATTTTGTGATATTGGAGGTCCTTCAGCTGCTACAATACCTTTGTGAAGAACATAATTCCATAACGAGGTGAGTTTTAAATAAAAACACTCTATAAGAAACTTGACTTCATTAACTGTTATCTTACTTTCTTTTCTATCTTTAGTATAATATGGATATAAAGTCTGATCCAAACGTCCAATGCTAATAGCAAATCCGCCATCTTCTAAACCCGCAATAACATGTGTGAAACATATCAACTGAAGGGCTTCTTTAAACGTATTTGGGGTATTACCCGAGATATTTGCACAGATATCGGATATTTCAAACAATTCTTTCCTTCGATGTAGATCCCGTTCATTTTCAGCCATTTTTTTTGATAATTTGGAAAACCTTTGGATGTAACTTTTTACTCCATCTAATACGATTATAACAGAATCTAAAAACGTGTTTTTTTCTCTATCCCTTGAGAAATCTTTCTTTTTCTTTTTTGCTTGCTGAATCAATCCATCAATTCCATTTTCTAAAACATTTTTATGGCCAGGGAAAAAATGTCCTACTCCATTGGTGAGATTAGTATCAACAATATATAATAGCATCATCATGAGTTCTTTTAATTCATCACTTAAATTTGAATAAAATCTAGATCGGACAGTTTCTTCCTCAAATTTCCAATATGGAATAATAGTCTCTTTTAAAACTTTTTTATCTGCTTCTGTTAAAATAAATTTTTGGATTTCCCTTTTATTATATAATTCCAAATCTTGCTCAATTGTATCAATACGAACTTCAGGATACAGAGGTGTTCCCACAAACTTAGTACATCGATTTCCCACAATAAATTCGTCATCCCAGATTTTTATTGTCATATTATTTAATAAATCGTTTATTGCTTTCGCATAACGAATAATTGGGTTTTCTCCTTTTGTTTTCTTGTAAGATTTAGTGATTAATCTAGCCCGTTCAATACAAATTTCACGTGGTTGCTTAATTACCTTGTCTTTCATTTTTAAAATACGATCACTATAATAAGAAGAAGTTATTTGGTTTATTTGCATTTTATTCCCCAACTAGAGTATATGGTTATGTTAGTAATTTAATCAGTTTATTTAGAACAAAACATTCCAAACTTTTAAAAAATTGTGATAAGAAATTAAAAATAAAATTCTTTTATTGAAAATAGTTAAATGAATTTCATCAGAGGTGAATTGTTTTCTGAAGAAAATAATAATCTATCTTTTTTTTTATCTTTTAATCGTTTGATAGCTAAGTCAAGGTATTCTCTATTTGATTCAATTCCTATAAATTTGCGATTAAGAATACTACATACAATTCCGGTTGTACAAGATCCTGCAAATGGATCTAATACTAAATCTCCCTCATTTGATGAAGCAGAAATTATCCTATTTAAAAGTTCAAGTGGTTTTTGAGTTGGATGTTTACCAAATTCTTTTTCCTGCTTGGGAATTAATGGTATAGACCAAACACTTCTCATTTGTTTATCTTTGTTTTTTAATTTGTCTTTAGGATTGTTCCAAGTTTTCATTTTTTCATAGTTAAAGGAATGATGGGGATTGTTTGATTTGCAGGCCCATAAAACAGTTTCATGACTATGAGTGAAATATTTACATGAAAGATTGGGTGGAGCATTAGGTTTAAACCATATAATATCATTATTTATCTTGAAATCGTTTTTTTCTAATAAAAATCCCACCTTGTATATATTATGAAGAGTACCAGAAACCCATATACTTCCATTTTCTTTTAATACTTTCTTACAAGCCTTCAACCATGATTCCATGAATTCGACATCCTCCTTAAAACCTTTAGATTTATCCCAATTTCCTTTGTTCACCGAAACCATTTTCCCAGCTCTACACGAAATGCCATCGTTTGAGAGGAAATATGGTGGATCAACAAAGATTAAATCAAATTCATAATTCTCAATTTGATCTAAAACATTGAAAGTATCTCCAAGATAAAGAGTAATATCTCCTTCTTTAAAGTAAGGTTTAATCATTATAACTTAAAACTAATGAAGTGATTGTTAAAAATTTTGTAGAATATATTAGGAAATTATAATATCGTTAAATTATTAACTTTAAACTTTTTTATTATCTAGTACTTAATATTCATAAGAAAGATTTACAAAATGTGGCTAAATCATTTGAGAATCGATTATGATTGATAAACAAAAGTTTGAGGAATTATTTAATCGAAACCTTATCAAAGATATTTCTGATGAGCAAATTGATATTGTTCTTTCAGGGCAATATGGGAAAGCCTTAGATTTATTAAGAGATTCAGAAGCAACGGGACTATTTCCTGCGCTTGTAGGGCCGCCTGGAGTTGGAAAAACCATATTATGTAGGTATTTTGCGAGCCTTAGAGCGAAAGAGAATAAAAATAAGAGTTTCAATTGGTTAACGATGGATGAAAGTATTAAACCTTCACATTTTATTGGATCGTTCGATCCTGCCATCACCCTGAAAAAAGGTTTTGTTCTTGAAGCATTTAACCCCGGACCATTATTAAATGCAATGTTAGAGGGAGGAACATTCCTCGCTAATGAAATCAATAGGGCAACAGAATATTCACAGAATACATTACTAGAACCTTTGGAAGAAGCCTCAATGGGGATTCCTCATTTAGGGCGCATAAAAGCCGATAAAGACTTCTTTTTTATTTGCGCCATGAATCCAGAAGAATTATCCGGAACACATAGACTATCTGAAGCATTAAAAGACAGAATCAAGGTTTGGATTAAATTAACCTATCCGGATAAATCAACTGAGTTAGATATTATAAGAATTAATTTACCTGAGCATTTTATGATTGATGAATCTGAATTGGAATTAATCTATTCTATTATTAAGGAAACAAGGCAAAATAAAGTTGATATTGAAATCCCTGCTTCTGTAAGAGCGGGAATTGCAATGGCAAAATTACTAGGAAGGAAAAGACAGCTTGAATTAGAGAGGAAAACAGAGGAAAAAGAATCAGCATACATCTATCTTTCAGAAATTGCAAAAAATGTTTTATTAGGAAGCATTAAACCCAAACCCGGCGTAAAAGTGGAAAATATAATAGAAAATATAATACACAAAACTTTAGGTGGTTAAACCTATTGGGAGTTTTTCCTGAGAATCCTTGCGATTTTGCAGTTGAATTTATTAGAAAGATGAGGGTTCATCCTGATATAATCCAAATTCCTTCTTCACGACAAGTGTTATCAATTCCTAAATTATTATTATCAAGATACTACCGTAAGGGGAATATTACCCCGAATGATTATATTGAAATTAGTACTGTTACTTCATTTCCAGATAATCAAAATTTAGCAAGAGAAATTGCTTTCGATGTTTTATTTCCAAATTATAAAAAAAATATCTTAAAGACCTTCTTTAAGGATAATGATGTAGGAGAATTTGATAATGATTTAAAAGATACATTAATAAAATCTGAATTAGATCAATTACAAGATTTAATCGATGAGATTGAGTTAAGTAAATCTATAGATGGAAATTTGATTGAACAAATGGAACAATTCATTGATGAGTTAAACCAAAGAAGAAATGAAGATCAGATTAAGGCAGCACTCAATTTCTTTACTGATGATTCAGAACTCTATAAAGAAGAAATAAATTCCTTTCGCAAATTACTCGAAGAAGCAAAAAAGAAATTAACTCAGAGAATCAATTCTTTAGAAGCAGAAGATATAAGGGCAGCTAACTCTTTAGACTTAAGTGAATTAATTCAAGAAAATTCTAAAAGAATATGGGAAAAGATTACTAGTAGAGCTCTTAACAACCAAGATATATCTAAGAGTTTAGAAGATCTAATAAAATCAGGAAAATTGGAGGATCTCCTTCAAACTATTAAATATCTTGATAAAACTCAAGCAGTCTCTAAGGATTATTTAAGCAATTTAAAAGATGATCTTAAAAATCAAATTAATAATTTAGATCAGTTGTTTAATGCGGCTAAAACATTGGGAGAACCTCCTAATTTTAATTTAGAAAACGTTTTGGACAAATCCTTACAAAATTCTTCATTTGAACATAACTTTAATTTAGCAAATTCCCTTGACCAATTTTATGGTACTAATCTTAGGGGCCCGTTGCTCGAAAAATTAGACCAAAAAAGTATCGAATCCCAAATGAATATTTCACTTGAATCCTTGACAAAAGCTGCATTTGCAAATAAATCCTGGAATTCTCTTTTTAATCAAGCACTTCAAAATGCTATAAACGAAGCTACGAAACAAAACAAAAAATTTGAGGCTTTTAAATCTCTTACTCATCAATTACAACAATTAGCTAACAGTTGTGCTAATATGCATTGTAGTCAAAAAATGGCTCTCACCCTTCCAGACTTAACCACGAAGACTTTAAAATCTTGTGAAACTCCTTCTCAATTAAAAAATGTAACTGAATTCCTAAGAAAAATAGGTTTAAATCCAAATTCAAAAGATATAGAAGAATTTGGAAAGAAGCTCAGTATGTCTGATGAGGAAATATCTGAATTAATTGAGCCGAACTATCAGTTATTAAAAAAATTAGTTGATAAAAAAGCAGCCAACTTTGAACGTTTAAGTAATTTGATGAACCAAATCAAAGATCAAATAAATCCAGAGAGATTGAAGGAATTAGTTTCCAGTGCTTTAGCATCTGATAATAGGGAAGCCTTAGGGGCATTGGGTAATTTTAATTTGAGTAAAGCGCTAGAGGAAGCTCAAAGAATTGGTGGAAGGGAAGCACAAGAAAAAATGATTTCCTGTTTATCAGCAGGTAGTGGGGAAAACTTTCTTAAACAATGGTTCATGCACCGAAATCAACTTCCACAAAATACAAAACAAGCTGTGAAAGAATTAGCAAAAAAAATTTTAATTGACCTTGGCATATATTACTCTCGTGCTCGTTTGGGGAGTTCTACTACAGGACCTACTCCAATAAATGTCGTAAGACCATTTACGATAGGTGATGATTTTGAAAATATCGATCTGGAAGAAACTATTTTTAATATTTTAGAGAAAGGAAAAAAAATAGATCATATTAAATATGATGATTTTTTTGTATTTGAAACAGCAAAAGGACTTAGAACCGTATGTTTTGAACTTGATATCTCAGGAAGTATGACTGGAGATAAACTCGCATATATGGCAATCTGTGTGACTATGTTAGTTTACGGCTTGCGTAAAGATGAATTGGCAATAACATTTTTTGAATCTGATACACACGTTTTAAAAGAATTAGACCAGAAGATCGATTTAGATAGCCTTGCTGATGAATTACTAAATGTCTCGGCTAGGGGGGGCACTAGGATTCAGAGTGCTCTTGAATGGGCTCGAAAACAGTTTAAGATAAACTCAAATTCACGTGAGAAATTAAATGTTTTATTTACAGATGCAGAAATTCATGATCTTAAGCAAGCAATTGATTTGTTAAGAGTATTCCGTTCTTTAGGAGTGGATTTCATCTTAGTTTGTCCAGAAGCTTCTTACAACTTAAAAGATGCCAGGAAGATTATCAAGATAGCGGGAGGGCAGTTACTTACTATAAAAGATTGGGATCAGTTCCCAAAATTAATCTCGGAAATAATTAAGTCAAGATTTTAAATAATAAAATGACAATAAACCAATTTTCAAGCTTAATTATTGAAAAATTTGGTATAGATCTCTATCATAAATCCCTTAAATTTCCTAGCAATAAGATAAATCTTTTTTATCTACGAGATGAGCCATTCAAAGTTAGAAGCATTATTTTTGATAATGATCGTGAATATCACCTTATAATTGATACAAAAAAACATGAAATTTTTCATGATTGTCCTTTATTTTTAATTCATTCAGAAAGGGATAAAAAGATCTGTGTTCACTTTATAAGATTGCTGTCAATTCTTAAATTTCCCCATTCTAATAACATTTTAGTAAATTTACACAAATATTATTTCACTTCTGATGATTTAGGCTCAAAGAAAAAGGGAAAAAACTTTCAATTATTAGCAAATATTTGCTTTAAGAATAATAATAATGTTGAGGCGTTAAATTATCTTAATAAAGCTATAATTAATCAATATAACTGTGAAATTATTGTTGAAAATTATTTAAAAACAGCTATTGAAAACAATTTATTTATTGAATTCTTTGAATTCTTAAAATACGGATTTGAAAACGACTTAGAAACTCATATTACGAAAAATATCAACCAGGTCAAAACTGGTTTAGATAAATTCGTAAATCTGATCCCCAAAATTTCTTTTTACAATTTACTTAAGATAATTGAATCAATAAATGCGATAATAAACCTTAAAGGAATATTGTTTTTTCAACCATTCATTGATAAACTGAAGAAACTAACTAAAAATCCAGATTTCAATGATTATTATTTTTCAGTCTTTATCATTAAAAAAAATTATAACGAATTGGTAGAACTTGTCCCCAATATTAAAGAAATTATAATGAAAGAACAATTCAATTCTTTAAAAGACGAACTTGTTCATTATTTCTTTTCTGAAATAGATAATTTTTGCTTAATTGATAAATTAAAATTGTTAAAAAAGCAATTTAAGATTATAGGGATACCCAAAGATATAACTCGTCATAAATATAAGAGATATAAATCAGAAATAAAAGAATTAGAAAAAAAATTATATCTGAAAAAATTTGCATTTTTAAAATTATTAATTGAAAAATACAATATAATAAGAACAAAAGGTGATTTTAGGAAAAAACGGAATGCCTATATTGTGAAACATGATGAGGAAAATTTAAAAAATCCAGTCTATAATTATATTATTGCTCGTATTGGATTCTTTGGGGTAAATGAGCAAACTATTAAATCTTCAGAAATCGGTATTAATTATTTTATTATGAATCATCTATTTTTGGATGATTTAAGTTCTTTTCAAGATGTAAACTATTACAAAACACAATTTTGGGGAGAAAATGATTATATAATTAACTCTATTAATGGATTCTCTTTATTAAGTAAGAATAGTGAATATACCTATGAAGGAGATCAGAAATATTCTGATGATACAATGATCATTGAATGGGACCTAGCAAATAGAGCTATTCATGGCAGTATTGTTTGTGCATATGGTTCTCAGATTGTCATACCCGACAGAAATAGTCCACTATTTCATGATCTAAAGCCCTTTGATCTTTGTTATTGTAAAAGAACACCGGTTAAAATAGAAAGCAACATCATTAAAAACGTGAATGTCATTACTAGGTGTTCTTTTAAAGATGCAATTAAAAGTATTTCTCATAATATGAACTTTATTGAAGGACATTATCCTTTATCGTTTGTAAAGACAGTTCTTAAGAAAGAAATTAATCCTTTTCAAGCATATGAAATAGTAACAAATAACCCAAAGAAATTATTTATACCAAATTATAATCTATTCATTAAAGCTTTTAGAGAATTTTTATTTGAATTTATATTTAGAGAAAAAAATTATATTTTTGATGAATTGAAATCAGATTTCTCTAAAAATTCACATCAAATATTAAAATTATTAAATTTAATGGAAGATCTAGATGGATTAAACCTACCATATTCTGAAATTTTAGAAGATATTATAACTCCAAACATTACCTTACACGATTTTAGATCTAAAACCTTGCATAAAATCCATTCCTTTATAGTACAAACATTAAATAATAAAGAGCTTGGAAGTACCACGATATTTAATTTGAAAAGACTTAAAAATACACCTTTTTCTAAATATTCTAAGGAAATTGTAAAAATTAGAAAAGAAGAGTTTGAAAGTTCAACCATTCTTAAAACTACTAATAGAGAAGAAATACGATACAATTTTTCTGAAATTAATAAAACATATTATGGTCAGAAATTTATCAAAATTTTAAAAGTAGATGCTGATATACCCATTAAGCCAGACAAATTTAAAAAATTTAATGATTTTACACTAAAATTGAATTTAAAAATTAAACTTCTGGAATCTACAATTTAGAAAAGTAAATCTGGTATTTCTACCTCTCATCAAAACATTATCATTTTAACTAATTGAACATTTTGAATTTTTTTTTTTAAAGATATGATTTCAAAATCTCTCTGCGATTAATTTTCTGCTTGAATTTTTTTCAAAACAGAAATTTTCTTTCAATATTATCACTGTTATTAAGAAATTATTTTAATTCCAAAAATTTTATTTTACATAGAATCTGAAAGATTAATTGAGAAACATATATCAAAATTGGCAAATGATGAAGCATGACAATTTTCAACATCCTTCTAAGGATATTATTGAAAGTAAAGGGACTATACTAAAAGGAAAAACAATCTGTTTGTGTTTAACTGGTTCAGTAGCGGTTATTACATCTCCCATTGTAGCACGAGAACTCATGAGATTGGGTGCCGAAGTAATTTGTGTTATGTCCAAAGCCTCTACAGAACTTATAAACCCTGCGTTAATGGAATGGGCAACAGGAAACAAAGTAATTACTAAATTAACTGGAGCTGTAGAACATATTTATTTAGCTGGGGATAGACCAAAAACCTCTGGAAAAGCAGATTTAATATTGATTTGTCCAGCTACAGCAAATACTATCTCAAAAATTGCATCCGGAATCGATGACACACCTGTGACAACAGTAGCTACAACATCATTCGGTTCATCCATCCCAATCGTAATTGTCCCTGCTATGCATGAAAGTATGTACAAGCATCCTATTCTGCAACAAAACGAAGTTAAATTAAGAGAGTGCGGAATTGATATATTAGGTCCAAGAATTTCAGAGGGAAAAGCTAAAATTGCACGAATTGATGATATAATAGATAGAGTTATTGATATATTAGTCGCTAAAAAAGACTTAGATGGAAAAAAAATATTAGTTACCGCTGGACCAACTAGAGAAGCAATAGATTCAGTTCGATTTGTTTCTAATAAGTCATCAGGAAAAATGGGGATAGAGATAGCAAAAGAGGCGGCAGCTAGAGGTGGGGAGGTTTTATTAATAGCGGGAAAATGCAGTGCTAAACTTCCCGAGTATGTAAAAACTATTAACGTAATTTCGACGGATGATTTCATTAAAGCAGTTAAAAACGAAATCTCTTATAAAAAATATGATTTTTTAATATCAGCTGCCGCAATTAGTGATTATAAGCCAACTGTATGTATCGATGGTAAAATTTCCTCTGACAAAACAGAAACAATACAACTCAATATGAAATTGACTCCAAAGATAATAAATATCGCAAGGCAAAAAGATTATAATTTATTTATAGTTGCATTTAAAGCAGAAACTAATGTATCTCGAACGGAATTGATAAATCGTGCATATGATAGACTTGTTAAATCTGAAGTTGACTTGATTGTAGCAAACGATATAGGCAGAGATGATATAGGATTCAGTAGTAAATACAATGAAGTTTATATTATCAATAAAAAGAAACACATTAATCACGTTGAAAGAAATACTAAGAGATATGTTGCATCTAAAATACTTGATGCTGCTTTAGAAGCCTACAAAAAAAGAAATCAATAATAAGTATTAATTTTCATATTTCGTATTCTTCTCTCTGAATTGATACTTAATTTCTATGAAAATTTATATTTATTGTCTTAATTATTGAAGAAAGAAATGGATTTTGTTTTGATAAAAGAAGATATAACATTATTTATGAAAAAAACGTATATATATATTTAAAGTTAGTTTTAAAGATTAATGAGTATGACAATATTCGAGTGCGATTAAAATAACGTCAAGAGAAGAAGGAAGTATAAAGCAAGGGACCATTGCTGAATTTATGCGTAAGCGTACCCAACTAGTTGGTTTTGAATTTGGTTATTGGAAACATGTTCAATATACTGCAGAATTTATTGACAATGCTCTTGATGCAATCGAAAGTTTTCAGTGGAGGGAAATAAGGAAAACAGACTCAAAATTTAGGTTTTCTTTAGATCAAGAACTTTTCCTTGAAAAACTATCTATTTTAGAAGCCGCAAAAGAGGAAAAAAAGACTCAAACCTTAGACAGTGAAGCAAAACATACTTTAATGCAAGAATTAGGAATCGAGAGTGCAGAATTAGAAGAACAAGAGATAAAGGAACCAGAAATAAAAGAAGAGGAATCTGGTGAAATCAGCAATGAAGCAGAATTAGAAGTAGAAGAGGAAGTAAGAAGGATCATTGATGATATGGAAGAAATCATTAAGCCCGTTGAGAATATCATAGATCTGGAGCCTATTGTAATAGTTCGTATCAGAGAATATGAGGCTCCTTCCTTTCTAACATCGGAATTAAGCCAAAAAAATGTAATGAGTTTTATTTTTGAAATTTTTGATAACGGGACTGGAATGTCGAGGATTGATTTGAGAAAATTCGGTAAATATCTTGCCTCTTCAAAATCATTAGAATTGAAACAAACACGAGGCAGTCAGGGATTTGGATCACCAAGTGCCTTCAGCGATGCCCAAAATACGACTGGCAAACCAATTGTCGCCGTTTCAAAAACTATTGAAACCGTCTATGCAACTGTTAGTGAATTCTTTACAACCTCTAAAAATGAGAAAAAATATTTAATTCATCCTACTGATATTGATAGCCCATTTTTACACGGAACTTATATAAAATTAAATTATTTAAATGTGAAATATATCAGGGGGTATGTTGAGAAGTATGTTGAAGAAACTGCTTTTATGAATCCTCACATAACTGTTATTTATATTGATCCTTATGGGAAAGAAAGAATCTATCGCCGTTTAGCTTCCTCTTTTCCAAAAGAACCAAAATATGCAAAACCTCACCCTTCTTCAGTTAATATAGGTGATCTTCAAGATTTAATAGCCAAATCAGAACATAGAACCATTTCATCATTTTTAAAAGAAAATTTTGTGCGAATTAGTTCAAAAACAAGCCATCAGATTATAGAAATAGCCGAAAGAGATCTCCAAGATAAATTAAATCTTTTAATTCTTAAAGAAGGTTTTGTAAGTATAGTTCAGAAAAAAACCCAAGACCTATATTTTCTAAAATATGAAAAGAGAATTTTTGGACGTTCTACTAAACCAAGAGACAAATTAATAATATATAGGGCAGACTCTGAAGAACTTAGGGAAAAGTATGGTGATATTATCTCAAAATACATTAAAAATAATAAAGATCAAGAAAAACGTTATAAAGACATTCAAAAGTTTAATATTCAAATCGATAAGGCTGAAACAATAAGTAAGAAAAAGAGTATTGAAAAAGAGAAAAAGAAAATACAAAGTGATATTGAAAAAATTAAGAATGAAAAAGAAAATATAAAATTAGAATTAAATGTCTTATTCAAAGCCAGTCAAACCGGATTAACCGAATTAAAAAAATTAAAGAATAGAAATGATTTTGAAGACTTAATTAATGAAGTTCAAGTTTCCAAAGTAAGCCCTGCTGATCTAACTAAAGCACAATTCGATTCCCTTTTTTTAGCATTTAAATCAATAAAATATATGGCTCCTCCAACAGATACAGCAATCCCGGTTGGCGATTCAATCCTAGAGAATACTTTAATAAAAGAAATTGGATTAAAAATTTCTGATTCTGTAGATGATTTTGATACACCATTAGAAAGGATTAGTCAAACTGAAGAAATAATAAAAAAAACCAATCAAAACATAATAAATAAGAAATATTCTGGAGCCAATTCGGATTTAAATAGTATTTTAGTTGATTCGAAAGATATAATTAATTTAAGTTCTGAAATTTTAAGAAATGTAAATATCCTAGAAAATAGATTAGACCCACAGCAGGTTAAACAAAGCATTGATGACATTTTAACAATAACCGGTAGTGAATCAAAGGAGAGTTATTCTGGTGTATTTGAATATTTTACAGATACCTATACTAAAGATGATGACTTTGTAGCAGCAGAAACAAGAAACCCTACAAGTGGTAAGGGATTGGCATATGTTGTCGAAGCTGTTATAGCTTATTCAAAGGTTCTTGAGACACCTAAACGTTCAAGAGATGTGCTATCAAGGTTTGTAAATAGAACCCCTAAACTTAGAGACAGCGCAGATTGTGCTATTACTAAAGCAGTTCAATCTGTAAATTGGAAAAATTACCATCTCGAGGTTTACGACAATGGTTTACCAAAGGGCCCAATAAAATTATTAGTAAATGTTTCTGGACCATTTGTACATCTAATGTTTAAATCCCAATCAAAAAATGCCTTGGCTGATGATGATGAATTAATAAAAGAAATGAAATTTTGTCTTGAAGCAATAGGAAGAAGATTGAGAGTATATATTAATAGGAGAGCTAATATTTATAAAAACGAAAAAAGAGCTAGTTTGATTGAAAGATATATTCCAAAATTTGCCGAAAGTGTGTATAACATCGCATCTAACGGTGAAAGTAAATTTAAGAGTATAGTAAATATGAAAGAAATTATAGATTTAATGAAAGGAGCAATAGGAAAGAAATCTGTTCCGATTGTGCCACAACAAGTGATATCTAAAGAACCAGAAATTAAACTAACTGAAATTGTAAAAGAAGATAAAATGGAAAAGGAAATATCTATCCAAGCAAAAGAAGTTGTTAAAAAGGAAAAACCAGTTAAGGATGATTTCACTGTTCCAAAAATTGTTTCTCAAAAAGATATTTTTTCAAAAAGTACATATCTTAATTGGACCATTAAAGAGCTTAAGGATTATTGTAAAGAAAAAAATATACCTATAACACTAAAATTAAGGAAAGATGATATTATTGAAAAAATATTAACTTCGCATGTTCCTAAAGAAGTCGCAGAAATCTCTAAAATTAAAATACACAAAAAACCAGAAAAGAAGGAAAAAATCTTAGCTACACCCACAATTGTGAAACTCAAGCAATCAAAAATTTCTTTTAAAAAACCCCCCATTGAATCTAAATCCAAACCACCACTTTTAAAACCAAAACCAGTTCAATCAACTTTACCAATTATAACTACACAGGGTATTATGAAAGTATTATCGAATGAAATGCAGACAATTAAACATCTGATCTTTAAACTTAAAATTAAAGATATGATGGATGCTAGATATCTCCAGCTGAAACTCAAAGAATTAGAGCGCAAGGGTCAAGTAATAGTTGAACTAAGAATGGGTAGAAAACATTGGAAATTGAAATGATGTGAATAAAATATGGCAAAAAAGCAAAATAATAAACAATATGATCTACGCGCCGCGAAGGATCTCTATTTAGAATATTTAGAAAAAGGAAAAGAAAAGAAGGTTATCACCCTTCCACCAGATACTGTGAAAATTGATGATCTTAATAAGAAAGAAATTCAAAATAGATTGTTCCTATCAGTCGATAAAGTTCTTGAAGAAATATATAAAAA
>SDBU01003632.1_pt1 | contig 19508 bp, 11 predicted proteins | sample 2277071 | NCBI WGS metagenome assembly SDBU01 (sample SAMN10397929, study PRJNA504765) | marine sediment metagenome | isolation source: marine sediment core GS08_GC12, 126 cmbsf | place: Arctic Ocean: Gakkel Ridge, Loki's castle | collected 2008 | reverse complement strand
TATGCGGTGGAAATGTTCCTTCCTGATACAAGTACGGCGTCGACCGAGTTGGTGTACTATACCATACCCTATGCGGTAGAAGCGGGTGAATGGTACCAGGTTGGCGTGTGGATCAGGACCCTTGACGTGATCGATTCCAGCGCTTATGAACCGACCTACATCAGGAAGGAGAACATTCATGAGCGTGTCAACCTGTGCTATTTCTTCCATTCCGACGCTAATATTGAGACAGGTTGGAGTACTCTGGGTGGCGACAAGTTCGTGTACGTGAACCAGGTCGATTCGACCACTGGCTGGACCCACTACGTGGTAGCCGAACAGGCTCCCGCTACGGCCACCGGTATCTCGATGCGGGCCCGGTTCAACCCCAAAACCACCGGCACCGCCTACTTCGATGACTTCAGCGTCACGAAAATGGTACTAGTGACACCAGTGACACCACCGGTGGCTATCGAGGAGGGGGATGGTATAGCCCAGTATCCGACAGAATACCAGCTATCTCAAAACTTCCCCAATCCATTCAACCCTGCAACCACTATCCAGTTCTCCTGTCCCAAGACCGGATGGGTAAGATTGGATGTATACAACATACTCGGCAAGAGAGTAACGACGCTGGTTGATGGTATTCACCAGGGAGGCACATACGATGTCAGCTGGAAGGCCGTAGATGATCACGGACAACCGGTTGCATCAGGAGTGTATATCTATACCCTGATGACCAATGATACCAGGATTAGCGGAAAGATGTTACTGATTCGCTAACTATTCGTTGGGCGTTGGAGCCGGAGTAATGGTGAATTACCCCGACTCCGGACGCTCACATAGTTGAAATATTCAGAGTCGGGGTGGCCATTTACCCTGACTCTGGATATTTTTGATTCTAACTGGACATAGGAGAAAAGAAACAACTATGAATAGAAACAGGTTGTATTTACTCCTCCTGGCTGTGAGTTCTCCCATACTACTGCTTGCCGGAACTACGGGCAAGATTTCCGGGCGGGTAACCGATGCCAGCACAGGTGAGCCTCTTATTGGTGTTAATATAAGCGTGGAAGAAAGATTAATGGGTGCCGCAGCCGATATGGATGGATACTATAGGATCCTGAATGTCCTCCCAGGCACCTATAGCTTAAGGGCTACGATGATCGGTTATAAGGCTATGGTTCAGAGGAATGTAAAAGTATTGACCGATCTGACTACTACTATCGATTTCACTCTTGAAATGTCGTCGCTGGAGGGCGAAGAAGTAATAGTATATGCCAGGGAGCCACTAGTTAAACTGGATAACACTTCCACTTCGTTCAAAGTCAGCAGCGATCAGATCGAGCAGCTTCAAGTTGAGAATTTAAGCGATATCGTTGAATTACAGGCCGGTGTGGTAGAGGGCCATTTCAGGGGAGGCCGGGCCGGTGAGGTAATGTATATCATTGATGGCATACCGATGAATGATAGCTATTCGGGCGACAATCTGTTCGATGTTGAGAGTGATATGATACAAGAGGTGGATATAATCAGCGGGACATTCAATGCGGAATACGGCCAGGCCATGTCGGGTATCGTCAACATCGTCACTAAGGAAGGGCAAGATCATTACTCAGGCAAACTTAAGGTTTATGCCGGCGATCATCTGAGCAATCACGATGATATTTTCCTCAATATTGACCATATAAGCCCGGTGGACATCACAAACTACCAGGCGAGTCTCAGCGGGCCGGTTCCACTGCTGGGCAATCGTTTGTCTTTCTCGATTGTGGGGCGGCAATACAGCGACGAAGGCTGGATGTATGGACAGCGCATCTTCCGGCCCGGTGATCTTTCCTATTTTTCCGAGGATACCGCCATGCAGGTCATTCAGGCTACAGGCGATAGTGTATATGTTCCCATGAATCCCAACCGCCGAAGAACAGTCCAGGGGAAATTGACCTTTAAAACAAGTGACCGCGGCAAGATCAATTATACCGGATTTTACGAAAGTGAAGAACACCGTGATTTTGACCGGTTGTTCAAATACAATCCGGATGGGAATTATCATCATTTCAATACGAGTTACCAGAATGCGCTGCAATATACCCGTATGTTCGGGAAGAATACGTTTGCAAATGTTAATCTTTCTGAGGCATATAGTGAGTATTCCCAATATGTGTACGAGGATCCCCTCGATCCCAATTATGTTCCCATAAAGCATCTGATTGCCAACAATTCCAATGGATACTCTACCGGGGGAATGCGCATGTGGCATCATTACCGTAGTACCCGCACCGATATACTTAAAGGCGATCTGCGCAGTCAAATCTCACGGGTACAGTCAATCGGATTGGGAGCCAGTTACAAGAGAGTCCGTCTTGATCTTCTTGAGTATCAATTGTATTTTGATGAAAATGACTCGATCAGAGTGCCATCGTCGACCTCCGCCTACAATAATTCCTATGTTCATCATCCGGAGGAAATATCGGCCTATATTCAGGATAAACTGGAATTGGGTGAAATGATCATCAATGTCGGTCTGCGTTATGACTATTTTGATCCGGATGGGGTTGTGCCTGAAAATTTCTATAATACGGTTGATGCGCCTAAAAGGAAAGCTGCCCCTTCGAGCCAGCTCAGCCCGCGGATTGGCATCGCCTATCCCATTTCCGATCAGGGCGTAATTCATTTTTCCTATGGGCATTTTTTCCAGATCCCCAATTACGAGCACTTGTATATCAACCCCGATTTCGAGGTGTCATTGGTCCAGCCTTCAGGCGCTAATCCTCCCCGGGGAAGCTTTAATATCATGGGCAATGCCGAACTCAAGCCGGAAAAGACAGTCAGTTATGAAATCGGTCTCAAGCAGGCTCTTTCGCAAAATTTGACAATCGATATAACCGGATATAACAAGGATATCCGGGATCTGATTGGCCAAATAACTCTGACAAATATTTATGGAGGAAAATATTGGCGTTTCATAAACCGCGACTATGCCAACGTGAGAGGCATTACCGTCGCGTTGGAAATGCTGCAGCAGCCAGGAGGGATTGGCTTTTCCCTCGATTACACTTACCAGTCGGCTACCGGCAATGCCTCCGATCCGCTGGATGAATCCAGGAATCAGGAGACCGATCCTCCGATTCAGTCGGAGAAGAAGCGCCGGCCGCTGAGCTGGGATCAAACCCATTCGCTTAATCTTACCGCCACTACCACTCAACGAGGATACCATCTGAGTCTGATCGGCAAGCTTGGCAGCGGTACACCGTACACTAGATCATCTCCTTTCTTTAATAACCGCATCCTGAACGGCGAACGAAAACCGATGACCATGACAGTCGATCTTAATCTGACCAAAGATTTGATATACCGGAACTTCACAATGTCACTGTTCCTGAAGGTCACCAATCTGTTTGATCGCAAAAATAACAGAGAAGTTTATGCTTCCAGCGGCTCCGCCGATTATGATTACAGTATGATATTTGCTAATTACCGTGGCTACGGGACTAAAGAAGAGTGGTATATCCAGCCTAACTACTACCATGAAGTGCGCAAAATTGTTCTGGGCTGTTCGTTCTTATTTGATCGGGGGAATCAGTGAGGCAACAATGAAGATAACAATAATATCAAAAGCGATCATCCTGTTTCTCATCCTGCTGTTTGTGGGGAACGATATCCATCTCCTGGCCCAGACACCAATCGAGCTGCGTGGGGACAAGAAATACCGCCGGCGAGGCCTCATGAACGGTAACCTGGTTCATACCTTATTCTGGAATTACTGTGAAGTTGGTGATTATCCGGCAGAACCTTCCGGTTGCTGGCCCACCCCGGAACGCCATTATCTGGATGATATTACATTGGTTGTATCGGTGGAAGTGAAAAATGCCGCCGGTAATTTGATCCATCCCATGGAAACCCAGTATCGTGAGTTTGTCGACGTATCACCTGAAGGTGTGCCCTGGGGATTTGAACCACGGCCCGGCTGGTTCAATATGGATGAGGGTGAAAACAAATCTCCGGCCATGAGTAATGATTCTGTAAGCTGGCCTGAGAGATGGCCTGACAAACCCGCGGACTGGAGCGGTTTTTGGCGTGGCTATTTTGGCAAAGGTATCTTCAACGCCCAGCTGGAGACCTTCTTTGTTTTCGATGATGACCCTGATAAAGAAGTCAACCTTGAGATGAACTATTATTGCGATGATCGCGATCCGACCCGTGGCGGTCTGGGCCTGGTAGTCACTGCCCGTGGTTTTCAGTGGAGTCAGGTGTTGGCTGAGGACTGCATCTTCTGGTTGTATAACATCTATAATGAATCCACCCACGATTACGACAAATCCTATTTCACCCAGTATATTGATTGGGGTATTGGTGGAGTTGGGGTCGGTGTCCAGAATATTGGGGAGTATGATGCTGACCTGGATATTGCCTTTGCCTATGCCCCACCCGGTGCCACTGGGTACGGTGGCTGGTCTCCCATTGGATATGCCGGCTATGCCTTTCTTGAAAGCCCCGGGATTCACACCGATTCTAAGGACAATGATGGTGATGGCCTGATTGATGAGCGGCGTGATAACGAGCCGGGCACTTGGCTGGACGAATACCCTTACGGCGTGGCCGATGTGACTGCTTTTCAGGAGTTTTACGGACGAGAGCCACAACCCCATTGGGAAGGGGATGAAAATTGTGACTGGACTCCCTATACCGATGTGAACGGCAACGGCCAGTGGGATACTGATGAACCACTGAATGATGATGTCGGTGAAGACGGCGTCAGTCCCTTCGATGCGCACTACACCGGACCGGATCCTGGTGAGGGTGATGGCATGCCCACCAATCAGGAGCCGAATTATAACATTACTGATCCTGATGAATCCGATCAGATCGGACTGACCGGCTTCGAGATATTTCCCGTTCATAAGTACGAACTTACGGATGATGAAGCGAACTGGAGTGTGTTTGTGAGGTCTCTGCCACCGATGGATGAAATTGTCCAGCCAAATAACCTGGGAATGTTTTTCTCTTCGGGACCCTTCCCTTTGAAAGTAGGGCAGATCGAACGCTATTCGATGGCTCTGCTGTTTGGCCAGGACCGCGATGATCTGACAAAAAATAAAAAGACGGTGCAACAGATTTACAATGCCGATTACAGCTTTTCGAGACCACCGCTCAAGCCTACTTTGACACTGTACCCCAGTGATGGTGAGGTTACACTGGTGTGGGACGATGTCGCCGAATCATCCTATGATCCGTTTCTGCAGGAATATGATTTTGAAGGCTATATGATATATCGCAGCACCGAACCACAGTTCCTTGAAAGCAAGGTGATCACCGATTCCTATGGCAATACCACCTACCGGAAACCGATCGCCCAGTTTGACCTTATCAATGGAAAAAAAGGGCCACATCCCATTGATATCTATGGCATCAAATTCAACCTGGGCAACGACACTGGAATCAGGCATGCCTATACCGACCGGGATGTGAAGAACGGCCAAACTTATTTTTATGCCGTCGTGTCATACGATTACGGCCTGTATGTCTACGATGAGAACGGTGTAGAAGGCATTCCGCCTTCGGAGTGTTCGGCGATCATAAGCATGAATTCACTTGGACAGGTCACCTTCACCGATATCAACACCGGCGTAGCCACACCAAGACCGGCGGCAGCCGGCTATATCCCCGCTCAGGTCGATGGCGATGTCGAGCACGAGGGACCGGGAACGGGGACTATCAATATCGATATCGTGGAGAAACATAAGGTTCCGTCCGGATCGACTACCTATGAACTGGCCTTTATGGAAGATACCAGGCATCATACCGAGAAATATCCCTTTTACTCTGTGCTTGACGTAGCTGCCGATACGCTGTTGCTGGATTCTATCCGGGTGGAGACTCACGGCGCCGAAAGTCCGATTTTCGATGGCGTCACGGTTACGGTTTACAACGACACCGTGATCTGGCCCGACTTAGAGAATAGTTACTTTCTGGCAGGTAGTTTTGACTACGTTATGCGCGTTCGCCTGAATCCCAATAACGAAGACGTGGGGGGGGTTCGTTTGAATATCGAACAACCGGCCGATTATATCATTTCGTTCCATGATACCATGTACACCCAATCGTCCAAAGCACTGAACGGACTGTCCTTCCCATCCAGCGTGGGGGTATACAATGTTACGGATTCCATGGAGGCCCCGTTCGCCATATTTGATCTGGATAAAGACGGTAAGTATAGTCACGGCGATGATATTGTTATCCTGGTCCCGGACGATGATTCCCCGGCGTTCAAAAAAAATTACACCACCTGGATGTTGCGTTTTGATGCTGTTTTCGAACTGGATACGGTAATTATTGACGGGGTAGCCCATGCTGACACAAACTGGCTAACTGTAGACCCCCCGTCAGGCGGCGACATATATTATCTGGCGACCACCAAATCATTCCGTTCCGGAGATGTTTTCCGGTTCACGCTTCAAGGGGCGGACTCCAGCGACGTCCTGGCGAAATCAGAACTGGATGACATTTATGTCGTACCTGACCCCTACGTAGTAACCGCCTCCTGGGAGCCGGCCAATACCTATAAGTTCGGTCGAGGTGAACGGCGACTGCATTTTTTCCACCTGCCGAAAGAATGTACAATCCGCATCTATAACCTGCGGGGATATCTGATCGATACGATTGAACACGTCAGCTCAGCCGATGACGGCATGGCATCCTGGGATATTCTATCCAAGGATGATAATGAGATTGCGTATGGAATCTATATTTACCACGTTGAAGCGCCTGGCATTGGTCAAAAAATTGGGCGGTTTGCGGTGATAAAATGAGACGATCCTTTGCCATAGCTGCTTTCGGATCTCGGCTGGTATGCTCGGCCCTGGTATTGTCCGTTGTGGCCTGTGGACTTCAGGATTCGTCGGAAACCGTCGTGGCAAGGGTTGGAGATAGAAAAATTTTGGCGGATGAATTCGCTTTCACCTATGAATTGGCGCCCCGGAGTTTAACCAGCCGGGAACCGGAACAAGCGCGACGCGCTGTTCTGCAGCGCATGACCGATGTCATTCTGTTGGCAGGTGATGCAGAGCGATTGGGCTTGGATGATGACCCGATAATGGAGCGCGTCCTGGATTACCATATGCGGCAAGCGGCAAACCGTGAGCTATATTTACGGCATGTTCGTCAAGCTGTCAGCATTGATGAAGTCGAAGAGCGCGAAGCATATCGACGGTTAAAAACGAAATTGTTCGTCAAGCACTATCAAACACCTTATTATGACGAAGCTCAACAGCTGGCGATGGGCACACTGAAGGCTCAGCATGTTCCGGTTCATCCCTGGATCGAGACCGTCGATTTGCCAGAATATGGGCAAGTTGATCTGATCAGCTGGAATGATATCGACGCTACTCTTGAAGATATTATTTTCGAACTGACACCCGGTCAATACTCAGAACCTCAATATTTCAGCGGCCAATACCATATTTATCAGCTGGTTGAAAAAGAGACCGAACTAATGATGCGTGAAAATGACTTCCAGGCGCACCGTGAATCATTGCGGGGAGTCATACGCAAGCGCAAGGAATCCCTGGTTTCCGCTGCTTTCGTTCAACAAGTGATGGAACCGGAGCAAGTGACCATCAAGGCCGACGCTCTTAATCGGCTTACACGTCATATCTGGCAAAATCGTCCCAATAATCAGAATGAGGAAGTGCAATTCATTACCAACCGTCAGATCGATAATATCACCGATCATTATCAAGAGGTTCCCGGATTGCCCATAGCCGAATTCCGTTCGGGGCGCTTACTCGTCAGCGATATACTGTTTATGTATAAACTGAATCCTCAGAAGATCAACTATGACAGCGAAAGTATCCTGCGAGAAAATCTGAAGAATATTGTTGGGAAATATGCAAGGGACCAGGTTTTATCGGAACTTGCACTGGCAGAGGGTCTGCACAGACAACGTGAGGTGGTTGAGGAAATCCGTTCCCAGCGCGAAAAACTGCTGGCTGACCGCCTGAGGAAAGAACTGTATTTGAATCTGATATCCGCCAGTATCGACTCCACACAGCTGACCGCTAAATATTTGGCCGTAACAGATGAATTGATCAACAAGCTGAGGGCCGAAACGGATATAGAGATTGATCTGGATAATTTGATGGCTGTGAACACAACGGACGAAGGCTTGTCACGAAAGATTGATTTCATTGCAATTCGCACCCAATAGTTATGGAGGAGTCATCGATGGTGCACATTGATAATTTCCCTGCGATCCGAAAACTGCTTGTATTACTACTGGTGCTATCGGCTGCAGTATGTCTTGGTCAAAAGCGCCTAACCAATGTGGGGACCACGGCAGCACCCTTCCTGGAAGTTGGCATCGGATCGCAGGCTATCGGAATGGGGGGCGCTTATGTTGCCATGGCAACGGACGTGTCGGGTTTGTATTGGAATCCAGGCTGTCTAAGCCGAATGCCGCAGTCAGAAACAATTTTTGAGCGAATCGACTGGCTGGCCGGTATCAGTTATAACTACTTTGGTGTAGCAATTCCAATACCTGGACGGGGAACCTTGGGATTATCCATCAATTCGATGACGGTTCCCCGATCCCCGGTAAGAACTATCGACTATCCCGATGGTACCGGTGAAGAGTATGATGTCGGCAGTATCGCGGTTGGTACCAGTTACGCCTTTAACTTGACCGATCGTTTTTCAATCGGTTTTACCGCCAAATTTATCCAAGAACGAATCTGGCATGAGAGAACCAGCAGTCTGGCGATTGATATCGGCACCCTGTATTATACCGGATTCAAAGGACTGCGCATCGGGGCGGCCATCACCAACTTTGGCCCTTCCATGCAATTGGAAGGCAGTGACTTGATTATCTACGAAGATGTTGATCCAACAATCGATGGAAACAACGACCGCATCATGGGAATGCTTTTGACTGACGAATGGCCACTGCCGCTCAATATGCAATTCGGACTCGCCTATGATGTTTTCCAGTCCAACCTTGCCAGGCTGACCGTGGCTGTCGATGTATTTCATCCGATCAACAATACCGAAAGTCTGAATGCCGGCGTAGAATTTTCCTTCCTGAATATACTGGCTGCCAGGATTGGCTATAAGGCCTTCGGTCAGGAGGACACGGAAGAGGGATTGACGCTGGGAGCCGGATTGCGCTATAAACTGTTCGGTGGCCAGTCCGTGATCAAGATAGATTATGCCTATGCCAATTTTGGCCGACTGCAGGAGATAAATCGATATACTATAAGACTTAGTTTTTGAAAGTCTGATACCAGGTTAATGGAGAACAGATGAAGGTTAAGGCGGATTTGTGCGTCCTGAACTTGGTTAGTCGCAAGACGTATATACTATTTATCATACTCTTTATGCTGCCCCCGATTTCCAGGGGTGGTCAGATTAATATACCCAGGATCGATTCGATGCCCAACCTGCCGCAGCCATATTTGATGCGCGATTGGAAATCGGTAGCTATAGGTTATGACAGCCTGGTCTTCGATTTGAGTTTGACCGAACAATATCTCCCGCTGGTGTGGATTAATACTAATACCGTCAACTATACACACCCCAGTTTCGGTTTGCACACCGTAGTGGGGACGCCTTACCCCTACAATGCCGAGGCAATCAATGTATTACCGGCGGTGATCGGTGCGACGCTGGCGGGTATCGATAAGAGTACTCAGAGTATCCACGATTGGGTATTGGGCTGCGAAGAATTTTTCAACCGGCGACCCGAAGAAAATGTATACCTCAACGGCCCCACCGCACAGAGCGGCGACGACTGGTGGTATGCGGTTATGCCGAACGTTTTTTTCTATCAGCTGAACGATCTGTATCCCGGTACGGGTGATTTCGATTATCAATTTACCTCGGTTGCCGATCAGTGGCTGCGGGCCGTTGAAGCGATGGGGGGGGCAGCCACGCCCTGGCATAAGGCATCCATGAATTACCGCGGCTGGTATTTAGAAACCATGACCCCTCATCCCCGTACTGATTACAAAGAGCCTGAGTCGGCAGGTTCGATCGCCTGGCTCCTGTATAATGCCTACGTTCAAACCGGTCAGGCAAAATATCGCATGGGGGCCGAATGGGCCATGGAGTTTTTGAGTGCTTTTCCGACCAACGCCGCCTATGAACTACAGTTACCATACGGGGTTTACACCGCCGCCCGGATGAATGCGGAGTTGGGTACTGCCTATGATGTGCCGAAAATGCTCAATTGGTGTTTCGACCCGGTAGGCAACGAACGGCATTGGGGTGCTGCGCTTGGCAATTGGGGCGGGTATGACTGCGATGGGCTGATCGGTGAAGCATTGTATGATGGCTATGCCTTCGCGATGAACGGTTTTGAGATGGCCGCGGCCCTGGTTCCGATGGTGCGCTACGATGACCGCTTTGCCCGCGCTATCGGCAAATGGGTCCTGAACATGGCGAATGCCTCTCGGCTGTTCTATACCGATTTTTTACCTGACAATCTTCAGGATGGTGCAACCTGGTCTCATCAATATGACCCCAATTCCTACATCGCCCATGAAGCCATGCGTGAATTCGCGCCCTATACGCGTGTCAGCCCCTTTGCCACGGGGGACGCCATCACCGGCGGCTGGGGTGCAACTAATTTCGCCCTTTACGGCTCATCACACGTAGGGATTCTGGGCGGGATTATCGATACGACAGATATAACCGGCATACTGAAACTGGACCTGCTGAAGACCGACTTCTATCATAAACCGGCCTATCCCAGCTTCCTGCTGTATAACCCCTACGATGCCGACACAACGGTAGCGATGTACGTGGGTGACGATGCGGTCGATATCTACGATGCCGTATCAAATTCCACCTTGATCAATACTGTATCCGGGACTGTCAATTTACCGATTCCCGCCGACGGTGCTGTACTGGCGGTACTAGTGCCAACTTGGGTCACGGGCAGCGATGAGTTGGGAAAATATCTGGTTGACGGCATTGTTGTAGACTACAGTAGCGATCAGAGCGTCACCAACCATCCGCCCCGGATCAAGGCCCTGTCTAGCGACTCAACTCTGGTTCTATATGGTCAGCGAGTCGATATTTACTGCACGGCTGTGGACTTGGAGCCGGATCAACTAGGATACACCTGGATTGCCGACATGGACACGGTAGCCCGCGACACGACCATATATGAATGGACAGCTCCTGATTCAGAAGGGGTGTTCACAATCTACTGTTATGTGAGCGATGGAACTGCCGCGGCGGTTCATGACAGCATCACGCTCACTGTTGTGGAATCGATTAATCATGCTCCTGAAATTCTGAAATTAGGTGCGCTCCGCACCGTGGTTTTACCGGGTGACTCAACCGTGATCAGCTGTGAGGCTTCAGATCCCGACGGTGATGACCTGGTTTATAGCTGGCGGGCGGATGGTGGTACCATTACGGGTGTTGACAGCACGGCGAAATGGTATGCCCCTCAGGATGTTGGGTATTATTATATCCACTGTGAGATCAGTGACGGCCGGGGCGGGATAGATGTCGACAGCCTGGGTATGATTGTTGCTGATTCCAGTGGTTCGCAGGTTGGGACACCGGTGGCCTATTACCCTTTCAATGGCAATGCCGATGATCAAAGCGGGTTGGGCAATCATGGTGCGGTCAGTGGCGCCAGCCTGGTGGCCGACCGATTCGGAAACAGTGCCAGCGCCTATTATTTCAACGGCAGCACCGACAATATCAGGGTTCCATTCAGTGCCAGCCTGAATTTTCAGGATGCCATCACGGTGAGCTTCTGGATGAATCCGGCTGATTTACCCGCTCGTGAGTCCTACCCCCTCTCTCATGGCAGCTGGGAAAACCGCTGGAAAATATCGATATCACCGGATAAAACAATTCGGTGGACGGTTAAATCAACTACGGATGTGAAAGACCTGGATAGTAAGACCACAGTAGCCACCGGCACCTGGTATCACGTGGTGGGCATTTATGATGGTGCCAATTTCGATCTTTACCTGGATGGCGCCCTGAGTGCCCATTCAACGTTCTCAGGATCAATCCTGACAACCTCCATTGACTTCATGATCGGGCAGGAACGACCAAACGTGACCGGTCATAGTTTTAACGGCGTTTTGGATGATATCCGTATCTACAACTATGCTCTGACAGCATATGAAATTCTCAATCTATATGACGAGATTGTTGGTATCGACGATGACAAACAATCATTACCGGCTCAATTTGCCCTGTCTCAAAATTACCCGAATCCTTTTAATCCACAGACGACGATTCAGTATCAGATTAAAACAGCGGGTAATGTAAAACTGGAGATATTCGATTTAAGAGGGCGAAAGGTGGAGAGCTTAGTCAACGAATATCAACAAGCCGGATATTATACTATTATCTGGGATGCCCCAAATACCAGTTCCGGGATTTATTTTGTGCGGCTTCAGGCGAAAGGCTTCAGCGCCACGAAAAAACTCACCATGTTAAAATGACGGCAGAACATGTTCACCGGTCTGATCATTAAAGAGAGCCTTCGAAACGATGCTGTCCTTGCTGATATGGGAGTACAGATCGTGAGAGTGGAGAAATGGGACGTCGGTGAGCGGGCGGCTGAGTTCCAACCAGATACCTGGAACGCGATTTTCGTTGAAGGTTCTGAAGAAAAGATAGACGAGATTACCAGCAAGTTATCGCAGGCCGTACTGCCAAAGTGGTATGCGAATCTATCTGATGCAACCACAGAATATGTCATCTTCCACGGGAAAATCTTCAAGCACCTGAAAGGAGACAAAACCGACGCAGCAGAGGCAATCGAATATGGCAAATCCGTTGGCATTCCTGATCATCAGTTGGACTGGATACGATGATGCAAGCGCGAATCATGTGCGTAATCATCACCTTATTATGTGGCTGTCAACAGAGTAATGACCAGCCCGAACTGGCAGTGGACTTCTCAGGTGATGCCAGTCTCGAAGTGGGGGGACCTTTTGTCGGTCTGGCCTTTCACCACAGTCATATGATCCCCCAGCGGATCAGTTTTTACTATCCGGTCGCCAATAGCATCGACCATAGCCGTGACTATTGGACCCGGGATACTTCCCACGTCATGGAATGGGGGCTGAGTATTGGAGACAAACCGGCAAAGATGATTGGGCGTCAGCCGTCACAATTCGAGTTTACACCTTACGCGGTCACATTCAAGGATAGTACTGTTGATTACTCCCTGACGGCTGATTATCGCTTCTGCAATGACAAGCCGGCCATGGTTCAGACGATCACCATCAGGAATAAAGCCCATGAGGCCCAGGATTTCCGGTTCGATTATCGTCTGGGAACCGGTATCCGTACTTGCCATACCTATAAAGTGGTAAATCAGGCCTACACCACCGTTAGTGATGATCAAAAAGTGATTGTTACCCACTTCAGTGACCCGGACACACGCAGGGCATGTGTTTTCATCGCCAATGCCGGAGAAGCACCCGCTTCAGCGGTGGCCAATGAGGCTACAGACGCTCCGTTTTCCCGGTATGTGTATCAAAAGTATCTTGAGCCAGGTGAAGAACTGGAAGTTGTACTAATTATCGGGTCGACCACTCATGAGGAGAGTTCCGCAGCTGTTGAGTATCTCATTGATAATTATGAGGACGAGGTAGCGCTTTACCAGCAATCGGTTGTATCAAAGATATTTCAGACCAGTGTAACACAGACAGGGAATGAATTAACTGATCATTCGGTTGCCTGGGCAAAGGCGGTCATGGAGGCGAATAAACACTATCTGGATGGAGAACTGGTCCCTATGCCCTGCCCGGCGGAGTATAATTTCTATTTTACCCACGATGTCCTGGTCACCGATCTGGCGGCGGTGTATTTCGATTTAGCACGCGTAAGGGAGGATTTGGGTTATATCATTCGGCATGCCAATGAAGAAAATATCATCCCCCATGCCTATTATTGGAAAGATGGAAAATATGTCACCGAGTACGCCAGTTCCGATAACTGGAATAATTTCTGGTTGATACTGGTCACGGCAAGTTATCTGCGACATTCGGGGGATATCGATTTTGTATCGCAATTGTATCCGTATGTCTCCAAGAGTCTTGAGCGGGCGCTGCTGACCAAAGAAGCCGATGATTTGATGTGGTCCTATCGGCCGGACTGGTGGGACATCGGGCATAATTACGGTCCCCGCTCGTACATGACCATTCTGGCGATTAAAGCTATACGGGAATACATCTATATATCGTTGATGCTGGATCAGAATCTGACACGGCTGCCTGAGCTAGCTGCCATGGCTGATACCATGCAGACGGCGCTAACCGAACGATTATGGAATAGCGAAATGAATTATCTGGTGAACTATCATGAGGATGGTTCACTGGATCGGCATTATTATATCGGGTCATTACTGGCCGCTCATTATAATCTCCTGGACGCGGATAAGCTGTCTGCATTGGTCAATTCTGCTACCACCATCATGGTAGATCCCCAGGTAGGTATTTATAATGCCTTCCCGATGGATTTTGAGCAATGGGGCGAATTCATGCGTTTCCGTGGGAATGAAGCCGGCGCCAGGTATTATTATTTTAACGGCGGTATCTGGCCCCAAGGCAATGCCTGGTATGCCCTGGCATTAATCGCGCAGGATCGATTGAATGAAGCCCGGAATTTTATCGACAAAGTGATGTCATTTCATGGTATTCTCAACGGTCCGAATGGTCAGCCCGCTTACTACGAAGTAAGAAATGCAAACAGGGACAATCCTTCCGAGTACGGGAAGGTCGATAAACCCCAGTTCCTGTGGGCCGGAGCCTGGTATTTATACAGTCTGTATAATTTATTTGGTGTCAGGGATAACGGATGGAATATTGCCTTAGATCCTTTTATACCTGCTAATCAGGAAAAGAATAAATTCAGTTTGTTTGTTAACGGTGAAAGCCGGTTAATTTCAGTGTGTGGAAAAGGCGAGACTATTAAGTCGATCAAGATAGGAGCCCATGATTATCACTCCGCAATATTCCCGACGGAGTTGAAGGTTGCCGGTCTGGTAGAATTCGAGTTGGGCACGCCACAATATCCATATCTTGCCCAATCCAATGCTATTGTACGCAGTTGTGACTATTCAAAGGGAAATCTGATTGCGACGCTTGTAGCCTTTCCCGGACATCGATCTGAAAACGTTATTATCAGTCCGACTGCTCCAAAGTCTGTTGCGTTGAATGGCAAACCCTTGGAAGCAGACTGGACCGTGGAACAGGCAACTGATTATTACCGGATAACGATACCTGTCGTCCATACTGGCGAATTGGATGAATTAAGGATATCCCTGCCCCCAATAGTTGGACCAGATACAGAAGTATTGCTGCCTGAAGATCAGGTTACAATATCTCTTACTGCCAAAGCCGGCTTTTTATATGTTAACTGAATCTAAGAATCCTAACTTTAAAAGTGGTCCAATCAATGAGGGCTAGTCACCATCCTAATCGCGTAATGACGCCTGCTTTCCGAGTGCTGCTGGGTGCAGTGAGTCTAATCCTGGCAGGCTGCCAACCGGCCATTGACACCGGGACCCTCACCTACTGGTGTGCGACCAACACCTTTGAAATCGAGTTCGCCCGCCAGGTGGTTGCCGAATGGAACCAGGACACCACCCGCATTCCCGTCCATTTCCAGCCCGTCCCGTCAGGGCTATCCACCGAAGAAGTAATACTGGCCGCCATTGTTGGCAAAACCACCCCGGATATTTACTCCAACATTTGGCCCGGCGTCATCGAGCAGTACCGTGAAGCCGGTGCCATTCTGTCCTTGAGTCAATTTCGCGACTACGATTCTGTGTTGACAGCACGGTTCCCAACTGAGATGATCAAGGGTTTTCGCTCGCCGGACAGCCAGTTCTATCAGTTTCCGTGGAAGGTAAATCCCCTGATGATGTTTTATAACAAGGGGCTTCTCGAGGACGCAGGCATCGAAAAGATCCCGACTACCTTCGAGGAGTTTATGGCCATAGCACCGCAAGTGGTGGTCGACTTGGATGGTGACGGCCATCCGGACCGCTGGCTTATGAACCTGAATATACTTCCCGTGTGGTGGCAACGGTTCTTTGACTTTTATGCCTTCAGCATCGCCAGCACGCAGGGGAAAACCTTGATCACAGATGGAAAGGCAAACCTGGATCGGCCGGAATCTTATCAGGTGATGAATTTCTTCCGTTGGAACTTCTCTCACGGGTATTTCCCCCGTTCCATTTTTCAGGAAGATATATTCCTGAAAGGGCAGCTTGCATTTCATGTCACGGGGCCTTGGATGATCTCATATGTCGAAAGATACAAGCAGCCAAATTTCGAATATGGCATCACCCCCCTGGTTCGTCCTGATGGAGTCGAAGGCCCCGTTTATACCTATGGGGACCCTAAAAGCATCGTAATCTTTTCAACAACCCAACACCCCCAGGCGGCTTGGGAATTCGTCAAATTCATGACCAACCGGATGAATGATCTGCGACTCCTGGAAATCACCAGCCAATTGCCGCTGCGCAAAGACCTCACTCTGGATCCACTGTACCGGGATTATTTCGCCGAGCATCCTGCGGGCCGGTTGTACGCGGAACAGATTCCATACGTTGTAGGTACGGATCACACGATCTATCTGCAGGAGATCTTCGATATAATCTCCCAGGAATTCGATGCTGCCTGTATCTACCAGGCCAAAACAGTGGAGGATGCAATCACATCGATGCAAGAGCGTGCGCAACAACTGCTGGACCGCGAAGCCTACGGGAAAAAAACAGGCCGTCCATGAAACGCCTGAACACAGCTGCTGCACCCTACCTCCTGGTCATGCCCTATGGTCTGCATTTCCTGCTCATTGTCGCCTTCCCGGTGGTGTTCTCGCTTATCCTTACGGTGCATCGCTGGAATCTTCTTTCCCCCATGACCTGGGTTGGTGGCACCAATTTCTTGAACCTGGTTTCTGATCCATTATTCTGGAAATCGCTTTGGAACACCCTTCGGTTCTTAATTATCCACATCCCTTTACAGATTGGTATTGCCTTGGTCCTGGCGGAGATCCTGAACCAACAGCTCCGCGCAAAGGGATTCTTCCGAGCAGTGTTTTTTCTACCGGTAGTGATATCGGGAGTCGTGGTTACCATCCTTTGGAAACAGCTTTATGCTTCAGAGAATGGAGTCTTCAATGAGGTGCTGCAGGCACTTGGATTGGGGCGTGTCGAATGGCTCACTTCACCTCTCGTCGCCATGCCGGCCATCGCCATCATGGCCACCTGGAAGAACGTGGGACTTTATGTGATTCTATTGCTTGCCGGCCTTCAGAGCATCCCCAGGCAAGTATATGAGGCGGCCACCATTGATGGAGCGAACCGCATGCAGCAGTTCCTCAATATTACGATCCCGATGCTCAATCCCGTCCTGCTGACAGTCATCATTCTATCTACCATCAACGGCTTTTCCCTGTTTATCGAGCCTTACGTTATGACCGGTGGAGGACCGTTGAACAGTACGCTATCCATGAATCTCTTCATCTACAAGCAGGCGTTCAGCTTCTATAAAATGGGCTATGCTGCGACTTTGGGATTTGTCTTGGCTGCCATGGTTTTTGCCGTAGTGGCTGTGCAGCGGAAGTTTATCGAGAAGGAATTCTAGCCGGAGTGGGAATGCAAAAACGACTCCTTAAATGGCTGTTTTATGGCGCGCTTCTTATCGGGGCCTTCACCTTCATCTATCCCTTTATCTGGATGATCATGGCCACCCTAAAGCCCGAGGTCGAGGTGGCAGGTCTCTCATTGATACCATCCAAATTCACCCTGCAGAGCTATATCAATGTCTTCCAGCGTATCCCCATCAGTCGCGCTTTTCTCAATAGCCTCCTGGTGTCTTCAATCGTAACCGGTTCCGTTCTGGTATTCAGTTCCATTACCGGCTACGCCTTGTCCCGTCTTCAATTCCGTGGGCGGGAAGTCATTTTCGGTATCATCCTGTTCACTATGATGCTGCCTTTCCAGATCACACTCATACCCATGTACGTGCTCATGGTCAAATTCGGTTGGGTGAATACGTATCAGGCACTGATCGTTCCCGGAATGATCAGCACGTTCGGCATCCTGGTCTTCCGGCAGGCGTTTAGGAGCATTCCCGGGGACCTTATTGATTCAGCCCGTCTTGATGGCTGCTCTGAGCTGCGGATTATCTTCCAGGTGATATGGCCCCTATCCATACCGACGCTGGTGACTGTCGGTCTTATCACATTCATGAATACCTGGAACGATGTACTGTGGCCTATTATCGTCATCCGTAAAACCGAGATGATGACCATGCCGCAAACCGTGGCCCTGTTCGCCGTTGGCGGGCAGGCCGATGCGCAAATGGGGTCGATCCTGGCGGCAGCCACGTTGCTGGCCATTCCGGTGGTTATTGCCTACGTGATCTTCCAACGCCACTTCATCGAGAGCATGGCTACTTCCGGGCTGAAAGGTTGAACAGCCGGAGTGGACGGCTTTTCAGGATAATTACATCCTCTGCAATTGGACTTGAAAATTGAAAGGACCAAATATGACAAAGAACCGCCATCACGGGTCGCCGCTACAGCGACATCCCCGCAACCCGATCCTGTCGGCAGCCGACTGGCCGTATGCCATGAACACCGTGTTCAACGCCGCAGCGACGCTCCTGCACGATGGCACGACACTGCTCCTGTGCCGGGTGGAAGATCGACGGGGCCTCTCCCACCTGTGTGCCGCCCGCTCGAAGAATGGTGTGGACGGCTGGGAGATTGATCCCGAACCCACCTTTACCCCCGATCCGGAAAATTACCCCGAGGAGCGCTGGGGCATTGAGGACCCACGCATCACATTCCTGCCTGAATTGGAGAAATACGTGATTGCCTATACAGCTTACTCCATACGTGGGACGGTCGTTTCTCTGGCACTAACCGATGATTTCCGGAAGTTCCAGCGTCTCGGGGCAGTTACGACTCCCTGGAATAAGGACGCCGCTCTCCTCCCGCACCGGATCAACGGACTGTGGGCCTTGATTCATCGGCCACTTGGTTTCGACAATGGCTCCCATATCTGGATCTCATTTTCCGAGGATCTGGTTCGATGGGGTAATCATAAGCTCGTTCTTATGTCGCGTCGAGGCGGGTGGTGGGATGCTCACAAGATCGGCCTGTCATCACCCCCCATTGAAACCGAGCAGGGCTGGCTTATGATCTATCACGGGGTAAAGCAGACAGCTGATGGTCTGCTTTACCGCCAGGGACTCGCACTGCTCGATCTTGAAGATCCGACCACATGTCTGTTGAGAGGCGATGAATGGATCTTTGCCCCGGAGGAATCTTACGAGATGATTGGAGATGTGGGAGACGTCGTCTTCTCATGTGGCCATACGGTTGCACCCGACGGAGATACATTGAATCTCTATTATGGCGGGGCTGATACTTGTATGGCGCTGGCCACCGGAAGTATTCAGGATATGCTTGACTGGCTGGATAAAAATGGCCGACAACCGGCGGCACCCTCGGAGTTCGTGGACTAATTTCGG
>SDBU01003631.1_pt1 | contig 19517 bp, 15 predicted proteins | sample 2277071 | NCBI WGS metagenome assembly SDBU01 (sample SAMN10397929, study PRJNA504765) | marine sediment metagenome | isolation source: marine sediment core GS08_GC12, 126 cmbsf | place: Arctic Ocean: Gakkel Ridge, Loki's castle | collected 2008 | reverse complement strand
TATTGGCTAAAATATTAACAATAGCTCCTTTGTTATTAAAATTATCTGACTCTAAATATTGCTCTATGGCAAGAGATACATATTTTTCTTCATCAAAAGAAACTAGATAACTAAGTATAGTATTGCGTAATTTACGTACTTTCATTTCATGAACAAAATTTTTGGAAAAAGGATTATATGTTTTAGGGTTAGGGGTTTTTTCAAGTAAATCAACTAAGTCATTTTCTAGTTCTTTAGCTAATTGCTTTTTAAATTTGTCACAAACTTTTGCAATCAATTGATAGTCATATATTTTTAATTCCTCAGCAAGAGTACGCAGGGAGGGGAGATCAAGAATTTGAGCTTTAGCCATAGGAGAGAGCGTATCAGAATTAAGAACATGGCGATAGAAATTATGAACGTTTGGAGAAAGAAAAATTTCTTTTTCAGGATTTTTCATTATTATAGTAGCTAATTTAATAAGTTGCTTTTTAGCAAAGATAGTTCCTGCTTCAAAACGCCAGAAAGCATCATCAGTATGTAAGACAATAGTTTCTAATTCTTCATTAGTAAAATCATATTTCCACTTAACTGGAGCTGAAAGACCATGTAAAAATAAAGGGATTGGTTTTTCATTTACATTATCAAATCTAAAAACCATTTCCCTATCTTTAAAATCCACTTTCATTTTGGGAGAGATTATCTTGCCATCTGAACCAATAAGTTCTAAAAATAGTGGAATGTGAAAAGGCTTTTGTTCTTCATTGGTTTTAGGATTTGTGCAGCTTTGTTTAACGAGGATTTCAGCGGTGTTATTATTTGAATTATAATTCATAGTGAGAGTTATAGTTGGTGTACCTATTTGATGAAACCATCTCTCAAAAACACTAAGATCCACTCCACTTACATCACTCAGGGTTGTTAATAATTCTTTAAATGAAACTGCTTGTCCATCATATTTAGAAAAATAAGCATTTTGAGCAACTCGGAATTTATCTCCTAGAATTGTGTGTAACATTCGAAAGACTTCTCGTCCTTTTACATATGTTGTCTGATCATAAAGATCATCTGAAGATACATATGATTCTATTTGAATCGGATGAGCTAAAGCGCTTGCATCTTCTGGAAATTGACTCTCTCTTAATCTTTGAATCTGTCCTACACGAGCAATTTCTGAAGAAAAAAAGTGCTCATCAAATAGCATTGCACGAAAATCAGTAAATGCCTCTTTTAAAGGTAATTCAAACCAATTCTTAACAGTAACTCTATTGCCACTCCAATTATGAGCATATTCATGCATTACTATATATGCAACAAGTCTAAAATAATTGTCTGGTCCAGAATCTTTGTCGATTAATAAATCCATAGCATTGAATATAAGCAACCCTTTATTTTCCATTGCACCCATATTAAAGTCAGGAATACTGACCATTTTCAAGTATTCTAAATCATACTTGCGATCAAAAAAGGTTTGATCGAACCACATACTTTGTTTTAAAGCCCAAAGGCTGTATTTTCCTTGCTCTTTTTTTCCTTTTTCAACAAAAACTTGTAATTTTACTTCTTCTTCTTCTTCTTTGGTCTGATAAGTTCCCTCAATAATATCAAAATCACCTAGAACAGTAGCAAAGAGATAACTTGGTTTCGGATAAGGATCATGCCATTTAATTATAGCTCTGCCATCTGGATGAAAATCTTCAAAGACAAGGTTTCCATTAGATATTCTAGTTGGATATCTTTTATTATCTGCAATAATGGTTACAGTATACTTTGAGAGATTATCAGGGCGATCGATAGTATAAAAAATGCGGCGAGCTCCTTCAGACTCACATTGAGTGCTCAGCCATTTTCCAGTCTTATATAAACCTTCCATTGAATCGTTATTATATGGGTCGATTTTACTCATTACCTTAAGAGTAAATTGAGAATCTTTAGGGAGTGATAAAATAATTAATTCGTGAGCTGTAACTTTGTACTCAGATTCATTTAGTTTAGATCCATTTATACAAACTTCAGAAACTTCTTGTTTATATCCATCTAAGATTAAGCTAGAGGAATTAGATTGCCTCAGTATACTAAGTTCTGATGTTACAATTACTTCGTTATCTAGTACATCCAATATGATATTAGTTTCTGGTATTTTAAAATCTAAATCAGGGTGATGTTTGTTAAAAGATTGTATAGGTTTGGCGACATATTCATTATATATAGTGTTATGGTTTCTCACAGCTCTTTTGAAGAGTGTAATCAATTCTATATCATTACTAGCTAGAATTTGTTCTTGAAGAGAATTTAGAATATCTCTTTGTTTTATTGCATAATCTTCTTTAGTTAAACCCAAAAGAGAAGAATCCCAATTGACTATTTCTTTAGTTTGGCAACAAGAGAGATGATTCAATTTTTCTTTTAGATCAGATTTTTGCCAATTAAAATCATTGTCTTGCAGTGGTGCGAAAAAAAATATTGTAGTTAATACTACTGATAAGAAGGTCATAGATTCTCCTAATGTTATAAAAAAAAATATAATATACAAAAACTAGTAAAAACAATCAATTCTATTTCTATATAAAATAGAGGTTAATTTAAGGGTATCTAAGGCAGTTTTTAGAGCTTAATTTTTAAGACTGTTAATCCATTGGTCGTAAGTTCGAATCTTTCTTTTGGAGTTTTTTCAAAGACCAGTGCAGGTTAATCCTGCATAAGTTATTTTGTGTTAAAACATTTAAGAATAAAGTCTTAAGTCTCTTTTTTTTTGTTTTTGCTAGGCTGAAAATTACATAAATATTGCACGGTAACATTCAATGTGTTATTATGCAAATAATATGTTAATAAAGTAGGTAAAATGATGAGCACTCTTCAAAATTTTGAGGATTATTTGCAAAAAGTACTCGATATAGGAGTTAAAGCAAGCTCTTGGAAAGAGGAAAAAGATCTCCCTATTTTTTTGAGGGATTTATATGATTTTTATGAGATTTCATTATTAGGAATTTCATGTCTTTTAATGATTGCAAAAGAAGATGTTGTGATCTCTCCTGCAACAGTGAATAAGCATTTTAAATACCTACAGGAGAAAAGGACCTGTTTATGTATATATGTATGTAGGGTGGTTTCTTCATATGATCGATTACGTTTAATTAATTATAGAGTCCCTTTTGTTGTTCCAAACAACCAGATGTATCTACCAGATCTATGCTTAGATTTACGTGAACATTTTCGAAAAATTCGTAAAAGCAGAAAAATTTTAAGCCCTGCAACGCAAATGGTGGTAATTTATGCATTGATTCATAAGAATGATCAAAAGTTTATTCCTTCAGAATTAGCAAAAAAACTAGGATATAGTGCAATGACAATGACTAGAGCTTTAGATGAATTAGAATCTATAGGGATTGGTGAAGTATTTCAAAAAGGAAGAGAACGTTTTCTCCATTTAATGAAAGATAGGCGGGCATTATGGGAACAGGTAAAACCATTCATACGAAGTCCTATTAAAAAAAACATGATGTTGAGATGCAAAGATACAAAAAAAATAAAACAATTGGGAGTTATTTCTGGATTAACAGCACTTAGTAATTATTCAATGTTAAATCCACCTAAACGACCGGTATACGCTATTAGTAAAGATGATTGGAAAATCTTGAAGCATTCAGCTTCAATTGAAAAGGTCTTTTTTCCTGAAGATGCAGATATTGAATTAGAGATCTGGAGCTATAAACCAAAGCTCTTTGTCAATAAGGGGATGGTAGATCCATTTTCACTGTATCTTAGCTTACAAGGGAATAAGGATGAAAGAGTGGAAGTAGCATTAGAAAAATTTATGGAGCAAATCAAATGGTAAAAGGATTGAATTTATTCAAGGAGTCTTTTTCAAGATTTCCCGATCAGTATGTACTCATTGGAGGCATAGCATGTTTTTTGGCTATGGAAGAAGTAGGTCTGAGCTTTCGAGCTACTAAAGATTTAGACATTGTCTTGTGTGTTGAAACGCTTAATCGAGAGTTTGCGCAGGCATTTTGGCAATTTATTAGAAAAGGAGGCTATTCACATCGTCAGAAGAGCACTGGAAAAAAGTTGTTTTATCGATTTCACTCACCAAATGATCAGAATTATCCGGAAATGTTAGAGTTATTTTCAAAAAAGACAGAAACAATACTACTAAATGATGAAAGTCACTTAACACCTATTTCGATCGATGACGAGGTTGTAAGTTTATCAGCTATTCTACTAAATAAAGATTACTATCGGTTTATCCATGAAGGAAAACGTGAAATAGAGGGATTGTCAGTAGTAAGTCACGAATATCTTATTCCGTTAAAGGCTCGAGCATGGATTGATTTGTCAAACAGATCTGCTGCTGGTTTGATTGTTGATAAAAGAGATATTCGCAAACATAAAAACGATGTGATTCGCTTATACCAATTACTTTCTCTTAATAGTAGCATTACTTTGCCGGAATCAATTAAGCAAGATATGCGGAAATTTATAGACCATTTGAAACAGGATGTTACCATAGATCTTAAAAATTTTGGTTTGAGAAACACAAAGTTTGAGGAAGTAGTTAGAAATCTCTCTCAGATTTATGGTCTTTTGAAGAAATAAGTAGGTGAAAATGCTAGTATGTCTATTTAAAGCTGACATACTGGTTTTATTTTTTTAAAGAAACATCGAACTTTTCTTTCAAAAAAAATAATCAAAAGTTTAATTTTGATTATTAACTTAATTTTTTTCTGATAAGATATTAGCTATGAATAAACCCTCTTTCTTCCTACCCATTATCTTAGATGGTGAAGACAAAAGCTCAACAATCAAAAACCGGATTAGAAAAAACTATAGACATATCCGTAAGTGGGCCAAACGCTCCCAAACTAATTGTTTTCGTATTTATGATCGAGATATTAAAGAATATCCTCTTGCAATCGATTTTTATGATGGACGTTTCTCAGTACATTTTTTTTCTTATGATCGCGATCTTAATGAAGCATCAGCTCAGTTGTATGAAGAGATCAATCAAGCATTATGCTCCATTTTTGGAACTACAACTAATCATATTTATTGGCGGACAAGGATAAAGCGTAGGAAAAAAGAGCAATATGAAAAAATAGATAAGCAAAAAGATTTTTTTACAGTTTTAGAATATGGAACTAAGTTCAAAGTTAACTTGAGAGATTATCTTGATAGCGGTTTATTTCTCGATCATCGGGAAACTAGGCGCCTCGTGGCATCTATTGCAAAAGGTAAACGTGTTTTAAACCTCTTTGCCTATACCTGTTCCTTTAGCGTTCAAGCTGCTCTTGCAGGAGCTAGTTTTACTAAAAGCATTGATTTGTCAAATACTTACTTAGCCTGGGGGAGAGATAATTTTATCCTTAATTCTCTACCGAGAGAGAATAATGAAATTCTCAGAGCTGATTGCATGAAGTTTTTAGATGATGAGATCGACTCAGGAGCACTATTTGATATCATTATTATCGATCCTCCAACGATTTCTCGCTCAAAAAAAATGGATCAAATATTTGATATTCAAAAAGATTATCCAACTCTTATTACAAAGTCTTTTAAACTTCTTGCGTCAGATGGTGTTATTTTTTTTAGCACAAATTCTAGGAAATTCAAACTTGATGAATCTTTATTTAATTCATGCTCGATCAAAGAGATTACTAATAAAACAATACCCTTGGATTTTCATAATAAAAAAATTCATCGCTGCTGGAAAATTACCTCTTAATTCACTAAAATTAAATAAGGAGATAAATTCATTAATTGCTTATAATAACGTCAGAAATTGATATTATTAATTAAAATAAAGAATTATTTTGAAAAACTATAAAACATCTGAAAATTCTACAATATTTGAAGCATTAAAAAAAATATTTCCTGATTCTTCGAATACCACTATAAGAAATCTTCTAAAAAAAAGAAGGATATATGTAGATAATGTTTTAATTGTAAATGCAAAGGAAATAATTGAAAAAGATAAGACTATATCAATACATGAAATAATTAAAAAAAGTCCTTCTGGAGTTAAAATTATTTTTGAAGATGAGCATATATTGGTAATAAACAAACCAGAGGGTTTATTAAGCGTTCCTTTGGATGAAGAAAAAACTGAAAATGCTCTTTCGATTTTAAGGAAATATTTTTCTACCAAAAATATTTTTGTAGTACATAGAATAGATAAAAAAACATCAGGAGTCATGATGTTTGCTAAAAATCAAAAAGCAATTGATAAGCTTAATCTTATGTTTAAAAATCATGAGCTTAAAAGGGCTTATCTGGCGATCGTTGAGGGCAACTTAAAAGAAGATGAAGGTGTTTGGAAAAGCTATCTTACAGAAAATAAGGAATATAATGTTCGATCTGTTGAAAATGAAGAGGAAGGAAAGATTGCAATTACTCATTTTTCAGTAATTAGAAGATCTAAACATTTTACTTATCTGAAACTTAATCTAGAAACTGGAAGAAAGCATCAGATAAGAGTTCATTGTAAAGACTCCGGTCATCCGATTCTTGGCGATAAAAGATATTCTCCATCATCTAGTCCAATATCTAGAATGTGTTTGCATTCCTATTTTTTAGAGTTTTTACATCCAATAACCGGAAAAAAAATGAGCTTTTCTGCGCCTATTCCTCAGAGCTTCAAAAAGCTTGGGGTTATAAAATTTAGTAATGAATAGATTTATTACTTCTGCTACCATTTTAATATGAGCATATTATTAAATACTAACAATCTATCAAAATCATATGGCTTAAAAGATTTATTTAAAAACATATCTTTTTCTGTTTTCACCCACGATAGAATTGGTCTTATTGGACCAAATGGTTCAGGTAAATCTACTTTATTAAAAATTTTAGCTAATTTAGAGATAGCAGATGCAGGAGAAGTCACAACTAGACGCTCTTTAAAAATTGCTTATGTTCCTCAAAGAGTATTTTACGAAAATATTTCAATTAATGATGTACTACAACATTCTCTAAAAGGTGAGAATTTATCTGAATATGATAAAGATTTACTTGTTGATAAATGGCTTAATAAAGTCGGGTTTAAAGATCCGAGAGTTAATGCTTCTGCATTATCTGGAGGATGGCAGAAGAGATTGTCTATGGCAGAGGCTTTCATATTATCTCCTGATTTACTTCTTTTGGATGAACCTACTAACCATTTGGATTTAGAGTCTCTTTTATGGCTTGAGAAATTTTTACAAAAAAAAGGCTTAAACTTTATCCTGGTCTCTCATGATAGATATTTTTTGCAAAATGCTTGTAATAAAATTATAGAAATATCTAATGCATATCCAAATCATATTTTTGTGTCTGACGGATCTTATTTAGATTTTTTAAAGAAAAAAGATGCTTTTTTACAAGGTCAAATCAAACAAGAAAAATCACTAACTACAAAAGCAAGAAGAGAAGCTGAGTGGCTAAAACAAGGTGTAAAAGCAAGAACAACTAAATCAAGATCAAGAATAGATGAAGCTCATGAAATATTTGAAAAATTATCTAATTTAAAAAAAAGAAATGAAACAAAAAAAACTAAAATAGATTTTATTTCAACAGACAGGGGAACAAAAAAATTAATAACTCTAAAATCTGTTTCTAAAAGTATTAATGGAAAAGAGCTTTTTAAAAATTTAAGTTTTATGCTGTCTCCAAAAACTAGAATAGGTCTCATTGGACCTAATGGATGTGGAAAAACAACTCTTTTAAAAATAATAGCAGAAGAGATTACTCAAGATAGTGGCACAATTAAAAAAGCTGATAACTTGAAAATTGTTTATTTCGATCAACATAGAATGAAGTTAGATGAAAATTTAACTCTTAAAGAAGCTCTTTGTCCAAGTGGTGAATTCGTGACATTTCAAAATAAAAAGATTCATGTTAATTCATGGTGTCAAAGATTTTTATTTCCTAAAGATATTTTAGGTTCCCAAATAAAAAAACTATCAGGAGGAGAAAGAGCTAGAATTTCTATCGCTCATCTTCTTCTAGAACCTGCTGATATACTACTTTTGGATGAGCCAACAAATGATTTAGATATTCAAACATTAGATACTTTAGAAGAGAGCCTTTTAGAGTTTAATGGAGCTATAATGTTAATAACTCACGATAGGTTTTTAATTGATAGAGTTTGTAATTCAATAATTTCTTTAGAAAATAAAGATGAAATTTCCATTTTTTCTGATTATGCTCAATTTGAGGCATCTAAGAAAAATGATAAAAATTCTAAAAAAGAAAAATCTAAACATAAAAAAATAGATTCCAATATTAAAAAATTCACATATTCAGAAAAAACAGAGTATGAAGAAATAGAGAAAAACATCCCTAAATTAGAGAAAGAAATATCAAATCTAAATGCATTATTAAATCAAAAAGATGTAATGGAAAATAAAGATCACCTTAATGAAGTCTGTAGAGAACTTGCTGCTTTAGAGAACGAAATAGAAATGCTATATATAAGATGGGAAGAGTTGGATAAAAAAGCTTAACTTCAATTTTTTTTAAATCAAAAAACTCTATTGTCAGCGAGAACCTGCATTTTTAGAAGGGTAGGGACAGAATACCCCCCCCTTAGTAGACATCATTTTTGATAATCTATCTAAAAAAAGACAGAACAAAAAAAAATATTAAAATTTTCCTTGTCATTTTTTTCAAAATTATTCATACAATAATTATGAGACAATTATTTTTTATTTTTATTTTTCTATTATCAGCTAACCAAATCGAAGCTTCTTCTTCAAAAGATATTGTTGAGGAGATGGTCTCTATTGCAGATATCAAACTCAATGGTGACCGCCCGTGGGATATTCAGGTTCATGATGAAGCATTTTATGATCGAGTATTGAAGGATCAATCTTTGGGACTTGGAGAATCTTATGTGGAAAATGCTTGGGATACAGAAGCGTTAGATGTTTTTATATATCAAATATTAAGAGCTGATCTTGAAAACAACTTTAAACCTACATGGTCCCATATTTGGGCTTATCTAAAAGCTAAATTTTTCAATAGACAGAGTAGATCTGGTAGCATGAAGGTGATTGATCAGCATTATCAGTTGGGAAATGACCTTTATCAAAATATGTTAGATCCTCTTATGACTTATAGTTGTGGCTATTGGAAAAATGCAAAAAATTTGCAGGAAGCTCAAGTAGCAAAATATGATCTGATATCAAGAAAGCTTGGATTTAAAAAGGGAATGAAAGTTTTAGATATTGGTTGTGGATGGGGCGGTTTTGCAAAATATGCTTCAGAAGAGTATGGAGTAAATGTAGTTGCTATTACTCTTTCTGAGAATCAAGCAGCTTATGCCAAAGAGGTATGTAAAGGTCTTCCTATAGAGATTCGTGTTCAGGATTATAGAGATTTGAATGAGAAATTCGATAGAATTGTTGAGATAGGTATGTTTGAACATGTAGGAGCGAAAAATCACAGAGAGTTTATGGAAGTTGTTCATAGATGCTTAAATGATAATGGAATGGTTATGCTACATACAATTGGAGGAAATCTCTCTAATGTAACAGGAGATCGTTGGATAGATAAATATATCTTTCAAGGAGGGCTACTTCCTTCAGTTGCACAAATTGGAAAATCAATAGAAGGGTTATTTGTCATGGAAGATTGGCACAATTTTAGTGTAGATTATGACAAGACTCTAATGGTATGGTTTAAGAATTTTGATAATAATTGGGATAAAATTAAAGAGAAATATCCCCCTCATTTCTATCGAATGTGGAAATATTATCTTCTCTCTTGCGCAGGATCTTTTCGAGCAAGAAGTATTCAGCTTTGGCAGGTTGTATTGTCGAAAGGGGGAGTTTTAGGTGGTTATGAGACAGTTCGATAATCTAAATTATTCCTAAATACAAAAGTATATTCAACTGTACGAAAAAATCGTACGAATGAAAAAATTATTCAGCTGTACGAAAAAGTCGTACAACTGAAATTAGAGTAACCTGATTTAATAGATTACATGGATAAAAGTGAAATGGTATTTCAACTAAATATTAAACAAGATTCGTTTTAGCTGCTTTTTTAAAGATGAGATATTTTTAGTTATATCCAAAATAATAAGAGCTCTGCCTTTTTTTAATTTAAAAGTGACTATCTTAGATATATTGTAATTTCTCAAAGAAAAAAAGTTACTATTTATCCTTTTTTCTTTTAAATCCCACTTGAGGCCTTGGGTAGTAATTAAAGATTCTTTAAACGGAATTATTGTAATAGTGGAGCCTATATTTAATTTGATATTAAACTCATTGTTTAAGACAACTCCAAGCTTTGTTCCAAAGCCATTTATTGTTGGGTAGGTATCTAAAAAAAACAATTCTTTTTTATCAGAGTATTTTGTCATAATTTGAGCATTTCCAATTATATGATCTATTTCACCTCCACCAAAACCTAAAACTAAAGAAGGTAGAAGGTTTAGCTTTTTCGCAAATATAATAGCTTTTTCAAAATCAGTTTTGTTTTGATCTAAGATTTTTATGAAAGAATTTGATTTCTTTTCCCCTATAGAGTCTCCATCTCCGATATTAAAGTTTGGGTTTATCGAGTAGTTTTTTAGTTTGTCAGAGGCGCCATCTGCTGCAATTATTGTTACATTTAAATCTATGAAATCAAATAACTTTTTATTTGGGAAATCACCATTTAAAAAGATTATGCTTTTATAAGAATTCAATATTTTATGAACCATATTATTTTCTATTATATTTGATTTTTAAAATTATCAAGAGAGCTGAAAAAATTAACATTATAATATTTGTTATCCAAACAGATGTAGCATTTAATATGATTCCATATATAACCCAGCAAATAGAACAAATAAAAAAATTGATTAGCATAAGAAGTGACAGATCAGCTACAGATTTGGTTTTAAATGTTTGAAATATCTGTGGAATCAAACTAATTGTTGATGTAATAGAGGCAATAGAGCCGATAATTAATAAAAACATTTTAAATCCCTTGCGCTAGCATTATCTAGATCAGGTTCTCTGGGTTAGCAATTTTTACTTCTCAGCTTTTTAGCACCCCAATAAAATTTATAAAAAGCATAATTGATTTTGATCTATTTGGAAATAATTTTTCTATTAGAGATATAAAATAGATTTAAAAATATCTATTTAAAAAAAAGTGTTTAAAAATAAAAAAAATTATATAAGAAATTTATGGTTACGTTTGTAAGTCAGCTACTGCTTTTTTGTATTTTAGTTACGCAATCATTATTTATTGCAATAATTAGATTTGAGCCAGAGACTACCTATAAATTTGCGATACCTATTTTTGTAAGTATAATAGCTTTTTTTTGTGCCCCCATTCAAGGCGGTTTGTCGGATTATTATTGTAGGAAAAAAGCGCTTATTTTTGCTTTGATTGTTACCTTGATCTCATCTGTTTTTTTTCTTTTTTGGCTTTGGCAAAACAATATTTTATATTTAATCATTTACATTGTGATGTTTGGTGTTGCGGGCAACGTTAATCCAATTGTTCTTTCTGCATATAAAGATATGACGAAACAATTCATAAATTTTAGATTTTTTATGGCTATGGTTCTTTTTTATTATTTTGTAGGGGACTTTTCTCATGTAGTATCTAGATTTTTTATTCACTCCGGCGCTATGATGGAGTTATCTTATTTTTTGTTAGTTGTGTGTATTATTTTAGTGTATTTAGTTTATAAAGATACTAAAGATATAGATCTAAATGTTCGAGATCCTAAAGAACGTATATCTATTTTACATGAAGTTAAATATATCTATCATAATTTTTTAAAGCATAAATCTTTTATGTTAGGATTTTTTGGATACTTTTTTTTAGAACTATCGATTTATCAGTTCACTTTTAGAAATGAGGCATTTAGACATTTTTTAACGCAATTAGTTCCTTTTGAAATGATAGCAGGTACTTTTATAGGGGTTCTATTTTTAAAGTTTGCAAAATTCTCAGATGAAAAAATATTTTTTTCAGGATTAATAATAGTGTTGATCTGTTTTCTCATTTTATTTTTCTCTAAAATATTTGGATGGACAAACAACATTCTTTTAATTTCTACAATTACACTCTTAGGAACGAGCTACTCAATTACATATTCTTGTGTGTATTGCCTTTTCACAAGAAAACGTCACCATCACGATCATGGAAAAGTTTTTGGAATGTTAGCGTCTGCTGACTATATATCATATCTTATTGCTATTGGTATAGTTGCTTTATCATTTAAAGTACCTGTTCAAAGGGTGTGGTTGATGTCTTTATCATTATTTGTTGTAGGAATAGTGTTTTTTCTATTCTTTCTACATCATGATAAAAAAATAACAAAAATTCCTAGATAAGGCTTTTAGTTATCTTGTTCTTTTGATAGTTTATTAATTTTTCTAAGTTGATAACTCCATATCCAATAATAAATACTCATAGCTAGTCCAAATAACCAAAGAGCTTCTACTGTCCAAGCAGATTTTCCAGTAACCGAAGCTAAAGTTATAAGATAGGTATTTAATTTATGTGAAAATATAAGATAGATGATTTGAAAAAAAGTAACAATTAAACTCATTGCTCTTATTACTAAAATCCAAGAAAGCCAGATAGTTCCTCTTTTTTTATATCCAAAATAGTAAGTTGCGCCTCCAAATCCAGAGGCAATTGCAAGTATAAAAATAGCTAAAAGACTAGGGGTGAAAAAAAGTAGATATATCCAAGAGGTTAAACAAATTACAATAAAGCTAATAAGCCAATTTTTTCTTATATATTCCATATGAAAACCGATATAAAGAGATGATAGTATATGTCTAAAAATTATTATAAATCAACGACTTTCATCAAAATTTTTAAAATTTTTAGAGTGTTGATTTTTACAAAAAAATTATTTATTATCTTTTTGATAAATATCAAAAAATGAGGTGAGTTATCAAAAGTCGTGTGAGCTTAAAATGGGTTATCTGGGGTCTTTGCGCTATATTTTATTTCTATGAGTTTGTCTTAAGAGTATCTCCAAGTGTTATGGTTGATGACTTAATGAATAGTTTTGGTATCACAGCATCAGCAGTTGGTCTTTTAACCTCTTTTTATATTTATTCTTATGCTCCAATGCAAGTTCCTGTTGGAATGTTAATGGATCACTTTGGAGTAAAAAAAGTTTTAAGCTCTGCAGCTATAATATGTGGCTTAGGAGCGATTGTTTTTGCTTTATCTAAATACTTAGCTTTTGCAAGCCTTGGAAGGCTGTTAATTGGAGCAGGCTCATCTTTTGCATTTATTGCGATGATATATGTTAGCACTAATTGGTTTGTTCAGACAAAAAGAGCTTTTTTAATTGGAATAGCAAACTCACTTGCTATGCTAGGAGCTTCTGCTGGAAATGGCCCTTTAGCTGTATTTATTAAAAACTTCGGATGGAGAGAGAGCATTTCTGTATTTGGTGTCTTTGGTATTATTTTAGGGGTTATTATCTATTTTGTTTTTAAACTTGATAAACAAGATGAGAAAATTGAGAAAAAAACTGCCAAGGTAAAGAGCCATATTTTTGAAAATATAAAGCTTATAATATCGAAAAAATCTACCTGGATAAATGCTATAGCAGCTCTTTTATTTTATATGACAACTACTATCTTTGCAGGTCTTTGGGGAGCGTCTTTTGTTCAAAAAGCTTACTCAGTTAGTAAAGAAGTTGCTGGCTATGCGATGAGTATGGTTTTTGCTGGATGGTTAGTCGGCGGGCCTTTAATGGGGTTTTTCTCTGATCTTTTGGGAAAAAGAAAAGTAGCTATAAGAATAGGTGTTTTAGGTGCGTTGCTTTGTCTTATTCCTGTAATTTATTTTCCATTTGTTCATATATATATAGTCTATGTTCTCCTCTTTTTAGTGGGGCTTTTTTCATCAGCGGAACTTCTTAGTTTTTCTTTAGCAATAGAGCTAAATACATTTAAAGCTAAAGCTACAGCAGCTGCTTTTACAAATTTTATAATTTCACTCGGAGATGCTATTTTTCAACCACTTGTTGGATTTTTATTAGATAAAAATTGGGATGGAAATATTGTAGAAGGAATCAGAGTCTATAGAATAGTAGACTATCAAATAGCACTCTCTTGTCTTCCAATGACACTTGCTTTAGCTTTTATATTGTTGTTTTTTGTAAAAGAAAAAAGCTCTAAAAAAGTTAGTGTTTGATAATCATTTTTTTAGATTTAACTTTTTTTGCGCTCAAATGTTTTACGTTCATTTTCTGTTAAAAAGCGTTTTCTAAGACGAATATTTTTAGGAGTTATTTCTACAAGTTCATCATCTTCAATATAACTAATAGCTTCTTCTAAAGTAAATGTTTTAGATGGGGTAAGTATAATATTTTCATCTTTTATAGTGGTTCTAAAGTTTGTTAGTTGTTTGGCTTTTGAGACATTAATAATTAAATCATTTTCTCTAGAATTTTCACCAACAATCATTCCTTCATAAACGTTATCTAATGGTTTAACAAATAAAGTTCCTCTTTTTTGTAAATTCAAACAAGCATATCCATTAGTTGTACCTTTGCATATAGAAATTAGAACACCTCTTTTTCTTCCGGGTATATGGCCTTTAAGTGGAGCGAAATGATCATAAATTGAGGTCATGATAACAAGACCTTTCGATAGAGTTAAAAGCTCGCCCAAACAGCCCATTAGACCTCTTGTAGGAACTAAAAAATTCATGCGTGAGACTCCCATATCATTTGTATCTAAGGATTGCATTTCTCCTTTTCTTTTAGACATCTCTTCTATTACAGAGCCTGAAAATTCTTTGGGTACTTCAATATGAACACTCTCAATTGGTTCACATTTTTTTCCATCAATCTCTTTTATAATTACTTTGGGCTTGGATACAGTAATTTCGAAATTTTCTCTTCGCATAGCTTCAATTAAAACAGCTAAATGTAATTCTCCTCTGCCAGATACCGTAATTCTATCTGTAACATTTTCTGGGATATCAATTTTTAGGGTAACATTTGCTTTTTTCTCTCTAAGCAGGCGCTCTTTGATTTTATGCATTGTAAGATTTTTTCCATCTCTACCAGAAAAAGGAGAGGAATTGACCATAATATCAATAGATAGAGTTGGCTCTTCTATTGAAATAGGAGATAGTTTTTTTGTGTTATCTAAATCACATAGAGTATCTCCAATACTAACATTTTCAAGGCCTGATATTGTAACAATATCGCCGACGCCTGCTTCTAATAGCTCAACTTTTTTAAGGCCATGGTAACCATTTATTTTTTGTATTTTAAAGTTTTGTTCAATTCCATCTTTATCGATTCTTTTAATTTCCATACCTTTTTTTGCAACACCTTCTAAAATTCTTCCACAGGCTTGCCGACCTAAGTAATTATCATAATCTATAGTTGCAGCTTGCATTAAAAAAGGAGCGTTAATATCTCCTTTAGGTGCAGGAACTTTTTCTACGATTAAATCAAATAGAGGTTTCATGTTTTCTTTTGGATCATTTTCATTTTTTATAGCAAAACCTTTAACTCCGGATGCATAGATATAAGCAAAATCTAACTGCTCATCTGTAGCAGAGAGCTCTACAAAAAGATCAAAAGTTTGATTTAAGCATCTCTCTACATCAGCTCCTTCTTTATCTATCTTATTTAAGATGACAATTGGGCAGAGTCCTAACTCAAGAGATTTTTTTAATACAAATCTAGTCTGAGGCATTGGGCCCTCTTTTGCATCTACGAGCAATAGAACTGAATTAACCATCCCCAAAATTCTTTCAACTTCACCAGAAAAGTCAGCGTGACCTGGGGTATCTATAATATTTATTTTAAAATCATCATAAAAGATAGATGTATGTTTTGAGAAAATAGTAATACCTCTTTCTTGTTCTTGATCGTAACTATCCATAACTCTCTCGGGAATCTTTTCATGAGATTGAAAAACATTGGATTGCTTGAGTAGGCTATCGAGCATAGTGGTTTTGCCATGATCAATATGGGCTATAATTGCGATATTTCGAATTTTTTTAGGTTTAAACATTTTTTTTCTATTCCCTTAACTTATGGTAAATCTATTTTGAGATTATATAAAAATAAATTGATTTAAAGATTTATTTTGCTTTTTACATATTTTTACACTAATTATAGCATTTTATCTAATAAATTTAAATATCTGATTCTTATCAAATATATAATTTTTCTGATATTATTTAGCTATTAAAAAAGTGAAATCTAATATGTACGATCTAATAGTCATAGGAGGAGGCCCAGCAGGTATTTTTGCAGCGATTTCAGCTAAAGAAAATAATGCTAATCTAAGAGTTTTAGTACTAGAAAAATCTCAAAAGCTTCTATATAAGGTGCTTTTATCTGGCGGGGGGAGATGTAATGTTACCAATGGGCTCTTTAATCCAATGGATCTTATAAAAAATTATCCAAGAGGTCAAAAAGAGCTTCTTGGTCCTTTTTATCAGTTTGGACCAAAGGATATTATAGGGTGGTTTGAAGAAAATAATGTGAAACTTAAAAAAGAAGAAGATGGGCGGATATTTCCTGTAACAAATAGAGCATCTACTATAGCAGATAGTCTTTTGTTAAGAGCAAAACTTTTAAATATTGAAATTCTGAAAAATCAAGATATTGAAAAAGTTTATAAAGAAAATGAGAGTTTTAAAGTTTTTGAAAAAGATAAAATTTTCATATCTAAAAAACTAGCAATAATCACTGGAAGTTCAGCTAAAGGATTTGAGTTTGCAAAAGAATTAGGCCATAGTGTTAAAAAACCTATCCCATCTTTATTTGGGCTTAATATTTCAAAATTTACTTTAAAAGATTTAAGTGGAGTAGCCCTAAAAGCAAAGATTAAAATAAAGGGGAGTAACTTTTCTCAGAAAGGAGACATTTTAATAACTCATTTTGGTTTTAGTGGCCCAGCTATTTTAACACTATCTTCTATAGCTGCAAGATATCTTTTTGATAAAAATTATAAAGCAGAATTAATAGTTAATTGGGTGCCAGGTTTATCAGAAGATGAGATTTTCAAAAAACTAAAAAATCTTAAAAATAAAAAATTTCAAAAAACGCTGTTTTCAGAAAATTTATTTCATCTACCAAAAAACCTTTGGATAATTTTTTTAGATTCTTTTGGTGAAACATTTAATAAAAAGCTAAAAGATATCCCAAATAACTTTTTTTTAATTCTTTCTAAGAAATTAAGTTCAGATAGCTACACTATTGATGGAAAAACTACCAACAAAAAAGAGTTTGTTACTTGTGGTGGTGTAGAACTTAAAGAAGTTAACTTTAAAACTATGGAAAGTAAGATCTGTAAAAATCTATTTTTTGCCGGCGAGATTTTAGATATTGATGGTGTAACTGGCGGATTTAATTTCCAAAATGCTTGGACTACCGCTTATATACTTGGGCAATCAATTTAAAAATAGCTTTCTTAAAATCTAAATGAAACAATTATTTTGTTATAAATATCATTTTTTGATAAAAAAATGATATGGGTAATCTCAAAAAAATAATTTATTTTTTTACTATTATAGCAATCTCTAGCTGCTCTATTTTAAGGGGTCCAATTCCAGCTACTCAAACATCTAAAGTTAATGGTGATGCTGATGAGTGCGAGTTTTGGATAGATAATAAAAATCCTTCAAAAAGCCTTTTAATTGGTAATGACAAAGATGAGAATGGAGCTTTATATCTTTGGGATTTGAATGGAGAGCTTATCTCTAAAAGTGAATCTCTAAATCAGCCAGTTGGAGTCGATGTTAGATATGGTATGAAGTTAGGAAATAGAATAATTGATATTGTTATTTGCGCTTTAAGATCTACAAACGAAATAAAAGTCTTTGAAATCGATTCTCAAAATAGACAACTAATCGACATTACTACAGATAAAAAAATATCCACTAATTTTACAAAAGATACATATGGGATTTGTCTTTATAAAAGACCAAACGATGGAAAAATATTTGCTTTTGTAAGTTCTAAACAAAAAGATAATATTCATCAAATTGAACTTAAAGATGATGGAAACTCAAAAGTTGAAGGAACTCTCATTAGATCTTTTGGGAAAAATGATCAAAAGAGTTTTGTAGAAGGTATGGTTGCAGATGATAATCTCGGATACGTTTACTTTTCAGATGAAACTAACGCAATTTTAAAATACGCTGCCGATCCTGATAAAAATGATAATTCTCTTCTTTTGAAATTTGCCTTAAAAGATGGGATAAAAGGAGATAGAGAAGGTCTCGCTTTGTATGAAAATACAAATGATACTGGGTATTTAATTTTATCTTCTCAAGGAAACTCCAGCTTTAAAATCTATCAAAGAGAAGGTAATAATAAATTCATAAAGACTATATCCTCTCTTCATGTAAAAAATACAGATGGTATCGCTGCAACAAATACAAAAATTGAGCCTAAATATCCAAATGGGTTATTTGCATGTCATAATTCAAAAGGTAAAAATTTTATGATCTATAATTGGGATAAATTTTTTGGGGATTTTATCACAAAATCTAAATAATATCTTTTTATTTTCGTTTGTTTGTAGTTTTGTTTTATTTAAATAATATTCAGTATAATATAATTAATGGTGTGTTTTATAATAAAGTGATAGTTATTTAAAAATACCGAGTTAAAAATTTTTTTTGAATTTTCTTTTAAAAATAATGCCTTTTCGGTTATTAGAAAATTAAAACAAGGTGGATTTATGAAACGATATATTAATTTAACAATTAAGTTATTAATTAGTTTATCTCTATTTGCAACATTTGTTGCTTTTACAGAAAAACCAACAGCTGAAAAATCAAAAGCTCAAAATCAAGAAATTGTTGCTAGAGATAGACATGGTCGAGGACGAGGACATAGTCGTTCTAGACATGGTCGACATGGCGGTGGATTTCAATTTAGAATTGATATAGGAGCTCCTCGCGATCGTTACTATTATGATAGGTCTTACAGTGAATATGTAAGAGTAAATTGTGAAGTATATGATACTAAATATGCTAAAGTTAAAGAAATTCAACTTGGCGGAAGAGCTATATATTTAAATGGAGCTGGAGACGGAAGAAGATATTATTTCACACTTAGACCTGGATACCATACGATTAAATGGAGAGTTGAAAACGATGATTATTTCGGAGCAAAATATAGAAACTACTCAAGAAACTTTAGAGTATACCGTGATCGTGAACAGGTTTATATCACAATAAAAGGATCTAGCATCTCTATTAGATAGATCTTTAATGTAAAATTTAGAATTTTTTCAAAATTCTCAAAAGTCAATTATACTTTTTTTTGCTTCTCAAAGAAAAGTATAATTGATATATTCATCTGCCTTTATTTTTATAAATATTAAAGCTCAAAATATATGAGCAAGGCAGAATTGCGTCAATCACCCCTCCCTAAAGGAAGGGGCTTGAACCGTGAGGATCAGGGGCAACAGGTTGACCAGAAGACAAACAAAAGGAGTTTTTTAAATGTTTGTAAACGTTAAGACAGAGAAAAGACAACAGACCAACGAGTGCCACCTCAGCTTGTTGCTCTCTGCTGTGCAATTAAACAAAGTTCAAAGACT
>SDBU01003630.1_pt1 | contig 19520 bp, 20 predicted proteins | sample 2277071 | NCBI WGS metagenome assembly SDBU01 (sample SAMN10397929, study PRJNA504765) | marine sediment metagenome | isolation source: marine sediment core GS08_GC12, 126 cmbsf | place: Arctic Ocean: Gakkel Ridge, Loki's castle | collected 2008 | reverse complement strand
GTTAATTGACAGCGGATGGAGCACAGATAGAGCACTTCCCGTGCTTTCAGGCGTCGGTTTCTTCCTCAGTTTAGTTAGTCTGGCAGGAATTGTGTGCCTGGTCTATGCTTTCTGGATAAAGTTTAAGGTGAAATCACGTGAGTCTTCCTAGTCCTAATCTATTTAATCATTATGTGGCAACCTTGCCTCCCGACTGGCCGGGTGGCTTCTGGTGGCACTGGCTGGTGTTTACCGTTATCATCATAGTCTTTGTGCTAGCCCTGGTGATGGGTTTTATCTGGATTGAGCGAAGGGCTATGGGTATTATGCAGGCGCGGCTTGGCCCTAACCGGGTTGGACCCTTCGGTCTGCTTCAGCCGGTAGCTGATGCACTGAAGGTATTACTTAAAGAAGACATTGTTCCATCTAGGGCAGACAAAATAGTTCACTGGCTGGCACCGGTTGTTGCCTTTGCCCCGGCACTAATGATTTTTGCTGTTGTGCCCTTTCAGGACGGAGCATTACTGGCTGACCTGAACGTCGGCATCCTTTATATAGTGGCCATTAGCTCGGTCTCAACAGTGGGAATATTTATGGCCGGGTGGGGCTCAAGTAACAAATATTCCCTCCTTGGTGCCATGCGCAACGTAGCGGCAGTGGTGAGCTATGAGATTCCTGTGGTGTTAGCCATTGTCGGCGTGGTGCTGATAGCTGGCTCGCTATCCATGAACCAGATTGTGTTGGCTCAGGATATTCCCTTCATTTTGTTGCAGCCCCTGGGCTTTCTTCTCTTTTTTATTGGTGGCTGTGCTGAAATTAGTCGCAGCCCCTTTGACCTCGTTGAGGCTGATTCAGAGATTGTCGCTGGCTTTCATACCGAATACTCGGGAATGAAATTTGCCATGTTCTACCTGGCAGAATACGCCGAAGCCCTGGCTCTTTCGGCAATAATCACCACTCTCTTCCTCGGTGGCTGGAGAGGCCCTTTATTACCGCCGTGGCTCTGGTTTGTGATTAAGACCGTGGCCGTATTCTTTCTCATGGTATGGATCAGAACCACGCTACCGCGTATTAGAATAGACCAGCTAATGTCATTGGCCTGGAAGTTCCTCTTTCCTCTAGCTTTAATCAACCTGATTATCACCGGGGTACAAGTACTGGCTTGGCCAGTAGCTTTACCATGGCTACTGATACCGGTTAATTTGGGCATAATGGTGGTGCTGGTGCTGCTATGGTCTAAATTCTTTAAGTTAGGATGGGGTAGAGTTGAAGTTTGAACGTTATGGTAAGGGCATTGCTAAAGGCTTGAGGGTGACCATAAGACACCTGTTCCGCAGGCCGATTACAACCCAGTATCCCGAAGAGAGGCTTACTGTTTCGAGACGAACTCGGGGTACTGAACATCTTGTCCTGGATAAAGAAAAGTGCATTATCTGCGGTGCTTGTGCCCGGGCTTGCCCCCATGGTTGCATTGAAATGGTAGGTTCTAAGGATGCCGAGGGTAAACGGGTGTTAGACAAGTTTGAGTGGGATAGTGGGCGCTGTATATTCTGCGGCTTATGTGTCGAGCCTTGCCCTCCTGAATGTTTGTTTATGAATTATGGCTATGAACAGGCTAACTATCGATGTCAGGATTTAGTGTTGTCGATGGATGATTTGTTGCTTTCAGATAAGGAACGTGCCAGTGGTTATGCACGCCCTAAAATTGAGGAAACCCTACCTCAGCAGACTTTACTTCTTGACCGGGATAAGGTGAAAAAGTTATGGCGCTAGAAATTGCCTTCTGGGTATTAGCTGTTATCGGCATAGTAGCTGCTTTGGCTGTAGTTTTACTGCGTGATATTTTCCGAGCAGCTCTCTCTCTGGTTTTGTGCTTTCTGGTGGTGGCTGGAATCTATGTCACCCTCAGTGCTGACTTTCTGGCGGTGGTGCAGGTTCTGATTTATGTCGGTGCCATATCGGTATTGATTATTTTGGCTATCATGCTGACCAGGGATGTTCAAACGGGTAGCCCTTCCAATAGATTACGATTTCCGGCTTTTGTGGTGGCTATATTATTCTTGGGAATAGTAGGCTATGCCACCATTAATACACTGTGGCAGGTATCTACAGTTCCGCCTATTGAGCCGACTACGGCCGCCATCGCCATCAACCTTTTTGGAGAAGGCGGCTTTATTTTAGCCGTGGAGATTGCGGCTATCCTTTTGCTAGCCGCCATTTTAGGGGCTATTGTCTTAGCTAGGGAGAAGTAATTGATGTCTGTAGGTTTAGAGCATTACCTTATACTATCGGCCATTCTGTTCTCCATCGGGCTATATGGGGCTCTGGCGAAACGCAATGCCATAGTTATCCTGATGTCCATTGAGCTGATGCTCAATGGAGTCAATATTGCTATGGTTGCCTTCTCACGATATATTGTGCCACTGCTGCTGACGGGGCAGGTGTTTGCTATTTTCATCATCGTGGTAGCAGCCGCCGAGGCAGCAGTCGGCCTGGCCATAATACTGGCTATTTATCGCAGTCGTGAAACTGTAGACGCCACCAAAATTGACCTGATGAAAGGGTAATTTAAGAAGGAGAAAGAATACTAAAGGAGAGTTAAAGAGAGGCGAAGCCTCTTTTATAGAACTAAGGAATCTGTAATGCAGCATGAGTTAGTTTGGCTAATATTTCTACTACCACTTTTCTCTTTTGTAATAATATCATTTTTCATTAGACCCTTCATCAAACGAGAGTCAAAGGTAGCTGGTTATATCACTATTGCCGCAATTTTCGGTTCCTTAAGTCTGTCTATCTGGGCACTGATGGCCGTGATGGCAGCACCTCATCATGAGCTGCTAATGCCTGATATTAGCTGGGTGGTTATTGATGGGGGGGTTACCATTCACCTTGGCCTGATAGTGGATTCGCTAACGGTGGTAATGCTGGTGGTAGTTACTGTAGTCAGCCTGATGGTGCAGATTTACTCCCAGGGTTATATGCACGGAGACCCTGGCTATCACCGTTATTTTGCCTTCATGTCGCTGTTTACGGCGTCAATGCTCGGCCTGATTCTGGCGGATAACTTGCTTTTCATGTTTGTCTTCTGGGAGCTAGTGGGACTGTGCTCTTATCTTCTTATCGGCTTCTGGTTTCACCGCCCAGCGGCAGCCAAAGCCGCCACGAAGGCATTTATCGTTACCCGGCTGGGTGACTTTGGTTTCTTGGCAGCTATCCTCCTGCTCTATTACAATACCGGAACCTTTGATATTGCTGAACTACATACGCTGGCAATAACTGGAGTGCTAGCCGGGACAACCCTTGCCTGGGCAGCTATTGGCATCTTTTCTGGTGCTGTCGGTAAGTCGGCTCAATTTCCCCTCCATACCTGGCTGCCTGACGCCATGGAGGGCCCGACCCCGGTTAGTGCCTTAATCCATGCCGCCACTATGGTAGCCGCCGGTGTTTTTCTGGTCGCCCGTACCTTCCCCCTCTTTGAGCATTCAGTGGAGGCTTTGACCACAGTAGCTGTCATCGGCGCTTTTACCGCTATCTTTGCCGCTTCTATGGGGCTGGTTATGACCGACATTAAACGAGTGCTGGCTTATTCTACTATCAGCCAGCTGGGCTACATGATGCTGGGTCTGGGGGTTGGTGGTATAGCTATTGGTATCTTCCACCTGTTTAATCACGCCTTCTTTAAGGCTCTCCTGTTTCTGGGAGCCGGCAGTGTCAATCATGCCACCGGGACATTTGATATGCGTCAGATGGGTGGACTGCGCAAGGTGATGCCGTGGACATATGCTACCTTTCTTATTGCTTCGCTGAGTATTGCCGGTATCTGGCCCCTTGCCGGGTTCTGGAGCAAGGATGAGATTTTGGCTGCTTCTTTAGCCAATCAGCCAGTACTATTTGCTCTGGCACTGATAACCGTGTTTATGACCGCCTTCTACATGTTCCGGGTGGTATTTATGACCTTCGGTGGTGAGTATCGCGGGGGCAGCCCTGAGGCTCATGGTAAACCTCACGAATCATCGTCAGTGATGGTGGTGCCGATGGTGATTCTGGCTATCCTGGCAGTGGTTTCCGGTTTGTGGAATGTTACCGGACAGTTTGGTGTCTTTATGGGTCATGGCGAGACCCATAGCTTTATCACTGGCTTTTTCGGTATTTTAGCCCATCCGTTACCCTGGCTCTCGCTAATGATGGCTGGCCTGGGTATTCTTTTAGCCTATGCTATGTACAGTGCCAAGTGGTTGTCGGCAGAGCGAATCGGCAGTCTGTTTAAGCCATTATATACCCTGTTCTACCGGAAGTACTGGTTTGATGAACTTTATGAAAATGTCATCGTAAGAGTAGTCCTGTTAAAAGGGTTATTCGCTGGATTTCAGGTGTTTGATAATAACGCTGTTGATGGGGCAGTAAATGGAGTGGCTAGTGCCACCATAGCTGGGGGCAGGGCTATCAGAAGGACACAGACGGGGCAGCTACAGCTCTATGGTCTATTCATGGGAGTAGGTATTCTGGCGATTGTCCTCGCCCTGTATTTCTTTGGGTGATGACTTGGTGGTGTTTATTAGAGGAAGTTTGAAGGGCTTTTCAATGCATAAGGTTGAGATAATATGACTGAGAATAGAAAAGAGGAAATCAATATTCCTAAGACCGTATCAGATTGGCCAGAGGATGTTGAACTTGTAAAATGCGCTGTATGTGGCACTGAAGGATTTATAAGCCGTAGTGGTCTGAAATTTAAAGGTTGCAGAATGGTTTTTAACGATGATGGACAAATTGCCTGTGATTTTTGTCAGCCTCCTTCCAAATCAACTGATGGTTATTGGATTTTTGCCTTAAGAAAGAAAGGGGAATACCCAAAGCCTACTCCAAAAAGTGGAAAATGGCTCATATTCGTGAATGAAAGGGGAGTCGATGCTGCCTGGGCTAAAATCAAAAGAGCCGTGGAAGAAGGAAGATTAGGACAAGAAGTAAAAGTTAGCACCCCAAAACCAAAGCCAGCAGATATAGGATATAAAAAGACCGAACACGTGATTTGTGTATATACGTATGATTGGACTGATAAAAAAGACGTGAAAAGGATACGAGAAGAACTTAGAAAGCTTGGTATTACCGATAAAATTCCTTATAAGGCAGATGATGATCCTAGATATGCAGCAAGAGGTGATAAAGGAATAAGCAGGTACTATGAATAATTTAGATTCTAAATTTGGCTTCGTCCGACTAGGTTCACTTTGTTCCCCGCTTATATTTCTTTGGATAAAAAGGAGACAGCATAATTGAGCTTTCCTTATCTAACCGCGATAATCTTTCTCCCGGTAGTCGGGGCAATCTTGATTGCCTTCCTGCCCGGTCTATCTTCCCGGGTGATTAAACGCCTGGCGGCCGTTTTTACCCTGGTTCCGCTGGTGCTGTCCATCTTTCTCTTTGCCAATTTTGATAGTTCACTGGCAGCCGCCGGCGTAATGCAGTTTGAAGAAAAACTGTCCTGGATTCCAGCCATCAATGCTTTCTACCATTTGGGCGTTGACGGTCTAAGTTTGCCCCTGATGATACTGATGACTTTCCTCGGTTTCCTGGTAGTCCTCATCTCGTGGAAGATTGACTTGAGACCCCGCGAATACTTCGCCTGGTTACTTCTTTTGGAAACAAGCATTCTGGGGGTATTTTGCTCTCTCGACCTTCTTTTATTCTTCCTCTTCTGGGAAATTGAAATTATTCCGATGTATTTTCTCATCTCCATCTGGGGAACGGGCAGAAGGGAATACTCGGCAATGAAGTATGTGATTTTTACCTTGTTCGGCAGCGCCTTTATGCTGGCTGGCATCCTTAGCCTGTATTTCACCACCGGCAGCCTCAGTATGGTGGAGATAACCCAGGGCGGGCTTGAATCAGTCCGGGCAGTTATCCCTGTGGTAGCCATCTTCTTCTTCCTGTTTATCGGCTTTGCTGTCAAGCTACCGGTCTTTCCACTGCATACCTGGTTGCCGGATGCGCATACTGATGCCCCAACGGCAGTGAGTGTTGTCCTGGCGGGGACACTGCTTAAGATGGGTGGCTATGGCATGATTCGCCTGTGTGTCACTATCTTCCCCGAGGTGGCTAAGACTTATGCCCCTATCCTGGTAGCATTAGCAGTAGTTAATATACTGTATGGGGCAGCCGTAACCCTGAGGCAAACTGACCTGAAGCGGATGATTGCTTATAGCAGTATCAGCCACATGGGTTATGTGCTTCTGGGCATCTTTGCCTTAAGTCAGGTGAGTCTGGTTGGGGCTAGCTTACAGATGTTTAGCCACGGTATCATTACTGGACTCCTCTTCGCCATGGCTGGACTGATAATACACAATGTGAAAGAGCGTGACCTACGGAAGCTCGGCGGGCTAGTACGGCAGATACCGATTATGGCTGTTGTCTTCTCTGTAGCCGGCTTGGCGTCTCTAGGCCTGCCGACCACCAGTGGTTTTGCGGCTGAGTTTCTGGTTTTTGTCGGTAGTTTTTCCAGCACTGCCGTTGCTGGAATTCAGGTTTACACCATCCTCGCTGTCCTGGGGTTGGTTATCACCGCTGGCTATATCTTGTGGATGCTACAGCGGATATTCTATGGGCCGGTATTAGAGCAATACAATGGGGTTAAGGACGCCGATATTCTGGAGCGGGTATATATGTTTGCCTTCATTGCCGTGATTATGCTTGTCGGTATCTACCCGGCAATATTAACCGATGTTATTAAGATAGGCATTTCGCCCATAGTGGGCTTATTAGGCGGGTAAAGGAGTAAGTCTTGAATCTTGAGCTGTTTATACCAGAGCTGAGCCTGGCTGCTTTTGCGGTGATTGTAATCCTGCTCGACTTGGTTGTCCAGCACAAGGGGTGGCTAGTTGTAGTCAGCATAGCCGGCATAATAGTATCCGCTGGCTTTACCCTGACTATGTGGGGGGGTGGTTCTCAGGCTATCTTCAACAACATGCTGGCGGTGGACAACTTTGCTCTGTTCTTCAAGCTACTATTTCTGGGCATTGCTGCCCTGGTTATTTTATCCTCGGTAGATTATGTATCCAAGTTTTCACGCTTTCGGGGTGAATATCATGCTCTGGTGCTTATATCTACCCTGGGCATGATGCTAATGGCAGCTGCCACCGAGTTAATCACTATCTATATCGCTCTAGAACTGACCAGCATTTCCCTGTATGTGCTGGTTGGCTTTCTTAAAGACAAGAAATCGACCGAAGCATCCCTGAAATACTTGCTGCTTGGGGCGGTAGCCTCGGCAGTGCTGCTCTACGGCATGGCGCTAGTTTTTGGCTTTACCGGCCAGACACAGCTAGGGGAGATTGCCCAAGCTATCCAAACCATGTCTCCCCAAACCCTGCTCGCTAGCCCCGCCCTTATTTTAGGTATTGTGTTACTGATAGGTGGCTTCGGCTTCAAGATTGCGGCGATACCCTTCCATATGTGGGTGCCCGACGTTTATGAAGGAGCACCGACACCAATTACCGCCTATCTCTCAGTAGCCAGTAAGGCTGCCGGCTTTGCCATTATATTGCGGGTGTTCTACTCTGCCTTTGGATTGCCGCAGTGGCTGAGCCTGGACTGGGGGTTAATCTTTGCTGTACTGGCGGCTATCGGGATGACTTTGGGCAATATTGCTGCCATTCCCCAGGTTAACATTAAGCGTATGTTAGGTTACTCCAGTATAGCTCAAGCCGGCTATCTTATGGTGGGGTTAGCTACCATGGGATTTTCTCCGGTCGCCGATATTATAGGGCGAAGTAGTCTTCTCTTTTTCCTGGCCAGTTATGCCCTGACTAATCTGGGAGCTTTTATAGCTATTATTGCTATCTCCAACAAACTTAATAGCGACCTGATTAAGGATTATTCGGGTATGGGCAAACGGGCACCGCTATTAGCTTTAGCTCTGACCCTGTGCCTTATTTCTCTCATTGGTCTGCCCCCAGCCGCTGGCTTTATGGCCAAGTTCTATATCTTCAGTGCGGCGGTGCAGCATAACCTGTTGTGGCTGGTAGTTATTGCGGTGATAAACAGTGTAATATCAGCCTACTACTACCTCAGGGTGGTCAAGGTAATGTGGCTGGGCGAGCCAGCTTCTGATGAAAAGGTGCCTTCGTCGGGAGCGCTGAGGGTAGCTCTATCTCTCTCCTCCCTTGGCGTCCTAATTCTCGGCATTATTCCTGGCTATGTAATGAGGATGGCGGAGATGGCAGCCAGTATGTTTACTTTCTAACAACGCTTACTTGGCTTCTTAAACCTTACCGTATAGTTCCACAAATTACCTTGATTATTGTCCAGGACAAATCCTTCACGCTGGCATATTTTGATGGTAGTTGAACGCCAGGGATAATCCGGGTCAGGCAGAAACTCGGTCACAGCCAGAATTCCGCCTGGTTTTAGTACCCTTCTTATTTCCCGCAGTGCTCTACCTCTATCAGGTATTTCTGGAAGCACGGTTACCATATATACCAGATCAACTGTTCCGTCCTCAAACGGCAGCTCATAGGCGCTGGCCTGTTTCAGCTCAATATTTCTTATATCCTGATTTTCTACTTTGGCCAGTTTACGTTCTAGCTGCCGTAGCATCGCCGGCTGGATATCTACGGCATAAACTTTGCCCTGTTCCCCTACTATCCTGGCCACGAAGGAAGTGAAGACACCACTGCCACAGCCGAGGTCGATTACCGTCATGCCTGGTTTAATGCCGCTGCGTTCAATTATCTTTTCCGGCGGTTGCACCCAGCGCCGTATATCACTATCCAAGAACCGTCCAATGAATGCTGGAGCCGGGAAGTGATAAAGCTTTCTAATTGTACGATACACCATCTGATACAGTAGGAAGACGCTGATGGTTATTAGGATTACTTTTAGTGCTGTCATTACGGCCCCGAATGACTCAATTATAGATGATGTTACTTATGATGAGCAATGAGATAGATTTGTTTATCTACCTCACCCCCTTAATCCCCCTCTCCTTTCAAGGAGAGGGGGAAGGTTATGTAAGAGAGGCTTCGCCTCTCTTTAACTCTCCTTATCTCCCGAATGCCGAGGGAGCTTAGAGGGGCTAAGCCCCTCTAAGACACCCGCTAAGTCAAGAGAGGGGGAAGTGGTTATATAAGAGAGGCTTGTCCCCTGCGGTGACCGCAGCGCCTCTCTTTGACTCTTCTTGATAATGGGGAGTTAAGAGGGGCGTTAGCTCCTCTAAGAATAAATCTTCCCCTTCCTCTTATTAAGGGGAAGGGGATAGGGTTATTAATCATCCCGTGAACAATCAGCCAGATACTATCTGCTGTGGTATAATACTGGAGGTGACAGTGACGTACTAATAACGAGAGTATGCTCGATAAACGATACTATTATAAAAGGTAGGTTAATCAGGCGTTAAAATGATAACGGTATATCTTGGTTTGGGCTCAAACCTAGGGAATCGCCAGGGTAACCTGGATAGGGCATTTGATTTTCTGTCGCAAAGGTTGAAAATAGAAAAAGTCTCATCGGTATATGATACTGAGCCATTAGGTAACCCCAATCAACCTCGCTTTCTTAACCTGGTGTGTCAGGTTTCTACCGGGCTGGAATCGATGGCGCTACTTGCTCTAGCCAAAGGTATCGAGAGCAAGCTGGGAAGACTACCTCGCACCTCTAATGCATCTCGCCCTATTGATATAGACATCCTCTTTTATGGTGACCGGGTTATTGAAACTACGGAGTTGATTATCCCTCACCCCAGACTGACCGAGAGGGCTTTCGTACTTATTCCTATGGCTGAGATTGCTCCTGACCTGGTGCACCCGGTAAACGGTAAGACAATTAAAGAGTTAACCAGAGAGCTACAAAGGGGAGTGCAGGACGTATTTAAGTGGAAAAGCTGAGGTGAGGAATGTATCAGATATCTGTAGAGCAGCATTTTGATGCCGCCCACTTTCTGCGGGGTTATCAAGGTAAATGCGAGGCATTACACGGGCATCGTTTCCGAGTGGTGGTGAAGATAAAATCTCCGGTTGTTAATGACATTGGCCTTGCCTATGATTTTGTCGAGTTAAAGCAGCACTTGGGAGGTATTCTGGCTAGGTTTGACCACACCTGTCTTAATGATGTGCCTCCATTTGATAAAATGAACCCCTCTTCGGAGAATATCGCCTCTACAATCTATCATGAACTCCAGCCCAAGCTGGCTGGAGCTCCGGTTTCCCTTTGCTGCGTCGAGGTATGGGAATCTCCCCAGAGTGGCGTCGCCTATAGTCCAGACTAATCACGCTGGTCTGGCGGTAGTAGATTGGGGATGGTATCCATAATAGGGTAGTGCTGGGCACACTTGGAGCAGCAGAGAGAGCCGGTAACTATTTCCTGCTCATTCTCCTCCTCCACCTTCAGCTCCAGCTTCTCCTTACACACTGGGCAGGCAAGAATATCCATCAACTCTTTTTTCATAGCCTAATTATACCACTAACTCCTTTTCCACCGTAGTCTTTTGGGTAGAAGTTTTTATCAACCTCACCCCCTTTTTCCCCCTCTCCTTTCAAGGAGAGGGGGGAGATATTAAAAAGAGGGGCTTCGCCCCTCTTAGACTTCCTTGGCTATTTACCCTTAAAAGGGGACAGGGGAATTGATTTTAGAAAAGGGGCTATAACGCTCCTTCAAACTTCCCTGGATAAACGCCCTCTACCTTGCCTTTTTGACTGGCTTCTATTACAATTCGGTTAGCGGGAGGTGTAATGGCTAGGCTCACTCGGTTGGTACCGGCTATCCTCACTGATGACCCCAAAGCTATGGAGACCATGGTGCGCCAGGCAGAAACCTTCACTAGCTACGTACAATTTGACATCATGGACGGCCAGTTTGTGCCCTCACGGAGCATAAACTGGGAGCATCTGGCCGCTCTCCCCATGGGGCTAAGCTGGGAAGCCCACCTCATGGTGCTTTGTCCTGAGGACTACCTGGAAGGCTTCCGGCGAGCGGGGGCACAGAAGGTAGTCTTTCACTATGAGGCTACTCCATCGCCACGAGAGGTCATCTCTCTGGCCAGGGAGCTTGGGTTGGGGGTGGGGTTGGCCGCCAACCCGGAAACCCCTATTTCTGCTATCCTTCCCCTGTCTGGTGAGGTGGACAGTGTGCTCTTCCTATCGGTTTACCCTGGCTTTTACGGTAGCCAATTCATACCCGAAGTCCTGGACAAAGTGGCGGAATTCCGTAACGCTAGCCCTGGTATGGAGATAGGCATCGATGGTGGCATAAAGGAGAGCAACATCGCCCAGATTGCCCGGGGTGGGGTTGATGTCATCTATGTGGGCAGCGCTATATTCTTGCAGCCACAACCCAGTGAGAGCTTTCGTCATCTCGAGGCCCTTGTTCGGGCCAGTTCATAGCGACAGGCCCAGTGAGGTAAAAGGCTGGCTCCGGCTGGCGGAACTATGACTATGGTTTATCAGTGATGCTGGCTAATCCGTCACTACTGGCGCCAGGGGTAGTAATAATGTAGGGCCAGGCTTGCGTTGTAAATAAGACTTTGTATAGTTAACCGGGAAAGAGTAAATGATTTGGGCTCTGGGGTGCTCCCAACAGAAAAGAAACACACCTACGGCCTGTGGTTTTGTCCCAAAGGGACCAATTACCATATTGAATGAACCTCTGGTATCGTTATAAATAGCCTCAAGCACTTTCTTCACCGCATAAGGGTTATCAGCCAGCACGCTTCTTGCTTCTACAGAGGGTTGCGAAAGTAAGTAGGCATTATTTTTCCGGGCATATTCTAGATAATCGAGGTTTCCATAGCGGGGGGGATCGGTTATTAGGGCAATTGTCTTCGAGGGATTAAAATGCTTCCAGACAGCCAGGGATCGTTCCGACTCAAATCCCAAAAGTAGGATAAGTATAGTTTGCTTCTCCAGTGAAGGACTCCCATAAAAGTTAGGCATGGTAGTAATTTGCTCGACCCCCCGGGTAAGTTTAGTCGGTAAATATGTCTGTGTTGTGTGAAGAATACGAGGAATCCCCAGGTTTAATTCAATCACGAGATGATAAAGAAGCTCCAACAGGTAGATCTTGGGAAAGCTACTAATGTCCATGGTAACAAAAGGCTCTTCGATATTCCTGGGCTTACACTGTTTCCAGATGTTTTTAAACTGGTTAATTCCATCAATCGGATTATCTCTCTGGCACGAAATGACAAAGATGCCTTCAGCAGTTCTTTTCGCCAGTTCACTCTGTAACCGAGATAGATTGCTGTCAATTTGTTTCTTATAGAGTGGCTCCTCGATGACAAAGATTATGGCAAACCTTATCCGGAAGTCAGCACTCATTCTTAATGTGCTTGAAAGGCACCGGTCTTCAAAACTAGCACAACAGATAAAAAGGTCATCGGGACCGTATTCATTCAACCTGGTCAAACGTTCAACTTCAATTGGCTCCTCAGTTGCCTTCATTTTATAAACCCCCCACTGCTTGTTCCGGCACAACCTGTTAACTGACACTATAAATGGCTTGATGAGCGATGTCAATTTTTCCCGAGAACACACTCTATTGACATTTGCTCATTTGGCCAACTATACTTAATTACACTTATCCTGGATGGAGGGAGAGCATGGCTGAGGCTAAGTTACCCCAAAACACACCCCCAGAAACAACCAAAGATTCTCACGGCACCGTGGTATCAGAGGAAAAAGCCATGAAATTAGTGGCGGAGATGCTGACGGGGAATATTGTTGATATCAGACCCCAGCTTGACTTCGCTAGTCCACTGGGCTTTTTGTATCCCTACGCTGAGTCAGCATTAGATGTTAAGGCTGAAGAAGCAATATCCATCCTAGAATCCCTGGCTAGTAAGGAAATACTAAACCGGAATTTCTTTGAGAGACTCCTTCGCTGCCCCCAGTGCCAGTCAGTAAATCTGAGACCAAGCACCCACTGTCCTAGATGTGGGTCAGGCAATATTGGCCGGGGCAGAGTCCTGGAGCATTTTACCTGCAAACATGTTGGTCTTGAAGATGAGTATATATCTAAGGGTAGATATATATGCCCCAAGTGTCAGCAGGAGCTACGGACTATCGGCAGCGATTACCAGAGCCTGGGATTGTTATACAAGTGCCGTGATTGCGACAATATATTCAATCAGCCGATGATAAAATGGAGCTGTCTGAAATGTTCCTCACTAACGGCTGAGGATAAAATTACCGAGATAAATATCTATTCTTATAGCATCAACGAGTCCCGGAGGAGCTGGCTGGAGTTTGAACTCCAGCCCAAACCACAGCTCATAGAATTTTTAAAGCAACGCGGCTATGAAGTAACTGAGAATGCTACTGTAAAAGGCAGGTCAGGAGCGGAACACACTATTGATATACTGGCTACCAGGGATGAGGGCATCGTTACCTACAGGATTGCCATCGGCGTTAAAGTGGCCGGAGATGAGGTGGAGCTAAAGGATATATTTGACTTTGATGATAAGCTTTATGACATTGGTATTCACGATAAAATCCTGGTGGTCGTCCCCGGATTACACCGTGAAGCCGAGAAATTTGCCAGCCAGCAGCGGATAAAGGTGCTTGAGGTCAGAGACCTGGAGACAGTACTGTACACTGGTGCCCCTAAGCCAAGTGAAGAGGTGAAGAAGGAACCCTTTGAATTTAAGTCCAAGGCACAACTCGTAGACTACTTAAAACAGCTTGGCTATCAAGTAGAGGAGAATGCCAAGATTCTAGGCAGGTCTGGGGCGGAGCATAGCCTGGATATACTGGCTAGCCGGGATGATGGTCTGGTTACTCATCATATCGCTATCGGCATCGAGGTAGCGGAAAAGCCAGTGGAGCTGGATAAGGTGTTTGATTTTGACGATAAGGCTTACGATGCCGGCATTCTGGATAAGGTCTTTGTCGCCGTCCCGGCGCTTAGTCGGGAAGCCAAGCAATTTGCCCAGAGGCAGAGAATCAGGGTCTTTGAGGTTAAAGAACTGGAGCCGAATGGCTAGGGAAATACTAAATACTAATCTCTCCCTCTTTAGTTAGTATTCACCTTTCCCTTGGAAAGAGACAAGGCGAGGGGTAAGAAAGTAACCTTACTAACATCCTATTGACACTACACCAATCATATCATATTATGAACTTAGTTAACCATAACTTACCAAATTAGCCTAAATAGTTAGGAAAGGAGGTGAAAAATGAAAATAGGGAGGTTTATGAGGAAGTTCAAGAGACAGTTTCGCTATGGCGAAAAGGGCTTTACCCTGATTGAGCTGCTGATAGTGGTGGCTATTCTCGGTGTCCTGGCAGCTCTTATTATCCCCAATGTCGCCACATTCTTGGAGTCAGGCAAGGTAGGGGCCGGCCGGGCTGAGAGGAGTACCCTTCAGGTAGCCGTTGACGGCATGATGGCTGATGACGGAGCTACAGCGATAACTGCGGCAATAGGGTGGCAGGGAGAGGCAACCACGGTTACGTCAGGTACTTACGATGCCAACGACTATATAAGAAGGTTCCCTACCGAGGGGACATTTAGTGTCGCCACAGATGGAGTAGTTACCTGCACTGCCTATCCAGGGGTAACTAATGTAGCCAGGATTAACGAATAGTAGTCGTCTGGCAGCTTTAGGCAAAGGAATGGCAATCTAGAAGGGCTTATCGGTGGGGGGTGTTATTTCCACCCTGCCGGTAAGCTTTTCTATTTGTCTATTTATCAACCTCACCCCCCTTTATCCTCCCTCTCCTTCAAAGGAGGGGGGAGGTATAGGTTTTGAAGGGGCGAAACCCCTTCAAACTTCCCCTGACAAACGACCTCTAAACCAGGGTGTTTAAGAGGGGCGTTAGCCCCTCTTAATTATTTTTCCCCTTCCCCTTATCAAGGGGAAGGGGAAAAAGGGGATAGGGTTGATAAGTAATCATAAACTAGATTATCAGTGCAGAGACAGGGACTCTTCCTGGGTTAGCCCAGACTGTTTGAGTTGCTGAACGGTCTCCATAGAGAATGAGGTGCGAGTAGTTAAATATGCTATAAAACAAGCGGAGAGCCAGAAGATGGGAAAGGCAAAAGAGCCGGAAAAGCTAAAGGTAATTAAAGGCGATATTGAATATGAGTTTGAGGCTGCTGAAGAGGGTGGCTATGTAGCTAGTGTGCCGCTCTATCCCTCTTTTTTCGGCTTTTTCAGGCCGAACCTTTCGTAGTACTCATCTGGAATCTTGTCAGGGTCCTTATATAGGATGAACCGACAAGGTTCCTCCCCTATCTTTTCAGAAGGAACCGTTACCCATATCAGGTATCCAATTGCTTCAATTTGTATAATGTCTATGAGAGGGCAGTGACAACAATATACTGGAAAATCGCTTCTGCCAAGCGTCATTGCCTGGGGCTTTTTGACTAACAGGAAATTTCTGGGAGGACCATAGCTACCAGCAAGAACCGCTCTCCCTCCGCTGCCGCAGGGCGTCATCATTATGGTGACCTTCTCATCATCCTCCTCTATGCGTAGTGATGTGAGATGACCCCTGAGAATACCTGCCAGCATTTGAACTTTGCGACGGAAATCCACCTTGTCGAACATTTTTAACTCTGGCAGGTTCTGAAAATGGTCATGGAGGAATTCGTAGAGGCCTTCATCTCCCAGGCGTCTCCCAACAAAGCTCATCAACGCCGCTATCCAGTCCCTAAACCCTTCATGCATCATGAAAAACTCGCTATGCATTTGGTGAGCTAGTTTTTTAGCTTTTTCTAGGTCGCCTGCATCAATTGCTTGGGCAATAAGGTCTGGAATTTCGCTTCCGAGCTCCTTCAACTCCACTTCCGTAAAGACTCTCATAATCAGCCTCCAAAATTAGTGAAGATTCAAGCTTGAGAAGGGGGTTATTGTACCGTTACCCTGCCGATGAGCTTTTCTACTTCCTGGCGGTCGTTACAGAAGTCAATCAGGATTTCACCGCTGATTTTTCTTCTAAGATAAAGGTCAACCAGTGCCTCGTCTAGGGAAATCATACCTATGTCCCGATTAGTGCGGATTACATTGGGTAACTGGTAGATTTTGCCCTCACGAATGAGATTCCTTACCGGTGAATTAGCCAGCATAATCTCTACGGCGGCTATCCTTCCTGAGTTATCAATTCTGGGTACCAGCGCCTGGCACAGCACACAAAGAAGTAGAGACGCCAACCGTGTCTGAGCCAGAAAGCGCTCATGAGGCGGAAAAAGGTCTATTATTCTCTCTACTGCCTGATAGGCGCTGGGAGCATGACCGGTAGATAGTATCAGGTGTCCGGTCTCGGCTATAGTAAGCACCGCTGCCGCTGTCTCTAAGTCCCTCATCTCACCTATCAGAATAACGTCAGGGTCTTGCCTCAAGACGTGCTTCAGTGCCTGTGCGAAAGATAGCGTATCGCTACCTAGCTGGCGCTGGGTTATAGCTGAGTTAAGGCTGGGATGGATATATTCAATCGGGTCTTCAATGGTAACCACGTGGCAATGTCGGTTAGCATTCAAGTGTTGAATCATGGCTGCTTGAGTAGTGGATTTGCCGCTACCGGTAGGTCCGGTAACTACTATCAGCCCTCTTGGCTTCAGGACAAGCTCCTTGCATATCTCAGGCAACTCAAGCTCACCTATGGTCGGGATTTTTGGTGGTAACAGACGCACGGCAAGGCTGATTGCCCCACGCTGCTGAGCAGCATTGCAGCGAAGGCGGGTACCATCAGACAAGCTATAGCCAAAATCAAGCTCCAGATGACGGTGGAAATCTTCCCTTTCCTCGGGCGTGGTTATCTGGAGAAAAGCCTGACTTATCTCAGCAGGAGTTAACGGTGCTGTACCATTTATCGACTCCAGGGAGCCATTGACACGCACTAATGGCGGGCTGGCGACAACCATGTGCAAATCAGAGGCATTCTTTGACTTAGCTATGTGAAGCAATGATAAAATATCCATATCTTCCTCCCTTTCCCCACCTATTTGATGAGAAACACAAAATTATACCCTCTAACAACCTCCCAATCTTCCTCCTCTTCTCCTTCTTCCTCTATAACTTCTTCATAAGCCTCTATAGATAAGATAATAACCATAGAGAATCGGCCGCTACCCCTTAAAGCTCTGGCATATCTAAAAATAGCTTTATAACCTTCCTCACCTGGAGCTACACCTATTACCGTTACTTGCTCAGCATCATGATTAATCTCAGCCTGGTCTAGGCGTCCAGCATCTATAGTTACTTTATCACCACCGTAGAGCAAAGCTATATCTGCTGGTACTAGGCTTGCAATCTTGCTCAAATCTCCGTCAACCAGTTCCCGTACCTCTACCAGATTGGTGAAGGTAGCTTCAAAAACCTCCGCAGTGGCTTCTGGCCTAATGTAAGGTTGTACGTTAGCAATCTGTTCCTTCAGTGTGGCTATTTCCGCTTGTTGGGCGGCAATAAGGGGCTCGGTAGCTGCCAGTTGGTCACGCAAGTCATTGGTTTGAGCCGTAGTACCCTGGAAGAGAAACCACATGTAGCTAATTAAGCCAATGCCAACGATGGCGGTAGCAATCGGGATAAGGATTCGTCCCACCTGAGGAGCCTTAGGCAGGTAAACCGCAGGCAGGGCGTTAAAGTTCACTATGGAGAAGTTTGTTTCCCCTTTTTCAGGCGGTAGTTCTTTGAGTGCCAGCCCTATATTGACCATAAACTGGTGTGGGTTGAAGCCCTCGGGGAATTCCATAAGTGGTGGCAGGATTGAAACTGAGTAGTTTGACTTGCCAGCTAGCGATTGCCAGCTCTCTGGCGCCTCGGCCAGGTCACTGCAGACAAGTATGGGCACTGTTGAATCTAGCGGTTTTTCCTGATGACTGGAATTATAGAAGGCGATAGTTCTTTCAAGCTCTTCAGTAATAGCTGGTAATGCTTCTGATAGAGATGTTGCCTCACCTGGTGGAGACAGGCTGCGGATAACTTCAGGCACCCTGTCGGCCATGACTACAATATCAAGGCTGGTTATGTTGGCATTAATGATTATAGCTCTCGGCTCATTTACGGTTCGGCACAGGGCTAGAGGTGCTAGGTCCATAAGGTATGGCTCAACACCTGCCTGACGCAGTGTCCTGATTAAGGCGTCAGCCGCGTTTCGGGGAAAGGCAGCCAGGAAGAAACGGGTTTCTCCCTTTGGGGCGGGAAGAGGCTGGTATGAATAATAGACCTGGCTTAGAGATACGGGTATAACCCGTCCTGCCTCGTGCTTTATAGCTTCCGCCTTGACTGCTTCCGGCAATTCTGGCAGGGTAATCAGGCGATATAGGGAATTAAGGCCACTTATGCCAGCAATGACCCTCGTTGCTGTTATCTTTTCCAGCTTAAAGAGCTCCTTAAGCTTGTCAGCCACCTGGGCCTCGTCAATGATGACCCCATCTCTGACCAAACCCGGCTCCAGCAATAGGCGAGCCCACTTCTGTACCCGTTTGCCTCTAGCTACCAGTAGCCTGATATTAGTATCGTCAATAAACAGAGTAACTATTTTAGCCATGCTTATCCACCTTTATAACCATAAATAACCAGATTGATAGTAGCCGACGGTATCTCTCTTTCTGTTATTTCCTCTTTGGTTAATCCCTCTTTTTCTGCCTCAGTTAGAGGCTTAGGAACAACTATATTTACCAGTTCTACAGTAGCCGTAGTAAAATCATTGTGGGTGACTATGGTGTTAATGAAGCTAAGAATATCAGCTACCTGCCCCTTCACCTTTATGGTAAAAGAGGTAACAAAGTAGGTAACATCCTCCACCTCTATATTCTCATCCTCCACTTCCACCGGGACATTATTGTCACTGGGCTCGGTTGCGGTAACAATGACTATGTCTAGCGCATTATCTTTAGCGAACCTGAATAACTGCTCATCGTACTCAATGCTTTCCACCAGGGCAGGGAAGGCGGCTTTGGCCGTCTTCAGCCTTGATGTGGCTTGAGCCAGGTTGTCTTCCAGTTCAGTCAGGGTGCTTTCTAGGGTTGCCCTTTCCGCAGCCAGCTTGGGTACCTCCGCTTGAGCCGCAGCCAGCTCCTCATTTAGCCACTCCTGCTCCTGCGCTTCCTGTTGATAGAGCATGAACAGGCCGACGGCGGCAATGACCAAAATGCCAATACCCAGAGCGTACCAGGCCATCTTACCTAATTTCATTAGCTACTCCTTTTATAGGATAATCTCCCAGGAGACGATGTTTACTGTCGTTACCGGTCCTGGCAAAACCATTCCGGACATACTTATATGAAGGTTTATCGTGTCGTCGTCAGGGTCGTTAGGGTTGCCAGGGTCCCAGATGGCAATGTCCCGATTCTGGATTGGTTCGCCATCGGTGCCCGTCACAGGACCGAAGGTGAAGGAAAGCAGCAGTCGCTCATCCGGTGCCGGCAGTACCGCTAGAGCATCAAGGGTCAGATTACCAGCCAGAATATCATTAGCATCAACTTCTAAGCTGTAACTACTTGTGTTGGGATTGAATTTGATTATCTCACCTCTATAAAAATCAGTACCGCCTAAAGTGACGCTTTGGTCAGAGAAGGAAAAAAGGATGATATCATTAGTAGGATCACCATCCCCTAGC